>Ga0181529_10000026_pt1 | contig 170122 bp, 138 predicted proteins | sample PEATcosm2014_Bin_36_FD_119763 | JGI IMG/M metagenome (GOLD analysis project Ga0181529, IMG submission 119763) | Peatland microbial communities from MTU Mesocosm Facility, Houghton, MI, USA - PEATcosm2014_Bin10_30_metaG | ecosystem: Environmental > Terrestrial > Soil > Wetlands > Peat | place...
AGAGCCTGTCTCCGCTTCACCGGCCGAAACCACTCTCCCTCAAACCAAATAAAATGAATACCAACTTACAGCAAACGGCAACCTGTCAATTTACAAACTGTCTCACCCAAGGGGTTCACCCCATTTATTGTCAACCCCCGAAAACCGTGGAAATCCCTCCAACTAACTTCGATTCATCCACTTGCAATCTCAAAATCGATAGCAGATGAGTTATGGTCCGCTTGGTATACTGGTAGCAGTAAATAAGAAATAGAGAAGTGGCCCAGCGTCCGCGCTGGGCCTTCCGCTTTTAACCTCAAATCACACCTCAAGGAGAGACCGCCATGTCCGCATCCTGCTTTTCACGCGCGCTAGCACGTCGAGAACGGCACGAGTGCTCCGAACTTTCCCGGACCGGTCCGGACTCCTGTCCATACCTGGTCTCCTGCCAACCCCTTCCGCTCCAGTATTTTAGGACCCAACGTCCGGGAGAATGGGGAGGGGGGAGGGGGGAGGGTGTACCTGCACACCTGGCAACCAGCAACTGCCTCACCCGCCCGTCGCCTGGTTCCACATCATCACCAGCGACAGCCCAATCACAATCGCCGCCGTTACCCACGCCACCGCGTTGAACCAGGTCGAATTTGTATGCTCGCCCATCAGCTCATGCTTGTTGATCAGCTTCAGCATGAAGATCATGATCACCGGCAGCAGCACGCCATTCAGCACCTGCGACAGAATGATCACATGCACCAGCGGGAAGTTCGGCCACAGCACCACGCCCGCACCCAGCACAATCAGCGCGGTATAGAACCAGTAGAAGAACGGAGCTTCCTTCAAGCTCTTGTCCAGCCCGCTCTCGAAGCCCATCCCTTCGCACACTGTGTATGCGGTCGACAGCGGCAGGATCGACGCCGAGAAAACCGACGCATTGAACAGTCCGGCCGCGAACAGGATAAACGCGAAGTCCCCGGCCAGCGGCTTCATTGCGCCCGCCGCGTCCGCCGCCACCTTAATGTCGCGCATCCCGTGGGTGTAAAGCGTCGCCGCGCAGGCCACGATGATGAACCACGCCACCACATCCGTAAAGATGCAGCCCACAATCACATCCAGCCGCGATGCATTGTATTGCTTCACCGTAATCCCCTTGTCCACCACCGACGACTGCAGGTAGAACTGCATCCACGGAGCGATCGTCGTTCCGATCAAGCCGATCGTCAGATAGATGTAGCCCTTGTCGCTCCACACCGAGCGCGGCGGCAGGGTAATGGTCGCCTTGAGCGCCTCATGCCAGTCGGGATGGCTCACCACACCCGCCGCAATGTAGGCCAGGTAAAAGACGCTGGCCACCATAAAGACCTTCTCCACGCTCTTGTAATCGCCCTTGACCACCAGTACCCACACGATCACTGCGCAGATCGGCACGCTCAGATACTTGCTGACGTGGAAGAGCTGCATCGATCCGGCGACGCCGGAGAACTCCGATACCACATTGCCATAGTTCACCAGCACCAGCAGGATCATCATCACGAAGGTCATGCGCAGCCCGAACTCTTCGCGGATCAGGTCGCTCAGACCCTTGCCCGTGACCACTCCCATGCGCGCGCTCATCTCCTGCACCACGATCAGCGCCAGCGTCACCGGCAGCAGCGTCCACAGCAGCATCAATCCGTACTGCGCGCCCGCCTGCGAGTAGGTAAATATTCCGCCGGTATCGTTGTCCACGTTCGCCGTAATAAATCCCGGGCCCAGCACCGCCAGGAACAGGATGATCCGCAATCGCCACTGTCGCCACCACTTCATCATCCCTTCGTCACTCTTCCTCGCGGTTCCCGTCCAGCCAAAATAATCGCTTCCGTCTGCCCATGACGCCCACGCTGAGCGGCAAAGTAGCTTTCTTCTTATACCTTAGTATGGTTGCAGGCAGCTCCCCACCCTATGAGTCTAATCTCCACACTCCGCCATATCCTCCGGCATCCGCTCAACACCTCCGCTAAACGCCAGGCGCTGCTGCGCTTCCTGAAATGGCAGGCCGGAAGCCGGCTCGTCCCTGGTGCTGTCCTTGTGCCGTTTGTCAACGACACCGTCCTCGTTGTCTCTCCGGGCATGACCGGAGCGACCCAAAACATCTATACCGGCCTGCATGAGTTCGAGGACTGCGGGTTCCTCCTGCATCTGCTCCGCGCCGGCGATCTGTTTATCGACATCGGAGCGAATGTCGGCGTCTACACCGTGCTGGCCGCGGGGGCCATTGGCGCAACTGCCCACGCCATCGAACCGGTGCCGGCCACCTTTGCGAAGCTCCGCCTCAACCTGCGCACCAACGGCCTGGATGGCAAGGCCCACGCCCACAATATCGGCCTCGGCAGGTCCGCATCGGCATTGCGCTTCACCACCGATCAGGACACCATGAACCACGTCATCACCGACGACACCTGGACCGGCCCATCCATTCAGGTCCCGGTGCTGGCCTTGGACAGGCTTCTCGATGGCCAGTCGCCCTCCCTCATCAAGATCGACGTGGAAGGGTGGGAATCCGAAGTCCTGGCCGGCGCGGAAGCCACGCTGCGCCAGCCCTCCCTCCTGGCTCTGATCGTGGAAATGAATGGCGGTGAAGCCACGCTCAATCCAAATGAACAGGCTGTACACGACTTCATGCATCGCAATGGATTCGCGCCACACGCGTATGACCCGTTCACGCGTTCGCTCACTCCGCTGCCGTCGAAGAACGTTGGCGCATCCAATACCATCTACTGCCGTAACGCTGCGGAATTGAGAAACAGACTGGACGAAGCGCCGCCGTTCCTTGTCAACGGCAGATCGATTTGACGAGTCAGGTTCGTGTTGCCCTCTCTCCGGCACGCGGAATAATTCCCTCCAGCCTGCGCAAAATCGCCGCAACCTGCGCATCGTTGTGATACCCGCTTGCCTTCGCCCGCGCCGCCCCCTGGGCTGCAATGCGCGCACGGCCGGCTTCATCGGGCAGCCATCGCCGTATCTTCTCCGCGCACTCTTCGATCGTCGAAAAGAACACCGCCTCTTCATCCTCCTTGAACCGCGCCGAGTGTCCCGGCGAACGCTCCGCCAGCAGGAATGAACCGCATCCCGCAATCTCGAAACTCTTGTGTGCAAACTCATCCTGGTTGGAATGGGTCAGGAAGCTCAGGTTGATCTTCGACCTCCAAATCCCTTCCCGGTATTCGCGCAAATACAGTTCGCCATCGCGAAACAGCGCGGTGAACGCATCCGCCGGCAGGGCCTTGCGCCAGAACCGCTCAGTGCCCGAGATCGTCACCTGGACCCCGTAGTCGCGCCAAAGCTTTGTCAGAAACTCGGCCCGCTCGTCGTACGGCGTCCCGATAAACGACACTTCGCGGTCGCGGTTCGCATCGCTCCATCCCTCCGGCGGCGGAAAATGAATCGTCGGCTCATATGCGAACTGCACCGTCATCACATCCTTCGCACCTCGCGCTTTGTACTCCGCGATATTTCTCTCCCGCGGTACCACATGCAAATCGAACCAGGGGATGCTCTTCAGATACAGCCGCCAGCCCGGATCGCGGCGTGTTCCAAAGGGATTGTCCGGCATGTATCCCACGGTGACCACCCCCATGGAACGAAGCTCCTTCAGCGTACGCGGCTGCAGTTGAAGCACCTTGTCCGCCCATAAGATATCCGCTCGCTCCGCCCTTGCCAGCCGCAGCAGGTCTCGATTCAACTTCTCAAACTGAGGCCCCGCCGACAGGTGAAATGCAATCCTGTTCAGCAAGCGGTTCTTATGCCTGTATTGGTTGCTGTCGAACCGGATCACCCTGTGCCCAAGCCGCTCCAGCGCCCACACCCGGTACAGTGAGGAGTCGTTCGCCGACAGCCCCGAGGCGTACAGAATCTTCAGCGGCGCGGCGTCCGCCGCACTCGAGTTCACCCGATCCGGCTTCGTCGTCAAGGGATGGGATTCTCCGCCGCTCATCTCAAACGATCGTCCGCAACTGCGCAATCACCTGCTCTGCGTAGATCACGCCCGCAAGCTTCTTTTCCTCGTCCACCACCGGCAGTGCGCGCAGGTTGTACTTGTCGAACAGCTCCGCTACCTTCTTTCCGTTCGTATGAATATCGCAGGAGACAATGTGATCGTCGGCCAACTCCCCCAACCCCGTATCCGGCGGCGCCAGCAGCACCTTTACCAGCGCGACCACCCCCCGCAGCACCTCCTGCTCGTCCACCAGAAATACATGCGTCAGCGTTTCCAGATCGCCCTCAAAGTCGCGCAGCGCCTTGATCGCGTCGTCCACCTTTGCGCTCTGTCCCACGGAGATATAGTCCTTCGTCATCTCCCCGGCAGCCGAGCCGTCCGAGTACTCCAGCAGTTCCTCCACATCCTGCCGCTCCTCGGGATCCATCTCCTCCAGAATCGCCTCCGACCGCTCGTCCGGCAGTTCCGACAGGAAGTCCGCCGCCGCCGCCGGGTCCATCTCCTCCACAATCCCCGCCACCTGCTCCGAATCCAGTGCCTCCGTCAGCGACTTCTGCATCCTCGGCTCGACCTCTTCCAGCGCCTCCGCCGCCACCTCCTCATCCAGCGACGTGAACAGCGCCTGCCGCTCCGCCGGGGCCAGGTCCTCCAGAATGTCCGCCAGGTCCGACGGATGCATCTTCTCCAGCCGCTCCTGCTCGATCTTCAGCTTCACCCGCCGCGAAGGATCGCGGTCGATCAGGTCCACGAAGTCCCACGGAATCACACTCGTTTTGAATCGCGCCGCCGCCCGCTCAACTGTCGCCGCGGGAAGTCCCTTCAGCAACCGCCGCACCGCGCCCCTGGTTCCAACTTCAACCTCGGCAATGCGCAACGACAGCACGCACCCCTCGTTCAGCTCTTTCGCCGCGCACGGCGCGTCCCCGGCTCCGCCGGTGCCCGCCGCCTCCCATACCAGATCCACATCGTTCACCCGCACGACCTTGTGCCCATGCACGTCGATGATCTGCTGGTCCAGCAGGTCCCGCTCCAGCAGCAGGTAGGAATCCTCATTCGCAATGGGCTTGGGAGTCGCCTGCCCGCGCATGCGCAGTTGCCCCGTCGCCGTCAACTCCAGATCGCCCACGACGGCCATCGACGGCCGGTCCGAACGGCTTGCGCCCGCCAGCCGCAGCACCAGTCCCTGCACGTGGTTCGCGTCCACGGGTGGGCTCACCGCGAACTCGCGCACATGCCCCAGCGTCCGCCCGCTCGCGTCCGCTACGGGGACGCCCATCAGCGCGGAGACACTCGTCAACTGGTTGCCACGTTTCGTCATAGACCGCTGGTAACCCCTTTCGCCGCAAGGGCGAAAAACCCCTCATCCGCATCCTATCCCAGCCGGCGGTGCGGCAACCGCAGTGAAATGTATTTGCGGCCCTCCGTCACCCGCTTCGACACCCGTGCCGCGCCTCTGCAACTCCGGTCCCTTGACATTTCAAAGCATCCACAAGCACACTGCGGTTATCGCTGCAACCCGACTACGGCAGTCGTCTCGTATCGGCCTGCAGCAAAACCAGGGTTTCCCTGGTTTTGCCCTAAAGGGACCTGATTGCCTGATTCCACCACAAGCCGCGTATCCCTCACGCTCGGTTCCTCCATCGAAAGCGTCGACAGGGTTGAGCAGACCGCACAGGAGTTCGCCGAACGCGCTGGATTCGACGAAGACACCGTGCCCAACATCGCCATGGCCGTCCGCGAGGCCGCTGTCAATGCCGTCATCCACGGCAATGCCTACAGCCCCGGCAAGCAGATCACCGCCACCTTCGAGACTAACTCCGACTCCCTCGTCGTCCGCCTCACCGACCAGGGCGCCGGCCTCGATCTCAACAAAATCCCGGACCCGCTGGCCCCCGAGAACATCCTCCGTGGTTCCGGCCGGGGTATATTCCTAATCAAAGCATTCATGGATGAGGTACACTTTCGCCAGCTACATCCGGGCACGGAAATCACCCTCATCAAACATCGAGTACCGGCGCAACCGCCGGCCTAAGACTAAAGGAGACAGATACATGAGCATGAAAGTCGCAACCCGCCAGGTGGACGGAATCACTATTCTCGATCTTAGTGGACGCATTACCCTGGGGGAAGGCAGCGTCACGCTGCGCGACGCCGTCCACGATGTGCTCGGCAAGGGATCGAAGAAGATTCTGCTCAACCTCGGCGAGATCAACTACATCGACAGCTCCGGCATCGGCGAACTGGTCAGCGGATTCACCTCGGTCCGCAACGCCGGCGGCGAGCTCAAGCTGCTCAACCTCACCAAGAAGGTCCACGACCTGCTCCAGATCACCAAGCTCTACACCGTCTTCGACATCTGGGACAACGAAGCCTCCGCCATCAGCGCCTTCAAGTAACCGGGTTCGTCACAAAGTAGAAAGGCCGCCGGACTTGTCCCGGCGGCCTTTGCGTTGCTCTCTCTGCCCAACTCTACTTCGAGAAATCCACCTTCGGCGCTTCCTTCGAGCTCGCATCCGCCGTGTAATATTCCGTCTTCGGCTTGAACCCAGCCATCCCCGCCCAGATGCTGTTCGGAAACTGCTCGATGAAAACGTTGTAGTCCTTGATGGCCGCGTTGTAGCGCAGCCGCGCCACCGCAATCCGGTTCTCCGTCCCCGACAGTTCATCTTCCAGCCGCATAAACTGGTCGTTGCTCTTCAAGTCCGGATAGTTCTCCTGCAGCCGCGTCAGTGGCAGCAATGCGACGCTCAGACGGTCGTTCGCCGCCAGCTTCTCGTTCGGAGTCTGCGCCGTCATCAGCCCCGCCCGTGCGTTCGCAATGTTGGTCAGCACCGTCTCTTCGACGTTCGCATATCCCTTCACCGTCGCCACCAGGTTCGGAATCAGGTCCGCCCGCCGCTGCAAGTCCACGTCGATGTTGGAGAATGCCGCATCCACGTCCGCGCTCTTCTGCACCATCTGGTTCTTCGCGCTCACATAGCTGCCGCCCGCAAACAACGCCACCACCACGATCAACCCCAGCACGCCCAGCACAACCCACAATGCCTTCATAATCCGCACCTTTCCTTCGCTGAAAATACGTCGTTGTCTGCACTTCTGTTCCCTGTCCCCTAATCCCTGCTCTTCATCTTCTCAGAAGTCCGCCCCGCCGCCGCCGGAACCTCCGCCGCCAAACCCTCCAAACCCACCGCCGCCTTCGTCGCTTCCTCCTCCAAACCCACCCCCGCCGCCGCCACCGCGTCCTCCGCTCAGCAGACTGAACAGGAAATAGAACAGCAGCCCAATGTGCCCCGTAGCGATCAGTATCCCGATCACCACCACGGCAATCCCGCCAAATATCAGTACCGGCAGCAGGCTCACCTGCTGCTGTGGCTCGCTGGTGCTCGGTGCTGCCGCCTGGCCTCTTCCGCCCGCATCCAGGCTCACCCCGGCATCTGCCGCAATATCCTGCGCGACCTCGTGCACGCCCAGCGAAATCCCCCGATTCAGGTCCCCACTCACCAGAATCGGCTTCATCTCCCGGCCGATGTCCCCCACCTTGCCATCCGGCAGGATGCCCTCCAGCCCATACCCAACTTCGATGCGTCCGTGGACCGGCGGCGGGCTCATCACGAAGATCAGCAGTATCCCACGGTCGGTTCCTTTCTTGCCCACCTTCCACTTATCTTCCAGAGCCGTCGCAAACTCCTCGATCGTCGGCGTCGCCCCCGACTTGTCCGCATCGATCGACTTCACCGTCACCACGGCGATCTGCGCGTGCGCCTGCTGGTCCACCTGCGTGCACAGGTCCTCCAGGCCCTGCCGCGTCTCGGGCGACAACACCCCGGCAAAATCGTTGACATAACCAGTAGGCGCCGGCAGCGTAGCCACCGACTCCCCACTCGCAGCCGGGACCATCGCCCCCAACACCACGACGACCATCAACCAGCGCGCGATCCGAAGCATCCGCCCCATTCTACGCCGGGTGCATCACTCCCACGAAAAGGAGGACCCGAAGGCCCTCCCCTTGTCTTCATGCCGTTCCAACTAGCTAACTTGGTGAACTGCCAACTTGCTGACCCGCTAACTTGCCAACCCGCTACCCTACTTGTTCGCCGCATTCGCGGCAGCCGGGCGCGGCGGCCGTGGCGGCAGAGTAATTCCCTCCGCCTTGGCGGCCTTCGAAATCAACCCGAGATGCTCATGCATCGTCTCCATGTCCTTTATTACCTGCGACTGCAAATCCGGGTCCGCTGCCGCCGTCGCCTCCATGTAGTAGCTGTGCCGCGTCTGCCAGTGCGCCTTCACGGTGTAGGTCAGATACTCCGTGTCAAAGTCTTTGCCCGAAAGCCCATTCAGCTTTTCGTACTCCGCCTGGGCTTCCTTGTTCAACTTCTTCGGCAGCATCACGCCCAGTGTGTCCGCAACCGTATCCATCTCCTTGTTCATCGCCGTATGGTCGTCGACCAACTTCTGCGCCAGTTCCTTCACGTCGGGCCCGCCCTTTTCGACCGCCAGCGATCCCAGCTTCACGTCCGCCATGCCATTTTCCGCCGCGGCACGCACAAACTGCTTGTCCAGGATCTGCTGCCCCATCTGTCCCGGTGCGCCCAGAGAATCCCGCATCGATGACGGCTGCCCCGCCTGCGTCCCATTCGCCTGCGAACCCTGCTGGCTCCCCTGCTGCTGCGGCTGCGCCTGCGGAAAGGGGCTGCCTCCGGCTCCAGAGTTCGCGTTCGGGTCGGTCTGGGCTGCCAGCACCGCCGGCAGCAATAACACCGCCGCCGCAATCACCGCACCACACATGTGCTTCCTATTCATAGCGAAACTCCTGGATCTGGCTTCCGTCAACGGCAACCGCAGCAGCTTGATAGTTCCCGCAGCGCGGCCCAACCACCCGTCATCTCTTGGTGGACGAAACACCGGAGAAGATTGCCCGTCCGCAACCCGCCCTGCATTCCCTCCGCTGGAGCGTTATCCTATCCTCATAAGCTTATAACTGGCAATAAGCTTGTGCCCCCGTCGCGCACCACCGAACGCACCCCTCAATCTGCCGCATCCCAGGAGTATTCCCCGGAATGTCCCACCCCAGCGCAGCCGTTGAATCGCATCCGCCCACCGCGTCGCCCGCCGCCCAACCTCCGATCGCCCGCCGCGACCCCACGCCCTCCACCCTCCACGGCGTCACCCTCCACGACGACTACCGCTGGATGCGCGACAAGGACTCGCCGGAAGTCATCGCCTATCTCGAAGCAGAGAACGCCTACACTTCCGCCTTCATGGCCCCAACCGCCGACCTTCAAGCTACCCTCTACGCCGAGATGCTCTCCCACATCAAGGAGACCGACGAGTCAGTCCCCTACCGCCTCGGCGACTGGTTCTACACCACCCGCACCGTCGAAGGCCTCCAGTACCCCATCCACGCCCGCCGCGTCGCATCCAGCCCCGACCCCAACTCACCATTCGACCCCACCCAGCCCGAGCAGATCATCCTCGACGTCAACGCCCTCGCCGAAGGCCACCCCTTCATGTCCCTCGGCGCGATGGCCATCAGCCCCGACGGCAACCTCCTCGCCTACTCCACCGACCCCACCGGCTTCCGCCAATATACCCTCCACATTCGCGATCTCCGCACGCTCACCGACCTTCCCGATACTGCTGAGCGCGTCGGCTCCGTCACCTGGGCCGACGACTCCCGCACTCTCTTCTACTCCACCGAAGACCTGACCACCAAGCGCTCAGACCATATCTTCCGCCACACCCTGGGCGCACCCGCCGCCGAAGACATCCTCGTTCTCCACGAAGAAGACGAGCGCTTCAACGTCGGCGTCGGAAAGACCCGCGACGGTCGATACCTCATGATCGAAGCCGGCAGCCACACCACCAACGAGTACCGCTTCCTCGCCGCCAACGACCCCGCCGGCGACTTCCACATCCTCGCCCCCCGCATCGACGACCAGGAGTACTACCCCAGCCATCGCAATGGCATCTTCTATATCCGCGTCAACGACACCGGCAAAAACTTCCGTGTCGTCACTGCCCCCGCATCCACCCCCGGCCGCGACCGCTGGACCGAGCTCATCCCCCTCGACGCTGACCATCCCCTCGAAGACTTCGATCTCTTTGAATCCTTCGCCGTTACCACCCGCCGCGTCCTCGGCCTTCCCACCCTCGAAGTCCTTCGCTTCCTCGACACCCCGTCTGACGGATCGAAAGAAAACGGTGTCGGGAATAAGGTTTGTCATTCTGAGCGCAGCGAAGAATCGCCACATTTTGTCCGGACTGCCGCAGACTCCGATGCACGCACGAATGTCTCAATTCCAACCCTCTCCGACCCCATCCCCATCGCCTTCCCCGAGCCCACCTACACCGCCGCCCCCCACGTCAACCGCGTCTTCGCCGCCGACACCTTCCGCTACAGCTACACCTCACTCGTCTCCCCACCGTCCGTCTACGAGTACAACGTATCCCGCACCGCCTCCGACACCCCCATCGGCGCCTCCAAACTCCTCAAGCAACAGGAAGTCCCCGGCGGCTTCGATCCCGCCCTCTACGCCTCCGAACGCATCTGGGTCGACGCCCCTTCCGGCCCATCCCTTCCATCTCCGTCGGACAGGATAGGTCTAACCATCCCCATCCCGGTCTCCATTGTCTACCGTCGCGATTCCTTCCACCGTGATGCCACCAACCCGCTCTACATCTACGGCTACGGCTCCTACGGCTACGCTCTTCCCGTCGGCTTCTCCCCCACGCGCCTTTCGCTCCTCGACCGTGGCGTTGTCATGGCCTACGCCCACATTCGCGGTGGCGGCGAGCTCGGCGACGCCTGGCACGATGCCGGCAAGATGCAGCTCAAGCGCAACACCTTCACCGACTTCATCGCCGCCACCGAAGCCCTCACCACTCGCGGCTACGGCTCGCCCAGCCGCGTTGCCATCGAAGGCGGCAGCGCCGGCGGCCTGCTCATGGGCGCCGTCCTCAACATTGCCGCAGCCGCTGGAAAACCAGCCATCTTCCGCGTCGTCCTCTCCCACGTCCCCTTTGTCGACATTATGAACACCATGCTCGACGCCACTCTTCCCCTCACCGTCGCCGAGTACGAAGAGTGGGGCAACCCCAACCAGCCCGAAGCCTTCCGCACCATGCTCAGCTACTCCCCCTACGACAACCTGGAATCCCTCGCCAACGCGCCCATCCCCGCCATCCTGGTCAAGACCAGCCTCAACGACTCGCAGGTCATGTACTGGGAACCCGCCAAATACGTCGCCAAGCTCCGCACCCTCAAAACCAACTCCACCCCGCTCCTCCTCCACATCAACATGGACGCCGGCCACGGCGGCGCCTCCGGACGCTACGACTATCTCAAGGAAATTGCCTTCGACTACGCCTTTCTGCTGACCGAGTTAGGCGTAGTCAAGCTCAATTCCTAAACCCTGTCCTTCTTCTGTGAAGAAAGGCGCACTTGTCCAGCGGAGTCTGCGAATAGATTGCGTACACTTCTATTCGTGCTCTGAGCACACGGCCGCTCCACCCGCTGAATCTCGATGGCATCAATGAGTCGCTTGCGGCGGCTTGCGCAGCTGCAACTCCTTTGACACCGTCGGATCGCCTGCACGTACCCTGGGCGATTTCCCCGTCGCCTGCCTCGTTACCATTTCCTAACTGGGATGGCGAATATCGCCCGAATAGTGCATCCTATCCCCAACGATGTCTGCGAACCCCATCCCGGCTCCCAGCGATGATTCGGTTCCCTTGCCCGTCGAGGAGATCGAAGCTGTCTTCGCCAAGCACGCCGTCCCCTGCGGCTCTCCAGATTCGCTGGCCCAGTTTATGCCGGCGCTCGTCGCCAACAAGCACCTCGCCATGGATTTCTGGTCCCTGATCGCCCGCCTCACCGGCCGGCCCGGCAGCGATTTCGCCGATCCTGATTGCTTGCTCGCGACCATCGTCGAAGCCGTCACCGGCCAGAATCTGGCGCACGCAAGAGCGGCCGGCCCAGCCCAGCAGATCCTCATCGGGAAACTCGCCGGCATGTTGGCCGGCGAGGACATACTTGAGCCCGTCGCAGTGGCCCCGTCCACCTCGAGCTCAAGCCACCATCAAGACCACCACCCTCGGCTGGTCCTGAAGTCAGAAACTCCCTTCGCAGCTGCCATGGACCGGAGCACCCGCGAGCAACAACTTGACCACCCCGAAGATGGGACCGCCAAGTCCGGCCGCAACTTCTCTGATCCGGACTGGTTGTTTACGGCCATCGTCGAAGCCGTCGCCGGCGAGGACACGCAGGCTCCCCCGCCCCCGCGGCCCGTGCAGTCTGCCCGCAAATCCGTCTCGCGCAAACTGCTTGGCGGGCTTCTCCTGCTCGCGCTTGCCGCCGGCGGCGTCTCGCTTCTGTACCACAGCAATTGGAAGCGGCTCAACACCTCCATCGACACCCAGTACGCCGCTGTCACTGCCCGGAAAGATCAAACCGCGGCTCTCAGCGCGGCATCCATCGAGAGCGGCCAGCCCTCCATCACCAAGAATCCGAGCCTTGGCCCAGCCGGGTCGCGATCCGCCGCGCCTGAGAATCCCCCTCAGTTCCTCGCCCCGCACAACCCGCGACCAGCCGCTCCCAGCGCCGCCTCTGTGCCGATCGGCCGCCCAAATCTCACCGCGCGCACAGTGGCCCAGGTTGAGGTTCCCCAGTCCGAGATGCGGCAGAACCTCGTCTCCTCTCGCGTGCCCATCTTTCCCGCGGGCGCCAGCGGGCCTGTGGTCGTCAAGGCCATCGTCACCTCCCAAGGCACAGTGCAGCCCGTACGCGTCGTCAGCGGCGACCCCGCGCTCGCTCGCGCGGCCATGGCAGCCGTCGCAACCTGGCGCTATCGCCCGTATCTGTTGGATGGTGTGCCCGTCAGCGTCTCCACCACCATCCAGGTCGACTCCGCCGGGAACAACTAACCGCAACCCTTAACATCCCTCGTAAATCCATGCGGTACCCTTGTTAGCGACACCATGCCGCACGCCGGCCCCAACCACCCATGACCTTCCCCAAATACCGCATGCCCGCCGAGTGGGCGCCCCACGCCGCCACCTGGATCGCCTGGCCCCACAACCCCGAGGACTGGCCCGGAAAATTCCAGCCCATCCCCTGGGTCTACGCCGAGATCGTCCGCCACCTCTCCCGCGTCGAAGACGTTCATATCCTCGTCGACGACCTCTCCGCCGAGCGCCGCGCCACCTCGATCCTCCGCCGCGGCGGCGCCAACCTCGCCCGCACCCACTTCCACCACTGGCCCACCGACCGCGTCTGGCTCCGCGACTCCGGCCCCATCTTCGTGAAAAACGCGCAAGGCGACCTCGCCGTCACCAACTGGAAGTTCAACGCATGGGCCAAATACTCGAACTGGCGCTGCGACGATCAAATCCCGCACCGCGTCGCCAAGCTCTACAACCTCCCCGAAATCAAGCCCGAGGTCCCGCCGCCCCCAGCCGCCCCTCCGAGCTGGAAGCCCCACCGCATCGTCCTCGAAGGCGGCTCTATCGACGTCAACGGCGCCGGCATACTCATCACCACCGAGGAGTGCCTCCTCTCCGAAGTCCAGCAGCGCAACCCCGGCCTCGGCGACGAAACCACCACGCAGCGCCTGCTCGAAACCGCCTTCCACGACTACCTCGGCATCGACCAGACCCTCTGGCTCAACCGCGGTTGCGCCGGCGACGACACCCACGGCCACATCGACGACATCGCCCGCTTCGTAGCCGAAAATACCATCCTCGCCTGCGTCGAACCCTCCACCGCCGACGAGAACCACCTCCCGCTCGCCGAAAACCTCGACCGCCTGCGCTCCGCCCGTGTCCTCCACGGCCCAAACAAAGGCAAGCCCTTCCAGATCGTCGAGCTACCCATGCCCGCGCCGGTCGTCTTCGCAGGCCAGCGCCTGCCCGCCAGCTACGCCAACTTCTACATCGCCAACTCGCTCGTCCTCGTCCCCACCTTCAACGACCCCAACGACCGCCACGCCCTCAACATCATCGCCTCCTGCTTCCCCACCCGCGAAGTCGTCGGCATCCACGCCGTCGACCTGGTCTGGGGCCTCGGCACCCTCCACTGCCTCTCCCAGCAGGAGCCCACATGAGCACCGGCGATTCCAGCCTCAGCGAGTCGCTTGACCTCACCTGCCTCCGCGCCGCCATCGCCGAAGCCCACGCCGCCGAACGCGCCGGCGAAGTCCCCATCGGCGCCGTCATCGTCCATCGCGGCCAGATCATCGCCCGCGGCCAGAACCGCGTCCTCCGCGATCACGACCCCACCGCCCACGCCGAGATCGTCGCCCTCCGTCACGCCGGCCGCGCGCTCGAAAACTACCGCCTGCTCAACGCAAATGACGAAGGCTGCACCCTCTACGTCACCCTCGAACCCTGCGCCATGTGCGCCGGAGCCATTCTGCACGCCCGCATCGCCCGCCTCGTCTACGCCGCGCCCGACCCCAAAGCCGGCGCCTGCGGTTCCGTCCTCAGCGTCATGAACCACCCCCAGCTCAACCACCGCGTCGACGTCGTCCCCGGCCTCCTCGCCGACGAGTGTGGTGCGCTCCTCACCAACTTCTTCCGCGTCCGCCGATAACCCGGCCCGCATCCCCCATTCGCGTCATTGCCCACCGTTTCCTGCGGCGCATAGCCTTAGTCCGCAGGGAGCGAACCATGCCGCCGACCACCCTCAACCCACCGCGCATCTACCGTCCCGACCCAAGCATGAAGCTCCTCTTCGCCATCAGCGGCTGCGTCCTCATCGCCTTCGGCGGCATCTTCACCTACCTCTTCGGCAGGCTTTTCACTCTCTTCTTCACTGCCGGCAGTGAGGGCGCCCAGGCCGACCTCGCCGCCCGCGTCCTCATGGCTGCCGTCGTCGTTGGCGGAGGCCTGGTGGTTCTGCTCTGCGCCATCGGCGGCATCGCCCAACTGCTCAAGCTCGCAAAGTTCTCCGTCATCCTCACCGCGGACTCCATCCGCTTCCAGTCCCCGTTCGGTTCCACCGCGCTCGCCTTCGATCAGATCCTCTGCAAGCGCAGCCGCGTTACTACCGGCCGCTTCGGCGACAGCTACACCGTCCTCATCCCCAAGGACGAGAACCGCCGCAACCTCGCAATCTCCTCCGACTTCGTCTTCGACGAGGCCTTCAACAACTGGCTCGCGACCCTCCCCGATCTCGGCGACGTCTTCACCGTCTCACCCGGGCCCGCCGCCCAACTCCACTGATCGCGCGCCGACTACCTCCCCGCCCGCACTCCGCATCGTAGAATAGAACCATGGAACTGATTGTCTACTCAGCCGCCTGGTGCCGCGACTGCCGCACCGCCAAACGTTTCCTCGACCAGCACTCCATCCCCTACACCGATATCGACATCGAGAACACCCCCGGCGCAGCCGACGAGGTCGTCGCCAACGTCGGCAAGCGCGCCGTCCCGCAGTTCGTCCTCGACGGCAAATGGATCCAGCCCTACCGCCCCGGCTGCGGCTTCCTCTACGACGAAATGTCCACCCTCTTCGGCGTGTAGTATTTCTGTTTGTTATTTTGCGGTTGTTTCTGGCTTGTCCTTCAGTCGGCCATTTTGTTTGTCATTCTGAGCGCAGCGAAGAATCCCCGCATTTGTCTTTTGTCTCTCAACTAACAACTAACAACCTGCAACTGACATCTCCTTATGATCCTTCGCTACACACGCCCCGCCATGGGCCGCATCTGGTCCGACGAGAACAAATACCGCTGCTGGCTCTTGGTCGAGACCGCCGCCTCGCAAGCCCTCGCCCGCTTCGGCCTCGTCCCGCAGTCCGCCGCCGACGCCATCCGCGATCGCGGCAGCTTCACCGTCGCCCGCATCGACGAAATCGAAGCCGAAGTCCGCCACGACGTCATCGCCTTCACCACCACCGTCGCCGAGCACATCGCCGATCCCGAATCCTCCCGCTGGCTGCACTACGGCCTCACCTCCACCGACGTCGTCGACACCGCGCAATCCCTCCAACTCCGCGAAGCCTCGGCCCTCATCCGCACCGGCATCCTCGCCCTCAGCGAAACCCTCAAAAAGCGCGCCATCGAGTTCAAACACACACCCATCATCGGCCGCACCCACGGCGTCCACGCCGAGCCCACCACCTTCGGCCTCAAGCTACTCCTCTGGTACTCCGAGATGCAGCGCAACCTCACCCGCTTCGACGCCGCCGCCGAAGACCTTCGCGTCGGCAAGCTCTCCGGCGCCGTCGGCACCTTCGGCCACCTCAAGCCCGAGCACGAAGAAGCCATCTGCGCCGAACTCGGCCTCAAGCCCGTAGCCATCGCAACCCAAGTCCTCCAGCGCGACCGCCACGCCGCCTACATCGCCGCCCTCGCCATCCTCTGTAGCACGCTGGACAAGATCGCCACCGAAATCCGTCACCTCCAGCGCACCGAGGTCCGCGAGGCCGAAGAGTTCTTCTCCGAGAAGCAGAAGGGCTCCAGCGCCATGCCGCACAAGCGCAACCCCATCACCAGCGAGCAGATCTCCGGCCTCGCCCGCGTCGTCCGCGCCAACGCCCAGGTCGCTCTGGAGGACATCGCCCTCTGGCACGAGCGCGACATCTCCCACTCCTCCGCCGAGCGCGTTATCCTCCCCGACTCCACCATCCTCGCCGACTACCTGCTCGCCAAAACCGAAAACCTCATCGCCAGGCTCCTCGTCTACCCCGAGCGCATGTTGCGCAACCTCGAATCCACCGGCGGCCTCGTCTTCTCCGGCCAGCTCCTGCTCGACCTCGCCGAATCCGGCATGTCCCGCGAAGACGCCTACCGCCTCGTCCAGTCCCACGCCATGCGCTCCTGGAAAGAAGGCCTAACCTTCCGCGACGAGATCGCCCGCGACCCCGCCATCACCTCCCGCCTCACCCCGGAAAAACTAGCCCACGCCTTCGACTACCACCGCCAACTCGCCAACGTCGACGCCATCTTCACCCGCGTCCTCGGCAGCTAACCACTCCCTTACATTTTTGGGCTGTCATTCTGAACGAAGTGAAGAATCCCCGCATTTAGCCTTTGCCCTTGCCGTTGCCTCTGAGATAGGTCCGGGCTTCAGCCCGGACATTACGATCCGCCACCTAGTCGGGCTTTAGCCCCTGGGACAGGCTCTATAGATCGGGCCGGGTGCCCCATCCTAACGGCAGCTTCACCGCCGTTAGGGTGGGTTATCGCGCATCGCGCGACCTCACTGCGGCTGTCGTCTCCGCAGTCGTGCTCTGCATACCCCAAACTCTCGAGCCGCCAAACTCGACCGCGAACCCGCCACTCACCGCCATATTCCCGCTAGGAATAATTCGGAGGTACCGTTGGAACAGGACCCGGCGGCGGCTCGTTAGGGTCCCGGAATGGCACGAGCAAATTCGCATATTGGCTTGGGTAGGACAAAAAATCCTGATAAGTGGCCAGGCCAAACGCCGGGTCATAGTACCCGTGCGTGTGGGTGGCCAGTTGCGCCAGCGTCTGCCTCAGTGATATCGCCATATAAGGGGAACTCCTTCCTCAACCTTGCAGAAATTCTGTGTCTTTGCCATTACTCCGCGCCCGAAAACCGCCAATCTCGTGGATTCTCTATTGCAGCGCAATCAGGATTGGCACCAGCGCCTGCCCCAACGCCAGCGGCCGCAGCGCTTTGCCGATTACCGCGCCAAAAGCCCGCGACGAGTCGCTGGCTTTCATCGCATGACCGCTCGTGGGCGATGTAGTCAGCAGATCGCCCACTTCTACGGCCCCATACTGTGCATCCACCTTGCAATACACTTTGCCCATCAAGGCGACGGGCGCGCGCCCGTGCGAGTTGTCCCGCCGATCCAGGATCATCCCAGGCCGAAATTCTCCCGCTCCTGAGATCACCCCGGCCACCTTGCGGTCGTAACTCTGCCAACTCGGCTCCAGCGAGCCGTTGCAATCGAGAACGACCACCGTGCCTGGGTCCAGATCAAGCGACGCCTGCAAGTCGAACTCCTCCGCGCAATCGGCCCCTTCCAGCACAACGTCCCCACCCACCGTAAGCGTCCCGGTAATGGACGCATCCGCGGTCATCTGGACGTTGCCCGCAAAATATCCCGCGGTCGCCCCACTGGCCCACAGGCCGAAGCCACCCGCATCGTTGTTGGCAGACACGCCGGCATGCTGCGGCGAGTGACTCAGGCTATTGAACGCGTCGTTGACCGCATCGCCGATCACTTGAACATCTCCCACAAAATGTCCCGCGATCGCTCCGCTGGCCCACAGGCCGAAGCCGCCTGAGTCGTTGTTGGCAGACACGCCGGCATGTTGCGGCGAATGGCTCAGGCTATTGAACGCATCGTTGGCGGCATCGCCGACCACCTGGACATCCCCGGAAAAATATCCCGCGGTCGCCCCACTGGCCCATAAGCCGAAGCCGCCTGAGTCGTTGTTGGCCGACACGCCTGCATGCTGCGGGGAATGGCTCAGTCCGTAGACGGCATCGTTGGAGCCACTGTAACCAACCACTCCTACGTTTGTGCCTGAAGAGCCAACCACGCCAATCGCGCCGCCAGGCGTTTGTGCATCCGCGGCGGTCAGCGACGTTCCCGACACCGCCGGAGTCTTATCTGTAGAGACCGCATTGACCGGTCCGGTTGGACTAGGCTTTGTACCCTGCTCAATTGGCGGCATTATTCTCCTCCGTTCGCGGGAGCTTATCCGCCTTCTCATTCGAGTGTCAAATCTCGTAGGTGGCCCACCCACAAATCTGGGTGCCGGGCGCCCCATTCATGACAGTGTCATCGTCATCAGTGGGATCCCGACAACCAATTCGTGCCTGACAAGCTTGACAGGCACGATATAATTAAGACAGAAGCAAACAGCAGCGCGACCCTCGGTCTGGCTCTGTTTGCGGGGTGGAATCATCTTGAAAAACTCAATTGCGTGGTCCAGCAATCCGCTGCGGGTGCCCCGTCCTAACTTGTTAGGGCGGGCAGGCTCACACCGGCATCCTCGTTTGTATATACGCGCCCGCAACCCCTTTACCATCAACCAATATTTGTATATACAGAACCGCAAGTCCTTTGTTATGAACCAAAGGTCGCATACGCCGATAGGGGACTACTCCACTCGTCCGAACCAGCCGCCGCCGATAATCCCGGTTTGTATATACACGCCCGCAACCCCTTTGCCATCAAGCAGTATTTGTATATACAGAACCGCAAGCCCTTTGCCATCAACAAAACCTAGGTGTATACCCAGCGGGGGTGCGCACACTCGAGAAAGTGTACTCCGGTCAAGGGGCGACGGTGAGGGTGAGGTTGTCGATGGCGCGGACGGTGACGGGGGTTCCGGCGGGGATGGGTGGGGTGTCTGGCGGGAGGGTCGCTTGCCAGATTTCACCGCGGACCTCTACCTGGCCGATGGCGGGATAGCCGGGGAGGGTGTGGCCCTGGGGGGCGAGCGGCGTCATGGCGACGGCGGGATGGCCGAGCATGGCGTCGGGGCCGGTGAGGCGTTTGGCGCGGCGGGCTTTGAAGGCGATCCAGGCGAGGCCGAAGGTGACGATGCCGAAACCGATGCCGGCGCCGGCGGCGACCGAGAAGTGGACGCGCATCTCCGGGGTGGGGCCGTTGACGAGCGTGGCGAGGCCGAAGACCAGGCAGATGATGCCGACGGTGCCGAGGACTCCGTGGCTCGCGAATTTGGCTTCGAGCACCATCAAGGCAAGTGCCGCGAAGAGCAGCAGGATGGCAATGTGCTGGACGGGCAAAAGGTTAAGACCGAAGATGGCGAGCAGAACCATGAGCGTACCGAGCGCGCCGGGGACGATGGTTCCGGGCACGTTGAATTCGAGGTAGATGAGCAGGCCGCCGCACACGAGCAGAAGCACGTCGAGGTCGGGGCTGGTGAGGCGGGTGAGCAGGCGCTCGCGGAGGGAGGGCGGGAGGGATTCAATGTCGGCGTGGGCGAGGTGGAGGGTCTGGGTGGCGCCGTTGAAGCGCTTGATGGTGCGGCCGTCGAGCTGGGCGAGCAGGGCGTTGTCGTCGGGGGCGACGGCGTCGATGAGGTTGAGCTTGAGGGACTCGGATTCGCTATACGACTTCGAGTTGCGCACAGCATCGTCGGCGGCGGCAGAGTCACGGCCACGGACGGTGGTGTAAGAGCGGAGGAAGGCGACAGCATCGTTCTCGACCTTCTCCTTGAGGATTGGGTCCATGGTGGTGAACTCGAGGATGGGATGGGCGGCGCCGGCTTCAGTGCCGGGGGCCATCGCCGCAACGTCTGCAGCCTCGAGCAGAAAGAAGCCGGCCGAGCCGGCGCGGCTGCCGGAGGGCTCGATGAAGATGATGACGGGGACGGAGGAGGCTTCGATGTTGGCGACCATCTCGCGGGTGGACTCGAGCAGGCCGCCGGGGGTGCCCATGGAGACGAGCACGGCCGAGGCGTGGCGGGCGGCAGCGTCGTCGAGGCCGCGCTTGAGGTACTCGGCGGTGATGGGCTGGATGGTGTCGTGGATGGTGAGCTTGACGACCAGGGGGGATTGCGCGGAAAGAGGGAGGGCGAAGGCGAGGAGGATGAGAACACGACGCAGCACGTGACGGACTCCGGCGGTTTGTGGCCGCGAGGTAAGGATACGGCAGAATGGGCGGGGACGGAGACGAATGTTCTTGGAAGCACCTTGGCCAAACGGCACGAGCTGCGTTGGCGGACGAGCTTCGTCGTGGTCCTTCGACTGCGGTTGGCGCTCGAAGCGCCAACCTCCGCTCAGGATGACGGCGGCTTTGTTGCCCGGTATTGATTATGGGAGGGATTGGCCGCGGAATTGGAGGGCGGTCTTCATACCGAGAGCGGCGGCGTTGGCGGGTTCGAGTTTGAGGGCGGCAGCGACGTCGGCGGCGGACGCGGGGAGTTGGCTGGATTGGAGGTCGAGGCGGGCGAGGACGAGGTAGGCGTCGACGTTGGGCGCGAGCTTGAGAGAGGTCTGGGCTTCGGCGCGGGCGTCGTCGGCCGAGCCGCTGCGCTCGCGGACCTGGGCGATGCCGGCATGGGCGGCGGCGTTGTTGGGGTCGGCACTAAGGGCGCTGTCGAACTCCTGCTCGGCTTCGGGGATGAGACCCTGGGCGAGGTATTGCACGCCGAGCTGCGTGTATTGGGTTGCGCGCTCGGCTGGCGGGAGCGAGGCCATCTGGAGGGCGCGCATCTGGTCGAGCTGGAACGCGACCTGGCGGAAGGAGGACTCCGACCAGGTGCGGCGGATGCGGGTGGTGGGATCGAAACCTTCGGCGCCAAGGATGGCTTTGAGGTTGGTGGTCGAGCCGTGGGTCGATTCGAGACGGGTCAGCAGTTCGGTGGCTTCGGGATCGTCGGAGTGCAGCGCAAGCGCGGCCTGGACTTCGCGGGTGGCTCCGGCGATGTCGCTGCGGCCAAGCAGGGCGACGGCGAGGTTGAAGTGGTAGTCGGCGTCGTTGGGGTCGGCGGCGACGACCTGCTGGAAGAGAGGCGCGGCGTCCTTGCCCTGGCGGCTGAGGGCAACGCCCTCGTCATTGACTACCTCGGGCAGCGGCAGTCGGCTGGCGACAAAGGCGAAGGCGGTCTGCGCCTCGGCATACTTCGCGATGTTGAAGCGCGCCAGGCCGCGGTAGAAGCCGGCTTCGAGGGAGACGCGGTCAGTGGCGGGAACCTTGGTGAGCGTGGCAGCGGCGGCTTCATACTGGAGCGCGGCGTACTGCTCCTTCCCCAGCGCAAGCAGGGCGGCGGTGTAGCCGGGAGTTTCGGCGACGGCGGCCTGGAGGCGCTTGAGGCGCTCGTCGGAGGTGGGCGCGGAGGTGCCGCGGATGTAGTCCTCGAAAGAGCTGAGCTTGACGCCGCCAGCCGCGGCGAGAAACGTCTGCTCGGCGATGGCGAACTGCGGGTCCATGCGTTGTGCGACCTTCCAGGCGATGGCGTTCTCAACGTCGAAGAGGCGAGGCAGTTCGCCGGAGTCGGTCAGCGGGTCGGACATGCGGAGCTGGTTGACTTCGAGAACCTGGGCCTGGACGGTGATGCGGCCGTCTGGCGATCCGGGATTGATCACGTTGAAGCTGCCGACGACGACGAAGTCCGCGTCCAGGGTCTGGGCGATGCGGATGGTGGTGGCGCGGCTGGGGCGGAAATCGGGCGGGAGACCGAGATGATCGAGCGCGTACTGGCGGTCGTCGCGGCCTATGGTGAGGAAGCCGGCGGAGGTGAGGCGCTGATCCAGCGTGTAAGGGAAGGAATCGCCGATCCAGTTGAGGTTGGACTGGCCGGAGCGGTTGTCGAAGGGGAGCACAAGGACGAGACGCCCGCCGGGCTGGCGGATGTCGGCGGGGGAATCCTGGGTTGCCGCGGTGGCGCCCGGGGTTTGTGCCTGGGACGGCGGGGGCGGTATCTGCGCCTGAACAGGGGGGATAAGGGAAGATAGGGCGAGCAGAGTTGCCAGCGGGAGCAGACGGCGGATATAGCTGGGGGAAGTTCTCACCACGGTTTGACGATTATAGAAGGCGGGAGGGGTTATGCGCTGAATGGGCTGCTCCGAGGGTGTTCTGAGGGCGGCTGTGATGCTAGTCACAAATTAGCGTGTTACCAGTCACATCCTGGACTCCGTCTTCCGTGAAACACTCTGGATATGTCGCGCCGAGCCGCAGACCGCACTTATTGGTGGTTCTCTGGTCCCGGCGCGTGGAGACCTAACCTGATGCAAGTTTCGTCTGCGTTTGTTGCCGATCCGGATCTGATTGACGAGCTCGAGAAGCGGGCAAAGCCGTTTGCATTTGGGTCGGACCGCGTTTTGTTTCACCAGGGCGACGCGCCTAAGGGTGTCTTCATTCTCAGACGGGGCTCAGCCATTTTGACCAACTTGTCGGATGGCGACGCGCTGCTGAACGTAGAGGCGGGGCCGGGCTCGCTGCTGGGCGTGCCCGCGGTGGTTGGGTCGAAGCCGTACTCGCTGACGGCGGAAGCCGTGGAGGGCGCCGAGGTGAGCGTGCTGACCTGCGACGATTTCGTCCACCTGATGCATACGGAGCCGACGCTGTCGTTTCGCGTCCTGCAGGTGCTGGCGGAAGAGGTGCGGTTTGCGCGCGAGGCGCTGGCGCAGCTGTAGCGCCAGGGCTAAAGCCCCGTCAATTCATTGGCCTTATTTCATGGGGCGAAAGCCCCATGCTAATCCGAGAGACAACAGCGGGGCCTGTTTTCAGAGCAGACACTAGCGCGTCTTCAGGCTGGCGTTTTCGATGCGGGGGAAGCGGAGGATGGCGACCCACTCGCCGTGCTGGGAGGCTTGCCAGACCACATCTCCGTGCAGGATTTCGGCGGCCTGGGCGGGGGACGCGTCCTGGTGGAAGCCGAAGTAGCGGGTGTCGGCTGACATGCTGGGGCGGGCGAGGTTGAGCTGGCCGGGTGGGGGGTTCCACTTGGTGGAGAAGAGCAGAGCTGTGTCGTAGTCGCCTGGTTGGGACGCGGCCTTTTCGAGCGCTTCCGCGGAGAAGTCCCGGACCGAGAAGGATTTGATGGGACGCCGGGTGTAGCCGAGGAAGGGCTGCTCCAACTCGTTGTTGCCGGGCCAGATGGTGAGGACGGTTGCCTGCGGCCATCTCTGCGCGATCAGGTTGATGGCACGCTGGTGCAGCACGATCATGTCGCGGTAGGTGAGGTTGTCCTCGGGCGCAAAGCCGTAGGGCGGGTCGATCCAGAGGCCGGCGAGGAAGGCGGCGGCGCTGAGCGCGGCGATCCAATACCAGCGGCGTACCCGGAGCCGCCAGGAGGACACGCAGACGAGGAGGACCAGCGGATACATGGCCAGCAAATAGCGGGTGAGCAGGGCTCCGCCGAGCACGGAGAAGGCGATCCAGTTGGCCAGTACGACCACGGCGATGGCTCGGAGCACAGGACGCGAAAGGCGCGCGCGACCAGCGATGGCGGGCATCAGCAACGCGGCGAGGGCGCAGAGCACCGGTACGAACAGGTTCATGTGCGCGGTGAGGTGCAGGAAGCGGTGGTAGAGGCCGATCGCGACGCGGTGTGCATCCAGATTGGCGGTGGCGTTGTAGCGGAGGAAGTCTGGATTGCCGAAGGCGTAGCCGGTGCGATGGCGGTGATACGCATACCAGGCGGCGAGCGGGAGAATCGGCGCGAGCAGCGCGGCAATCCAGCCCGCGTGCCGGCGGAGATTGCGGTCGCGCAGCGACAGGACCATTTCCCATAGGGCGAGAGCTACTGGGGTGATGACGCCGGTTTCCTTGGAGAGCGCGGCGAGAGAGAAGAAGATGGCTGCGTAGATTTTGGGCCTCGAGGAAACCCACATCTTAGAAGCGACACCCGGCGGCGGGCTCAGGGCAGGTTGTGGGGCACCCGGCGATGAAGACGGGGCATCCATGTCTGCGGCTGATTCGAGATAAAACGCCAGCCCCCAGAGCATGAATGCAGCACAAAAGGTGTCGCCGTGGGCGAGGGTGCTCTGCGCAAACCAGATGGGATAGATGGCGGTGAGCAAGGTGACAGCGACGGCAGCGGGCGTGCCCAGCAGGTGGCGCGCGAACCGAAAGACAGCGAGCAGTCCGAGGGCCGCGATCATGCAGAGAAAGGTGCGCGTCCCGCTGGGGATGAAACCGGAAAGATGCCACCATCCAGCCAGCAGGACCGCCGGCAGCGGTGGGTGGGCGTTGCTCAGGGTGCTGAAGGGAATCAGTGTGCCGGTACGGAAGAAGTCGTACGCCGCGGGGATGTAGTAGCCGCCCTCGTCCCAGAAATAGGGCAGGCGAAGCAGGGTCAGATGGGAGAAGTAGACGGCGGCGAAGAAGACGGGGTAGAGCATACCCAGAGGCAATGCCGCGGGCGCGCCGGGCGCAGAGATTCGATGCGGTGGGTTGGCGGGCACGCGGTTAGTGAACAGGGCCTCCGGGCGGCCCGAACTGTGGTTCCAGCGCGAGAGTGCCGAAGGTCTGCTCATACTGGGCGAGGTTGTGGCCGAGCAGGTTCAGCAGCGCCTTGGCCTGCTGCGGGCTGATGTAGATGCCCTGGAAATTTTCGATCCGGACCTGGTCAGGCGATTCCTGGCGCGCGGCCCCGAAGACCAGGAAGAAGTCCCAGACGCTCATGCGTACCTGGATGTTGTTGGCGTAGCTGTCGCGATAGTCCTGGGAGTGTGTGGTCGTGACGGTGGGTGGTTCAGCGGATTGCTTGGGTTGGCTCATTTGGCCTTCGATGCGGTTGTTTCCGGTATGAAGAGGTTGGTGCGAAAGGGGGGACTTGAACCCCCACGGATTGCTCCGCCAGATCCTAAGTCTGGTGCGTCTGCCAATTCCGCCACTTTCGCTCTGATTGCAAATAGGTTACGACCCCATGGCGTGGGGATTATTGTGGGGACATTGAAACCATGCCTGCCATGCTGCCCGGTACGCTCGTCCCCCCGATTTCTCAACGCTAAGCGGCTGGGGAGCATCAGTCAAGGCGGTGAACACGAACTTACACCGTGACCTGCACGGGGAGTTGTGTTGTGGGAGACACGGTGTGTGTTGCAACCCACATACCGCGCTAATGGCATGTGGCCATAAAGCTTTTAGTTTCAGCTAACTGAGGTTTGGTTGCGCCCTTGCAATCTCCGGTTGTGGAAGCAGTTCAACACGAGAGCAGGGGTTAGCGATGAACGATAAGAAGCAGAGCAAGCGGATTTGGGTGGTTGCAACAGTTCTTTGGGCGATGGCGGCGGGCACTGCGGCAATCGCGCAAAGTAAACAGGCGCAGGGTGCGGAGCAGGTCCCACCGGCGGCCCAGGCGCAGGGTGCGGCTGCAAGCGCGCGGTTGATTGTGATCAGCATTCCAGATCGCAAGCTGGTGCTGATGGAGAATGGCGCGGCGAAGCGAGTGTATCCGGTGGCGGTGGGGAAGCCATCGACGCCAAGCCCGGCGGGGGAGTTCACCATTGTGCGGCGGGTCAGCGATCCGACGTACTCGCATCGCGGCAGGGTGGTGGGACCGGGGCCGAAGAATCCGGTGGGCTCGCGCTGGATGGGGCTGAGCGCGAGGGGCTACGGAATCCACGGGACGAACGAGCCGAATTCGATTGGCAAAGCCGCTTCGCACGGATGCATTCGCATGAGCAAAGCCGACCTGGAAGAGCTGTACACGATGGTCGATGTGGGCGATGCGGTGGAGATCCACGCGGAGCACGACGCCACGGTGGCGTTGGCGCTTGGAGAAGCTGCGCCGGCTCCCGCGGCCGTGCCGGCGACAGCAGCTCCTGAGAGTCAGCTTCTGGTGGCAGGCAATACGGCAGCGATCGCACCCAGCCCGGGGCAATAGGCAAGTGCGGAGGTGGGCGATGGAAGTTCTGAGTCATCTGGTTGTCGCGCTGGGGCGAACGCTGCTGTGGATCTGCTCTGTGCTGGCGATTGAAGAACTGATGCTGGGAGGGCTGGCGCGAATCTTTCTGTCGATGCCGTACGACGGTCGCGGCAAGCGCCGCAGGATGAGAAGAAACGCGGCGGCACCTGGCTCAAAAGATGTTGGCAATAGGTAGCAAATGAAGTGCAGGGAGGAGTTGTCATGCTCGCAATCAAATACTTACTGATGGTGGCCGGAGTTCTGATGCTGGCTGCGGGAGCCGCAATCACGATTTACGATATGTGGCGTTGGTTCAAGATCAGCCGCGAAACCGCGGGCGATGGGGATGGAACGGAGAAGCGGACGGCGGAGCCGGTGCGATGGCGAACGTCGGTGGCACTTGGACTGGTGGCAACGCTGCCATTGCTGATTGCGATGAGCATCGTTGTGGTGCCGAGCGGCATGGGCGGCGTGTGCGTCAGCGATACGCGCGGGACGCTGCCGGGAACGCTTTACTCGGGCGTGCACTTCATCGCGCCGCTGGGCGAGCATGTGCAGACGTTCGACCTGCGCGACAAAGTCTTCACCACGGCGATGCCGGGCGAGGAGCAGACCACTGCGAAGGAGCACGGGCCGAAGCAGGAAGAGATGACGGTGCAGTCGAAGGAGGGGCTGAGCATCGGGCTGGCGATCGCTGTGCGCTACCGGCTCGACCCGCGGCGGCTGGACTATGTGCAGTCGCATCTGCCGCAGCCGCTGGATACAGAACTGGTTGCGCCGACAGTCGACAGCGCGTGGCGTGAACTGACCCCCAACTACACGGTGCGGGAGATCTTCAGCTCCAAGCGCGAAGAGGTGCGGCAACTGGCGGCGGCGCAGATCAGCAAGAAGCTGGCCGCGGATGGCGTGCTGGTGAATGAGGTGATGCTCCGCGATATCCAACTGCCCCCGGAGTATGCCAAGGGGCTGGAAAACCTGCTGGAGAAGGAGCAGCAGGACGATCAGATGACCGTCGAGACGGAGATGCAGCAGAAGCAGGTGACGATTGCCGGGCTGCAAGCCGAAGCGGACAAGGTGCAGAAGGTGAAGCAGGCCGAGGCCGATGCGGAGTCGAGGGTAGTTGAGGCAAAGGGCGAATCCGACGCGATGCAGTACACGCTGCCGCTGAAGGAGAAGCAGATTGAGCAGAGCAAGCTGGAGGCGGAGGCGCGCAAGGAGTCGACGATCGAAAACGCTGACGCACAGGGCCAGGCCAAGATCATCGACAGCAAGGCTGAGCTGCAACGGCGGAACATGCTGGCGGACGCCGAGGCGAACCGGATCAAGGTGGTCGCGGTCGCCGATGCGGAGCGCGAACGTGAGGAGGCCGCTGTGCTGAAGAACGAGCCTCTGCTGATCAATAAGATCATCGCCGAACGGCTTTCGGACAAGATCCAGGTGATGATGGTGCCGAGCGATGGAAAGTTCTTCTTCGCGAACGATGTGATGAAGGGCTTCAGCAACAATCCTGCGGTGCAACAGCAAATGGACGGAGATACGAAGTCCGGCGGCCGCGACGGAGCGAACTAAACGCGGAAGGTGTCGAGGGGCTGCTCTTGGCGGGGCAGCCCCTTGTTGTTGAGCGAACCGTACGGGGAAAAGAGCGATGACAGCGGCGGGATATAATCGGCGGCATCGAATGAAGAGCGTGCTAAGGACGTGGGCGGGTCTTGCTTGCACGGGGCTGCTGCTGTGCACTCCAGTTTGCAGAGCTGCAGGGGCGTGGGACGCGCCAGCCACTGAGTTGGCCCACCAGATCGCGGCGCTGACCGGGCCGGGCACGGTCTCGCTGACTATTCGGAACATGTCCTCGATTCCGGTGGATGACATTCCGGCGATCCGCCGGTCGCTGCTGAATGGGCTTAGCTCGCAGGGCGTGACGGTGCGTCCGGCGACGGAGGCGGCGACCGTTGTGCGCGTGACGCTGTCGCAAACCGCGCAGGAGGGCCTGTGGGTCGCTGAGGTGCAGCAAGGGCCGGAGGTACGGGTCGCCATGGTGAGCGTGGCCAATACCGCGCCAGTGCGAAAGCCGCAAGGGACCCCGGTGGCGCTGCGCAAGACGCTGCTGTTTTCGCAGACGGAGCCGATCCTCGACGTTGGCCTGGCGACGCTGGCGGGCGATGCGGCGGCGAGCCTGGTGGTGCTGTCGCCGGAGGAGATTGCGATCTACCACGGCGGTGAGAACGGGGGCGCGTGGGTAAAGGGTCAGAGCTTTGCGATCACGACCAGTAGGCCGTTTCCGCGCGATCTCCGCGGGCGATTGCAGATCGATGCGGATGAGTTCAAGGCATATCTTCCGGGTGTGATTTGTTCGGAGTCTCCGCAAGCGGCGACCGGGACAAATGTGGGGATTGCCGTGACGTGTGCGGACAGCGACGATCCCTGGCCTATCGGTTCGCGGCGGGCATTTTATAACTCCAGCCGAGATTTCTTTACCGGGGTGACCATCCCGAATATGGCCAGCGGTGCGCAGCCGTTCTATTCTGTGGCGGAGTTGCGCGGAGGAAGTGGAGAGGTGGCTGTGTACAACGAAGTCGGAGGACAGGTCCGCGCCTTCGACGGGACGAGCGTGAAGGCCTTGGCGGGATCTCGCGACTGGGGAAGCGATCTGGTTGGCGTAGAGTCGGAATGCGGATCGAGAGCGCAGTTGCTGACGACGATATCGGGCGACGCGATGCAGGACAGCCTGGTTGCCTATGAAGTTGCGGGACACGATGCGATTGCCGTAAGCGCGCCGCTGCCGCTGGATGGCCAGGTGACAGCACTTTGGCCGGCGAACGGGCCGTCCATGGCGACAATGATTCTGAAGACGGAGCAGCCGCTCCAATACGAGGCGTACCGTGTGGCGTTGGTCTGCAATCAGTAGAGCGGCGGCCCTATGGCTGCTCGCGAGTTCATGCGCGGCCATGGCACACACGCGACCGCACTACGGCGGCACGCTGCACGTGGAGACGCAAGCCGATCCCTGGCAAGCCGCCGACAGCATTGGACGCCGGCTGGTCTTCGATTCCCTGACTCGCGTGGACGAGCCGGGTGGGGTGCAGCCCGCGCTGGCGGTGCGCTGGAAGGAGCAGAACGGAGACCATCGCTGGCAGTTCTGGCTCCGGCCGGGGGTGCATTTTCACGATGGATCGCCGCTGACAGCCGACAGCGTTCAGCAGTCGCTGGAGCGCTCATGCAAGCAGTGTCCGTGGACCTCGGTGCGGGCGCTTGGCGATTCGGTGGTCATCACCACGGCTGCACCCGATCCGGTGCTGCCGCAGGAGTTGGCACGAAGCGATTACGCGATTGCCGCGCAGGATGCGACTGGCGATGCGGTTGGGACGGGGCCGTTTCGCTTTGTCTCGAATGCCAACTACATGCTGACGCTGGCTGCGGTGGACGATACGTGGCAGGGACGGCCGTTTGTGGACACGATTGAAATTACCGGGCGGCGGGTGGTACGGACGCAATGGCTGGATCTGGCCGCGGGACATGCGGACCTAGTCGATGTTCCGGTGGAAGGGGTTCGCCTGGCGCAACAGGAGCACCTGAACATCCTTCAGTCGGGGAACTGCGACCTGCTGGCGTTGACGGTCGCGCGCAGTGGCGTACTTGCGGAAGATGCGCAGCGGGAAGCCATCGCGCTGGCCGTAGACCGGGCGGCACTCTACAACGCGATCTTTCAAAAGCAGGGCGAGATGACCGCGAGCCTGCTGCCCGATGCGCTGACCGGCTATGGGTTTCTGTTTCCAGTGGGACGCGACCTGGTGCGGGCGCAGGGATTGCATGAAGCGGGCGGGGGCGCGCCGCTGACGCTGGCGCTCGACGACGCGAACCCTACGATGCAATTGACGGCAGAACGCGTTGCGCTGAATCTGCGGGAGGCGGGCTTTCGCGTGCAGGTCGCGGTTCGTGCACCGAATGCGGAGGCGAGCGCTGCGGCGGAGCTGGCACTGAGACGCATCCATCTGGAGAGCGCCGATGCGCGGGCGGCGTTGGAGCAGATGCTGGCTGCGTTTGGCCAGCCGTTGACCGACGAGAGCGGCGATCCGGCGACGCTCTATCGCATGGAAGCGAGTTTCATTGAGACGCACCAGGTGGTTCCACTGTTGTATCTGCCGCGATCTTACGGTGTGGGAGCGCGCGTGCATGGGCTGCGGTTATCGCCGGATGGCGTGCCTCTGCTGGCGGATGTTTCGCTTGAGGATGCGAAATGAATCTCCGCCAGAAGATTCTGCTGATGTTCTCGCTGACGGTGATTGTGGCTGTCGCAGCAGTGGCGTGGACGGTTTCGGTCCGCGTGCGTTCCTTATTTGATAGCCTCGACCGCGACCGGACGGCAGCGCTCGTGAATCAGTTTGTGCACGAGTATCAGCGGCGCGGCGATGAGGTTGCCGAACGTGTGGACCGCATGACCAGAGATGAGCGCGTGATCCGCATGGCATACGACCTCGGCCACGGCGGAGATGCCTCGATGTACCTGACGGATGCGGGGACGCTGGCGCAGGAATACGAGCTGAATTATCTGGAGCTGGTGCAGCCGGATGGGAGCATCGTCTCCTCAGCGCAGTGGCCGGCCCACTTCGGGTACAAGGAGCAGGCGATTGGGAATGCGGGCCAGCCGTTCTTTCTGAAGGAAGAGATCCTGGGCCAGGACCCTTCGGAGACAGGCCTGTTTGTGGTGCGAGCCGTCCCGGGCATTGAGTCCTCGCTCTACATTGTGGCGGGAGAACGGCTGGATAGCGCCTTCATTTCCAATCTCTCCACGCCCGCCGGCAGCAGCCTTTATCTCTATCGCAATTCAACCTCCGGCTTCGACGCGAGCAGCCTGACCGGCGCCGGCGGAGCTATCGCGGAAGCGGCGCGGTACGCGGGAGCAATCAACCAGGCGCGAGCGAGCGGAGTGCAGTCGAGTGCGCGGATCATGGCGGCGGACGGCGAAAGCTTGAACCTGACTGCAATTCCGTTGAAGTCGGCGAATGGCTCGGTGATCGCCGTGCTGTTGGTCGCAAATTCGCGCAAGGAACTGGTGGAGGCGCAGCAGCATATTCGCGCCATTGCCTACGGCGTTGCCAGCGCGGGGATTCTATTCGCGATTCTCATCAGCTTGTGGGTTGCGGCGCGTGTGTCGCGGCCGGTGGAGCAGCTGGCCCAGGCGGCGCAGGATGTGGCGGCGGGAGACTGGGAGGTGCAGGTGCCGGTGGCCTCCCGGGATGAGGTCGGATTGCTTGCTGAATCGTTCAATCGCATGACCCGGGAGCTTGTCAGTCAGCGGGAGAGGCTGGTGCAGAGTGAACGGGTCGCGGCGTGGCGCGAGCTGGCGCGGCGCCTGGCACACGAGCTGAAGAACCCGATCTTCCCGCTGCAGTTGACGGTGGAGAATATGATTCGCGCGAAGCAGGTATCTCCAGAGATGTTCGAAGAAGTCTTTGCCGAAGGCTCCGCCGCGCTGACCGAAGAGATTGCCAATCTAAAGGCCGTCATCGGGCGCTTCAGCGATTTTTCCAAGCTGCCAAAACCGCAGGTGAGCGATCTGGACCTTCGCGACGTACTCAATCGCGTCATCCGGCTCTATCAGCCGACATTGGAGCAACGTGAGCATCCGATCCGAGTCGTGGCGAAGCTTCCCGAAAGCCCGCTGCCGGTCTCGGTGGATGCCGAGTTGATGCATCGTGCCATTTCCAACCTGGTGTTGAATGCGATGGATGCGATGCCGGAAGGTGGAACGTTGTCCATCACCGCCGCGCGCAGCGGCGGCAACGTGCGCACAACCGTCGCCGATACCGGACTTGGAATGACCGCGGAAGAGTGCGAGCGGCTATTTACGCCCTACTACACAACCAAGCAGGCGGGCACCGGGCTTGGCCTGGCCATTGTGCAGTCTGTGATTGCGGACCATCATGGAGCTATTGTGGTGGAGAGCCATCCCGGCAGTGGAACAGCATTCGTAATCGATTTGCCGGCCATTGGTGTGGGAAGTGGAGAGCGCACGTGAGCAGCAAGGCCGAAATTCTGATTGTCGACGATGAGGAGAATACGCTGGCGTCTCTGGCGCGCGCATTCCGGCTCGCCGGACATGAGGCGGTGGTATGCGACAACGCTGCGCGGGCGCTGGAGCTGGCCAAGGCCCGTTCGTTCGACCTGATCCTCTCCGACGTGGTGATGCCGCGACGCGATGGGATCCTGCTGCTGCAGGACCTGAAGGCCAACGAGATTGCCGCGCCGGTGGTGATGATGTCCGGACAGGCGCATATCGAGATGGCAGTGAAGGCGACGCGGTTGGGTGCGTTGGATTTTCTGGAGAAGCCGATCTCGAGCGAGAAGCTGCTGCTGACGGTGGAGAATGCGCTGAAGTTGAAGCGGTTGGAGTCGGAGAACTCGGAGCTGCGGCAGCGCGTGGGCAAGCATGAGCTGGTATGGGCGGGAGAGACCATGCGGCGAGTGATGGCGCAGATCTCCCGCGTGGCCGCAAGCCAGACCAGGGTGTGCATCTTTGGCGAGACGGGAACCGGCAAGGAGCTGGTCGCGCGCACGTTGCACCAGGCGAGTCCGCGGGCAGATGGACCGTTCGTCACGCTGAACTGCGCGGCGATTCCGGCGGAACTGATCGAGTCGGAACTCTTCGGTCATGAGAAGGGATCGTTTACCGGGGCAGCACAGCGGTACACGGGCAAGTTTGAGCAGGCCCATCGCGGAACGCTTTTTCTCGATGAGATTGGCGATATGCCGCTGGCAATGCAGGCGAAGTTGCTGCGCGTCCTGGAGGAGGGCGAGGTGGAGCGCATTGGGGGCAGCAAGGCGATTCCCGTGGATGTTCGGATACTGGTGGCGACCCATCGCGACCTGGCGGCGCTGGTGCGCGAAGGGAGTTTTCGCCAGGACTTGTTCCATCGCGTGCATGTGTTTCCCATTGTGTTGCCGCCGCTGCGCGACCGAAATGAGGATGTTCCGTTGCTGATTGAATACTTCGCGCGACAGGTGTGTGCGCAAAATGGCTGGAAGGCGGTTCCGTTTACCGCGGATGCAGTGGCGCGGCTGCAAGAGTACGCATGGCCGGGGAACATCCGCGAGTTGCGCAACATGGTGGAGCGATTGCTGCTGCTGGCTACCGATGAGGTGGATGGGGAGGTGGTCGATCTGGCGCTACCGGTGGCGCCGGCTGTTGCCGGCGGGCGCGCGAATGGCCAGACCGGCGAGCTTGCGGAGCGGGTTGCAAGCTTCGAGAAGGAGACGATTCTTGCCGAGCTGGAACGCAACCGCCGGCACATTACCAACACCGCGAAGGCGCTGGGGCTGGAGCGAAGCTATCTGTACAAGAAGTGCCAGCAACTCGGCATCGATTTGCGCAGGGTCCAGCCGAGCGAGCCTGCGTAGCTTCCGTCTGCGTCTTACTTCACCATACGGCCGCGCAGCATGGTGTGTTGCAGCGTGCCATCGGCGGAAAACACATTGAAGTTCGCGGGGCGGCCGACTGCAATCTTTCCCATGGCGCTGAGGCCCAACATGCGCGCGGGATTGCGGCTCGCCAGGCGTACCGCCGTTCCCAGGCTGACGCCGGTAAAGAGACGCAGATTTGCCACGGCGCGGTCCATGGTCAGCACCGACCCGGCCAGCGTCTCGATGCCGCGCGCGAGATCGCCGGTGAGCAGACAGCGTCCATCGGCAACCGTTACCTCAAGCTCGCCGAGCATGTAGTTGCCGTCAGGCTTGCCGGTGGCGGAGATGCCGTCGGTGACGAGGATGGCGCGGTCCTCGCCCTTCGCGCGGAGCCACAGACGAACGAACTCGGGAGATACGTGGATGCCGTCGCAGATCAGCTCTGCGTAGAGATTTTGTGCGTCCAGCGTCACGCCGGCGATTCCAGGTTCGCGATGGTCGAGCCGGCGCATGGCGTTGAAGGTGTGCGTAGCGCTGACAGCGCCGGCCGCGATGGCGGCCCGCGTCTGCCCGGCGGTTGCGTCGGAGTGGCCAAGGCTGACATGTGTGCCTGATTTGGTGGCAAATGCGATCAGGTCGAGCGCGCCCGGCGTCTCCGGGGCGATGGTCATCAGGCGGATGTTGCCGCGCGCGGCCTGCTGCATCCGTTCGAACAGCGGGATTGAGGGCGGCTGAATGTCGGGGGGCGGATGCACACCGCGCTTGGCGTGGGAGATGAAGGGGCCTTCGAGGTGAATGCCGACCGGCCGCGCAGCCAGGACTTCGCCGTCATGTTTGGCTGCGTCGATGGCGTCCGCGATGCCTTCCAGCGCACGCAGGGTTCGATCGACCGGGGCGGTTACGGTAGTCGGAAGATAATATGCAACTCCTTTGGTGGCAAGAAAGCAGCCGATGCGGCCCAGCGCCTCGGCGGAGCCTTCCATTGCATCGTGACCGGCCGCGCCATGCACGTGAATATCGAAGAATGCGGGCGCGAGGGTAGTCTGCTCCGGGCCGGGCTCGCCGGATTCGATGCTGGCGATGGTTCCGTCGCCCAGGATGGCGATGCGCGGATGCTCGAGCGTCCCTTCCGCCGTAATCAGACGGCGCGCTTTAATCAGAGTCGTCATGGCGCGGTCACCGGCGGTACTGGCATTCCTTGCGGAGTCGGAGACAAGACCGGCGCCGCGGGAATGCCAAGGTCCTCCGCGGTGGGGAGCGACTTGCTCTCGGTCCATTGGCGCTGGGCGCTGTGGACTTTGTCGATGCGCGCGAGCCAGATCTGCGTCGCGTAGTCGTACTGCTCGAGGACGTTGCGCAGCGAGTAGGGACGGTTCGAGCGCAGCCACGCGGACTCAAACAGGTCGCGGAGGAGAGTGTAGCCGTTGCGGATGTCTTCGAGGCGGCCGGTGTTGCCGACGCTGTTGATGTCGCTGAGTTCGCGGTTGACGCTCGCACGGGTCTTGCGGTCAGGGCTGGTGGAGTCGGCGAGCGCACGCGCATATCCGGCTGCCATCTCGTCAGCGAGCTGGAATTTGAGGCCGATGAAGTCAATCCGGCGGGCGCCCAGCTCCATGGCGTCGATGGCATCGGGTTCGCGGAGCGCACTGGTCGCAGCGCCGTACTTTGCGGCGTCGTACAGGGTTGAGTTCGATCCGACGTCAGTGGTCGAAACCTGCGTGCCAACGGGATTCGGCCCCGCCGCTGCGCGCGCCTGAGCAATCAGAGTCAGGGCTGCCTCGGCATGTGTGCGCAGGTCGTGTGTGTAAGGGCGGACCTGCGCGGCGATCTTCTGGCCGTCTTTCGACCAGGGATCGAGCCAGAAGAGGTTGTTGGTTGCGTCGCCCACCTTGGCCTGGTCCTTCAACACAGAGTGCGCCGCCATCAACTCAAGCTGCGCCTTGTCCAGAGCGCCGGTTGCGTCGCCGTGAAAGACCTGGCCGTAGCTCTGTTCAAACGCTTCGATGGACGATTCGCCCGGCTGCCAAGCAGCCGCCGCGCCAAAGAGAATACCGTACCAGTCCTGATTGAAGAGACCCTCGCCGTCGTCGTCCCAGATGGTGTTGAGTTGGCCGGTCGAGCCGAGCTTCTGGCCGTCGCGGGTGAACTGCTGGATGTTGGGCAACGCCATGTTGTTGTCGGGATAGACGACGCGAAAGTTATGCACGCTGGGCGAGACCCAGGTCTCGAAGCCGGCGTTGGTGAAGGGCACGATCGACTTGGCAAAGCCTTTCGGCTCCGGATCGTAACCCCAGGCTACCGCGATGGTCGCGTCCTTGAAGCTCTGCGGCAGTGTCTTCAGCAGGTTAGGCGAGTCCTGCGCAATGTCGCCCCAGAAGAGCAGACGGCGGTGCAGCGGCTGGAGGGCGGTCGCGATCTGCTGCATGAAGTCAAGATAAACCGGCGCTAGGCCGCTCGCGTCAACGTCGGCCTTGGTTTGGCCGAGTCCGAGGTCGACGGTTTCGTCCGCGCCGATGTGCAGGAACGGGCCGGGATACTCAGCGGCCAACTCGCCGAACTCCTGCTTGATGAGCGCGATCGAGCCCGGCTGCCCCGGCGCCAGCACTGCGCCATGCGGCGTCTCCGCCAGCGGCTGGTACTGTTCCCAGATGAGGGCGTTGTGCAGATGGCCGAACGCTTCCTGCTCGGGCACGATGGTGACGTGGTAGGGCTTCGCATAGGCCACCAAGGCTGCTGCGTCGGTTGTGCTGATGCCGCCGCCGGGAGGAGCGATCAGCGGGTTGGAGGCGTAGGCGGCGGTATGCTCGAAGTAGGGAGAATAGAGGTTGATCTTGTACGCCGCGATGGTGCGGACCATCTTCTTCTCGAACTCCAGCGTGGTGACCGGGCCGCGCGAGAGGTCGTCGTCGAGCCCGCGGTACTTCATGGCCGGCCAGTCGCGGACCTTCGCCTGGTGGAGCACTGCATTCGCTCCATATCCGGTGACCAGCTGCTTCACGGTCTGGAGCGCGTAGAAGATGCCGGAGTCAGTCGCCGCGGTCAGGGCCAGGCCCTTGCCGTCGGGGATAATCGCGTAACCTTCGGGCTTCATCTCTTCGGGCATCTCTGCGGTTGGATCGCTTTGCGGCAGAGCGTCGGTGTAGATGGAGCGAGCTAGCGGCGTCCCGTAGCGCGCGACCAGGATGTTCACGGCAGAGGTAGAGTTGGCCTGGACGCCCTGCGCGGCCAGCCAGGCCTTGAGGTCGTCGATGGCAAAGGCGTCCTCCTGCACGCACGGAGTCGCACAGTTGATCTGGATTCCGCCGCCCAGCGACTGCACCGCGCTGGCAGTAACCTCACGGGGAATGGGGATCAGCTTCAGGGCTGCGGAACCCGCGGTCTGGGCGTCGATGGGGGCGCCTCTGCCGGCTGCGACGAGCGAAACCAGCAGCAGAGCAGCGAGGCGGGATCGCGAGTTACGCATCCCCCTACGGTAAACCAGCGGGAGGCTGCCGGGCGAACCGGTTTTTCCGGGAGCGGAAGCCTTTCTGGTTCGTCGGCGTGTGTGAATGTGAGATTAATTTTGCGCGATTTGGTGTTAGAAGCCGGGAATTTACCGCTGTATTCACAAACTCTTGACACAATCCAGAGAAAGAACGAGCAGAGGAGTTGTGCGACCCGGGCACTTGTGTCCTGGGAGTGTCGTGCGTGCCTCCGCTCCAACATGTTTCTAGCGAGGTCCCATGAAGAAGCAACTCACAGCGGTGATTGCGGCGATGCTGGTGGTAGGCACCGTATCGCTGCACGCGCAGACCAGCACAGCCCCGGCAACTACTACGGCAAAGAAGGCCAAGCCTGCCAAAACCAAGGCGGAAACTGCAGAGCAAAGGGCCATCCGGGAGTTGCAGGAGAAGTTGGCTGCCCAACAGGCCGAGATCGATGCGTTGAAGCGACAGAATGCCGCCAAGGATGCTGCGCTTTCCACTGCCCAATCGACCGCAGCCAGCGCGCAGTCGCAGGCCGCAACCGCTGAATCGCAGGCCGCTGCGGCACAGTCGCAGGCGCAGAGTGCCGCTACGGCAGCCCAGTCGCAGGCAGACGCAGTCAACAGCCTGAAGAGCACCGTCACCGACCTGCAAGGCTCGAATGCCAGCCTGGCCGCGACCATCAATACCGCCAAGACCGACCTGAACGACAAGATCGACTCGCCGGCCGCCCTCCACTACAAGGGTGTCACCATTACGCCCGGGGGCTTCGTCGCGTTTGAAGGTGTGTGGCGCGAACGCTCGGTCAACTCCGACATCAACACGCCGCTAAACTCGATCCCGTTCCCGAGTGCGAACGAGGGCCACGTAAGCGAACTGAACTTCTCCGGACGCCAGAGCCGCCTCAGCGCACTGGTTCAAGGCAACACGGGCGGCTTCGGGCTGAGCGCCTACTATGAGATGGACTGGCTGGGAACAGGCACCACGTCCAACAACAATCAGTCCAACAGCTACGTGCTGCGGCAACGGCAGATCTGGGGGCAGGCGGCTTCCAAGTCCGGGTTCACGATCACTGGCGGCCAGATGTGGTCCTTGGTAACGGAGATGCGCAAGGGAACGGACGCGCGCACCGAGATCCAGCCGCAGACCATCGATGCGCAATACCTGGTCGGTTATAGCTGGACCCGCCAGCCGGAACTGCGCATTCAGCAGCGCTGGGGCGACTACAAGACCGGTGCGTTTACGGCGGCGGTCTCGGCAGAGCAGGCGCAGATCACCAGCTTTACCGCGAACGGCACTAACCCGGGCGAATACTTCTTCGCCGGCACGGGTCAGAATGGCGGCTTGTACAACGCTGGAGCTGCGGTCGCGGCCGGCAACGGTGCGTCAACCGCCGCTATTACCACCTACGCGAACAATGTGGCTCCGGATTTTATCGTGAAGTTCGCCTATGACAACCCGTTCTTCCACGGTGAGGTCGGCGGAATAGCCCGCTTCCTGCGGGATTACTACTACCCGGTGACCACTATCACCTGCGCGTCCGCGGCGTGCTCTGGCGCGACCTACGCCGGCACCCCGACCTACAACTACGGGGGCACTTACACGAGCCACACCAGCACCGGTGGCGGCGCGTTTGCCTCGGCACGGGCTTATATCGGCGCTCCGGGCACATACCCTGCGGTTGAAGTCGCCGTGCAGGGCATGGCCGGCACCGGCACAGGCCGCTACGGTTCCGCGCAGCTGGCCGATGCTACCCTTCGGCCGGATGAGACGCTGGAGCCAATTCGCAATTACCACGGTCTCATGTCACTGGAGAGCCACTGGTCTCCGAAGTTCGACGTGTTTGCCTACTATGGTGGCGAGTATGCGCAGCGCACCGTGTACACCGTCGTCGCCACCGCCAACACCGCCACCAACCTGGACGCCGGTCTGCCGATCAACCAGATTGGTTACGGAATTCCGGAGAACAGCAACGTCGGTTGCTACGCCCTGCCGTCATACAGCGGCACCGCCGGTACGGCTGGCTCGATCTCGGCCAGCGGAACCTGCCAGGCGCCGACGAAGTACATTCAGGAAGGCATGATCGGATTCCAGTTCCGTCCGATCACCAGCCCGAAGTATGGCCGGTTGCAATACTCCGTTACCTACAGCATCCTCAATCGGCAGATATGGGCGGGTACCAGCAGTGCAAGCACCCCACCCAGCCCGCGCGCACAGGACAGCATGATCCATGTCCAGATGCGTTACTACATCCCGTAAACCGCTTTCGCTGAATCGGCGTCGCAAAAGCCCACCCCTTTTGAGGGTGGGCTTTTTCTTTTTGCGGATGGCTCATTCTTCGCATCGACGTTCGCATAGGCGTGAAGCAACTCACGCGCCTGGTGTGGCGAACGGGCGGAGAGCGTAAGCGACGAGGGTTTCGCCGTGGATGTGGTGGGCGGCGTTGAAGGCCTCGTTGCTGGCGGCTTCGAGGGCGGGGATCGCGGGGTCGAGCTCGCAGGCGGCGATCTCGGCGGTGGTGGCGTGGATGTAGCAGAGTTCGCAGGTAGCGAGATTGACTTCGCCTTCGTCTCCTGCCGTCTGCATGGGCGGGCCAAATGTCCGGCAGAGAATGGGACGGTACTCATAGAGGTCGCAGGTACCGGTGGCGAGGTCGAGGACGGGGCAGGGCTCGTCGTTGGCGAATTCTTCGAAGAGGATGGCGGCTTCATGGTCCTGGTTGAGGATGCCGGTGCTGAGGTCGCCGGGGAACCAGGGGTCGAGACGGGCGAGGGACGCTGCAACGCGTCCGAGGATACGCTGTGATTTTGCCGGGTCGATTTCGGTGAGGGAAGAGAGGCCTTCGCGAAGGCGGGCTGCGTCCTGCTGCGCGATGGGGAAGACGCCAATGCAGCATTGGGTGCAGCCGGGACGGCATACGAGGTGCGGACCGCTGCGAGCGGTGGCGGAGGCGAGGGCCGCCGTTACGATCGGAATCAGGTCGTCAGGCATGGGTGTAGTTGGGGAGTTGGCGGAGGTGGTGTTCGAGGTGGCCGATATAGTCGGCAAGAACAAATGCGAGCGTAAGGCGTTCTCCATCGCGCAGCCAGATGTGGGTGAAGCAGCCTGAGTCGGCGTGCTCGATGGCATGGGCGAAGTGGCGGTTGAGGGCGAGGAAGAGCGCGAAGACTTCGGGCCAGGGTTCGAGGTCGAAGCGCTGGAGGCGGACGCAGTCCTCCTGCCGGTAGCCGGGGAAATCGAGCTCCGCCGTGAGCTGGAGGCGGATGAGGCGCTGGAGATTGTTGGTGCAGGAATCGATGAGGTGGCCGACGGTCTGCTGCGTCGACCATTTGCCTGGTGCTAACGGCTGGGAGGCGGCTGCGGCTGAGATGGAAGTTAGCTGGCGCTCGGCGCGGGCGAGCGTGGCGCGGAGGCCGGCAGCAATGGTGTGCGGCGAGAGGGTGGCGGGATCGACGGGCTGGCTGTAGGCGGGAGACATAGGATGTTCCAAGTCTAAACTTTCCAACATTCGGCTTCAGGAGCCGCAACGGCTGGCAGGGACTGAGAAACCCGATGGCCGCCTGCGGCGAATATGGACACCCCGGCGCAGATGGGCACCCAAGGGAGTGGGTGATTTATACTTGACGCTTGCCCTGCTTGTGGCTCGGCGCGCGGAGGTTGGGTGCGCTGGGACGAGCAAAATCAACGGGCAGATGCGGCGTTTCGGCAGGTCGCGGCTGGAATCGCAATCGGAGTCTGATCCTGCGAGATTCTGAACTCAGGGGATGTTCGACCTGGGTCCGGATAGTCGGGAGCCGGTTGCGGGTTGCGGGGCCGGAAGCGGTGCGCGAAGTCAAGGCTGGCAGTCGAGCATGATTCGTTTTCTTCAGCAAGACAATAAATTAGTCAAGATTCTGTTCGGCGTGATTATTGGCGCTGCATGCGTATCCATGGTGGTCTACCTGATTCCGGGATTGATGGATAATGGCACCACGAACGATACGGCGATCTACGCGACGGTGCGGACCCCGGGCGCGTTGGGGCGGATATTCGGCGAGAGCTCGCAAGTGAAGATGGAAGACGTGGCGAGGCTGGCGCAGCGGCAGTTGCAGCAGCAGTTTCGGGGGCAGCAGATTCCGGAATCCACGCTGAGGACCTTGCTCCCCATGGCTATGCCGCAGGCGGGACAGTTCCTGATTCAGAGGGCGATTTTGAAACAGGAGGCGGACCGGCTGCACCTGGAGGTATCGGACGCGGACCTGGTGAACTTTCTGAAGACCGGGCCTTATGCGGAGTACCTGTTTCCCGGCGGGAAGTATGTTGGAGACGACGGGTACATCAACTTCATCCAGATGGCGGCCGGCGAGGGTGAGACGCGCGCCAGCTTCGAGACTGAGGTGAAGGAGGACATGGAGCTGCAGCGGCTGGAGAAGCTGCTGACGGGTGGGGTGACGGTGCCGGACGCGGCCGTGCGCGATGCTTACCGGGTGCAGGGGACGAAGGTTAAGATCGACTATGCTGTGGTGTCGCTGGACGACATCAAGAAGACGATCAACCCGCCGGACGCGGACCTGCAGGCGTTCTTCCAGCAGAATGCGGGGCGGTATAAGGACGCGATTCCGGAGACGCGGAAGATTGAGTATGCGACGTTCGACGCGACGAAGATTCCCGGGGGCAAGCCGCAGATAACGGATGCGGAGGTGCAGGCGTACTACAGCTCGCATCAGGCGGACTACAAGACCGACGAGGAAGTGAAGACGCGGCACATCCTGATCAACGCGAAGGCGGGTGCGGATGCGCAGACGGATGCGGCGGCAAAGGCCAAAGCGCAGGATGTGCTGAATCAACTGCAGCATGGGGCCAAGTTTGCGGACCTGGCAAAGAAGTACTCGGACGACCCGGGCAGCAAGGACCAGGGCGGCGAGTTGCCTCTGATTCCGACGAGCCAACTCGATCCGGCGTATGCGAAGGCGGCGATGGCCCTGAATCCGGGGCAGACGTCGGGGCTGGTGCGGTCCCAGTTTGGGTATCACATTATCCAGACGGAGCAGAAACAAGCGGCGGGGGTCAAGCCTCTGGCTGAGGTGAAAGACACGATTGTGCAGTTGCTGCAGCAGCAGAAGGCGAGCGCGCTGGAGATGCTGTTTGCGGGGCAGGTTGCAACCGACGCAAAAAAGAATGGACTGGACAAGGCCGCTGCGGCGCATGGGCTGAAAGCGGTGACGACCGACTATGTTGCCAAGGACGGCACGATCGGAGGGCTGTCGGATTCGGGGCCGCTGCTGACACAGGCGTTCGCGACGGACAAGGGCGCGCCGCCGGCGACAGTTTCAACCAGCGACGGCTATGCGGTCTTTATCGTGCTGGATATCAAACCGGCACACGCTCCGAGTTTCGCGGAATACAAGACGCATATTCTGGACGATTATCGTGCGCAGAAAGCGCCGGCCATGCTGGCGGACGAGACGAAAAAACTGGACGACCGCGCCAAGGTGCTGAATGATTTGGAGAAGGCCGCGGCGGAGATGAAGGTGCCGGTGAAGTCGAGCGACCTGGTTGGGCAGGATGGCCAGGTACCCGACCTGGGCGCGATGAGCGGGCCGGGAGCGGTGGCGTTCTCGCTGCCAAAGGGACAGATCTCCGGGCCGATCAACGCGGGACAGACGGGCGTGGTGCTGGTGGTGACCGACAAGGAGCAGCCGACTGCGGATGAGATTGCGAAGAACTTCGACCGGACGCGCGAGGCGTTGCTGAACGAGCAGCGGAACGAGATCTTCCGCGTGTTTTTTGGGACGATTGAGCAGAAGTACCAGGACGGCGGTGGGATACGAATGACCAAGCAGGCGGCGTCTCCGGGAGGAATTCCGGCGGGCAGCTAAACCGATTTCGGATGAGGGCCTGTTCCCTGCCCCGCGGGTTCGACTACGCTGGGTTGGGAGCAGGCCTTTTTAGCTGCCGGCTTTTAGTTGTTAATTGGGGGGCAGAGGCAGGCTGCTTTGAACTGGCGACTGGCAACTGACAACTAGCAACTGTCTTAAGGGTGAGGGATGAGTCAGGATCGAATGTCCGGGATTTTGCTGCACGTGACTTCGCTGCCGTCGTATGGCGGCGTGGGCGATTTCGGGCCGGCAGCCTATGAGTTTATCGACTTTCTGGCGGCAGCGAAGCAGCGGTTGTGGCAGGTGCTGCCGCTGAGTCCGACTGGCTATGGGAGCTCGCCTTACTCGGCGCTGTCGGCGTTTGCGGGGAACCCGGCGCTGATCTCGCTGGAGCGGCTGGTGGCGGGTGGATGGATTACGGCGCAGCAGATTGAGGGGCTACCGAGGCACGAGGGGCCGGCGAATTTTGCCGCCGCGGCGACCCAGAAGATTCCGCTGATCGAAGAGGCAGCGGCAAATTTTCTGGATCGTGCAGACGATGAGATGCGGGCGCGGTTCCAGAGTTTCTGTCAAGTGAATGTGAGCTGGCTGCCGGATTACGCGATGTTCAACGTGTTGCGCCGACGGTTCGGCCAGGTGAGCTGGAGCGAATGGCCGGCGGAGTATGCGCGACGGAAACAGGACGCGCTCACGGCGGCCCTGAACGAACATGGTCGTGAACTGGCGGTCGAGCAGGCGATTCAGTTCTTTTTCGACGAGCAGTGGGGCTCGCTGCGGGCATACTGCAAAGAACGCGACATCCGCATCATGGGCGATGTGGCGATTTTTGTGAACTACGACAGTGCCGATGTGTGGACGCATCCCGAGTTCTTTGAGCTGGACGACGAGTTGAAGATGATCCGGGTGTCGGGCGTGCCGCCGGATTATTTTTCCGCGACGGGGCAGAGGTGGGGCAATCCGCTGTACAAGTGGAGCATGTTGAAGGAGCGCGGGTTCGACTGGTGGGTGGCGCGGGTGCGGCGGACGCTGGCGCTCTACGACATGATCCGGCTGGACCATTTTCGCGGGTTCGAGGCGTACTGGTCGATTGCGGCTGACGAAGAAACCGCGGTGAACGGACAGTGGGTGAAGGCGCCCGGGCATGAGCTGTTTCAGCGGCTGAAGGACGTGTTCGGGGTGCTGCCGTTTGTTGCGGAGGACCTGGGGCTGATTACGCCGGAGGTGGACGAGCTGCGCGAGCATTTCGGCATGCCGGGAATGAGGATATTGCAGTTCGGGTTCTCCGGCCGGGGGGCGCATATGTACCTGCCGCACGAATATGTGCCGAATACCGTTGCGTATACCGGGACCCACGACAACAACACCACGCTGGGTTGGTGGAAGGAAGGCGCGACCGCGATGGAGCGGGCCAACGTGCAGACCTACCTGCAGCCGATCGAGCATGAAGGGGATATTGTGTGGGCGATGATCCGGGCGGCGGCGCGGTCGGTGGCGAACCTGTGCATCTTTCCGCTGCAGGACGTTCTCCACCTGGGCAGCGAGGCGCGGATGAATACCCCGGCGGAGGGCTCGGGCAACTGGACGTGGAGGTACGGGATGAACGCGCTCCATCCGGATATTGCCGCCAAACTGGCGGCGCTGATGGAGATGACGGATCGGGATGGATATGTGGCGCCGAAGGCGGAGACAAAGACGGCCCAATAAGGCAAACGCGGGGATTCTTCGCCGCGCCCAGAATGACAAACCGAGTCCGCGGGCCATAGGTTCGCAGGCGCGGTAGACTTGTAGCAGCAGGATCAAAATGACAGGAGCAACGATGCCTCTTTCTGGCGAAGCAATACGGACGATGAACTACGTGGACGATATCTCGGTGACGCTGCGGCGAATCCTGACGGTGCTGCCGTCGCTGACGGAAGAGGAGCGGAAGCGGGTGGCCGACCATATCAAGGCTGCGGACCCGAGTTATGAGAGTGTGATCCAGGCGGTACAGGGCAAGAAGTGAGGGATCGCCGGAAGTTGAACCCACATCTCAGAATCGAGATGTGGGGCACCCGGCGTCCCGGTTGGCGGCGCTATTTGTAGCCCATGCCGGCCAGGACGCCGCGCATGTAGGCGAAGCTTTCGACGACGCCGGGCATGGGGTTGTCAGCGTGGATTTCGTATTCGAGGTCGACGTTGCCGGCATACTTGGTCTCGATGAGCGCCTGAAAGATGGCGCGGATGGGCATGACACCTTCTCCGACCGCAACCTGAGACTCTTTGGCGGTGGCGTCGGCGAGGTCCTTAATGTGAATGTCGTAAAGGCGCGGGCCGGCCGCGTGGATGGCGGCAACGACGTCGGCGCCGGCGCGCAGGGCGTGGCCGAGGTCGATGCAGAGGCCGATGCGCGGGTCCAGGTTCTTGACGGCGGCGAGGACGTCGAAGGGTGACGGAAAGTTCTTGTCTTCAGGCCCGTGATTGTGGATGGCGAGCTTGATGTTGTATTCCTTGACGAACTTTTCCAGGCGCGGCAGGTTCTCGTGCGTGGGGGCGCAGACGGCAATGGGGATGCCGGCCGCCTTGAGGTATTCGAACTTGGGGCGGATGTCGTCGTCCGTGTCCAGGGCGAAGGTGATGTTGCCGGCAGCGGTGAGGATGAAGCCTGCGGCGCGATAGGCAGCGGCCTCGGCAGCGACCAAGTCGAGCGGGACCGGGATGGGGTGGACGTCTTTGGCAGCGTTCGGCTGAGTAACGACCAGATCCTGCGAGGTCATGGGCAGGTGGGCGGACTTGAGGTTGAGCAGCGGGGTCTTTAGCTGCTTCAGAAAATCGATAAGAAGGTGCTGGGAGTCGAAGTTGCGGAAGGTGTAGCTGGCGATGCCGAGGCGGACCGGCAGATCGGCATCGGGGGTGGGAGGCTTGAGGGTGGCTGGAGCGTAGGAAGGTGCAGCCGTGCTCTGGGCGCTGGATTCGGAGGGCAGGAGCGAGGCGGCGGCGGCGAACGCGCTGGTGCGCAGGAGATTGCGGCGGGTGAGGGTGCTGGCTGGGTTTTTCATCACGCGCAATGGTAGCGCGGTGGGCGGGTGGGCGTCTATCGGCGCCCTTTGCAGCACCCAGACACAAACGCGACGGCGGAGCCAGGATGACATCCGCTTTGCGGAGCTATTCGGATTTTTTGCGGAGGTCGACGAGTTGGGGATGGAGGAGCTTGGCGGTAAGGGAGCGGGTGAGTGCGTCGACCGCGGCCTGCTGGGCCGGCGATAGAGGTGCCGCGCTGGCGGCCAGTTTGGCGTTGGTACGGGCCAGCTCGGCTTGGCGGAGGGACTCGGCGTGCTGCTGAAGGGCGACAATGGCGGGGACGGCCTCGCGCGTGTGCAGGTGCTCGCGGTACTTCTCCACCTCGGAGGCGACGATGCTTTCGGCGGCGGCGGACTCGCGGCCGCGGTCGGCGAGGTGGGCGGCTGCAACCTGCTGGAGGTCGTCGATGTCGTAGACGAAGCAGCCTTCGACCTGGTTCATCTTCGGGTCCACGTCGCGGGGAACGGCGATGTCGATGAAGAACATGGGGCGGTTGCGGCGGCGCTCCAGGAACTGTCGCCCATCAGCACGGGTGAAGATGTGGCCCTCGGCGCCGGTGGAGGTAATGACGATGTCGGCGCGGCCGGCCTGGGCGTGGAGCTGGTCGAAGGGAATAACCTCGGTGGTGCAGCCGAGCGTGCCGGGGTTGTTGGCGGTTTGCACGGAGATCTGTTCGGAGATGTGGCCGGCGATGAGCGCGGCCTTCTCGTGGGTGCGATTGGTGACCAGGATGGAGGTTGCGCCCTGCTGGATAAGGTGGCGGGCGGCAAGCTCGGACATCTTGCCCGCGCCGACGAGGAGGACGGCTTTGCCCTGGAGTGAGCCGAATATCTTGCGGGCCAGGTCGACGGCAACCGAGGCGATGGAGACAGAGTTGGAGCCGATCTGAGTCTCGGTGCGGACGCGCTTGGCGACCGAGAACGCGCGCTGGAGGAGCGGCTCGAGCGTGGTCGTGACGGCCCCGGCTTCGCGGGCGACGGTGTAGGCGTCCTTGACTTGGCCGAGAATCTGGGGTTCGCCGACGACCATGGAGTCGAGCGAGGAGGCGACGCGGAAGAGATGGCGGATTGCCTCGCGGTCGCGGAACTCGTAGAGGTGCGGCTCGACGGTGTCGGCGGGGAGGGCGAAGTACTCGTGCAGGAAGCGCAAGATGCCGAGGTCGGCGGCGCGGCCCGGGGCTTGAGCAGGCTCCTGACAGGTGATGAACTCGACGCGATTGCAGGTGGAGAGGATGAGGGCTTCGCGGATGCCGGGCTGATGAGCGAGCGAGCGGATGGCGTCGGGCAGACGCGCGGCGGCAATGGCCAGACGCTCGCGGACCTCGAGTGGCGCGGTGGTGTGATTGACGCCGATCAGCACCAGCGAACCCTCAGGCGGAGCCTCGGGGGCCGGCTTGACGAGGGTCAATCGCTGCGAGTTGGACTGGGGCTGGCTCATGGTGTTGGAAACCTGTGGACGGCCGAGAACTGGTTGGCGGCCCAAACGAAGAGGACAACCAGAATAACGAAGCTGGAGAGGTAGACGGCCCGGCGGCCGCGAAGCCCAGACGCACGGCGGATAAAGATCATGGCGACATAGGCGATCCAGAGGCCGAAGGTGAGCAATATCTTGGGATCGCTGAAGTACTTCGCCCCGGAGGTGAGGGCGGCGATGACCGAGCCGATAAGCAGACCGGCGGTCATGCAGGGGAGGCCAAACAGAAGCGTCTTGAGGGCAATCTGGTCGATGGTTTCGAGCGGCGTATCGAGCGGCGGAAGAAAGCGATGACTGGCGGCTTTCGACTTGAGGCGCCGTTCCTGGATGAGATAAAGGAGCGAAGCCAGAAGCGAGACGATCAACGCGGCGTAGGCAGCGAGCAACAGAACGATGTGGAGCAAGATCCAGCCGGTACGGATGGGAGCGGAGAAAGTTTCTTCGCCTGGGCGGAAGGCGGCGAGCATGGCGAGCATGAAAGCCATGGGCAGAACGAAGATCCCGATGGAGACGCTGCGGTAACGGGCGAAGACGACGAGAAAGGCCAGGGCGAGGATAAGCGCAAGCAGCGACTGGACTTCGTGGGCTTCGACAGGGAGACGGTGATGGGCAGCGTTGAGGGTCTCGGCGAGAGAGACGAAGTGGAAGAGCGCGCCAGCCACGGTGGCGGGAACGGCGAGCAGGCGCCAGCGGGGACGGTCGTACAGCGCCACTGGCAGCACCGCGAGCGCTGCCGTGCCGTACAAAAGGACCGCGAGTCTGAGCCAAAGCAGTGTCATGGGGCCACTAGGTAGTATATCGGGCGCGCAGAGAGATGAAGGTTGCATCCGCATAACGGCATCTGCAAGCAGTGTCAGGCATTGTGGGCGAATTCTGATGTGATGATTGTCACAGCGGACATGGTTATGCGGGCGAAGGATTTGGTCAGGTGAGCGGCGGGTGGTTCAGGGCTTTCCTTTCACGAGCACGCCACCTTTCACAACAGTGTCGACGTGTTCGAGGACTTCGATGCGCTGGAGCGGATCGGATTTGACGGCGATCAGGTCGGCGAAGTGACCGGGGGCGAGCGAGCCGACATCGGAGGAGCGGCCGATGAGGTCGGCGGCGGAGATGGTGGCCGCCTGGATGGCCTCGGTGGGCGTCATGCCATAGAGCACCATGTAGTGGAACTGCTTGGCGTTGTCGCCGTGCGGATAGACGCCCGCGTCGGTGCCGAAGGCCATTTTCACGCCGGCGGCGTGGGCCTTGCGGAAGTTGTCGCGCTGGATTTGGCCGACGCCGCGCTCCTTGGTGAGCTGCTCCTCCGTCATCCCGATCTTGGGGCCGACCTGGAGGATGTAGTCGTCGTTGTAGATATCCATGACGAAGTAGGTGCCGTGGGCCTTGGCGAGCGCGATGCCCTCGTCGTCGACCAGCGAAGCGTGTTCGATGGAGTCGATGCCCGCCTCGATGGCCCATTTGATGGACTGCGTGCCGTGGGCGTGGGCTGCGATCTTGCGCCCGGCCTGGTGCGCGGTGTCGGCAGCGACCTTGAGTTCTTCGAGCGTGTACTGCGGTGCGCCGGGCTGATCGCCCTTGGAGAGGACGCCACCCGAGGCCATGATCTTAATGACGTCGACGCCATACTTCACCTGCTCGCGAATGGTCTGGCGAACCTGGTCGGGACCATCCGCGATCTTGAAGTCGCGATGCTCGGGAAAGAGGGTGACGGTGGTTTCGGGCGAGTAGTTGTTGAGATCGCCGTGGCCGCCAGTGATGGAGAGCCCGGGGCCAGACGCGACAATGCGCGGGCCGGGTATGTAGCCGGCGTCGATGTTCTTGCGCAGATCGACCGCGGCGAAGGCGGGCGAGCCGACATCGCGGACGGTGGTGAAGCCGGCGTCGAGGGTGAGTTTGGCGTTGACTACGCCGGCAATGGCCTGGTCGAAAGGCGTCCGGGTGAAGGAGAGTATCTCGTCGTAGCTGTCGGCACGGCTGGTGAGGTGGGTGTGGCAGTCGATGAGACCGGGAAGGACGTAGTCGGCGGAGAGGTCAAGGACCTGAGCGCCGGCGGGTGGGACGAAACCTGCGGGCTCGATCGATTGGACGCGCTGGTTGGCGACTACGAGGGTGACGGCGTCCAGGTAATGGCCGGAGGCAGAGTCGAAGAGATGGCCGGCGCGAATGTAAGTGGTAGACGCAGGCTGCTGCGTGGGAGCGGCACTCACGGCCAAGGATGAGAGAATGACGGCGAATGCAGGAAGAATCTTGCGCATGAGGTGGCTCCGGCCGTTCGGTGCGGGATGAGTTCCATCTTATGACCTTTCCTGCTGCGTCAACCGATATTCCACTCTCGCGGCGAGAGTCTCGCCGCGAGGGTGGTGCGCCACTGGCCATGGCTTGCGATCAGCTCGCCTGCGCGAGTGATGAGAGTTGCATGACGGTCCGAGCGATCGCGCGGGAGAACGCGGGGATGTCTTCCGGCCTGCGGCTGGTGATGAGGTTAGCGTCGGTGACGACCTCGCGGTCGACCCAGTTAGCGCCGGCATTGGTGAGATCGGTGTGCAGGGAGGGATACGAGGTCAGGGTGTGGCCTCTGACGACGCCGGCCTCGATGAGGATCTGAGGGCCATGGCAGATGGCGGCGATCGTCTTGCCGCTCTGGGAGAACTCGCGAACGAAGGAAACCGCGGGTTTATTCATGCGGAGATGATCAGGATTCATGACGCCACCTGGTAGTACGAGCGCGTCGTAGTCCGCGGGTTTGGCATCGTTGACCAGGCGGTCGACCTTGACGGTGGATCCCCAATTGGTTTTGTTCCATCCCTTGATGTTGCCATCGTGGATGGAGAGGACCTCGACGTCGGCGCCCGCGTTCTCGAGGTTGTGCATCGGCTCGACCAGTTCCGACTGCTCGAAGCCATCGGTTGCGAGGATGGCGATTTTTCGTCCTTTCAGTTCGGTATTTTGAGTGTTCATCAAATGCTCCTTGGTGCTGTGGTTAGCGTGCAAGGTTAGCGTGCGGATGAGTGCGTGGACAAGCGCGCCCGCATGAGCTTCCTGGCGCGAAGGTCTTTATTGAGAGACGCGAATGCGGCGCTGAAGTTATCTGAATTGCGGCTGTAGAGAAAAAGCCGCATCGACACGTTGCGCGCGAACCGCTGGAGAAACTTAGCAATCGGAGCAAGATGCAGCAGAGAATGGAGGTGCCGGGTGCAGGTGCGATATTCTGACGATTCCGGCGGGGCGAGAGCAATTTGGCGAAGGCAGCGGCAGGTGAGTTGACGAACGATGCAGCAAGAGGCTCGGCGGCGAGTTCCGCGGCAACTGATGCAAGCGCGCTGACGCCGGCGATGCGGCAGTACTTCGCGGCGAAAGAGGCGCACCCGGACTGCCTGATGTTCTGCCGCATCGGCGACTTCTACGAGCTCTTTTACGAAGACGCGATCATCGCATCGCGCGAGTTGCAGCTTACCCTGACCGCGCGCGATCGCGAAAAAAAGCAGCCCATGTGCGGCGTGCCGTATCACGCGGTCGACCAATACATTCAACGGCTGCTGCGCAAGGGGTATCGAATCGCGCTGTGCGATCAGATGGAAGACCCGAAGCTGACCAAAAAGCTGGTGCGGCGCGAGGTGACGCGCGTGCTCACCCCGGGAACGGCAGTAGACGCTGGGCTAGGCGCGGAACAGAGCAATTGGCTGGCGAGCGTCTGCATGACCGGCTCGGGCGCGACGGCTTGTGCCGGGCTGGCGCTGCTGGACCTGTCGACGGGCGAGTTTCGCGCGACTGAGTTTGCCGGCGCGACGGCGTGGGCCCAGCTGCTGGATGAGGTGGGACGCGCGCGGCCGGTGGAGATGCTGTTGGCGGAGGGCGAACTGGCTGCGCTTGAGGGCGGAAGCCAGCCGATGCTGCGCGCAACCGCCGCGAAGGATGGGCCACCAGCCGATTCCGTCGCGGATGCGGCTTTCGAGGGGGTGCGGACGACGACCGGCCTGGAAGACTGGGTGGTTACGGCGGAGTATGCCGTGCCGCTGCTGCGAAGGCACTTTGGCGTGCATTCGCTGGACGGGATGGGGCTGGCCGGGCATGACACGGCGGCGACCGCCGCGGGAGCGCTGGTCCACTACCTGCAGAAGACCAAGCAAGGCGGCCTGGAGCATATCGATGCAATCCGGTTCTATGAGCGGACCGGATGCCTGGTGCTGGATGCAGTGAGCGTGCGGAATCTGGAACTGGTAGAGCCGCTGTTTGCGGGCGAGTCGTCACAGACGACACTGTTCCATACGCTGGATGCCTGTTGCACCCCCATGGGCAAGCGCCTGTTGCGGGCGACGCTGCTAAGGCCGGCGAATGATCTCGCCGAGATCGAGGCCCGGCTGGACGCCGTGGCGGAGGCGGCAGGCGATCTGCCCCGCCGCGAGGGGTTGCGGCGTGCGATGGGCGGAGTGCTGGATATGGAACGCCTGCTGGGGCGGGTCGCGCTCGATTCGGCGGGGCCGCGGGAGGTCCTGGCGTTAGCGGCGACGTTGGCGTGCTTGCCGGGGGCGCGGGAGGCGGTTCGGGCCTTCAAGGCGAAGCGATGGCGGGAGTTGGGTGATGACTGTCCGCCTTCCACAGAGATTTCCACAGATTCTCCAGGTGTCCGGACCAATATTTCCACAGGGTTATCCAAAGCCGGAGGAGAGATTTCCACAGGATTTGATGCGTTGGAGGACCTGCACAAGCTGATCGTCGACACGCTTGTGGACGAACCGCCGGTGAGCCTGGCGGACGGTGGGGTGATCCGGGCGGGAGTGGACGCGGAGTTGGATGAACTGCGCGAATTGGGGCGGTCGGGGCGGCAGGCACTGGCGGCAATCGAGGAGCGGGAGCGCCAGCGAACGGGGATTGGGAGCCTGAAGGTAAGGTTCAACTCTGTCTTTGGGTATTACCTGGAAGTGACTAAGGCTAATAGCAAATCAGTCCCGGAGAATTACGAACGAAAGCAGACGCTGGTGAATGCGGAGCGGTTTACCACGCCGGAGCTGAAGGAATACGAGACGAAGATTCTGACGGCGCAGGAGCGGTCGGGGGAGATTGAACGACGCATCTTTGCCGAGCTGCGGAGACGACTACTGGACGCAGCGGGCCGCATGCGGATGACGGCGCGTCGCATAGCGGAGATCGACCTGCTGGCGTGCTTTGCACACCTGGCGGCGCTGCGGGGATGGGTGCGGCCGGAGGTGGAAGTATCGGGATTGCTTGAGTTTGCGGCAGGGCGTCATCCGGTGGTCGAGCGCAGGATGGAGGAGTCGGGCGGGGGCCGGTTTGTGCCGAACTCAATTTCGCTGGAGGCCTGGCTGTGTGAGTCCGGTGACGCCACTTCCCAGGTCTCAGAAGCGAGACCTGCGGCAGCCGCGTCGATTGCGCTGATTACCGGGCCGAATATGGGCGGCAAGAGCACGTATCTGCGCCAGGCGGCGCTGCTGGTAGTAATGGCGCAGTGCGGCTGTTTTGTGCCGGCGGAGAGGATGCGGCTGGGGCTGGTGGACCGCATTTACACGCGGATTGGAGCGAGCGACAACGTGGCGCGAGGGCGGTCGACGTTTATGGTGGAGATGACGGAGACAGCGGCAATCCTGAACAGCGCGACTGCCCGAAGCCTTGTACTGTTAGATGAAATGGGGCGTGGAACTGCAACATACGATGGGCTTTCACTGGCATGGGCGGCGGTAGAACATTTGCACGAAAAGATTGGGGCAAGGACTCTGTTTGCAACCCATTATCACGAGCTGACGCTGCTGGAGGAACGGCTGGTCCGGCTGAAGAACCTGCGGGTGACGGCGAAGGAGACGGCCGGAGGGATTGTGTTTCTGCACACGGTCGAGATGGGGGCGGCGAGCAAGAGCTACGGGATCGAAGTGGCGCGCCTGGCAGGTTTGCCCGGAAACGTCATCGCGCGGGCGCGGGAGGTGCTGAAGCTGCATGAACGGGCGGAGACACAGCAGGTGGCTCGGGCGCTCGAGGCGGCGGACGCTGGATCGGCACAACCCATGCAAATGGCGATGTTTACGCCGCTGTCGCAAAAGATTGTGGACCGGCTGGCGGCGGTGGATGTGGATGGGCTGACGCCGCGGGAGGCGCTGAATCTGCTGGCGGAGCTGCAGCGGGAGTTGGGAGCAGGATCGTGAAGGCGAAGGCAATGGTGGTGGCCGGCGTAATGAGCGGGACTTCGGCGGATGGGGTCGATGTCGCGCTATGCCGGGTCGGACCCGGAGCGGGCAAGGGCGATCCACCACGGGTGAAGCTGATCGGGCACCTGGGGACGGCGTATCCCAAGGCGGTGCGGGCCGCGGTGCTGCGGGTAATGGTGGGCGAGGCGCTACCGGCGGCGGAGATGAGCCGTCTGAACTGGCGGCTGGGGGAAGTTTATGCCGGATGCGTGGAGCGGGCGGCCGGGAAGTTTGGGATGAAGGTCGGGTTGGTCGGGTGCCATGGGCAGACCGTGCACCATGAGGCTGCCGGGACACGGTTTCTGGGCGCACAGGTTTGGTCTACGTGGCAGATGGGCGAAGCAGCGGTGATTGCCGAACGGCTGCGGTGTCCGGTGGTGAGCGACTTTCGGCCCGCGGACTTGGCGGCGGGCGGGCAAGGCGCGCCCCTGGTGCCGATGCTGGATTGGTGCCTGTTCCGGTCGAAGACGAAGCGGAGGGTACTGCTGAATCTGGGCGGGATTGCGAACCTTACGGTGATTCCAGCAGGTGGGGAGCTGGCCGACGTGGTCGCCTTCGATACCGGACCTGGCAATATGATCATCGACGCTGTGATGCAGCGGGAGTTTGGCAGGCCATTCGATCGCGGCGGCAAAGTTGGGCAGCAAGGCCGCTGGGACCTGGAGGTTGTCAGGGCGCTCATGGCGGAAAAGTACTTCCGGCGGCGACCACCGAAGAGCTGCGGCCGCGAGGAGTTCGGCGTGGCATATGCGGACCGGCTGATCGAGATGTGCAAGGCGGCTGGCGGGAGCGCGGCAGACGCGGTGGCGACCGCGACAGAGCTCACGGCCCTGAGCGTAGTTGACGGGTACCGGAGTTTCGGACGGTCCCTCAAGCCAACCATCATGCTGAAGAACGTTGACGTCATCGCGGCGGGGGGTGGGGTGAAGAACGAGATGCTGATGAAGCGCCTGCGCACGCACTTCCTGGTGAGCGGTATCCGCATGAAGGCGATGAAGGAGTTCGGAATAGATGCGCAGGCAAAGGAGGGGGTGGCGTTTGCATTGCTGGCGTGGCTGACGTGGAATGGGATGGCTGGGAATGTTCCGGCGGCGACGGGGGCGAAGCGGGCGGTGGTGCTGGGGAAGGTTTCGTATGGCGGTTGATGTGGTCCCCCATCGCTCTGTTGGCGCCACGGACAAGATGCGCGGGTTCTTCGCTGCGCTCAGAATGACAAGAAGCAGAGGGAGTACGAATGCCTGCTTGGGATTGATGCTGGCACTGACCGGCTGTAATGGTTCCCCGCGAGAGCCCGGGACGGTGGTGGTGATTCTGGAGAGCAGCCCGAACAACCTCGACCTGCGTCAGGGGACGGATGCGCAGTCGGAGCGGGTGGGCGGCCTGATATTTGACGCTCTCGTCAAGAAGGATGAGCACTACAACCTGGCGCCTTGGCTGGCGACCAGTTGGGAGCAGCCGGATGCGTTGACGTGGGTGTTTCATCTGCGCGATGGGGTGCGGTTTCAGGATGGGAGGCCGCTGGAGGCTGCGGACGTGGTGTGGACGATCGAGAGCCTGATCGACCCGAAGCTTGGGCTGACTTCGGCGAAGAGCGGAAACTTCCTTCACGTGGAGCGGGCGGAGGCGCGCGACCGGCTGACCGTGGTGGTGCATATGCAGCAGCCGGATGCCGGACTGCTCTTCAACATGAGCGACGGGTTGTTTGGAGTGGTGCCGCGCGGCTCGGGCAGCGACTTTGGGCTGCATCCGCTGGGGTCGGGGCCATACCGGTTTGTGAGCCAGGTGCAGGATAAAGAGGTGGTGCTGGAGCGGTGGGCAGGGTGCTGGAGCGCGGGCCTTCCGGTGACCCGCCATCCAGCGCATACGGAGATTCAACGGATCCAATTCAACGTGGTGCCGGACACGATCACCAGCGCGCTGGAGTTGCAGAAGGGCTCGGCCGATGCGGCCAGCAATGTGCTGACACCGGACATGGTGTACGCGTTGCGCGATGCGCCGGGCCTGGAGACGGCAAGCGGCCCGGGAACGAATGTGTGGTACCTGAACTTCAACGTCGAGGATCCGGTGCTGCGCGACAAGCGGATACGCCAGGCTGTGGCGCTTGCGATGGACAAACCGGCGATTGTGGCGGCGCTGTGGCGGGGACATGCCCGGCTGGCGGATACGCTGCTGCCGCCGGGAGACTGGGCGCGGGCGAGCGACACCGAGTTGGCGCAGTATCCGCATGACCCTGCACGGGCGGCCGCGCTACTGGAGGCGGCCGGCTACCCGGCGGGCAAGGACGGCGTGCGGGTTCGGCTGACCCTGAAGATCAGCACGGACGAGACGACGCGGCTGCTGGCGGCGGTACTGCAGGAACAACTGCGCGCGGCAGGGATTGCGCTGAATATCCGCTCGGCGGAGTTTGGGACGTTTTATGCGGACGTAACCAATGGCGCGTTCCAGATGTACATCCTGAAGTGGGTGGGGTCGAACGAGGACCCGGACATTTTTCGGTATGTGTATTCGTCGGACAGTATTCCGCCAAAGGGGGCGAACCGCGGGCATTATGTGAATGCGCGGGTGGACGCGCTGCTGGCGAAGGCGGCTGCTGAGACGGGGCCGGCGGAAGAGGTGCAGACGAGGCGGAGGACGGAGTATGTCGAGGTGCAGAAGATTCTGGCGGAGGAGATGCCCTCGGTTCCGCTGTGGTATCCGGACAACGAAGTGGTGCATACGCGGCGGCTGCAGCGGGTGATGTCGCAGGGTGACGGGAACTTCGATTTTCTGCGGTAGCTGAGACGGCCGCGGTCCGATCGTGCCTGCGAGCTTAGTCCTGCAGCGAGTCGATGAGCTTGCCGGCGACGTGTTCGGAGGTGACGCCGTAGGTGCCCGCCTGGATGGACTGTTGCAGCGCGGCCACCTTGTCGAAGCGCACATCGCTGCCTGTACTCGCCTGGGAGAGCATTGCACCGGCCAGGCTGACTTTTGCCGAGTCGCTGGCGATGGATTCGATCGCTTGGCTCGCCGGGGTCGCCGCCCGCGCGGTCGTCCCGGTTCTGGCCGATGCGGAAACTGCGGTTGCGGCAGGACTGGAGACCGAGGGGTCGTTCGAGAACTGTCCGCTGCTTTCAACTGCGTTGGTGTATGTCATGGGCTGCCCGTCTGGCCTGATCTCTTCATATTCTCACTGCTGAAGACTTCAGTACCGTTCCCTTATCGTTTTGGGACTTCCATCGGCATAATAGGTCACTTGGATGCACCCGGGGACGCATCGCCTCGATAATTCTTGGTGCGGAGTTGCCAATTTGGAACCACGGTTCCTCGCCTGCCGGAGAAAGCCAGATGGGACGGCGGCACGGGGCTTTGCCAGTTTGCGCGGGTTCGGGAGACAATCGAGCCATGGCCGAGTTTATTCCACCGCAACACCAGGTTGAGCCGGTGACCCCTGCAGCGGCAACCCTCCACGCTGCATCCACGCCCGTAGCTCCGGGCCGCCCGGCGAGCAGCTACGGCTCCGGCCCCCAGACGCAGACCCAGACGCACGATCCCGCTAAACCGCCAGCCAAGCGGCAGATCGTATGCTTCAGCTTCTATAAGGTGATGCCGGAGTGGCGACGGCTGCCGTCGGCGGAGAAGGCCGCGCACAAGGCGGGGTTTACTGAGGTGCTGGCGAATTGGAACAGGCCGGGAGAGTTTCTGTCGTTGACGTATTCGACCGTCGGCACGCGCGGAGACGTGGATATGTGCGTGTGGTCGATCGGGTACGGCGTGGACGAGCTGAACCGGATGCGCAGCGAGCTGCTGCGGACGCCGCTGGGCGGGTACCTGAACTCGCCACACAACTTTCTGGCGATGACCAAGCGCTCGCAGTACCAGATCGACCGGCCGGACGAGAGCGAGGGTGAAGGACGCGGCGCAATTCGTCCGGGCGGACAGAAGTACATCTTCATCTACCCGTTCTGGAAAACGCGCGCGTGGTACCTGCTGTCGATGGGCGAACGCAAGCGGCTGATGGACGAGCACATCCGGATCGGGCTGGCGTATCCGCGGGTGAAGTTGAACACGACGTACTCCTTCGGGCTGGACGACCAGGAATTTGTGGTGGCGTTCGAGACGAATTTCCCGGAGGATTTCCTCGACCTGGTGCAGCAACTGCGGGAAACGGAGATCAGCATGTATACGCTGAAGGACTTTCCCATCTTCAGCTGCGTGCGCGTGCCGCCGGAGGAGATGCTGGATCGGTTGGGGTAAATCGGGCCCTTTACTATGCAGAAGCGACCGGAGGTACCGTTGCCCCTTCGCGTGAGTTCCTCGATTGCCTTACGCTCGCTGCGGCGCAATCGCCTGCAGACCGTGCTGACCATTTTGAGCCTGATGATTGGCGTCGCTACCGTGCTGGCTATGGTGGCCGTCGGCAGCGGCGCGGAGCAGTCGATTGCGAACCAGGTGCGTGCGGCGGGCATGAACATCCTGGTGGTCAACAGCGGCAATTTCAACGCCGCGAGGCCGTGGCTTTCCAGCCAGGTTGAAGAGCCGCCGGCGAACCCGCTTGACAACCCCGCGTTTCGCATCGAGCAAGACGACCCGGACGCCCTGCCCGGGCTCGGGCCGGCGACCACGCTTTCGGCGGCGGACGCTGCCGTCATCGCGTCGATGCCTGGAGTGCAGGCGGTCTCTGCCAGCATTGCGGAGAACATCGCGGTGCAGGCTGGCTCCTCCACGTGGATTCCCCAGGTTCGCGGCGAGCAGGCGGCGCTGCCAAAGATTCGCCGCGCCTGGAACATCGCGCATGGCCGCTTCTTTACGCCGGCGGAGGAGGCGCAGAACGCGCCGGTTGCCGTCCTGGGAAGCGTCGCCGCACGGGGGTTATTCGGAGAGCGGAACCCGGTGGGCGAGCAGATCGCGATTCGCGGGGAGAGCTTTCGCGTGGTGGGCGTGATTGTGAGCAGCAGTTGGCTGGTACCCGCCGCTCCCGGCGATGGGCAGTTCGACGCGGTCTATCTCCCTCTGGGGGCGGCGCAGCAACTGGTGGGCCGCAGCTACCTCGACACCATCACGGTATCGACGGCCTCCGCGGGAGATGTAACCAAGCTTAACACTGCCATCTCCGCAGAGCTGAGAAGGCGCCATGCCCTGACCGGGACGATGGCCACGGATTTCAGGGTGTACAGCCAGGCCGACCGCGTCGTCGCCATGGGATTGCGAGGCGATCTCACCAGGGCAATGGCCGCCAATGTCGCCTCGCTGGACGACGTAACGCTGGCCCAGTTGAGCCGCACGCTTGAGACTACGGGTCGGACGATGTCATACCTGCTGGAGTCGATTGCAGGCGTCTCGCTGGTGGTGGGCGGGATTGGCATTATGAATGTAATGATGCTGGCGGTGACCGATCGCACGCGCGAGATCGGCATACGGCGAGCGGTCGGGGCGCAGTCCTCAGAGGTGATGCAGCAATTCCTGATCGAGGCCATGATGCTGAGCGGGGGCGGCGGTTTGCTGGGTATCATTCTGGGCGTCGGGGCTTCCACAATGATCGGACACATGGTCCACTGGGCGGTTGAGCTTACCTGGGTCGCCGTGGTGGAGTCGTTTGCGATATCCGCGGCGATCGGCATTGTGTTTGGCTTCTATCCCGCCCGACAGGCAGCAAGGGTGGTGCCGATGACGGCGCTCCGATACGAGTGAATCGATGAAGAGACTCACAACGACCGCTACGAAGCCAGGCAAATCCAGTAAGACAGCTCTGTCGGAAGTGAAGGCAAAGCGGAAGAAGGCGGCGGCGCGAGTATCTGTTGCGCCGGCCGGCGCGAAGGCGCGAGCGATTGCTGCGACCGAGCCGGTCGCACCGAGGGTGAAGCGGGGAAAGACGGCCAGGCCGCTCGCGCCGGAGCGGATAGCGGCGATTCTGGATGCGCTCGAGAAGGCTTATCCGAACGCGGTTTGCGCGTTGAACCATCGCAGCGCGTGGGAGCTGCTGGTGGCGACGATTCTCTCCGCGCAGTGCACGGATGTGCGCGTCAATCTGGCGACGCCCGCGCTATTTGCGGCGTTTCCCACACCGAAGGCGATGGCCGCCGCTTCCCTGCCCGAGTTGGAGGGGCTGATTCGGACGACCGGATTCTTTCGCAATAAGGCGAAGTCGATCCAGGGCGCGGGGCGCGTGGTGACGGAGGAGTTTGGCGGCGAGGTGCCGCATACCATGGAGGAGCTGTTGCGCATTCCCGGTGCGGCGCGAAAGACGGCGAACGTCGTGTTAGGGAGCTGGTTTGGGATCGCGGTTGGGGTGGTGGTGGACACGCATGTGCTGCGGATCTCGCGCCGTCTGGAGTTGACGAAACAGACGGCGCCGGGAAAGGTGGAGCAGGACCTGATGCGGGTGATTCCGCCGGCGAAGTGGATCGAGTTCTCGCACCAGGTGATCTTCCACGGACGGCAGATCTGCTTTGCGCGCAAGCCGCGTTGCGCGGACTGCACGCTGGAGCGGCTGTGCAACTCGGCCGACAAGACGTGGAGCTCGCACTGAGGTTTCCGGCTCGACCCTGCGAAGAACCTGGCCGCATTGCAGATCGCGGCTGATCTCCATGGAATTGTTGTGGGATTGATGGCTGCGAAGTTGGCGCGAGCTTGAGGCAGCACTCGTCGGGCAGCACGCCGCGTATCAGGATGCGGGAGAGATCTGGATTTGATCGCCGAGTTGAATCTGGGATTGCGAGATGGTGCCGCAGGGCAGTTCCAGAACGCTTTTCAGCTTCAAGCTGACAGAAGTTACCCGAAAAGGCGCCAGGCAGCGCCACAGCTTGATGACCTTGAGATCGCGATCCAGGCCAACCACATCGATTTTGAACGCCATTCCAAAAGTATGAACGCCGGACGAGGGTTTGATCCATAACCCTCCGCCGGCGTCCAGACCTCGCTTGCCCAGCAGGCCGAACATCCGCGTCATGGACGTGTCGGCCAGTTCGATACTGTCCCCAACGATCGTACCTCGGGTTGTATTGGCTACTTTGAGCATAACCATCCGTCGGTGCGACCGACCCGTTAGTTAGACAGCCTTCTGCTTCCTGCGTAAAACGATAATCCCCAGTACCGCGGCCGCCAGCACTCCAGCTACAATCTGAACGACAATCATACTTTCCTCCTTTCCGTCGAACTTCGGCAATCCAATCGCACAATCAATCTTCGTAAATCCCGGTTCTTCGAGACCTCACTATGATCTCCTGCGACTTTGAAACCGCCAATTCCACCAAAGTAGTGGTTACCAGTCTTGCTGCGTCAATAAACATGGCCTCTGTTCTAAGTCGGGCCGCACGCGGCCTGCGCTGAGTCACTGACCCATGCTCTGCATTCCCGACATGATGCTCAATATGGCCGGAGCAAGCAGGACGATGAAGATGCAGGGGAAGATACATAGCACCAGAGGGAAAATGATTTTGATCTTAGTCTTCGCGGCAGCCTCCTCCGCGTGCTGTTTGCGCTTCAATCGAATCTCTTCGGAAAGGCGGCTAAGTGCGCGAATGATCGGTGTGCCAAATCGGTCCGTTTGCGCAAGCATGCTTACGAACGCCGTAAACTCGTCGATCTGGGTACGGTCCGCCAGATTCTGCCAGGCCTCGAGCCTCGGCCTGCCGGCACGCTGCTCGCGGTTTACCTGAAGAAATTCCTCCTGAATATCCGGATAACTGACGCCCAGTTCGCTGCCGACCCGAAGCAGGGCCTGGTCCAGTCCAAGGCCCGCGTCGACGCAAATCACCATAAGGTCGAGCGAGTCCGGGATGCTGCGCCGGATGCGTTTCTTCCTGCGGCTGGTTTTCCAGTTCAACCAGATGTTGGGCGCTATATAACCGATCCCACCTAACACAAGAACAAAAGCCACCGTATTGTTTCCGATCAGCGTGCCCGCAACCACTCCCGCGACCGGAGCTAGGAACTGAGAAGCAAAGAAAGCATCCGTGGCAGCTGTTCCTTTGATGCCGGCCGCCGCCAATCGTGCCTTCAGTACCGGGTTTTCCGCTAACCCCAGGCGGGAACGCAACGAAGCGGCCATGCCAAGCAACTTGGTCTGCACCTGCTCCTTGCTGCCGATGACGCGCTGATCGGGCCGGGTGCTCTGTACCACATCCAAAATCCGCTGAGCTTCGGGCGAGGGACGAAACAGGTTGGGTGTCAGCAGCAGCGCAACTACGCCGAACAATATTAACCCCAGCACTATATAGAAGATGACGGGCATAGTCCTTACACCTCAATCCCGTTGATGATCTGCCGGATGATCAAGCCGCCGGCGACCAGCAGACCGCCCCCAATGTAACTGAGCATCTTGCCGATCTGAGTATTGACCAGCACGTTCGAATAGCCGGGGTTGATCAAATTGATCACGACCAGCATCACGATCGGAAGCAGACACAATATCCACCCCGTCATTCTGCCCTGCGCGGTATGGGTCTTGATTTCACCTTGAATCTTCAGGCGCTCGCGAATGGTGTTGGCGATGCGATCGAGGATCTCCGCCAGGTTGCCGCCGGTTTCCTTCTGTACCAGCATGCCTGTGACCAGCACGCGCAGATCTTGTGACGGAACGCGGTCGAGCATTTGAGTCATGGCATCGCGCAGAGGCAGGCCAAAGTTTTGCTGCTTGAATACCTCGCCAAATTCCGAGCGGACCGGCTCCAGGCTTTGCTCGGCGACGATGTTGATCGATGCGGTCATGGAGTGACCGGCGCGCAGAGCACGGCCCATCATATCGATCGCATCGGGAAGCGCCGCGTTGAAGGAATTGACCCTGCGCGATCGTTTGAAGGAGAGCAGCCCGAGAGGCAGATAGCCCAGCACAGCCGCGACTGCCAATTCGAGTGCGATGATATCCGCAAATAAAGAGACAGCCACAAACCCCACCAAAGCCAACCCGCAAGAAGTTACCAGCAGGATGGCCGGGGTCGTCTTCACATTCGCCTGGATAATTCGGGTCCTTATTATGCGCGAGACGTGATACTTCTGAATAAGGGCATTGAGCCAGGCGAATCGATTGACTTGCTCCTGCTTGAGCAATTGATAAGCCTGATTTTCCTCGGAGCCCGGCTGACTTCCCGTTTCCAGAATTGCCAGAACACGCTTGGCGACGATCCTCTGATTTCTCGACGAACTCATCAGGAGAGCCATGATGCCAAACGTCATGCAAGCGATTACGGCAAAAGCGATGAACAGAACCATGGTTCTCCTTTCAGGCTAGATCTCGACGCTATGGTCGGCCTGGCCGGCGGTTACAGGGATACCGGCAGCGGCCAGCTTCTCCGCGCACTTTGGGACAATCCCGGTTGCGTAGAATCTGCCCTTGACCTTGCCGTTGGGACCGATTCCCTTCTTCTCAAACAGGAAGATGTCCTGCATGCTGATGACATCGGAGTAGGCGCCGGTAAGTTCCGTAATGTGCGTAATGCGCCTGGTTCCGTCGCTCATACGCGAAGCCTGGACAATAATGTGAACGGCGGCGGCAATCTGAGCGCGGATCGCCTTTTCGGCGATGCGAACTTCTCCCATCATGGCCATCGTTTCCAGACGGGCCAGCGCGTCGCGGGGGGTGTTGGAGTGGATGGTTGTGAGCGATCCATCGTGACCGGTATTCATCGCCTGCAGCATGTCCAGCGTCTCCTCGCCGCGGACCTCGCCAAGCACCACCCGGTCTGGCCGCATACGGAGTGCGTTGATGACCAGCTCTCTTTGACGGATGGCCCCTTTGCCTTCCACGTTGGGAGGCCTGGTCTCCAACCTCACCACGTGCTCCTGCCGCAACTGGAGTTCCGCCGAGTCTTCGATGGTGACGATGCGTTCCTTCTCGGAGATATAACTGGAGAGGGTGTTGAGCAGAGTTGTCTTACCGGAACCGGTTCCACCCGAGATAATGATGTTCAGCCGTGCCTTCACGCAAGCACTGAGGAATTCAAGCATGGGCGGAGTCAGGGCCTGATTTCTCAACAGGTCCTGCGCTCCGAGCGGGTTGGAGCCGAAGCGGCGGATGGAGAGGATCGGGCCATCGACCGCCAATGGCGGAATAATGACGTTCACGCGTGAACCGTCTGGCAGGCGCGCGTCCACCATTGGCGACGACTCGTCGACGCGCCGCCCGACCGCGGATACAATCTTGTCGATGATGTGCAGCAGGTGGCGGTTGTCCTGGAAGGTGAGGCTGGTTTTCTCCAGCACGCCGCGCCGCTCGACGTAGATCGAGTTGCAGGTGTTCACCAGAATATCGCTTATCGTGTCGTCTTTGAGGAGTGGTTCAAGCGGCCCCAGTCCAAAGACTTCGTCGACCACCTCTTGCGCGAGGCGGTCGCGTTCGGCCCCGCTCAGAGGCACTCCCTGCTCGTTGATGATCTGCTGGATTACGGCAAAGAGCTGCTGCTGCGCGCCCGGGGTCTCCTGCATATCCCCGAGTTTGTCGAGGTCGATGCGCTTGATCAGCTCCTTGTGGACGGCGGTCTTGATGTGCTGCTGCACATTGTCGCCAATCGTACGCGCAGGGCCGCTGGAACGGATCCCATTCGACGATACTGAGCTGGTATTGGTCATTTCAGCGGCTGCTCCGCCTCCTCAATGGATGGCCGTTCAGGTTTATTTCCAAAACGAGAACTTCGTTTTCTTGAGGACAGCTTCCTCCTCCAGCACGACCGGCCCGCCGAGCGTGCTCACCCACTTAACCAGCTGAGTCGAGAACTCGGACTTGCTCCTATGGCTGATCGGTTCACCCAGGATGCCCGAGCGCACCACTTCGGCATAGCTGTTGGGCAGCTTGAATGCGATAGGGAGACGGATCGCTTTTTCAATCTGTTCGAGGCTGACGGCATGCTGTGCGGAGAAGCGATTGATGACGACCTTGACCTTGTCTGCGTTTTGCGGGTTTTGCGACAGAACGTCTACGTGCCTGGATAAGTCGCGGACAGATCCGATTTCCGGGGTTGCCACGATGAATATCTGATTGGAAGCCTCAATTACAGCCAGGTTTGTCTCATCCAGGGCCGTGGGACAGTCGACGATCACGTAGTCGTATTCGCCGCGCAGGAAGTCCAGGGTCTGCGCCATGGATTCCGGATCGGTCGCTTTCCGCCCTTCGCAGGTGTCGGGCGAAGAGAGGACTTCAAGGCCGCTCGAGTGGGTCGCAATGTAACCGCGAAGCAGTTCGCTATCGAGTCGCTTCAGGTTTTGCACCAGCTCATGGAAGTTGTAGCGGCTGCCGTCAATGCCGAGGTAAATGCAGGCATGACCCAACTGCGGGTGGTTGTCGATGAGCAAGGTCTTCTTCTTGTGACACTGAACGAGATAGATTGCAATGTGGACCGCGAGGGTGGTTGTTCCCACTCCGCCCTTGGCGCCAAAGAATGTCAGCACCGATCCGTGCGCTGCTTGAAGCGCCGCCTTGGAGGTCCACTGCTGATTGAGCCGGTTCAATGTCTCCAGGAACGCTGAGGCATCGAATTCTCCACCGATGAAGTCGTTGCAGCCGGAGCGCATCGCGCGCAGGAGAACATCTTTATCCTGGCTTGCCGAGACCGCCACCAATGCCGCTTTGCCGGAATATATCTGTTGAATATAGGCCGCGGCTTCGATCGCCTGCTCGATGTCTTTGTCGAAATCGATGACTGCGACACAGAAGACAGAGGACTTGACCGCCTGCGAGAACGGGGGCCGCTTCTCCGCCGAGATATAGCCGTCACAGTCGCCACGGTTTACAGCCCATATCATTCCCGAAGCCGTATCCGCGATCTGATCGGCCAGTGCCGGATCGAGACTGACGGCGATCAGGGCAACGCTGGGAATGCTCGCGTTATTGGGAATTTGGCTCACTTCGAATTTCCTCGTTGGAATTCATGACCTGTCGCGGCCCCAGAGAGGCCTGTGCACGTTCGTCGGCAATGGTTATTTGATCGTCGCATTGTATCCATCGGCGAGCAGCCGCTGCCTCATCGTTTCCGCGTCCTTCTGATTGGCAAACGGCCCTAAGTCCAGGTGAAGCAGCGAGTCCTGAGGGTCATGCCGCACGGCGACGCTATAGCCGTGCCGATTCAGGGCCGCCACCATGGCTTCAGCGTCCGATTCGTGCGAGAGGGCCATCACTTCCACCATCGAGTGCGGCGGCGCTGCCACGTCAGAGGATGGACCGCCGGTCTTCGAGGTTACGGGCGTCGCAATTGGTTTCGCTGAGGCCGCGCCGGCCGGGCTCAAAGAGACTGGCGGGGCGGCTAAGTTGACCGGCTTTGGAGCTAACAGCGCAACCGCTGCCGACGGCGGAGGAGGCGGAACCGCCTGGGCCGTTGCCGGAGTCGCGGCCGGGGCGGCTTCTGTGCTGGCTGCCGGAGCCGCAGGAGCAGGCGACGGGGCCGCGCTCGGTGAGGGCAGATTGCCAAATGGAGGCTTGTCCGGAGCCAGCGGTGGCGCTGTCGGTTTTGGCTTGGCATTCTTGCCGAGCGACTTGTCGAACGCGTCGGTGTCCAGGGTGGGGATCGGCAGCACCGGCTGGTCAGGAACCGTCGTCTCCGTCAGCGGATCGACGACAGTCGGCGTGACCACAACAATCAATTCCGTAGTCGAGTGGTTGACGTTCTTCGATTTGAAGAGCGCTCCGAGGATGGGAATGCTGGCAACTCCGGGAGTCTTGTCGAGAATGTCCGTCGTCCGCTGGTCCAGCAAGCCTGAGATAGCGAAGCTCTGGCTGCTGCGCAGCTCGACTTCGGTGGAGGCTCGGCGTGTGGAGAGCGCGGGAACCGTGAATCCACCGATAGAAACTGAGTTGCTGTAATCCAGCGCGCTCACCTCGGGGGCTACCGTGAGCGTAATCGTTCCATCGGGATTTACGACCGGCGTGAACTCCACCTTTACTCCGTAGGGACGGAACGAGATAGTCACAACCGGGGCGCCGCCGTTGCCGCCTGGCTGAATCATTGGGAAGGGGAACTCGCCGCCGGAGAGGAAGTCGGCTTTTACTCCGCTGACCGTCGTGATCGTCGGCTCGGCAAGTATCTGCAAAACCTGCTTGTTCTGCAGGTCCTGAATGGTCGCGCCCAGGTTCATCTTCGCGCTGTACAACATAAAGTTCAGCGGATTGGAAGCTGTCAGCAAACCGATGGCAGTGCTGCTGGTAGACGGGCTCAGTGTCGCGGTGGAAGGGTACTGCGCGGTGGTGGTTGCCGCGATGTAATTGGTGTTCCCTCCTGGGTTGAAGAGGTTGATGCCCAACTCCAGGAGCTTGGTGCGGTCCACCTCGATGATCCGCACCTCCAGACGAACTTGCTTGGGATGGCCAGGGGCGATGGTCATTGCATTCGCCACTTCCTTGGAATAGAGCCCGGCCAGCTTCAACGCATCGTCAACGGCTGCCTGGCTGGTGACGATGCCGCTCAGGGTCACGCGGCCGCCGCTTCCGTCGATCTTGATGGCGTCGCCCTGCCTGGTTTGCGCCATCGCCTGGCGCAACCCGTCGATATCGAGGTCGGCCGAGATGACGTAATTCTGCGCCTGACCCGCCTCATCCAGCAGCGTGAGCGAACTGATGCCCGGGGTCATCGCGGTTACGACGATCTCGTTGGGAGTGAGAGTGACGGAATTGAGGATGCTGGGATCGGCGACGTAGACGCGGCGCAGACGGGTCTTGGTATCGACGAAGATCGAGTGACCCACCGTGACATGAAGCGTTTTGCCCTCGGATGCGGAACGGCTGATGCTATCGATGCCGCTGGGCGCGGAGACCGCTTCGACGATCGAGGCCCTGGCCGGCGTGGGGCGAGACCCACTCTGTGCAAAGCTCGCGGCGGGCAACGCCAGAACGAGCATGGCGGCCGTCCAAATGGACACAGTTGCGCCGTTGCAGGCCAACCTCGTGTTGCGTTCGATAATGGATATTCTCGGTCTCACTGGAAGTTGTCCGTCTTCACCGTTGTGCCCATGAACGTTTCAACTGCATAAGGCTTGGGAGGCGCTGGCGCCGCTTTCTGGCCCGACTTTGACGGCACCGGAGGCGCTGGTGTCAGTTGCGAGAGAAGTACCGGTGGGCCGGAAAAATCCTCCCGGTCGGCGCCGTTCCTCAACGAGAAATGGACCGTGCCCTGGGTGCTGGCGAGGACCACGCGTTCAGCGTCCTGCGGGCTTACGAGAATTGTCACCACGGTCGCGGTGGTGGGTTTGCCATCCGGGTCGGGCTCGGTCTTCTGCCCCGTCGCCAGGACCTCTGCATTCTGCAGCACCGTGGTGGTGAGAGCGTCGGGAAGATTGGCGGGATGCAGTGTTACCAGAACGTCGACATGAGTTCCGGGAAGAAGGAAGCCCGCAACACCTACGACTTCGTCGGTACGCAGGGCGAGCGCTCTCATGCCGTCGGGAATCTTGACCGTGATGCCGACGCCGGCGCCGGCGCTGGACAGTTGCCGTTCGAGAATCGGTTCACCCGCCGCGAGCGGATAGAGCACAATCCGGCCTACCAGAGGTTGAGGCGCGGTAAATGCGCCCGACAGCGGCATAGAAGCCGGCCAGTCAACCATGTGCAGGTTCTCCGGGCGAATCACCTGGCCCGCTTCCATGTTCGCGGCCGCCGCGACATACTGGCTCTTGGGTGGCGGAGGAGCCGTATGGGTCTTGTTGAACTTCTGGCTAAGCCAGAAGGTGAAGATACCAGCGACCACCAAGGAGATGATGAAAGCTGAGGTGAGTCGACGAGTTATCACGCTGCACCTCCTTTATTGAAACTGAAAGTAGAACGTCAGGAGACTTCCGCCGGCGATTGCGAGAGCGTAAGGGAGCCTGAGCGTCTGATTGTTTGAAAGATTGAGATCCGGGTGCGGCTGAAGACCTTCGTGACCGTGATGAGTGGCCAGCGCGCCGACGTTCGCAAGGGTCTGCTGCAGGCGTCCCCGGGCCAGTGCCAGGGCAATTGCCATGACTCCGCCGGACAAGGCAGTCAATACCAGAAGATAGGCTATGTGCGAAAAGCCGGCGATGCAACCGACAGCCATGATGAGCTTGACATCCCCGGCGCCCATGCCGCCCGCGATATAAAACACCAGAAACACCAGACCGCAAATGACTCCAGCGGCCAGAGCGGTGAGCAACTGACCCCATCCGCCGAGGGCGAGGTGCAGCGCAAGGCCAAAGAGGAAGGCCGGCATGGTGATAAAGTTCGGGATGCGGCGGCTCTTCACGTCAAAAACGGATGCGACCAGTGCGCAGGCAGCAGCGGTTGCAGGATACGTCAATTCGATTTGAGGGGATGTCATTGATCGTTCCTGGAGGTTAGGGGATTTACTGCAGGCCCAGGAGTTACGTGGATAAGAACTCATATGAACTCAGTTAAGCTCATATGAGCCTTATCCGGTTAGGCTACGGAGTTGGTGAGCGCGTTGCCGACCCCATTGAACGTGTTGCCGATGGAGTTCGAGAGTCCCTTCATTGCAGCGACAGCGCCGAGACCGACCAAGGCCGCGACCAGGGCGTATTCGATAAGATCCTGACCGGACTCTTCAGCGATCAGGTTCTTCAAAAGCTGCTTCGTGTTCTTCATTCGATTCTCCGTGTTGTCCATTGCTTTGGGTGAGAGCCATTAGGTGGGCAACCAATTGAGATCTTGCCTTGGCTAGGGTTAATCGGAGGGAGCCTATGTGAGCGCCGACGTCTAACACTCACATAGACCATCCGAACTGGGCCGTAGGGTTATTAAGCGACAGCGTTGGTGAGAGAGTTGCCGACGCCATTGAACGTGTTGCCAATGGAATTCGAGAGCCCCTTCATTGCGGCGACAGCGCCGAGACCTACCAGAGCCGCGACCAATGCGTATTCGATCAGATCCTGACCGGAATCTTCGTTGATCAGGTTCGACAGAAGCTGTTTCATGTTCTTCATTTTTGTTTCTCCTCGTTCAGGTTTCCGCGGCACTCCGGGTTTGCGAGTCCCATGGGATGAATGAAGAGTAGGATTTGCAAGCGAGATTAGAAATCCCCAAGAAGTGTCACGGAATAACACTAAAGTTCGGTCTTGTATTCCACCTATCTCTATGTTTCTACACTACTTATTCTGAACTTAGGGTTAGAATGGGAGAGTCCTCGGTCGATGCCTGGCTGCTTTCGTCCTTTTCTGGAGCCCTTCGCAAACGCCGCTCCTCCGGCAGTGGCACAATCAGTAACTGTCCGGTTACTTCACGCGACCTCAATCGATGCAAGCACACGCCCACACCTTGGAGAGGGAACCGCACTTGAAGCGAACTGAATCGGATTCGCAGGGCGGTTGGTTCGCCCAACATCGTTCGCTGGTCACAATCCTCGCGGTGGCGCTGGTTATGCGACTGATCGCGTTGCGGTCATTCTTCACCGGCCACCCGCGAACTTATCTGTTTGCTCATCCGTACGAAATGGGCCTGGTCGCGAACTCCCTGATTCATGGCCTGGGTTACAGCTCGCCGTTCGGAGGCGCAACCGGGCCAACGGCGATCGTTGCCCCGGGCTACCCGACCCTGATTGCTGTGGTGTTCCTGATCTTTGGCAGCGATACGTTTGCCTCCGCCTTGGCAATTACAGGACTGCAGATTGCCGTCAGCCTTCTCACCATATGGCTGATGATGTGGATCGCCAGGGAGATGCTCGACTCCCGGACCGCAACGCTCGCGGGCGCCTTCTGGGCAGTCTCGCTTCCGCTGCTTTGGATTCCTACCATCTTCTGGGAGACCAGCATCTCTGCGTGCTCGTTCGTCGGGGTTGTCGCGCTCGCGATCCGCTGCCATCGCGCGCCAACCAGGAATGCATGGGTTCTTCTCGGCGCCTGCTGCGGCATTGCGGCGTTGATCAACCCTGCTCTGCTGCCGTCGTTTCTGGCGATGATGGGCTGGGTGGCGTACCGGACGCGTCGCGGCGCCCGGACGGCCGCGCTTGCCGGCCTGCTGGCGCTGCTGCTGGTGTACGCCGCCTGGCCCATTCGCAACGCGTACCGGTTCCATGCATTCATTCCGATGCGCAGCACGGTCGGGCTGGAACTGTACATGGGAAACCGGCCGGGCGCTACGGGCCACCTGGACGAGACACTGTTCCCCATGTTCAACAAGCAGGAACTCGCCAGCTACGTCGCGAAAGGCGAGCTCGCCTATACGAACGACCAGGGCACGCAAGCCTGGGGCTATATTCGCGAACGGCCCGGTCACTTCGTCGATCTGAGTTTGCGGCGGGCGTACCGTTTCTGGACAGGCACGGGCTACGTCGATGGGCCGGTTATCTACGAACTGCACGCACTGCTCACAACGGTATTCGGTTTTGCCGGACTCGTTCTGATCTATCGCAGGCGTGCGCGGTGGTTTGCGGTCCTGATGGCGCTGCCTTTGCTGCTGTTCCCGCTCCCCTACTACATTACCCACGCTGAGTTCCGCTATCGGCTCAACATCGATCCGCTCCTGACCATTCTGGCGGCGTATGCGGTGACGCAGTTGGTCGCCGCCTGGTCCAACCGCCGCTCCGCGGACCCGGTTGCCAACACGCCTGCGTCACGGCCATCTGGCCCAGTCTGAGCCTTGAGGGCGATTATCGCTTCTGTGACCCAGACACACTCTCCGTGTGACCTCCGAAAAGAGATATCATTCCTGTAAGAAAGTCACGTCTCGCTTCCCCTGCTCGCCTGTCAGCGGCTCAAATCTTCAACCGTATTGCATTCTTTTGATTTTTGCGGAGAGTCATGTTGATGCGGCAAATCTGGTCAGGCCTCGCGACTCAAACGCCTTCCGGCGTCAGCGGCAGCTCGACCAGTATCTTCGCTCCGGCAGGAACTCCAGCGCATTCCATCTTCGGCCTGTCGATGCTGGTGCTCGGCATCACGGGAGCGATCTTTCTTGTCGTTGGCGGACTGCTGTTCTATGTATTGCTGCGTTACCGTCATCGTGCCGGCGACGCGGATGCTTTGCAGGAGCCGCCTCAGATTTACGGCAGCAATCAAATCGAGCTTTCCTGGACCGTTATTCCCATCCTGATCGTCGTGATGCTGTTTCTGGCTACGGCGCGCATCATCCTTGCCACGCAGGACGCGCCCAAGCCCGCCAGCGCGCTGGACGTCACCGTGATCGGCCACCAGTTCTGGTGGGAGTTCCGCTATCCAAAACTGGGCATTGTGACAGCCAACGAGTTGCACATTCCGGTCAGCGACCCGAAGCATCCGACCCCAACCTATCTGAGCATGACCTCAGCGGACACCGATCACAGCTTCTGGATACCCCGCCTGGCAGGCAAGATGGATCTGATTCCGAACCGCGTCAACACCATGTGGATCGATCCGGAGTCGCCCGGGCTATATCTTGGCCAGTGCGCCCAGTATTGCGGGACCCAGCACGCCCTGATGCTGCTGCGCGTCTATGCCGATACGCCCGCCCAATTCGCGGCCTGGGTCGCGCACCAGCAGCAGCCGGGCGTTGCGGACTCCAGCGTGGCCGAAGGGCAGAGCGTCTTTCAACATACTGCCTGCATTAGCTGTCATACTGTGGCCGGAACGGTCGCCACGGGAACGTTTGGGCCCGATCTGACGCACGTCGCAAGCCGCGACACCATCGCCTCCGGGTCTGTGCCGCTCACCCCGGCGAACCTTCGCGCCTTCGTCGACAATCCCGCGCAGTTCAAGCCTGGGGCGCTGATGCCGGCGATGCATCTCAACGATCGCGACCTCGACGCTGTCACTGCATATTTGCTGACTCTGAAATAGCAAGGAAGGACGCGCAATGGCAACTCAAGCTCCGGTGGCCGCAGAAATCACCCAGACCGCGCCCCGCCGCCTGTGGCTGCAGGTGCTGCACGACTGGGTCACCACCGTCGACCACAAAAAGATTGGGCTGATGTACATCGGCTACGCCCTGGTCTTTCTGGTAATCGCGGGTTTCGAAGCGCTGCTGATGCGTGTCCAGCTAGCCATCCCCAACAACCACTTCGTCTCGCCGCAGTCCTTCAATCAGCTCTTCACCATGCACGGCACCACCATGGTTTTCTTTGTCGGGATGCCGATTCTCTTCGGCTTCGGCAATTACCTGATCCCGCTGATGATTGGCGCCCGCGATATGGCGTTCCCACGCCTGAACGCCTTCAGCTTCTGGATCTCTGCCTTTGGCGGCCTCCTGCTCTATTTCAGCTATCTTGGCGGCAGCGGCCTCTATGGCGCCGGCAGCGCGCCCGATATCGGCTGGTGGGCCTACGCGCCTCTCACCCTGAAGGCCTTCTCGCCCGGCCATAGCTCCGATTACTGGACGATTGCCATCCTGCTCAGCGGAGTTGGCACCATCGGGACCTCCGTCAACATTGTTGCCACTACACTCTGCATGCGTTGCCCTGGCATGACCTTGACCCGGATGCCGCTGCTGGTCTGGCTCTATACGGTGATGTCCGGCCTGGTCTTCGTCACCATCAGCCCGCTCACCGCCGCGCAGATCATGCTGCTGCTCGACCGCTACGTCGGCTCGCACTTCTTCGACACGCAGGCCGGCGGCTCGGCGGTGCTATGGATGCACTTCTTCTGGATCTTCGGCCACCCCGAAGTGTACGTGCTGGTGCTGCCCGCCTTCGCCTTCGCCAACGAGATCATCCCCGTCTTCTCGCGCAAAGCCATCTTCGGCTATCCGGCGATGGTCGCAGCGTCGGTGGGCATCGGCTTCATCAGCTTGAGCGTGTGGGCGCACCACATGTTCACCATCGGCATGACCTCCGGCGCGAACACCTTCTTCGTGCTCGCGACCATGGCCATCTCCGTGCCCACAGGCATCAAGATCTTCAACTGGCTGGCCACGCTGTGGGGCGGCAAGATTCACTTCACTGCCTCCATGATGTTCGCCATCGGCTTCCTGTTTCAGTTCCTCATCGCCGGCCTCACCGGAATCATGCTTTCCGTAGCGCCCTTCGATTGGCAGCTTGGCGGCTCCTACTTCGTCGTGGCGCATTTCCACTATGTGCTGGTCGGCGCAATCCTGTTCATGCTGTTCTCCGCCTTCTACTATTGGTACCCCAAGATGACGGGCCGCATGTTGAGCGAGAAGCTCGGCAAATGGCACTTCTGGATCTTCCTCATCGGCTTCCATCTCACCTTCGACTTCATGCACATCCCCGGCCTTGAAGGCATGCCCCGCCGCATCTACACCTACGAAGCCGACCGTGGATGGATGATCTGGAACATGATCATTTCCAGCGGCGCAATCTTCCAGACCATTGGCACGCTGCTCTTCGTTTACAACATGGTCTGGTCGTACTTCAAAGGCCCCGCCGCCGGTCCCGATCCATGGGACGCGTGGACGCTGGAGTGGTCGACCGCCTCGCCCCCGCCCGCTTATAACTTCGCCGTAACACCAACCGTTGCCAGCCGCCGCCCGCTTTGGGACATCAAACATCCCGACGACCCGGACAGCCACTATGAGTAGAGATAAAACACCATGAGCGAAGCCGCCGTCATTCCGCAGAACTCCGACGCAGCCTGGGTGCTGCCCTCGCGCGGCATCGTGGGCATGGCGTGCCTCATCGTCGCCGAGTCTGCGATCTTCATCATCTTCATCGTGGCCTACCTTTACTACCTCGGCAAAAGCCTGACCGGGCCTACGCCGCACGATGTTCTTGAGCTTCCCATCTTCACCAGCATCTGCCTGCTCTCGTCCAGCGCCACCGTCCACGCCGCCGTCTCCGCGCTGCACCACGGCAAGCGCTCTGCGACCTCACTCTGGCTGGCCGCGACGGTGCTGCTCGGAGGAATCTTCCTCGGCGGCACCGCGCACGAGTGGTACCACCTCATCACCGTCGACCACCTCACCATCCAGACCAACCTCTTCGGCACCACCTTCTACTCCCTCGTCGGCCTGCACGCATCGCACGTCATCGTCGGCCTGCTGATGCTCTCCCTGGCGCTCATCTTTTCCCTCACCGGCTCGCTGACCCCTAAGCACACGGGCCGGCTGGAAGTGCTTTCGCTCTACTGGCATTTTGTCGACGCCGTATGGGTCGTCGTCTTCACCGTCGTATACGTGCTCGGCAGATGAGGTCTTTGATAGGGACGGGCTTCAGCCCGTCCATAACCGCAGCCGTAACAGAAGGGGCTTCAGCCCCGGAGATAAACGTAATGCACGACGAACACTCCGACAGCGACCCCAACGCGATCCAGCTTCCGCGGCCCACGGCATGGCCTCTGGTGCTGGCACTCGGCATTTCGCTCATGATGGCAGGCATGGTGACCAATATCGCGATTGGCATTCTGGGACTTGTGCTCACCATCGCCGGCGCCGTCGGCTGGGCATTCCAGGTGCTCCCGCAGGAGGCGCACGAAGACGTTCCCGTCAGCGCAGAGGAGATCGCCATCACCACCGCGCGCACGCTGATGGAGCGCCCCGCGCATCGTCCTGCAAGCGAGACACCGCGCCGCATTCTTCCCGTAGAAACCTTCAGGATCACCACAGGAATCCGCGGCGGCATCGCCGGCGGCACCGCGATGGTCGTACCCGCAACCATCTTCAGCCTGCTCAAGTACCACAGCCTCTGGTACTCCGTGAACCTGCTCGCGGCAGGCGGCTTCGTCAGTTGGGCCGGCGCCAGCGACGCGTTCCTCAGCCAGTTCCACCTGCAAGGAGTTTTGGCCGGCTTCCTGATTCAAGGATTCGTCTCGCTCCTGGTAGGCCTCTTATATGGAGCAATGCTGCCCATGTTCCCCAGGTATCCCATCCTCACCGCGGGCTTTATGGCGCCGCTGCTGTTCACCGGAATCGTCCACTCGGCGATCGGCATTGTCAGCCCTATCCTCAATCAGCGCATCGACTGGTTCTGGTTTGTCGTCTCCCAGGTCGCCTTCGGCCTGGTCTGCGGTTACGTGGTCAACCTGCAAGCCCGCGTGCGCACACCGCAGTTCCGCGCGCTGCCCTTCGCCGTCCGCGCCGGCCTGCATATCGCACCCGACGAATCGGCCCACGCAAGGCCCGCAAGCGAGGAAGACCACCCTCAATGAACTCCCTCAAGCGCAACTCGGCTCCCCGCTGGCTCGCGGCCAGCATAATCTTTTTCGTAATCGCAGGCTGCCGCAGCGCGCCCGGAAAGCCCGGCCCAGACCCCGAAGTTCCGCGTCCCGAGCAGGTCCTCGACTTCCCCACCCTCTACGCGCAGAACTGCGCTGCCTGCCACGGTGTATACGGTCTCAACGGCGCGGCCATTTCCTTGAACAATCCCGCCTACCTCGCCATCGCCGGATCCGCCAACATCCAACGTATCACCGCCAACGGCGTCCCCGGCACCTCCATGCCCGCCTTCGCCAAATCCGCCGGCGGAACGCTCACGGATCAACAAATTGTCGCACTCACCAACGGCATGGAAAAGAAATGGGCTTCGCCCTCCGACATTTACAAGGAGCATCCTCCTTATGCAGCCAGCGCACTCGGCATCGCCGCAAACGGCCAGAAGACCTTCACATCCTATTGCGCCTCCTGTCACGGGCCTGACGCCACCGGCGCTCGCCTGCCCGCTCGTCTAGCCATACCCAACAACGTCACCACTGGCTCTCTTGTTGACCCCAGCTACCTCGCTCTCATCAGCGATCAAGGCCTGCGCAGCGTCATACTCGCCGGTCAATTCGAATACGATCCCCCTCACGGCTGGCTGTCTTATTCGCCAGGCCACGACCTCACCGACCAGGAAATCACCGACATCGTCGCCTGGCTAGCCTCCCATCGCACCGCCACTCCCGGCCAGGTCTACCAGCAGCACCCTTAAGCGGAGACACGCATGAGCGACCTCATCCATCCCGACGCGCCCAACCCGCCCAGCGAAATCGCCGCGCCCGACGCGCGAGCCGCCCTGCACACACGCCGCGCCTTCCTGTTCAAGCTCTCCGTCATGCTGAACGCCGCTGTCGGCGCCGTTCTCGCGGTGCCTCTGGTCGGCTACCTGCTTGGCCCCGCACTGAAGAAAGGCTCCAGCACCGGAGCATGGATCGCTCTCGGCGGCATCGACGACTTCCCCGTCGGCGAAACCCGTCTCGCCGATTTCCGCAGCCCAGTCGCTAGCTTCGACGACGGCGACACCGCCAAAACCGCCTGCTGGGTCCGCCGCATCTCGCAGCAGCAGTTCCAGGTCTTCGCCGTCAACTGCGCGCACCTCGGCTGCCCTGTCCGCTGGTTCGCGCAATCGAAGCTCTTCCTCTGCCCCTGCCACGGCGGCGCGTATTACGAAGACGGAAGCCGCGCCTCAGGCCCCCCGGAGCGCGGCCTATTCGAGTACCGCTATCAAATCACCGGCACGTCGCTCCTGATCCACGCCGGCGATATGCCCACGCTCGCCACTCAAGCATCCTGCAGCAAACCAAAGCCGCTCACCCAAATCTCCCCCCCCGCCACCAACTCCACCTCAGCGAGGTCCGAATGGCCAGCCTGAAGCAAAGCGCCATCGACGCATACGAATGGCTGGAGCGCCGCCTCGGCCTCATCAAGCCGCTCACCGCCGCCGCTACCCATCCCACGCCCGCGAACAACGCCAGCTGGTGGTACGTCTTTGGCAGCGCAGCGACCGTCCTGCTTCTCCTGCAAGTCGTCACCGGCATCCTGCTCGCCCTTGTCTACAGTCCATCGGCCAACGAAGCCTGGACCAGCCTCGGCATTCTGAACCACAACATTCCGCTTGGTTGGTATCTGCGCGCGCTGCATGGCTGGGGTTCGGACTTCATGATCGCCATCGTGCTCATCCACATGGTGCAGGTCTTTCTCTTCGGCGCCTACAAATTCCCCCGCGAGCTTACCTGGATCGTCGGCGTCGGCCTGCTCCTGCTCACGCTCGGCATGGCTTTCACCGGCCAGGTTATGCGCTTCGACCAGGACGCATACTGGGGCCTCGGCATCGGCGCTTCCATCATGAGCCGCGTTCCCCTCATCGGTGCGCCGCTGGTGCATCTGCTGCTCGGCGGTCCTATCATCGGCGGCGCCACGGTCTCCCGCTTCTTCACGCTGCATGTCTTCGTCATTCCCGGGCTGCTGCTCGCCTTCGCTTTCGTGCACATCTTTATGACGCTCAAACACGGCGTCAGCGACTGGCCCATGCCCGGGCGCATCGTCAGCAAAGCCACCTACGAGCGCGAATACCACGAGCTGACTGAGAAGACCGGCATCCCCTTCGTACCCGACGCCGCATGGAAGGACGCAGTCTTCGCCGCCGCCATCGTCTTCGCCGTCATGGCGTGCGCGTTCTTCTTCGGCCCCTTTGGCCCCACCGGGACGCCCGACCCCACCATCATCCAAACCGTCCCCAAGCCGGATTTCGCCTTCCTCTGGATCTACGCGCTGCTCGCCTTTCTGCCCACCTCGATCGAAACCCCGTTCATGCTGCTCGTGCCGGTGCTGGTCATTGTGGCCATGCTGCTTCTGCCGCTCTTCGCGGCCGAAGGCGAACGCCACTGGACCCGCCGTCCCGTTGCGGTGCTGATGGTCTCCGTCATCGCGCTCACGCTCGGCATCTTCACCCACCTCGGCACCTACACCCCGTGGAGCCCCATCATGGACGCATGGACCAGCGCGCCCATCCCCGCCAAATATCTGCACAACCGCACGCCGCTGGAGCGTCAGGGCGCGCTGGTGCTGCAGGACAAGCAATGCCGCAACTGCCACTCGCTGGACGGCGTAGGCGGACAGCGTGGCCCTGCACTCGATGCGATTGCCTCGCGCATGACCGAAGACCAGATCATCCGCCAGGTGTTGCAGGGCGGCGGCAACATGCCCGCCTACGGCAACGCGCTCAACCCCGCGGAGACCAAGGCGCTCATCCGCTTCCTCATGACCCTGCGCGGCGACAACCTCGCCCCCGCCATCGACGCCTCCCGTAACCTCACTCGCGTCGACTCGCCGCCACAACCCGCCGCGCCCGCGTCGAAGGCTCCTTAGAAAGCGGGAACGCTATATCCTCGCTTCATCTGTCAGCTTGATAGCTGACAGCTTACAGCTCCCGAATCATGCCTTAGTTTCTGCGTTACCATTGGCCTCAAAGAACATACCGACACTGGTTTTGCTGTAGCCTATGCCGCAAGCCCAACCTGACGCCGCACGCCAAATCTTCGCCGACTGGTCGCTGCCCATCTGGCTCACGCTCTCCATCCTTCTCACCGCAGCAATCTACATCCGTGGCTGGCGCGCCATTCGCAAAACCCGCCGCCCGCAATTCACCGACCTCCGCCTCATGTCGTTCCTCGGCGGCCTCGCCCTCCTCTGGATCGCCACCGCCTCGCCTCTCGACGGCTTTGCCGACACCCTCCTCACCGTCCACATGGTCGAGCATCTGCTGCTCATGTCGGCCATCCCCATGCTTCTGCTCTACGCGCTCCCTGTCGTCCCGCTGCTGCGCGGCCTGCCCGCGCCCATCCGCCGCTGGATCGCCGCGCCCCTCCTGCGCCTCCGCGCTCTCCGCCACTTCGCGCACTGGCTGGTCACGCCCGCCATCGCGTGGCTCTTGATGAACCTCGGCTACCTCGGCTGGCACATCCCCGCCGCCTACGACCTCGCCCTCGAAAACGAGACGTGGCATAGCGTGGAGCATCTCTGCTTCCTCACCACGTCTCTCCTATTCTGGTGGACTATCCTGCGCCCGTGGCCCGCCGCCGCGCGCCGCAACAACTGGGGCGCCCTGCTCTACCTCGCCCTCGCCGACATCGTCATGACCATGCTCTCCGGCTTCCTCACCTTCTGCGACCGGCCCGTCTACCCCTACTACATCGCCCACCCCAACCCGTTCGGCCTGCCCGTCCTCACCGACCAGGTCCTCGGCGCTGTCATCATGTGGGTCCTCGGCTCCTTCGCCTTCCTCGTCCCCGCCATGATCATCACCATCCAACTGCTCAGCCCTTCACGTGCACGAAATCCATAAGGCACCACCCAAGAGTTAGAATTGTCATTCTGAGCGCAGCGAAGAATCCCCGCATTTCCAGCAAACAATGACGACTCTCATCATCGACACAGGCACCTCAATTGTTGGTATATATTGCGTTGAGGAGGCCGCGTATACGCCGTATTATGGCGACAATATCGCGGAAGCAATCCGGCGAATCGAAAGCGCGGATGAGGTGGTCACGTACAACGGAAAGCACCGCGACCTCGAAGACCTCGGCCGATTCGCCGGCCTAGATCATGAATTGCCGCTCGCCGACCGCCACCACGACATGAGGAGTATCTGTTGGAGCGACCGCATATGGGGCAGTAGTCTCAGAGACACCTATTCAAGACACTTTCCTGAATGCCCTAGCTTTCCCGGCACCTATCAAGGATCTAACGAGCGGGATGTATATATGACGTTCAAGCTGTGGGAGCTATGGCGAGCAGGAAAACTCAGGATTGTCGACGGACAAGACGTACCCGCAAACGGTCCATCCGACTAAATCCCTGGAGCTTGTTTTACACCACCACCAACCCGCTCTTCACCGTCCCCACAAAATCCGTCGCCGTCTTCACAATAAAGTCCAGCATCTCCTTCGTCAGCCCAGGGAACACCCCGATCCAGAACACCTGGTTCATCACAAAGTCCGTATTCGGCAGCTCGCCCACCACGCGATACTCCCACCCCTCATACGCCGGCTGCCGCAGCAGGTTTCCGCCAAACAGGAGCCGCGTGCCAATCTTCTGCGCCTCCAGCGCATGCGTCAGTTGGTCGCGCGTAAACGGCGCATCCGTCTTCACGCCAATCGGAAACCCGAACCAGCTCGGGTCGGAATGCTCCGTCGCCTCTGGCAGAATTAGAAACTCCTCCAGCGGCTTCAGCGCCGCGTGCAGATACGCAAAATTCTCCTTGCGCCGCGCAATAAACCCCTCCAGCTTGTCGATCTGCGTCACCCCCAGCGCCGCTTGCATGTCCGTCGCCTTCAGGTTGTAGCCAATGTGCGAGTACGTGTACTTGTGGTCGTACCCGCACGGCAGCGTCCCCAGTTGCCAATCGAACCGCTTGCCGCATGTATTGTCCTTGCCCGGCTCGCACCAGCAATCGCGTCCCCAGTCCCTGAAGCTGTCGATCAGCACCTGCAGGATCGGCTTGTCCGTCATCACTGCACCGCCCTCGCCCATGGTGATGTGGTGTGCCGGATAGAAACTCACCGTCGCGATATCGCCAAACGTCCCCACCTTGCGCCCCTTGTAGGTCGAACCCAGCGCATCGCAACAATCCTCCACCAGCCACAAGTTGTGCTTCTTGCAAAACGCCATAATCGCATCCAGGTTGAAGACGTTGCCCAGCGTGTGTGCGATCATCACCGCCTTCATCTTCGGGCTATACGCGGCCTCGAGCTTCGTCACATCGATCTCATACGTCGGCAGCGAAACGTCAACAAACACTGGCACCAGCCGGTTCTGGAAGATCGGGTTCACCGTGGTCGGGAAGCCAGCCGCAACCGTCAGCACCTCGTCGCCCGGCTTCAACTGGCGTGGCCCCAGCTTTGGCGAGGTCAGCGCGCTCAGCGCCACCAGGTTCGCGCTGGATCCCGAATTCACCAGGCTGACCGAACGCACGCCGACAAACTGCGCCAGCCTGCGCTCGAACTCGCGTGCAAACCGCCCCGTCGTGAACCACGCATCCAGCGCCGAATCCACCACCGAGCAGATGTCTTCCGCGCCGATCACCTTGCCCGACACCGGCACCGTCGATGTACCCGGAACGAACTCCGCCGCCGGAAACTTCGCCGCATGGTACTGCGCCGTAAGTTCGAGAATCCGCTGCCGAAGCTCTTCCGCTTTGTCACCCATGCTAGTTAAGGATACACAACCCCTCAGTGAAGTCGTCGCGCCAGCGCCTCACGTTCCCGCTATCGTATCTTCCTCGTGCGGGTCTTTCTGCTGAAACGTGATGCGCTTATGCCCTAGGAAGCTAACGATCACGGTCAATACCTGAAGGACCGCACCCGCAAGGTAGGGGGCCCAGTTCCGCACCCGATCGACATGCTCAAACAACACCGTCAACGGCGCAATGGCAATCGCTCCGATTGCCATGGTCGGCAGATACACCAGGAAGCTGCGCAGATACTCGTGCAGCGTGTTGCCGTGGGAGCGGAACACAAATAGCTTGTACCCAAAAAAGGAAACTGTGATGTTGATAAAAGTTGAGGCCACCACCGCCGCGCTTGCCATTAGAGATGGCCGGCCGGGCACAAGATGAACGAACAGTTTGGCGAAGGCGAAGAAGCACGCATATCCAAACAGCGTGTTCCACGCCCCCACCGTCAAGTAGCGCAGGAGTTGGCCCGGCGGTATGTGGCTTGTGAGTTGCTTGAACAAAGTTCGGCGCTCCGCTGCTCGCCCGCTTCCGCCGCGACTTAAAAGTTGATGCGTTCCTTCTCCGTAACCAGCGGCCGGTTCTGCACAATGCTATGGATGGAACCCACATACTCGCCGATGATGCCGAGCGAGATCAGTTGCACCGAGCCGAGAAAGAACAGCCCAATCATGGTGGGCGCCAGGCCGAGTTCGAAATGGCTCCAGAACACCAGCTTCAAAACCAGGTAGAAGAGCGCGGCTAACATGCTCAACAGCGCGCACACAAACCCCAGGAACACCACCGCGCGCAGAGGTATCTTGGATAGGTTGGTGATTCCCAGCATCGCCATGTCGTACAGCGTGTACCAGTTGTTCTTGGTAATGCCGCGCGTGCGCCGCTTCTGGTAGTACTCGACCTTCTTTGCGGGCAGTCCGATTTCCGCGATCTGCCCGCGAAAATACGGGTTCGGCTCGCGAAAATCCTTGCGCAGAATGTCCATCACCTTGCGGTCGTACAGACCGAACCCGGTGAACTGTTCAAACACCTTCACGTCGGTCAACTTCGCAATGGTCTTGTAGTACGCCGAACGAATCGCATACATCAGGCTGCTCTCATCGCTCCCGGTCTTGATCGCCACCACGATCGGCCACCCGGCCTCCCACTCGCGAATGAAGTCCTTGATCAACTCCGGCGGGTCCTGCAAGTCGCTCAACAGCACGATCACCGCGTCACCCTGCGCCTCCAGCAGCGCGTGGTGCGGCGATCGGATATGCCCGAAGTTGCGCGCATTCACGATCACCTTGACGTTCTTGTCCCGCGCGGCAATCTTGCGCAGCTCATCCACCGTGCCATCCGTCGAGTTGTTGTCGATGATGATGTGCTCGTAACGGTACTGCGGCATCTCGGCGAACAGTTCGCGCACGCGGTCCGTCAGCGGGCCAACGTTGCCTTCTTCGTTGTAGCAGGGACTCACGACGCTGATCAGCTTCATCTCTTTTCCCATCCCCAACACCCTATCACGCGGGGTCCTGCGCTCCATACCACGCGGCTGTCCGGCGAATCTGTTCCACCAGCCCGACCGTCTCCCGCAACCCAAGCAGTTCCTCCGCGCGCGCAACCGACGGCACATATCTCGCCGCAGCCGCGCCCGGAACCGCCTCCCGCCCGACCCGGATCTCGGTCCCCGGCGCCAGCGTGGCCGCAACCGCCTCCGCCAGTTCGCGGATGCTCACGTCCCGCGCGGAGCCCACATTGATCGGCACCAGCGCCGGCGCGCGGAACAGGATCGTCCAAAGCCAGATTGCCAGGTCCGCCGCGTACAGATACGACCGCCGCGGTGTGCCGTCCCCGGCAATCGAAATCGGCCGCCCTGCCCATACGTCGCCGATGAAGTTGCCGATCGCGAAGTGCGCGTCCAGCGGGAGGTGTGGGCCGCAGAACGCCCAGCAGCGGGCGATCTTCGCCTCAAACGCCACGCCCTTCGCCGTTGCAGTCCTCTGATGCAGGGCGCACATCAGCTCGCTCGCACGCTTCCCTTCCGCATACACGCTGGCCGCGTCCAGCGGGTCGGGCGCGCCCGCATAGGTCTCCGCCACGTGCGTCATCTCCGGTGGCTGCCGTCCATACACCGCGCCCGAGCTGGTCAGCAGAAACTTCCGCGCTCCACACCGCGCCGCAAACTTGAGCGTCCGCTCTGTCCCCGCCAGAATCGTCGACAGCATCTCCAGCGGCGCTTCCACCGCCTGCTTCGCGCTTGCCTCGGTCGCCGCGTGGACCACGTACTGGAACTCGCCGGCAGGAAAATGGAAGTCTCGCACGTCGCCCGCAAGCATTGTGATTGCCGGATCGTTCGCCAGGTGCGGGCACTTCGCCGCAAACTTCTCCGGGTCCCGCGACAGCACCGTCGCCTGCGTTCCCAGTCCGAGTTCGCGGTTCACATGGCAGAAGCTCTCGACCAGCCAGCACCCGAAGAACCCAGTCCCGCCCGTCAGGAACAGGCGCTGCCCGCGCATCTCCTCCCACAGGTCCTGCGTCGCCGACCGGACCAGTTCAAGATCGTGCCAGAGTCTGTTCATGGGCTGCGAATCCAGCTCCGCGCAAGGAACCGCTGCGCTGTAGGTGGGGTGGGTTACTCCGTGCTGCTTACATCCAAACCCCGGTTGTAGATCGTCTTCTTCAGCGACGGGATCTGCGCATAGGGGCTGTCGATGTCGTCGATGCGGATGGCCTGGTCCTTCTTCACCGGCTTCAGCAACATCTCGCCGCTCATCAGTTCCCGGCAGGAGAGCTGGCCCCGCTGCAGCGGGATCGCAAGATACACGTCTTCATCGGTCAAGGAGTGTCCTTCGGGAAGGTCCTCCTTCGCGTAAACGCCGCGCACCAGCGCGTCAAGGTATTCCGTTTCCTTCTTGGGAGGCATGCGCTTCTGCGTCCCCGGAGCGCCGCACATCTCCTTCGCCTTGTGGAAGGCCCTGAACCACTCGTCGATCTGGTGCGGCAGGCTGCAATACGGCGAAACCTTCACCCCGTCCGAATCGATGTCGATATGCCGCTCCCACGTCCGCGCACCCTTGGCATACGAGATCATCATCGAGTTGGTCCAGTCGGTGCACTCATGCGTCGAGTAGCCGATCGTGTTGTTCGGGTACCGGTTCCTCAGAAAATCAATCTGGTTGATCTCCAGCTCCGAATCCTCCGCCGGATAAATCGATACGCAGTGATTGATCGCCAGCGGAATATTCCGGTTCCCGAAGAACGTAACAATGTCGTCCATGTCCTTCAGCGACGATCCCCCGGTCGAAACCACCACCGGCTTCTTGGTCTTCGCAATCTTCTCCAGCAGCAGCCAGTCGTTCATGTCGGAGCTGGCCACCTTCAGCATCGGCAAGCCAAGCTCCACGCACAGGTCGACGGACCTCTCATCGAACGGCGTCGCCGTCGCAATGCAGCCCGCCTGCCGGATCGCCTTCACCAGGGTCGCGTACTGTTCGTCGGTCAGCCTCGTGTCCAGCGTCTTCTTCACGTAGCGCAGGTCGGACCGGTCTTGAAAGTCCTTGTGGACAAAGTTGCCGGCGTCCCGAAACTGCAACTTGATCGACGCCCGCACGTTGTTGAAGCGCACCACCTGCGCAAACTCCTGGATGATCTTCAAGCCGCGCGCCACGCTCCCCAGATGGTTGTTCGCCATCTCCAGAACGAAGAGGTCTTCGAAAACATCCTTGTCGATCAATGCGCTACTCCTGTCCCAAACCCGCCACCAGATCGGAAAATCGGTCCATCCGGAAGGCCACAGGGACGGTCGAATCCTCCGGCACTGCGCCATAGCCATGCGTCACTAAACAAAACAGCATCCCCGTCCTGGACGCGGCTTGGGCGTCTTCCATTGTATCGCCGATCGTCAGGCACTCCCCCGGCTCTATCTCCCACTTTTGCAGCAGATAGCGCATCATCTCTTGCTTGTCCCGGTACCCCGGCGTACGCGAGTCCTTGGTCACAATCTCGTCGAACAGGCCAGCCGTGCCCTCCGCCTCCAGTATCTTCATCGAAATATGCCGCGGCTTATTCGACACAATAAAGAGCCGTCTGCCCGCCGCCCGCAATCCGCGCAGCGCCTCCGCGGCTCCCTCGTAATGCGGAGTCATCTTCCAGCCTTCACAGTCGTAGCTCCACCGGAACGAGCGCTCCAGTTGGTCCAACTCCTCTTCCGTCGGCTTCTTCGCCGCCATTCGCGCAAGGATCGCCCGAATCGGCGGCCCGATCAGCGAGCGCAAATCCCCCTCGCCCATCGCCAGCCCGCACGCCCGGAACGCCGCCTCCACCGAATACCGGATCCCCGGCAGCGAATCCAGCAGCGTCCCATCCAAATCGAACACCACTGTCTTCACCGCCTCACCGAGCATGCACTTCTCCGTGTCCTCTTACCTCTTGTTTGTCATTCTGACCCTGAGCATAGCGAAGGGGAAGAATCCCCGCATTTCGCTTCACCTCTCGTCCCGAACCAGCATGTTCTCGGCCAGCTCCTCCGGCGAGAGGAACGGATACATGTCTTCCAGGTTCGGCGTCTGGATCTTTCCATCCGGCATAATTCTTGACCGCAGCCTCGGCTCAAACTCCTGCGCGACATCGAACTGCACATCGAACAAACTCGGCCCCGGCTTGGCCAACTCCGCCTTCACCATCTCCAGGTCGCCGATCTTCTCCACCGCGAACGACGGTATCCCATACGCCGCCCCCACCTTCAGCATGTCCGGAAACGTAATCCCGCTGGTCGCGCCCGTCCCAATCAGCCTCCCGTTGAAGAACCCATTCTGCGTCTGCCGGATCGACAGATACCCCCCGTTGTTCAGCACGAAAATCTTCACCGGCAGATTGTGTGTCACCACCGTCTGCAGCTCCTGCACGTTCATCTGCAGGCTGCCATCTCCGGCCAGGCAGATCACCCGCCCGCCCTTCCCCACCGCTACGCCAATCGACGCCGGCAGATCGTACCCCATCGATGCCGACCCCGAGTTCGAAATCAGCCGCATGCCTTTCTTCAGCTTGCCCGCCTGGTACGGCACAATGCATGCCGTCGCGTTTCCGCACACCACCGCGTCGTCCTCGTCCAGAATCGCAAACAGCCTGTCGATAAAGTAGTACGGGTTCAGCGGCGGGCCATCGCCCTTTTGCCGCTCCTCGACCACCGGATACTTTGCCTTCCACGCCCGCGCCCGCTCCAGCCACGCCTCGTGCGCCTTGCACTTGCACACACTGGGTGCCCCATTCATGGCGGTTTCATCGCCATGGGTGGGGTCCGCACCGGGTAACCCACCGGGTGCCCCATTCATGGCGGTTTCATCGCCATGGGTGGGGTATGCACCGGGTAACCCACTGGGTGCCCCATTCATGGCGGTTTCATCGCCATGGGTGGGGTATGCACTCTCCGCATCCTCCAACTGCCGCAGCATCTCCTGCAAAAACACCTTCACGTCGCAATGGATCGCCACATCCGGATGATGCAGCGGCTTGGTAAACTCCGCCGCATCCACATCCACCTGGATCTTCGTCGCAAAGCGCGCGAACGACGCCCAGTTGTAACTCGTCTGCCGGATATTCAGCCGCGACCCCAGCACCAGCAGCACATCCGAGTTCTGCACCGTAAAATTCCCCGCCCGTTCGCCGATCGTCCCTGGCCGTCCGCAGAACAGCTCGTCGTCCGAAGCAATCAGGTCGTGCGTCCACGCCGTCACCACCGGAATCCGCAGCTTGCGGATCACCGCATCGAACTCCGCCAGCGCTCCTGCCAGCCGCACACCCGTGCCTGCGAACATCACCGGCCGTTCCGCAGCCCCGATCCGCGCCAACACGTCCGCAACCTGTTCGCGCACGGTCGCCATGTCCCACACCAGCGCGTCCTCGCTCGGGTCGTAGTGCTTCAGCTTCTCCGCATCGATCTGCGCCGACTGCACGTCCACCGGAATATCCAGCCAGCACGGCCCCGGCCGCCCATGCTGCGCCAGGTACCAGGCCCGCTCCAGGTGGTACGCAATCGTCTCGGGGTCGTCAATCCACACCGAATACTTCGTAATGCCCGAAACCATGCGGACGATATCGACCTCCTGGTCGCCCAACTGCCGCAGGTTGGCAATCCCATACGTCCGCATGCACGTCTCGCGCTTCACCTGGCCCGAGAGAATCAGCATCGGAATCGAATCCGTCCACGCCCCGAACACTCCATTCAGCGCGTTGATACCCCCCGGTCCTGAAGTCACATTCAACAGCCCCGGCGTATTTGCGATGCGCGCATATCCCTCGGCCGCAATCGCAGCGCCCTGCTCATGATGCGTGCAAATGTAGTGCAGCCCCGAGGTCCCGATGGAATCGTTCAGGTGCATGGCGCCCCCGCCGGTCACCAGGAAGATGTGTTTAGCCCCCCACTCCGTCAGCCGGCCAAACACGTAGTCCGAAAGTTTCATCATGCTTTTATGTTATCCGCACACAGCCATCGTCTGTCATTCTGAGCGCAGCGAAGAATCCCCGCATCGCCTTCGGAAACTACTCCACCGGCTCCGCCCAGGTAAACAACTGCCCAAACTTGTCCGACGACCACGCCCGGTACCCTGCTCTGCCGAAGTGCTCCTCCAGCGGGCCTGAAGTGAATCGCCCGCCCACGATGTGGTTGCTTTCGATGGAAAAGTGAATCGGATGCTCCCTCAAGAACTCCAGCGCACCGCCGACCACACTCAACTCCGCGCCTTCAATGTCCATCTTGATGTACTTGGGCACCGAACCGAAATCTCTGCAAGCGTCCTGCACCGTGATGGTCGCAACCGCCTTGTTGTTTTCCGCTGCCGCATAGGAAAGCGAGTCGCTCAGGCCTGCGCTCATCGTTCCATCCATGCAAAAGGAGGCGGTGCCTGTCTTGTTCGAGAGCGCAGCCTTCACCGGCGTCACATTCGCCAGCCCATGCATCTCGATATTCCGCAGCAGAAACTCATAGTTGGTCTCATCCGGTTCAAAGGCAAACACCTTGCCCGCCGGCCCCACCATCTGCGCCAGGAAGTAGGTCGTCATCCCCGCGTGCGCGCCAACATCCCAGACCACATCGCCCGGCTGAGGCGTGTACGCGGCCGTGTACGCGTCCATGCTGTCATCCTCCGCCATCGAAGGCGCGTAGAAGGACAGGCCCCGCTTGCGATAGCGATGCAGCGCCGGCCGGGAAAAATCCAGCACCATCTGCCCGTCGCGCGGCTCGCCCTCCAGCGTGTCGAAGAACTGGTCCCACTCATGCACCGCAAAGGGGACGCTGATTGCGTCCCTCATGCCCAGAATCATCCTGCGCTGTCCCCGCGTCAGCGAGATGCGCCGGTCGCCCACATGCATCGAAAAGCCATGCACCGCGGCCTGCAACCGGAATACCTGACGCAACAAAACACTATTGGGCCCGCCGCGCAAAAGACGGTTCTTCAGTCCGGTCAGCATCGCCAAATCACACCCATACAGCGATCATAGCCACAACACCGCGGCTCTGCGAACCCCGTACCCATACATGCATCGGGACGGCAACAAGTTCCGGCCGCCCCGCATGTCATACTGTGTGGTGGAGATGGCCGCCTGCCGCTCGGTCGCCACCCTCCCCCGGAAGGAAATCGGAATGAAAGCCGTCATTCTCGCCGGCGGTCTCGGCACGCGTCTCAGCGAAGAAACCACCGTCCGTCCCAAGCCCATGGTCGAGATTGGCGGCCAGCCCATCCTCTGGCACATCCTCAAGCTCTACTCCGCCCAGGGCATCGACGACTTCATCGTCTGCCTCGGCTACAAGGGCTACATCATCAAAGAGTACTTCGCCAACTACTTCCTCCACACCTCCGACGTCACCTTCGACATCGCCGGCAACCGCATGACCGTGCACGACTCCGTCGCCGAACCCTGGCGCGTCACCCTGGTCGACACCGGCGACGACTCCGGCACCGGCGGCCGTCTCCGCCGCATCGCCAAGTATCTCGACCCCGCCTCCGACGACCCCTTCCTCATGACCTACGGCGACGGTGTCGCCGACGTCGACATCCAGGCCACCATCGCCTTCCACAAGTCCCACGGAAAACTCGTCACTCTTACCAGCGTCCAGCCCGTCGCCCGCTTCGGCGCCCTCGGCGTCAAGAACAACAGCGTCTACGCCTTCCAGGAGAAGCCCAGGGACGAAGGCGGCTGGATCAACGGCGGCTTCTTCGTCCTCTCACCCAAAGTCATCGACGAGGTCAAAGACGATCGCTGGATGTTCGAGCGCCAGCCCATCGAAGCCCTCGTCGCCAAAGGCCAGGTCCAGGCCTACCCCCACCACGGCTTCTGGCAGGCCATGGACACCCTCCGCGACAAGCAGCAGCTCGAAGACCTCTGGGCCTCCGGCCGCGCCCCCTGGAAAACCTGGTAGTCGGCCCTTATGTTTCAGTTGTCATTCTGAGCGTAGCGAAGAATCCCTGTATTCGCATTTGCCTTTGTCTGTCCTTAGATCGGCGCCCGTCGGTGCAAATCGGTGTTAAGCAGTTATCCTTGTCACCATGTCCGACCCCGCATTCTCCTGGCGCGGCAAGCGCGTCTTCCTCACCGGCCACACCGGCTTTAAAGGCGGCTGGCTCGCTCTCTGGCTCTCTGCCAAAGGCGCTACCGTTCGCGGCTACGCGCTCTCGCCCGCCACCGACCCCAATCTCTTCACCGCCGCAAACATCGCTTCTACCTTGGAAGACATCCGCGGCGACATCCGCAACCCAGCCGCACTCGAACCCGCCCTCCACGACTTCGCCCCTGAAGTCGTCTTCCACCTCGCCGCCCAGCCCCTCGTCCGCGCCTCCTACGCGGACCCCATCGCCACCTACGAGACCAACGTCATCGGCACCGCCCGCGTCCTCGACGCCATCCGCCGCACCCCATCCGTCCGCGCCGTCGTCTGCATCACCACCGACAAGGTCTACGAGAATCGGGAAACCCTGCGCCCCTACGTCGAAACCGATCCCCTCGGCGGCTACGACCCCTACTCCAGTTCCAAGGCCTGCGCCGAGATCGTCTCCGCCGCCTACCGCCAGTCCTACTTCCCCGTCGCCAATCTCCTCCAGCCCGGCGGCCACACCGTCGCCCTCGCCACCGCCCGCGCCGGCAACGTCATCGGCGGAGGCGACTGGTCACCCGACCGGCTCATCCCCGACCTCGTCCGTGGCTTCCTCTTGGGCGAACCCGTCCCCATCCGCCGCCCTTTCGCCATCCGTCCCTGGCAGCACGTCCTCGAACCCCTCGCCGGCTATATCTCCCTCGCCGAGCGCCTGCTCTCCGCCAACCCCGCCCCCTACGCCACCGCCTACAACTTCGGCCCCAGCGACGACGATGCCAGGCCCGTCGGCTGGATCGTCGACAAGATGACCGCCTTCTGGGGCGACGGCGCCTCCTGGTTCCTCGACGAGGCAGACCACGTCCACGAAGCCGGCTACCTCAAGCTCGACGCCTCCCGCGCTCACGCCGACCTCGCCTGGCGCCCCCGTCTCCGCCTCGAAACCGCCCTCCAATGGCTCATTGCCTGGTACCGCGCTTGGGCTGCCGGCGACGACATGAACTCCTTCACCCTCAGCCAGATACAAAATTATGAGGCGCTTTTGGCGGGAAAATGACACTGTCAAGCCCTGTTTCGGCCTAAGTCATGTAAATACCTAACGATAGCCAATGCATTTGAGTTATGGTCAACTTGATAAACTAATAATAGGGAGAAAATAATCTGCACCAGGGCCTCACTCCATGTCGCCCACCTTCCGCCATAACCCGTTTAGATTCTTATTTTTGCCATAACCCCTTTGGAATCTTATATGCGCAGCGACACCAACTCGGATCTAACTCAAACAACACCACTTAGCCATACCCACCCCCCTCCCCCCCCGGGGGGGTATCCTGACAGCCCGGCACTCCCCCCGCGCGCCCGCCCGTCCCTCCCCTTCCGTCCCCAACTCATTCTTTCCCTGATACTTCCGCTCCTCTCGACCACGTATCTGGTCGCCCAGCCCCCCGCTCAGCATGGGAACCCCAAGCCTCACACAATCTCCGCCCTCTTCCTTTCAGACATTCACTTTGATCCCTTTGCCGACCCGGCCAAAGTCGCCAAACTGAGCGCCGCGCCCGCCTCCGACTGGCCCGGCCTCCTCGCCGCGCCCGCATCCTCCACCCAGCCTGCCGACTCCACCGCGCTCCAGAAAGCCTGTCCCGTCCGCGGCGTCGACACCCCCTACGCACTCTGGCAATCCAGCCTTTCGGCAATCTACAGCCATGCTCAAGCAGCCGAGTTTGTCACTATCTCCGGCGACCTGCTCGCCCACTCCTTCGACTGCAAATACAAAACTCTGCTGCCGAACGCCAGCCACGCCGATTACCTCGCGTTCGTCGAGAAAACCATCCAGTACGTGCTCGTCACCCTCCGAGCGACCGTGTCCAGCGCAGTCCCCATCTACGCCGCCATGGGCAACAACGACTCCGGCTGCACCGACTACGCGCTCGACCCCACCCACGACGACTTCCTCGCCGCTACCGCCGAATTAGTCGCCGACGCGCTCCCAAGGAATCTGCCCGCCGCGGATGCCGCCGGCGTCGTCCGCGACTTCTCCGCCGGCGGATACTACAGTGTCCCCCTCGCCGCCGTGCCGCACACCCGCCTCATCGTCCTCGACGACCTCTTCTTCTCCACCAAATACGTCACCTGCGGCGGCAAGCCCGACCCGGCCCCCGCCGCAGCCCAGCTCGCCTGGCTCGAAGCCCAGCTCACCTCCGCCCGCCAGCATAACGAGCGCGTCTGGGTCATGGGACACATCCCACCCGGCGTCGATCCTTTCTCCACCATTCGCAACCTGCCCCGCGTCTGCTTCGGCGCCAAACCCACCATGTTTCTCTCGTCGGAGTCGCTCGCCGATCTCCTCGCCCGCAACCGCGACATCGTCCGCCTCGCCATCTTCGGCCACACCCACTCCGACGAGATGCGCCTGCTGACGCCCCAACCCACCGCAAGCACTCAACGAACAACGGACAACGCGGGTGCCCCACATCTCGCTTCTGAGATGTGGGCAAAAGGCGTGCCCGTCAAGATTGTTTCCTCCATCACCCCGGTCAACGGCAATCGCCCCACCTTCACCCTCGCAAAGATCGACCCCGCCACAGCCAGCCTCGCCGATTTCACCGTCATCGAAGCGTCGAATCTCACCGGTGTCGACACCACCTGGGCGCCCGAGTACACCTACTCCACCGCCTACCGCCAGCCTGCCTTCGACTCCGCATCCCTCAGCAGCCTCATTCAGAGTTTTTCAGCGGACCCAGCCGCCAAATCCGCCGCCAGCCAGGCCTATCTCCGCAACTACTTCCCCGGCGACGTCTCCGCGTTGATCCAGTTTGCCTGGCCCCAGTACACCTGCGCCATGACCGGCGATCCCGCCGCCTTCGCCGCGTGCGCCTGCCGCGCCGTCACTCCGGGTACCCCATCCGCACCGGGTGCCCCATGATCGGCGAGCCGCACGGCGAGCCTATCGTGGGGTTATTCTCTTCCGCAGCTCGCCTCCATCGCGCCCACTCTAAGCCGGCCAGCCCACGCCCACGCAACTCTGCCCCGCTCGACCACGTTTCACCCGCAGTGCTACGATTCCCCGGTCGCAAGAACGCCCCATTCAGCTTGAAGGACGCCTCCATGCGCACTTTCTCCGCCCTAGCCGCTATCGCCATCGCCTTCGCTCTCGGCCTCACCGCCGCCGCGCAGGACTCGCCCGCTCCTCTTCCGCCACTATCCCCCGCCGAAGTCCGCGCCGGCATGGCGCCAGGCGCCGTCGTCCCCACGGTCGTTCCTCCCGCGCTGCCCGGCCCCGTCACCTACACCTGCGGCGCAGCAAAAAAAGGCGCAGCCGCCCTCACTCCCGCAACCCTCTTCACCGGGAAATCGGCTGGCTGGGACCTCAAGACCGTCCCCGCCATCGCCAACGGCATCTGCTCCTCCACCGACAAGCCCTTCTTCTTCTCCATCCCCGTCCCACCCGGCAACTATCGCGTCACCATGGAGTTGGGCGGCAAGCAAGCCTCCACCGTCACCGTCCGCGCCGAGGCCCGCCGCCTCTATATCCAGACCCTGCCCATCGCCGCCGGCAAGACCGTCACCCGCGTCATCGACGTCAACGTCCGCATCCCCGAGTTCACCAAGCCCGACGGCACCCCCGGCCGCGTCAAGCTCAAGCAGCGCGAGATCGGCAATCTCGACTGGGACGCCAAGCTCACCCTGGAGTTCAACGGCGACCACCCCGCCTTCCACTCCCTCACCATCCAGCCCGTCACCGAGCCCACCCTCTACCTCGCCGGCGACTCCACCATGGTCGACCAGGATGTCGAACCCTGGGCCTCCTGGGGCCAGCAGCTTCCCCGCTTCTTCTCCCCCGGCATCGCCATCGCCAACCACGCCGAATCCGGCGAGTCCGCCATCTCCTTCCTCGGCGAACAGCGCTTCGCCGAAATCCTCTCCCTCATCCAGCCCGGCGACTTCTTCTTCGTCCAGTTCGCCCACAACGACCAGAAGATCGCCAACGGAATGCCTCGCTACATCCAGATCATGACCGGCTTCGTCACCCAGGTAAAAGCCAAGGGCGCAACCCCCGTCATCGTCACCTCCATGAACCGCGACGAATTCGATGCCGACGGCCATATCAAGGACACCCTCGGCGGCTACCCGCAAGCCTCGCGCCAGATCGCCAAGGACACCAACACCGCCCTCATCGACCTCAACGACATGTCCAAGATCATGTTTGAAGCCATGGGCCCCGCCGGCGCCGACCACGCCTTCATGAAGTTCAAGGCCGGCAGCTATCCCGGCGTCAAAAGCGACATCTCCGACAGCACCCACTTCAACAACTTCGGCGCCTACGAACTCGCCCGCTGCGTCGTCCACGGCATCCGCGAGCAAAACCTCCCCATCGCCAAATTCCTCGACCCCTCCGTCCCCGACTTCTCGCCCGCCCACCCCGACGCCTTCGCCGACTTCCACCTGCCCTACACCCCACCCCAGGTCCAAGGCGATGTAACCCAAATCCCCCAAGCCAACCTGAAATGAACCACGCCCCAAGAATCGGGTGCCGCATGATCGCCGAGCCCACCGCGCGAGGTTATCGCGGGGTTGCCGACTTCGCGGTCTTCACCAGAGACCGATACAGCTCCACCGTCTGCTTCGCAATCGCCTCCCACGCAAACGTCTCTTCGACCCTGCGCCGGCCCGCTTCGCCCATGCGTTTGCAGAGCACCGGGTTCGCCATCAGCTCCGCCAGGCAGCCCGCCAGATCGCGCGAGAACTTATCCGGATTCGTCGGGAAGCCAGTCACATGGTCCGGCTTGAACGGCACCAGGTATCCCGTCACGCCGTCGACCACGACCTCCAGGATCCCCCCCGTCGCGCTCGCCACCACCGGAGCGCCGCACGCCATCGCCTCCAGGTTGATGATCCCGAACGGCTCATACACCGACGGACAGCAGAATACGCGGCAATTCGAGTACAGCTCGATCGCCTCCGGCTTGGTCACCATCTTCTCGATCCACACGATGTTGCCGCCCGCGGCCCGCGCCGCCTCCACACCCGCGCGCATCTCCGCCGCAATCTCCGGCGTATCCGGAGCGCCCGCGCACAGCACCACCTGCATCCCTTTCGGCAGATACTTCACCGCATCCACCAAATGCACCACGCCCTTCTGCCGCGTAATCCGCCCGACAAACAGCACGTACGGCACGCTTACGTCCACGCCGTACTTCGCCAGCGCATCGGTCGCCGCGGTCTTCCGATACTCATGCAGATCGATGCCGTTGTAGATCACATGCACCTTCGCCGCGTCCACCTCGGGATACGACCGCAGCACGTCCGCCTTCGTGCCGCGCGAGACCGCGATGATCGCGTCCGCATCCAGAATCGCCGTGCGCTCCATCCAGGAACTCATCGCGTAACCCGAGCCCAACTGCTCCGCCTTCCACGCCCGCAGCGGTTCCAGCGAGTGCGTGGTCAGCACAAACGGAATCCCGTACAGCTTCTTCGCCAGAAACCCCGCCATCGACGCGTACCACGTGTGCGTGTGCACGATGTCGATGCGCCCCAACTCCTTCATCTGCGACAGGTTCAACGCCAGCGCGTCCACCGCCGTCTTGAACTTGGCGTCCGTTCCCGCTGTCACTTCGGCGGGCGGCTCGTCGCCGATCACCTGCAGGTTGCCTTCGTCCGCTCGCTGCGTTCCCCAGCAGTGCACCTCGACCTCGATCAGCTTGGCCAGTTCGCGGCTCAGGTATTCCACATGCACGCCCGCGCCGCCATACACCGCCGGCGGATACTCCCGCGTCATCAGCCCAACCCGCATCGCACTCTCCCCAATTTCCTCGCAACAGCATACAGCCTGGCAGCGAGGCTTAGCGCCTTTCACCCCGAACCTAGTGCCTTGAACCTTGTACCCAGTCATGCGTGACCGCCATTCCGCCGCACCGGCAAACAGCGCATCGCCGGGGCCTTCGAGGTTGCCAAAGGCCTCGCCGACTTCGCGCTTCCGCCCATCCTCGACGGGGCCGTCAGCGACAAAACCATCGACAATCAGGAATAATGGGCGGCGCCGAAACTCACAACTCGCGGCAACCGTATCCAAGAACATACCCGCCGCACAGGAATCGGCCAACCGCAGGACTAAGCTCCAACACCAGCTCGGAGAATCCGATGAACCAGCATCCGCAAACCCGTCACACGCTCCGCAACCTCGCCACCTGCAGCATGGCTGCCGCACTTCTGCTCGTTTCTGCTCCGGCGCTCATGGCGCAGACACCGGCGACCTCCGTTGAGACCCTGCGCAAGAACTTTATCGATCCGCCGAACGAGGCGCGGCCCATGGTCCGCTGGTGGTGGTTCGGTCTCGCCGTGGTGAAGCCCGAGATACTGCGCGAGCTACAGCAGATGAAGGCCGACGGCATCCAGGGCGCCGAACTCGCCTTCGAATACCCCATTGTGCTCGACGACCCCGCCAAGGGTCTCAAGAACCTTCCCTTCCTCTCGCCCGAGATGCTGGACGACGTCAACTACGCGCAATCGGAAGGCCGCAAGCTGGGACTGCGCATCGACGTCACGCTTTGCTCCGGCTGGCCCTACGGCGGCCCGCACATCACTCTGGAGGAGGCGTCCACCCGCCTGCGCACCGCCGAGGTCTCCGTTCCCCCGGGCGCGACCACGATCGCCGTTCCGACCCTCGCCGAAGGCAAGTCCGTTAGCGACCTCGGCAAGACCAAGTTCGTCGTCGGCGGTCTCCCGAAGCTCGCCGTGGGCGATTCCATCCTCTCCGCTGTCATCGTCGCTTCCGTCGCCCCGCCGGCGGCTGCATCCTCCGGCCGCGACGCCGGCCCGCGTTCCGTTGCCTGGGACGCTGCCTCCGCCCAGCCGCTTCAAGTCTCCGGCTCCCAAATCGCCATCGCGCCATCCAGCAAACCGCGCACCGCTCTCTTCTTCATCCAAAGTCACACCGGCCAGCAGGTCAAGCGCGCGGCCGTCGGGGCCGAAGGCTACGTCTACGATCCGTTCTCCTACGAAGCAACCGCCAAGCACCTGGCTAAAGTTGGCGAGCCGCTGATCGAGGCCTTCGGCGCCACTCCACCCTATGCCATCTTCTCCGACTCGCTGGAGGCCTTCGGCGCCGACTGGACCCCCGTGCTGCCTGAGGAGTTCAAGAAGCGTCGCGGGTACGATCTAATCCCGCACCTGCCCGAACTGGTCGCCGGAGGAACGCCGGAGGCCGAAACCGTCCGCCACGACTACGGCAAGACGCTGACCGAACTGGTCGATGAGAATTACCTGAAGCAGATTGCCGACTGGGCAGCCGCGCACAACACGAAGTTTCGCTCGCAAACCTATCATGAATCGGCGGTCAGTTTCTCCAGCCAGAACATCCCTCAGCTTGCGGAGGGCGAGGGACCGCAGTGGCGTGCGTTCTCCACGCTGCGCTGGGCCACCTCCTCCAATCACGTCTTCGGCCACGACGTCAGCTCCGGCGAGACGTTTACCTGGCTCCACTCGCCCGTCTTCCGCGCCACCCCACTCGACATGAAGGCCGAGGCAGACATCGACTTCATCATGGGCGAGAACCTGATTATCTGCCACGGCTGGCCCTATTCGCCTCCAGATAAGGAGGTCCCCGAGCCGGGGTGGTCGCTTTACGCCGCGGGCTCGTTCAACAATCACAACCCGTGGCACCCGGTGATGCCCGCCGTGACCGCCTATATCGGTCGCATGAGCTATCTGCTTCGCCAGGGCCAGCCTGCCAACCAGGTCGTCATCCTGCTGCCGACGGACGATGTATGGGCCGGCTTCCAGCCCACCCAGGTCAGCATCACCAACGCCATGCCCAAATTCGTCACGCCCGCGCTGATGTCCACGATCCTCTCCGCCGGCTACAACGTCGACTTCATCGACGCCGATGCCATCGACTCCGTAGGACTCGGCACGCACCAGATCCTCGTCCTGCCACCCACAGATCGCATCCCGGTCGAAACGCTCCAGAAGATCTCCTCCTGGACGAAAAAAGAGGGCCAGGTCATCTGTGTGGAGCGCTGCCCCTCCGTCGACCCTGCGGGAAAGCCGCTGCCCGGACTCACCGGCTCCTTCATCGTTGTTCACTCTGTCGCCGAGCTCCCGCAGGCCTTGACCGCTGCCGCAAAGCCCGACTTCCAACTCCCGGCCGGGGACTCTATCGCCCAAAGCCAACTCGGCTTCATCCGCCGCAAGCTCACAAATGCGGACATCTACTTCGTCGCCAATACCGGCAATCAGCCCATCGACACCGCCGCCTCCTTCGCCACCGTGCATAAGTTCGGAGAGGCGTGGGACCCAGATTCGACCGCCTCCACCGCGGCTTCTGCGGAATCGTTGCCCATTCATCTGGCGCCCTATGAGTCGCGCGTCTTCGTCTTCGGCGACAGCCAGCCCGCGGAGAAGCTCGCATCGGCAGCCACTGGGGGCACCGTCACCGTGGACATGAGCGCAGACTGGAGGGTCGCGTTCCCCGGCATCGACAAGTCCCTGGACGAGACTGCCCTTAGCGATTGGACCGCAGATGCCTCCACCCTGCACTATTCGGGCGAGGCCATCTACTCTCGCGATGTCACATTGCCCACCGCACCAGCGGGCCGGGTCTACCTCGAAGTCGCCGGCGGCAAGCCCCTTCCCGGCGCACCGAACCCACAACCGGAAACCGGCCCGGCCCCGGGAACCGTTGGCCCGGACGGCCTGCCCATTCCGGGCATTACGCGCACCGGGCCGGGTATGCACGCCTACTACGACCCACCCATCCGCGAGGCGGCACTGGTCGTCATCAATGGCCAGGCAGCTGGCGCCTTATGGCATCCGCCGTATCGGCTCGACGTAACCAAGTACCTCAGGGCAGGCACGAACCACGTTGAGATCCACGTCTTCAACACCGCGATCAACGCATGGTCCGCGCTTCCGCCGCGTAATTACGGCCCACTCATCGCCAAGTACGGGGACCGCTTCCAGATGCAGGATATCTGCGAGCCCGGATCGGATTGGGCGCGCAGTTGCGTATCTTCGCTCAAACCCCTCCCCTCCGGCATTCTGGGCGATGTGCGCCTGGTAACGGAGACCAAATGAACCTCGGCGCCACCAAGTTTGGCGTTTTCTTCATCTCCGGCATGATCGCCTTCGCCGCGACGGCTTTGGCCGCGCCCAGGACCGTCTTCGTCAACGACTGCGGCGCCAAGGGCGACGGCGCCACGCTCGACACCGCCGCCATCCAAAAGGCCATCGACACGGCAGCGCCCAAGGGCGATACGGTCAGTTTCAAGCCCGGCATCTACCTGACGGGCGCCCTCTTCCTCAAGTCCGGCGTCACCGTCGAAATTCCCGACGGCGTCACCCTCACCGGATCGCAGGACATCAAGGACTTCACCGAACTTCCCACCCGCATCGCCGGCGTGGAGATGACCTGGCCCGCCGCAATGATCAATATCCGCGACGCCCACGATGTCACCCTCACCGGCAAAGGCACCATCGACGGTGACGGCCAGAAATGGTGGAAGGCCTACCGCGATCTCCGCGCCACATACGAGCCCAAAGGCCTTCGTTGGGCCGCCGACTACGACTCCAAACGCATCCGCCTCTCGCTGATCCAGAACTCCTTCAATGTCCGCTTCGGCGGCGGCCTCACCCTCAAACGCCCCGGCTTCTGGACCGTCCAGGTTCTCTACTCCCACGACATCACCATCGATGGGCTTATCATCCGCGCCAACGCCCAGCCCACGGGCACCACCGGCGAGCTCCTCCGCGGCCCATCCACCGACGGCATCGACATCGATTCCTCCCACGACATCGACGTCTCCCACGCCGACATCGACAACAACGATGACGCCCTCTGCCTCAAGTCCGGCCGCGACTCCGACGGACTCCGCGTCAATCGCCCGACCTACAACATCAAGATCCACGACTCTGTCATCCGCCACGGCGCCGCCGCCATCACCATCGGCAGCGAAACCTCTGGCGGCTTTCACAATATCGAGGTCTGGAACATCACCGCGGAATCCGGCGTTCCCAACGGCGTGCTCTTCAAATCCGCGCACACCCGCGGCGGCACCGCCACCGGCATTCGCATCCACGACCTCACCCTCGAAGGCGTCGCGACTCCCATCTCGATGACGATGAACTGGAATCCCAGCTACAGCTACGCCACCCTGCCCGCGGGCATGGATATCAAGTCCGCGCCGCCCTACTGGGTCCCGCTCACCACGCCGGTCTCCGATGCCCAGGGCCGTCCTCACTTCTCCGACGTGCATATCTGGAACATCAAAGCCACCGGCGCACAACGCGCATTCAAAGTCGAAGCCTACCCCGACGCTCCGCTGACAAACTTCAAGTTCGACCACATCGATATCCAGGCCGCCAGCGCCGGAACCATCGCCGACGCCAAGGACTGGACCTTTTCCGACATCAAGCTGAGGATTGCCGATCGCAGCACGGTGAAAGTAACCGACTCCAGCAACGTCACCGGCTTGCCGCCGCAGCAACGGCAGGGCCAGCTCCCGCAGCCAACCGATCGCCATTGAAGTCTAAGCCGGCACTCCGCCGTCGAACTGCATATAGCTGTCCAAGTAGTCTTCAACGGCGCGGTAACACTCGCAGGCCTTCTTCTCCAGACCCTCCGCATCCAGGATGTGGATGACGCCTCGCGTGTACTCGATCAGGCCTTCGTGTTTGAATTGGGCCGCGGTTAGCGACATCGTGGAGCGGGTGCTGCCCAGCATGTTGGAGAGAAACTCATGCGACATCTTGAAGGTGTCGCATTGCACCCGATCCGCGCAGACCAGCAGCCACCGCGCCAGTCTTTGTTCAAAGCTGTGCGTCGCGTTGCAGCCGGCCAATTGGATCACCTGCACCAACTGTGCCTGGACATACCCCAGTGCGAGTCTCTGAAATCCTCCGCCAAGGGCAAACTCTCCGCGCGCCGCTTCTACCGGGGAGGCATAACCACGTCCCGCGATCTGCGTATAAACCCGATTCAGGCTGCGCTTCGACCCCATCAGAGCAGAGACCCCAACCACGGACTTGTATCCGAACATTCCAACTTCTGCCTGCGATCCGTCCCGGAACGTAGTGGTCATGGACGCCATTCCCTCTTCGATAAAGTAGAGGTGGCCTATGATGCTGCCGGGAAACTCAAGCTCGTGCTCCAGTTCGAACAAGACAGGACGCAAATGGAGCCGCGCAACGACATCCGCATCCAGAGCCTTCAACAAGGCGTTCTTGAACGGCCCCGCGTGCTGAAGAGGCAATCCGTGGAAGGCGATCGGTCTATTTTCCGGTGCCGCCATGCGAGAAGCATACGCTTATGTTGGGCACCTGACAGACGGCTGCCCTCTTTGCAAGCGCTCTGAACTCGTGCCCCCCTCCGCGCGTACTCTGCTATCAGTTACTTATGGCTCTTGCAAACTCCAACTCCGCCGAGCCGGTCGACCTGGTGCAATCGCCCGACGCGTCGCTTGGTGCGGCCTTGCGCCTTGCGCTCCTCTTCGCAGCCGTCAAGTTGGCCTTCCAGTTTGCCCTCACCCTTTGGACGAGGCATATCGGCTACGGCTACTTCCGCGACGAGTTCTACTACCTCGCCTGCGGCCGCCATCTCGCCTGGGGATACGTCGACCATGGCCCCGTAGTCGCGCTCCAGGCCCGGCTCGGCCAGCTTCTCTTCGGCGACTCCGTCTTCGCCATCCGCATCCTCTCCGCCGCGGCCGGTGCTGCATCTGTCTTCCTCACCGGCGTCCTCGCCTGGGTGCTCCGCGGTCGCCGGCCTGCGCAAGCCCTGGCCATGTTCAGCCTCATCCTGAGCCCGCAATACATCGGCACCGACGGCTTCCTCTCCATGAACTCCTTCGAGCCCGTCTTCTGGATGACCTGCGCGCTCGCCCTTCTGCTGCTGCTACGGGGCTACTCGCAGCGCCTCTGGTGGCCTGTCTTCGGTATCTCCGCCGGCATCGGCCTGCTCAACAAGCCATCCATGACGTTCTTCCTGGTCGCGGTCGCTCTGGGGCTGTTGCTCACGCCTGAGCGCCGCCTGCTCTGCTCCCGCTGGGCTGCATTGGCCGTAGTTCTGCTGCTGGCCATCCCCCTGCCCAATCTCCTTTGGCAGGTCCACAACCACTGGCCCACCTACGAGTTTCTGCACAATGGTGCGGTTAAACACAAGAACATCGCCCTTGGCCCGATCCCCTTCTTCCTCGCTCAGTTCGGCGGCATGGGCCCGGTCAACGCTCTGCTTTGGGTCCCAGGCGTCGTTGCCCTGCTCCGCGCCGGGTCCATCCGCAACACGCGCTGGCTCGGCCTCGCCTATCTCATCTTCTACCTCATCATGTTCGCGCTGCACGCCAAGGATTACTACCTCGCCGCGATCTATCCCGTGCTCTTCGCCGCCGGCGCCATCGCCTGGGAGCACCGGTTTGCCACGTCACCTGCAATCCAGCGCAACCGCACCGTAGCCTTCCCCATCTTCGAATCTGTCCTGCTCATTACTGGCCTCATTATCCTTCCCATGAGCTCGCCGGTCTTGCCGCCCGCCGCCTGGGTCCGCTACACCACCGCGCTCCATCTCCAGGCAGGCAAAACGGAGACCGCCGCCAACGGCCCGCTCCCGCAGTTCTACGCCGACCGCTTCGGCTGGGACCAGGAGGCCGGCATCGTCGTCCGAGCTTTCAATTCACTCACCCCCTCCGACAAGCGCCGCGTCTGCATCTTCGCCAGCAACTACGGCGAGGCCGGCGCCATCGACTTCCTCGGTCCGCGCCTAGACCCGAATCTGCCGCCCGCCATCAGCGGTCATAACAACTACTGGCTCTGGGGCATGCACGGATGCGATGCCAACGTCGTCATCGCCGTCATCGGCGACACTCCGCAGCAGATCGCGAAGAAATATGAGTCCGTGACTATCGCCGGCCGCATGGACAACCCTTACGCCATGCCCTTCGAGCATCGCAACATCTATTTGCTTCGCGGCCGGCGTCCCTCAGCCCCGGTCAACTGGGCGGACGAGAAGTTTTACTTCTGAGCGGAGATTCCACCGCCAGCCTTCGTTGCAGCCAGTAATGCTCTAAACTCGCCCTTGTGAAGAAACCCAGGCTCGGACAAAATTTTCTGGTGGACGACGCCGCGCGCCAAGCCATCGCAGACGCGATAGGCGCCATCGGCGACCGCACCGTGATCGAGATCGGCCCTGGCCATGGGGCCATCACGTCGATCCTCTCCGGCCGCTGCCGTCGCCTCATCGCCATCGAGGTCGACCGCGCCCTCGCCGCCGAGCTGCGCTTCCGCTTCCGCGCCCAGCCCCAGGTGGAGATCGTCGAGGCCGACGTGCTCGCAGTAGACCTCGCAGCGTTGGCGCCCCAGGGCGAAACCGCCGACGTGGTCGGCAACCTGCCCTACTACATCACCTCGCAAATCCTGCTCAAACTCTTTGCCGCGGGTGCATGCGGCATATTGGCGCGCGCCGTGCTGATGATGCAGCGCGAGGTGGCCGACCGTGTGGCTGCCGCTCCCGGCGGGCGCGACTATGGACTGCTCTCGGCCACAGTGCAGATGAACGCGCGAGTGGAGACCCTCTTCACCCTGCCGCCTGAGGCGTTCTCGCCACCGCCTGAGGTCTACTCAACCGTGCTTCGGCTGGAGTTCGCTCCGCGATTCAGCGAACTTGGTGTCGACGCCGCGGGCTTCGATGCGTTTCTGAAAGCCTGCTTCGCACAAAAGCGTAAGACGCTGGCGAACAATTTGCGCGCCGCCGGCTATTCCCCGCAGGAGTTGCAGGCCGCGTGGCCGGCGCGGATCTCGCCCCAGGCGCGCGCGGAGACGGTCGCGCTGGAGCCGGCGGCACAGATCTATCGTTCGCTCACCCGAATCGGCAGGCCCTGACCCAGCGGCTATTTGTGGCTATTGTGCGATGACGAGCTCGACGAAGCAGCCGGAGAAGACGCGGGGTGCGAAGTTGGTGAAGAAGGACGCGGCGTGTACGTGGGCCGCGGCGTTGGCGAGGGCGAATACGCCGGACGCGCGGGCGCCTGCGAGGGCTGAGGCGCGTAACGCTGAGTTGGCGCGGCCTGTTCGGTCGGCCTCTGCACCGGCGGCGTGGATGTCTGAGAACGGGCCGGCTCCGGTCGCTGCACATTGTAGGAAGGAGTCGTCGTGGCCGGACTCTCCGCGGTTGCGGGGGCTGCTCCCGTCTGCGTACTCGGTCCGCGAGTCGTGTGGACCGCCGTCGGACTTGTGCTCGCAAGCCCAAGAACCGGAGCATGCGACTTGGAGTCCACAGGAAAGTCGCGGGCCAAAGAAGAACCGGTTGCCGCGCCCGAATTGCCGTTGGGCGCAATGGCGACTGCTGTCCTTCCCGCCAGTTGGCGCTGCCCATATTGGACGGGCCGTGCCACCCCCGAATACACGTAAGTGCGTATCGGCAGAACGGGGCGAACCGGATGCGGTCCGGTTACGGGGACACGAATCGGGCGATAGCCAATCGGCGCTGCCCCAATATTCACCACCTGGCCGCCGCCGTAGAACCCCCAGCCAAGCCCGCCACACCCCGCGCCCGGCAGCCATCCCCAACCAAAGCCACCGAAGAACGACCAGGTGCCGCAACGGTATGGCGTCCATCCCCACGGATACGCGGAGGCCCAGATATAGCCCGCGCCGGAATAGGCAACCCATGCCCCGTCGCCGTAAGGATCGAAGCCCATATCGTCCGCGGCGATCTGCGGCTGCCACACCGGCCCCTGGCCGGGCACGTTGTACCAGGCGCCGTTGGCGTCCAGGTCGGACCAGCCATAGCCCTGCGCACCCTCGTAGTTGTTGCGCACTGAGGTACTGTTCGCCGCGTCGCTGGCTTCCGCCTGGTCCAGGTCCTCGTTCCACTGGTCCCAGGAGTCTTCCGCGATCCCTGGAGTCAGGAAGTAACGGGTGGCGTCGGTCGCATCGCCGCGCAGACTCTCGCCGGCGCGCACGTCAGTCTGGTATCCCGTATTGGCGGCATCGATGTTCGGGGAGATTTGCCGCTCCACGTGCGCCGTCCCGTCCAGCACGGCGAAGGTCGCAGGCGGCTCGTCGAAGTTCACGCGGACCGTGGTGTTCTCAACCGGCGTCAGAATATCGCCGCCCACCGCGACCGCATACAGATACTGCGGAGTCGCCCGCAACTCGAAATAGGCAAGCCCTTGCATCAGGCGCATGCTGGTGATGAAGACACCATTGGGCTGCACCGACAGATTGTCGAGCGACAATGCGCTGTTCGGCGTCAGGCGCGCGATGCTGCCGTCTTCGAACTCCACCTCGGCCTGGCCGTCGGCTCCGGTGACCAGCTGCACCCCAGCCAGCAGGGGCAGGTTCACCTGCGCAGGCACAGTCTCTGTGTTGCCCGGTGTGTTGACCGTGACCGTACCCTGAGCAACGGTCAGCCGGGCGGCGCGAGTTGCCGGGGTCCCATCGGCGTGCGCAGAAATCTCCAAGCCAAGGAACGCAAGGCAAAGAGTGGAGGCAAACAAAAGAGTGCGGGACAAGCTGGTCCTTAGGCCGATCATCGTGACGCCTCCGTGAAGCCCTCATCCGAGGTGCCCCTCCCGCTGGCCCTAAATCCTTGAAACCAGGGGAACGGCATGGCCACCGACCTTATATTGAGACGGCCTGAGAACGCTTCCGGTGAACCCAGGAATACTCCTTTGCTCACGTCTGAATTGTACGCGCGGTTGTCAAGATCAGCGGGCATCGCTGTCGGCCGGAACCAGTGCGAGCAGGGTCCTTGCCCGCATCCGGACCCTCTGTATCACGTCCGCATCGTCGGCGATGGACCGCAGCGACGCGGCAATCGTGCCTACCTCCAGCGCGCGGCCCGCGGATACCTCCTGCGCCAGAAAGGTCATGGCGTCGTCGAGGCCAAGCCGGTCGAAGCGATGCAGGTGGTCCAGCGTGCGGCCCTCGTCCATCGTCTCAGCCATGCCCTCAAATATCTCCGTGAGCGACTGAACGTCCTTGTTCTCGGAGTAGTTGTATGTGCACGAGCCGGAGCCGTCGGGCGCCGTGTAGCTCAGGGTCTTGGTCCCGGTGTCGGCGATGTTCTTCGCCTTGGAGGCGCAGGCGATGTTGAAGCGGTCGAGCTTCCTGCCCAGCGCAAAGATCCGGTCGGCGGTCGCGGGGGAGATACTCACCTGGCTCCGGAACGGCTGGGCCGGACCGGAATCCACGGGGACGGGACCGGCCGCAGGCTGCGACTCCTCGCCTTCGTACACCACCGCCCCGTCACTGTGAACCGTGAATCGATACTTCGAGACGGCAAGGCCCTGCCGCTCGAAGGCAAAGACAACCTGCGGCTGTGTTCCGGAAACCGGCACGGCAGCCGGTCGAGCTTCTTGCCCTCGCGCACCTGTCCAGGATGCGGCCAGCATTAGCAGCGGAATCGCGAACGCCCGCGCACGCATCACCGGCCCGCTCCCTGCAGCAGCAGCGTCTGCGCGGTATGAATGTGGCAGATGGCAATCGCCAGCGCGTCGGCGGCGTCGGGCGATTCCGGTGGGCCGTCGAGCGAGAGCAGCCGCGTCACCATAAACTGAACTTGCTCCTTCGCCGCCAGCCCGTAGCCCGTAACGGAGGACTTGATGGTGAGCGGCGAGTACTCCGAGACGGAAAGATGGCAGGTTGCCGCAGCCAGCATCGCCACTCCGCGCACCTGGCCGAGTTTCAAGGCGGACTTTGCGTTGGCCGAGAAAAAGACCTCTTCGATCGCAACACAGTCCGGCTCATGCAGCGTCATCAGCGCCGTCAACTCCGCGTACACCTGCGCCAGCCGCTGCGGCGTCTTCTCCTTCTTGATCAGCCGGATGGTCCCGGCGGCGCGATGTACGAGCCGCGGGTCGCGGGCAGCGTGGTCCATCTCGACCACACCGTAGCCGGTGAACTCCGTACCGCAATCGATCCCAAACACCCGCATGGTTGGAGTGTAAACCCAGGTTATCCCGTGAGACGATAGCTCTCTTGGGCCCCGCTCTGACATTCATACCTATGCCGGAGCCGGCTCCCCCGTGTGTTAACCTGTGTAGCAGTTTCCGTTCGAGCTTCAAGGGTCGCGCAGTCAAGTCATTCGTCGATTTCTTCACGAGGGAACTATGCGCGGGATGAACCTCATCGGCAGGCGGCTACTCCTCTCCGCGGCATCCATCGCCATCGCCACGACCGCAAGCTACGGCCAGGGGAGTCCTCCACAGACCCAGGCCAAACCGACTCCGGCGCCGCCGACCATCAAATTCGACGTGATCTCGATAAAGCCTTGCGAGGCCCTCGACTGGCACGGCAAAGTTACCGATATGCCGGCGAACGGAGACTACTTCCACATACAGTGTCAACCAATCACCCGCCTCGTCAACTTCTCCTTCTCCGATGTCGGCCCGTACCAGCTGAAGAACGAGCCGGAGTGGGTGGACACCGAGCCATATGATTTCATGGGCAAGGTCGCGCCCGAGGATATCGCCACCTGGCAGAAGATGAGTCTGGCTACGAAGAGATTGATGGGCCGAGCCATGCTGGCCGACGCCCTGAATCTTAAGATGCACATGGAGTTGCAGTCCCGTCCCATCTACGCCCTGGTAGTCGGCAAAGACGGCCCCAAATTGACAGTGCATAAGCCGGACCCCGACGCTCCCCCGCAGGCCGCCAATGCTTCCTTCCACGCGGAGGTCCATTGGCTCGATCGCGACCGCGTGTCCTACGCGAACGCCTCAATGAGCGACCTCGCAGTGGGCCTCTCCGTGCGCCTCGACCGCAATGTGGTCGACCATACCGGGCTCCCCGGCAGATACGACTTCACGGAGGATTACTTGCCATATCCCTCATACGATCCAAAATCCGTGGACCCGGATAGTTCAGAGATTTCCGCGATCCTCGACGGCGTCAAATCGCTCGGCCTCAAGCTGGAACCGGCCAAGGCCGACACCTCCGTGATCGTCATCGACCACATCGACCGCCCGCAAGCGAACTAGCCTTCGCTCCCGCAGAGCGAGGGCACCTCTATGTGCCGATGCTGATTCCGTCCAGCGGCGAACTCGCCGTCGCATACAGCCGCCGCGGCATGCGGCCCGCCAAATACGCCTGGCGTCCGGCGAGCACGCCGTGCTGCATGGCTTCGGCCATCAGAATCGGGTCGCTCGCCTCGGCAATCGCCGTATTCATCAGCACGCCATCGAAGCCCAGCTCCATGGCGAGGGTCGCGTCGGATGCCGTGCCGACACCTGCATCCACAATCAGCGGCACCTCCGTAATCATCTCGCGCAGGATGCGCAGGTTGGCGATGTTGCGCAGGCCCAAACCGCTGCCGATGGGCGCGCCCAGCGGCATCACCGCCGCCGCGCCCGCATCGATCAGACGCCTGGCAAACACGATGTCGTCCGACGTGTACGGCAGTACCGTGAAGCCTTCCGCCACCAGCACGCGCGTCGCCTCCAGCGTCGCCTGGATGTCCGGATAGAGCGTGGCCTTGTCGCCGATGACCTCGATCTTGACCCAGTCCGAAAGCCCAACCTCGCGTCCCAGGCGCGCCGCGCGGATGGCCTCCTCGGCGGTGAAACAGCCGGCGGTATTGGGCAGCAGCCAGTAGCGCTGCGGATCGAGGAAGTCGAGCAGGGACTCGCGCGAGCGGTCGAGGTTCACCCGCCTGACAGCCACGGTCACCATCTCCGCGCCCGAGGCCTCAATCGCCGCCTGCGTCTGCGGACCGTCTTTATACTTTCCTGTTCCAACAATAAGGCGAGATTGAAAGGCGCGACCGGCAATGACGAGAGGTTCCATGGGAGAAAGTTTACTAGGTTCGAGGTCCGAGGTTCGAGGGCAAGCCAAAAAACACAAAGCCCGCACCAAAGGGGCGCGGGCTTTGCGGCGGTGAGCTGTTGAGATTGACCTGAGGCGTCCTTGCTCGTGTCCCCAGCGCGCCTTGCGCGTTGGGGTTGTCGGACGGGCCTCGGCGCTGAACTTCATTGTCGCCGAACTAAATACTCAGCCAAGAGCAGGACGCTCTAAGCCTCAGTCACCTCACGTAGCGTTGTGCAACTGTTACTGTCAATTTTCATAGGCTGGACCATCCTCCTTTCCCGTGTAAATGCAGCCTACGCGAGAGCGTGGACGGGGTCAAGCCGCACCAGCCCCACCGGCCTGGGAGATGCATTCGCACTCCGTCCGGCGCACTTTCCGATTTTTCTTCCTATTTCTGTCACACAAATATACCCTACCGGGATATACTATCAGTGCCGGGCGATGGAGCAATCCGCCGCTCAATCCAAAGGACGAGGCGTCGAGCCAGGCATGGGCGTTTGCACTCCATTCACACGACAAGGGCAAAATGGCGGCTGGATGCTTCCTTCCCCCTTGCCTCACAGACGGCGGGCGGCAGTTCTGCCAGTGTTGGCGATCCTGTGTGCCTTCGCCCCCGGCCGTCCCGCCCCGGCCCAGTCGCTGAATGCCGACCTCATCGACGCGCCCAAGCCCACCACGGTGCGCCCCGAAGCGCCCCCAGAGGCGCAGGAAGCGCCCGCGCTCACCGTGTTCCCCCATCCGGACACGACGCGCTACTTCATCGCCGGCCAGGCCAATATCATCTTCCAGGCGCACGGACCATTCCACTCGCCTTACCAAGGCACTAACAGCCTCCTCGGTCGCGGCGAGTACAAGACCTCGATGGTCGGCACAACCTACCTCGCCTACCAGCTCAACCCCAACCCGAAGTTCGCGACCGACGGTATCTTCGACATCGAGATCGCCGACGGCCGGGGCATCTCCGAGGCGCTGGGCGTCGCGGGAATGACCAATCTGGACGTCGTACGCAACCCCAACCTCGGCAAGCCGCCCTATCTTGGGCGCTACGAGCTGCATCAGGTCATCGGCTTGTCGGACACTCTGGTCGAGGCCGACCGAGGGCCGTTTTCGCTGCCAACCCGGCTGCCCGCGCGCCGCATCGAGCTGCACGCCGGACGCATGGGTCTGCCCGATTACTTCGACCTCAACTCCATCGGGACCGACTCGCACCTGCAGTTTCTGAACTGGGCGGTGGACAACAACGGCGCATGGGACTACGCCGCTAATACCCGCGGGTACACCGACGCCGTCGTGGCCGAGTACATCGAACCTGCGTTCGCAGTCCGCTATGGAATCGGCGCAATGCCGATCGTCGCCAATGGCCAGGACTTGCAATACGAATTCCGTCGCGCCAACGGGCAGAACGTCGAACTGGAACTGCACCGTGGGCCGGCCTCCTTCGCTCATTCCATGGCCGGACGAAGGGGCGCCATCCGGTTGCTGGGCTACGTCAACCACGCGAACATGGGCGACTACCGCCAGCAGAACATCAAGTTCATCCAGGAGCGGGCGCAGGGCCTCTCGCTGACGGGGCCTGACATTACCGACCACTCGCTCCAGAGCACCGTGAAATATGGCGTCGGACTCAATATGGAGCAGGAGGTGGGCGACGGCCTGCGCCTCTATGCCCGCTTCGGCTGGAACGAGGGACAGCACGAGAGCTTTGCCTACACCGAGATCGACCAGACCTTCAACTTTGGCGGAGACTACTCCGGCAAAGCCTGGGGCCGCGCGAACGACAAGATCGGCCTCACGTTCGTCACCAACGCCATCAAGCGCGACCACCAGGCCTACCTGAAGCTGGGCGGGCTCGGCTTTATCCTTGGCGATGGCAACCTGAACTACGCGCGCGAAGACATCGTCGAGGGCTACTACAACCTGCACGCGCGGCGCGGCGTGTACTGGGCGCTCGACGGCCAGTTTATCGAGCATCCAGGCTACAACCAGGACCGAGGCCCGGTGTTGGTCGAGTCGGTAAGGATGCATGTGGACTTCTAATACTTGATGCTGGCCTGTCTCCCGACTACCCCCCCGGGGGGTATATGCCTATCAACTGATGTTTCTAAAGCGGTTAGCCTAGGACTTCGCACATTTTTTGTGCGCACCTCTCAGATGGGGAAGTTTGGCGGATGCCCGACGGTCGCTTGCAGGTCCGGTCCGCGATTGGCACACGTGACGCGGCCGGCAAGCTCAGGGCAGGCTGCCGTCAGTAACTTTTTCCCTTCTTTAATTGTATGCAGGAGGTCAAGAAAGGCGGTGGAGAACGCGGTACGGAATTGGGCTGGGAAAGGCGCAACGTATACTTCTGGCGTGGCTTCGCCTTTTCTCTTCGAGTTGGTGGGATTCTTGCTGGGGCTGCTCTTCGGCAGCTTCCTGAACGTCTGCATCTCGCGGTTGCCGGAGCATGAATCCATCGTGTCGCCGCGCTCGCACTGCATGGCGTGCGGGCATAGCATCCGCTGGTACGACAACATCCCCGTCTTGAGCTGGCTGCTGCTGCGCGCGCGTTGCCGGGATTGCAAAGCCCGTATTTCGTGGCGCTATCCGGCGGTGGAGTTGACGGTGGGAGTTTGGTTCGCGATCTGCGCAAATCAACTCATCGGCCTTCAGCTTGCAAAAGTCTCGCGTTTGAGTGGGCCAACCACGGGCGAGTACGTCGGTGTCGCTGGCATGGCGATCCTCGGCTTTCTCCTCATCGGCCTGATGGTGATGGACTGGCAGACGCAGCGGCTGCCGGATGCGTTTACGCTGACCGGAATTGGGATCGGCTTCGTGCTCACCTGTGTGCAGGCGTTCTTCCTGGCGCCAGGCGAAGGCGACATCGTGCTGAACCCGAGTCATCAGCTTCGCCTCTCCAGCCCTGGCAGCTTTGCCGCGCAGGGTAATGTCTTCCTGACCGGGGCGGAGGCGATGGTGCTGGGACGGGTTGCCGCCATCGCAGGGGCCGCATTGCTGCTCCTCAGCGTCCGCTGGCTGTACAAAGCTGTCCGCAAGCGCGACGGGATGGGCCTGGGGGATGTAAAGCTGCTGGCCATGATCGCAGCGTTCCTCGGCTTCGGCGAGTCGCTCGTGGCGTTGTTTGTTGGGGTTATCGTAGCCAGCCTGTACGGCATCGCCCTGGTGGTCCGTCGCAAGGCGGGCGCCGAATCGAGGCTGCCGCTGGGCAGTTTTCTCGCGGCCGGAGGGCTCGTGGCGGCGCTCTTCGGGCCGGGCATCGTGAGTTGGTATGTGGGGTTGTTGCGGTAGGCCCGAAGCGCGAACCGCCGAAACGAACTTGGCGCGGACCTTCAGTCCGCCTCGGCTTACGGCTTCAAGTCCCTGGGGCGTTGCCCCAGGCTACACGAGCGCGGACCTTCGGCCCGCTGCCGGCCATGACATGAAGCGGAGGGTTATTCAGCAAACTATTTGGGGTTCCGGTCGCGCCGTTCGCCGAACGTGATCGCCGTCACGTGAGACGTGTGCAATTGGGCGGTTTGCTTGACACTTGACGGCCTCACTTCTAGAGTCAAAGATGCCCCATGACGAGCTACCCCTATATCTGGAATTACCTCCCGCTGGCGCTGCAAATCCTGGGCGCGCTCGGCCTTGCCGCCGGCATGGTTGGCGCGTCGTTCTTCATCGGCAAGCATAAGAACTCCCGCACCAAGCTGGGCGCGTACGAGTGCGGCATGGACCCGGTGGGCGATGCGCGGGGCCGCTTCTCGGTCCGCTTCTACATGGTCGCCATGCTGTTCATCCTGTTCGACGTGGAGGCGGTTTTCATGCTTCCCTGGGCGGTCATCTTCCGCCGGCTGCCGAGGATTCTCGCAGGGAACGATGCGATTACCGCGGCGAACAAGATGTTCGGTTTCTGGGAGATGCTGGTCTACCTCGGCTTTGTCGCCGTGGGCCTCTTTTACGTGTGGAAGAAGGGCATCCTGACCTGGGCCGAAGACAAGGGAGACCTGTAATGTACGACCCCGCGTCCGCCCTGGTGGGCAAGGCCGCCGTCTTTGCGGCGATGCCGGACAACGCCGCCGTCAGGGCGCTAGCCGAGCTCGCCACCGACGCCAAGTTCGACCGCAAAGAGCTGACCGTCACCGTGGCGAAGGAGTCGATCGTCGCCGCTGCGGCTGCCGTCCAGGCCACCGGCTACAACTTCTTTGAGGACCTGACCGCCGTCGATTGGTATCCGCAGGAGCCGCGCTTCCAGCTTTCGTACCACATCGTTTCGCACACGCTGAAAGAGCGGGTTCGGCTGGCCGTCCGGCTCGACTCCGCCGATCTCACGCTCGATTCCATCACCTCGGTCTGGCCCTCGGCTAACTTTTACGAGCGCGAGGTCTTCGACTTGTTCGGCATACCTTTTGCCGGCCATCCGCGACTCACGCGCATTATGATGCCCGAAAATTGGGAGGGCCATCCGCTGCGCAAGGATTATCCGGTGGAGGGGTACAGGTAGGAGGGTATCCCAGGGGCTAAAGCCCCGTGAGTTTTGCTGCCGTTATTGCCGGCACTAAAGTGCCGGCCTATCAAGTACGACGATTCATAGGACGAAGCAGAGGCTTAAGATGGCACCCATCGCGGCACCAGACATGATTACGCCGGGGATCGAAGACGTCGTCGAGAACGCGCGGCTGCATGGCAACGAGGGCACGGGCGACCACACCATGGTGCTGAACATGGGGCCGCAGCATCCCTCCACCCACGGCGTGCTGCGCCTGGTGCTGGAGATCGACGGCGAGGCCATTGTCGCGCTGGCGCCGGACATCGGCTACCTGCACACCGGCATCGAGAAGACCTGCGAGGCCAAGTTCTACCAGCAGGTGATTCCGCTCACCGACCGCATCGACTATCTCTGCCCGATGACCAACAACCTGGCGTACTGCCTGGCGGTCGAGAAGCTGCTGGAGTTGGAGATCCCTGAACGGGCGCAGATTTTGCGCGTGCTGCTGAACGAGATCACGCGCATCCAGTCGCACCTGGTGTGGCTGGGCACGCACGCCATGGACATTGGCGCGCTGACCATGTTCCTGTATTGCTGGCGCGAGCGCGAAGACACCCTGCGGATATTCGAGTCCATCTCTGGCCAGCGCATGATGACCAGCTACTTCCGCATCGGCGGGCTGGCGCTGGAACCGCCGATGGAGTTCCGCCAGCAGGTGCAGAACTTCCTGGACATCATGCCGGGGCGGATCGATCAGTACGAAGGACTGCTGACCGGCAACCCGATCTGGATTGGGCGGTTGCAGGGTGTGGGCACGCTTTCGGCCAAGGACGCGGTCGCGCTGGGCGTTACCGGGCCGCCGCTGCGGGCGAGCGGCGTGGACTGGGACCTGCGGCGGGATATGCCGTATTCCAGCTACGAGAAATTCAAGTTCGACGTGCCCACCTCGACCGTCGGCGACGTGTGGGCGCGCTACACGGTGCGGCTGCTGGAGATGCGCGAGTCGGTGAAGATATGTCAGCAGGCGATGGATATGCTGGCGGGCATGAGCGGGCCAATTGTGGCCGATGCGCCCAAGATCGTTCTGCCCAACCGCGAGCAGATGAAGACGCAGATGGAATCGCTGATCCATCACTTCAAGATTGTGACGGAAGGGTTTGGCGTGCCGGCCGGCGAGGTCTATCAGGCGGTCGAAAGCCCGCGCGGCGAGATGGGATATTACGTGGTTTCAGATGGGACGGCGAAGCCGTACCGGGTGCATATGCGGAATCCGTCGTTTGCTACGCTGCAGGCTTTGGAGACTATGTGCAAGGGGCGACTGCTGGCGGATGTGGTTGCAGTGATCGGGAGTATCGATATTGTGCTGGGGGAGATCGATCGATAGCGCAACCGTCCATCGCGAGCTTTGGATTTCGTGGGCTTCGATGCTGCGGTCGTATGCAGCGGCCCATGGGTTGAACAGCCATCAGTTTGCGGTGATTGAGTTTGGAGAGGAAGAGATTGTGGTGCGGGCGGGCAGCAAGTGGGTTCGCTTTACGCATGCGGAACGGGAATCGAGCGATGGGATCAAAACGGGCTTCGCGCTGAACGAGGATGGAACGGTAGCACTGGACGGTAAGATGGATGAGATGGATTTTGCGGCGGAACGAGTGACGCGGGAGTTGATGCAGTAAGAACAGGCAACGACAAAGACAAATGCGGGGATTCTTCGCTCCGCTCAGAATGACAAACGTTTGGGTTTGGCGGGATAAGCGGTTAGGAAACAGCATGAGCACGATTGCCAATTCGATCTTCTCGCCGGAGCTTGCGGCGCGCTTCGACAAGCTGGTGACGATCTACCCGGTCAAGCGCTCGGCGCTCATCCCCATGCTGCTCTATGCGCAGGACGAGGTTGGCTACATCTCCGAGGCGGTGATTCAGGAGATTGCGAAGCGGCTCGACCTGTTCGACATCGACGTGCGGTCGGTGCTGAGCTACTACTCCATGCTGCGGACGAAGCCGGCGGGAAAATACAACATCCAGGTTTGTACCAACATCAGTTGCATGTTGCGCGGCGGGTACGAGATTCTCGACCACTGCAAATCGAAGCTCGGCATCGGCCACAAGCAGGTCACGCCCGACGGCAAGTTTTCGCTCGAAGAAGTTGAGTGCATCGGAGCGTGCTGCTGGGCCCCGGCCATGCAGGTCAATTACGACTTCCACGACGAGCTGACGCCGGCGAAGGTGGACGACATTCTCGCCGACTACTCCGCCAAAACCGAAAAGGATGGGAAGTAATGCCGCGTCTCGTCTCCCATCCCGATGAAGTGAAGGTGCTCTCGCGGCGCTTCGGCCAGGGCGCGGCCAACATCGAGAAGTACATCGAGCTGGACGGCTACAAGGCGGTGCAGAACGCCATCGCTAAGGGCGAAGAGATGCCGACGTGGATCATCAACACCATGAAGGCGAGCGGGCTGCGCGGGCGCGGCGGCGCGGGCTTCCCCACCGGGATGAAGTGGTCGTTCGTGCCCAAGACCTCGCCCAAGCCGAAGTACGTGCTGGTCAATGGCGACGAGTCCGAGCCGGGGACCTGCAAGGACCACGTCATCTTCCGCGAAGACCCGCACGCGGTGATCGAGGGCACGATGATCGCGGGGCTGGCGGTCGGCTCGAAGATGGGGTTCATCTATCTCCGCGGCGAGTATCGCTACCTGCTGAATATTGTGGAGAAAGCCGTCGCGGATGCGTATGCGAAGGGGTTCCTGGGCAAGAACATCTTCGGCTCGGGCCTCGACTTCGACATTGTGACCCAGACCGGCGCGGGAGCCTATGAGGTTGGCGAAGAGTCGGCGCTGATGGAGTCGCTCGAGGGCAAGCGGGGCATTCCGCGCATCCGCCCACCCTTCCCTGCGGTCGTTGGCTTGTATGGCGGACCCACCATCATCAATAACGCCGAGACGATTGCGAATGCGCCGCACATTCTGCTGATGGGCGGCGAGGCGTACGCGGCGCTGGGCACGGAGCGTAACGGCGGCACGCGGCTGTTTGGGATTTCGGGGCATGTCGAGCGGCCCGGCGTGTACGAACTGCCGATGGGCTACTCACTGCGCAAGGCGATTTACGAGGTCGCGGGCGGGATCAAGGGCGGCAAACAGCTCAAGGCAGTGGTGCCTGGGGGCGCGTCGTGTCCCGTGCTGCGGGCGGATGAGATTGATGTGGGCCTCGACTTCGACCAGATGGCGAAGGCAGGGACGATGCTGGGGTCGGGCGGGATTGTGGTGCTGGACGAGACGGTGTCCATCGTTGAATTCGCCCTGCGCACGATCAAGTTTTATCAGCACGAGAGCTGCGGCTGGTGCATTCCCTGCCGCGAAGGCACCGACTGGATCAAGAAGACGCTGACCCGGGTGTACGAAGGGGGCGGACAGAAGAAGGATATCGACAATGTGCAGTACCTGGCCGAAAACATGATGGGGCGGACGTTCTGCCCGCTCGGCGATGCAGCGGCGATGCCCACGCTCGGCTTCGTCAAGAAGTTTCGCAAAGAGTTTGAAGATTACATCGACGGGAAAAAAGCCGGCACACCGGTGATGACCACGGAGCACGACTTAGTAGGAGCGGGGCACTGAGTAGCCGCGGGCTCTTGGTCGCGGTCTGGACCACAGTTGCATTTGCAGTATTTGTTCTCGGCGTTCTGGTCCACTCGAGGATGCATCACCGAAGCGCCGATCAGAAGATTTTGCTTGAGAAGTCGCATGAGAATTGAGCAGAGCGGGAATAGGGATTCTTGAATGGCTGATGTAACCATTACCGTAGACGGCAAGAAGATCACCGCACCGGCGGGCTCGCTGCTGATTGAGGTCTGCAAAGGCGCGGGCATCGAGGTTCCGGCCTTCTGCTACTACCCCGGCCTCAGCTTGCAGGCAGCCTGCCGCATGTGCGTCGTGCGCCAGGAAAAAGTCCCCAAGCTGCAGACCGCCTGCACCACGCAGGTCGCCGAGGGCCAGGTCTTCTTCACCAACACGCCTGAGATCATCCAGGCGCGCAAGGCCACGCTGCAAATGCTGCTGGGCAACCACCCGCTCGACTGCCCTGTCTGCGACGCCGGCGGCGAATGCGAACTGCAGGACATGACCTTCAAGTACGGCGCGGCCGACAGCTTCTACGCCGAACCCAAAAACCACCGCGAGGAGCAGAAGTGGTCGCCGGTGGTTTACTTCGACCGCCCGCGCTGCATCCTCTGCTACCGCTGCGTGCGCATGTGCGGCGAAGGCATGGACGTCTTCGCTCTCGGCGTCGAAAACCGCGGTGCGTCCTCCATCATCATCCCCAACATTCCGGCGCAGCTCTCGCCCGACGCGCTCGCGCACGTCGATTGCGAACAGTGCGGCATGTGCATCGACGCCTGCCCGGTGGGCGCGCTCACCAGCGGGACGTATCGCTACAAAACGCGCCCGTGGGAGATGAACCACGTCGCCACCGTCTGCACCCACTGCGGCGACGGCTGCAAGGTGACCCTCGGCGTCCGCTCGACTTCAGATGGAAGCGAGATTGTGCGCGGGGACAACCGCGACAAGTCCGGCATCAACGGCGACTTCCTCTGTAACAAAGGACGTTACGCATTCGACTTCGCCAACTCGGCGGAGCGCATCACGCAACCTTTAGTCCGCCAGCCCAACGGAGAACTCAAGCCCGTCAGTTGGGAGGAGGCCCTCACCCGCGCCGGCAAGAAGTTCGCCGAACTGCGCGACGCCCGCGGCGGCCGAAGCATCGCCGTCATCGGCGGCAATCGCCTGACCAACGAAGAGGCCTACCTGCTGCAGAAGTTCGCGCGCTCGGTCCTCGGCACCAACAATATCGACCACCATCGCACCGCGGACTACGCCGCCTTTGCTCAGGCGCTGGCCGGGACCGCCGGCCGCACCGCTTCGCTGCGCGACACGCTTACCGCCAAGCACGTGCTTCTTATCGGCGGCGATCCAACGAACCAGGCTCCCGCCACCGCATGGAACCTCCGCACGGCGGTCCGCCTGAATGCCGCGAAACTCTACATCGCCAACACAGCCGAGATCAAGCTCCGCCGGCAGGCCAAGGCGTTTCTCAAGGTCGCGGAGTTCGGCTACGGCGCGTTGGCCGGCTACCTCGCCGGCGACGAGTTCTCCGCGGGCGCCATCACGACCGACGCCGCCGCCCTTGCCAGCTTCCGCGACACCATCAAGTCCGCGGAAAACCTCCTCATTCTCATCGGCTCCGAACTTCGCGGGGCGGAGCTCAAACGCCTCATCGGCTTCGGACTCACTCTGCCCGGCGCAAAGTTCGCCCTGCTGGGCGACTACGCCAACTCGCGCGGCGCGGCCGACATGGGCCTGCTTCCCGACATGCTCCCCGGCTACACGCCCGTCGGTCCCATCGACACGCGGGACCCCGGCAGCCGCATCGCCATCGAGTACAGCTCTCCCACCATGCCCGGCCTCGATATGATCGAGATCTTCGACGCGGCCGCCACGGGAAATCTTTCCGCTCTGTATGTGGCCGGCTCGAACCCGATCGCGCGCTACGGCGTCGACGCGAGGTCGCTCAAGAATACCTTTGTCGTGGTGCAGGATATGTTCCTGACCGAAACCGCAGCGCTCGCCGACGTAGTCCTGCCCGCGGCGAACCTCTACGAGAAATCTGGCTCCGTCACCAACAGCTACGGCGATCTGCAGCAGGTAAAGAAGGCCGCCGACCGCGCCGGCGTGCGCACCGACTTCGAGATGATCGTCCGCATCGCCGACAAAATGGGCGCCGATGTGCGCAAACTTGTTCCTTTCGGCGCCGGCGTGCGCGCCGACATGGGCCAGACCCGCGGCGCGCAGTCCGGCGAAGCCGACCGTCACGCCGTCTGGCTGACCGCCAACAATCTTGAGCCGCGGCTGAGCCCGTTCGACCCCTACGCCATCCTCGACGAGATCCAGCGGCTGGTGCCGGGCTACGACCTGATGCGGCTGCAACTGCTTTCCGGCAACGATCAGCATCTCTCTCCCGCGGCAACTCCGGTCAAGGACTCCGCGGGCCTGGTGCAGATCGCCAACCGTCGCGACCTCGTACTGCCCGCCAACGACACGCTGTTCACGTCCGGAACGCTTGGCCGCTATTCCGCGATGCTCAACGACCTGCAACAAAACGAAGCCCGCCGCGGCGCTCCTCAACCAGACCAGACAGCGGCCGGCTAGCCCCAGAGAGAATTCCCTTGAACGATTCGCTCCACGATTTCGAAATCTTCCTGCTCCTGAGCGTGCTCAAGGTCGCGGTGGTGCTGGTCATCACCCTGATGTGCGTGGCTTACACCGTGCTGCTGGAGCGCAAGCTGCTCGGCCGCATGCAGAACCGCTGGGGCCCCAGCCGCGTGGGCCCGTTCGGGATGCTCCAGCCGCTGGTCGACGGCGCCAAGCTCTTCCTGAAAGAAGACCTTATGCCGCTTGCCGTGGAACGGCCCCTGTTTCTGCTCGCGCCCGTAATCGCGTTGGGCTGCGCGCTGATCTCGGTCGGCGTGGTCCCGTTCGGCGCAGTTACACGCGTGCGTGGCGTGGACATGTTCGAGATTGCCAACGTCAACATCGGCCTGCTGGTGATTCTCGGCATTACCTCCATCGGCGTCTACGGCATCGCGCTCTCCGGCTGGTCGTCGAACAACAAGTATTCGCTGCTCGGCTCGTTGCGCTCGACGGCGCAGGTCGTCAGCTACGAACTTGCCCTGGGCCTGTCGCTGGTCGGCGTCGTGCTGCGCGCGCAATCGCTGAACCTGCGCACCATCGTCGACAGCCAGTCCGCCCACGGCATTCTCTCCTGGAACATCTTCGGCGGCTTCCAGTTTGTGGCGTTCTTCATCTATATGATGGCGGCCTACGCCGAGACCAACCGCGCGCCCTTCGACCTGCCCGAAGCCGAGACCGAGCTGGTCGCCGGCTACCACACCGAGTACAGCTCCATGAAGTTCGCCATGTTCTTTATGGCCGAGTACGCCAACATGATCACCGTGGGCTGCGTCGCCACGCTGCTCTTCTTCGGCGGCGCGTCCAGCCCCTTCGGGCACCTCATCCCGGCCGTCGGCGGCCGCTACGTGCAGGCGATTCTGCCGGTCTTCTGGTTCGTCGCCAAAGTTTTCGCTTTTCTCGCCCTCTACATCTGGGTGCGGGCCACGCTGCCGCGCTTCCGCTATGACCAGTTGATGAGCTTCGGCTGGAAGTTCCTGCTGCCGCTCGCCATGGCCAACATCATCGTCACCAGCTTCGTCCTCGCGCTGCGGGGATAGCAGGCTGCTGCTTTACAATCGGAAGATACGCAACCATTTATTTCCCGATTGAGACATCGCTTTCCGGCGGAACCGCATGCAACTCGCACTCTTCATCATCTTTGGCGCACTGGCTCTTGGCGGAGCACTCAACCTGCTCTTCCAGCGCCATCCCATCAACAGCGCCCTGTCGCTGGTCGTCGTAATGATGTCGCTCGCCGTGCTCTACTGGTCGCTCGGCGCGGAGTTCCTCGCCGCCGCCCAGGTCATCGTGTACTCCGGCGCCATTATGGTGCTCTTCGTCTTTGTGATTATGCTGCTGAACGCCGGCGAGGAAGAGCGCACCAACGGCAGCCACGCAGCCTCCATTGTGGGCTTCCCCGGCGCCGCTGCCATCTTCTGCCTGCTCAGTTTTGTGTTTCTCTCGGAGCGTGATGCGCTCGGCAAGGCCAACGTCGGCGGCGATCTCGGTAACGGCGCAGACAACATCGCGGCCGTCAGCCAGATGCTCTTCACCCGGCAACTGCTGCCCTTCGAGGTCACTTCCATCCTCATCCTGGTGGCCATCCTGGGCGCGGTCGTGCTCGCGCGGAAGGAGCAATAACATGAACGCCAATGTTCTCAAGTCGCGTCCGACAACAAATTTCACTGATGCACTGCTGTTTGTTTGTGTGTTTGTCTTGGCCGTCATGGAGTTTGGAGACTCTCAGGATCCGCATCGTCGGCTAAGGCTTGTTGGCTTGACTGTCGTTCTCCTAGTGATAGTGTTCCGGTGGATAAGGGTGATTGTCTGGTGGCGGACAAGGAGGACTCGCTAATGGTCCCCACCGCATACTATCTTGTCCTTGCTGCGATGCTCTTCTCCATCGGCATTGCCGCGTTCCTCATCAAGCGCAATGTCATCACCATCTTCATCTCCATTGAGCTGATGCTCAACGCCGTCAACCTGACCTTCGTCGCATTCGCGCACATGTGGCACCAGGTTGCGGGGCAAATCTTCGTCTTCTTCGTCATGGTGGTCGCCGCCGCTGAAGCCGCAGTCGGACTCGCCATCATCATCTCCATCTTCCGCACGCGCCAGACACTCAACGTCGACGAGATCGATCTGATGAAATCATGAGCCCCATGCCCGCGAATTATCTCTGGTACATTCCGCTGCTGCCCTTCGCCGGCTTTCTGATCAATGGGACGCTGGGGCGCAAGCTGCCGCGTGCGCTCGTCAGCGCCGTGGCGCTGCTGTGTACGGCTCTGCCCGCGGGCATCGTCGCGTGGCTTTGGGCGACCATGCGTGCCCCCGGCGCGAGCGACTCAATGCAAGTCGCCGGTGCGCCCTGGATCGCCATCACCGGCTTCACCGTCAACTTCGCTTTTACCGTCGATCACCTTACCCTGATCATGCTGGGCGTGGTCACCGGAGTCGGCTTCCTCATTCACATCTACTCCGTGGGATACATGGCCCACGAAGAGGGCTACTGGCGTTTCTTCGCGTACCTCAACCTCTTCATGTTTTTCATGTCGGTGCTGGTCCTTGCCGACAGCTTCCTGCTGCTCTTCGTCGGCTGGGAGGGCGTCGGTCTCGCCTCATATCTACTCATCGGTTTCTACTTCCGCAAAACCTCCGCCGCCAACGCAGGCAAGAAGGCTTTTGTCGTCAACCGCATCGGCGACTTCGGCTTCCTGCTGGCCATGTTCCTGCTGATCGCCCACTTCGGCAGCCTCGACTTCAACCAGGTATTCTCATCGATTGCGCAGCACCCTGAGTGGCAGGGCGCACGCTTTCTCACCGCCGCCGCGCTCTTCCTCGTTCTCGGCGCCGCCGGCAAGTCGGCACAGATACCCCTCTACGTCTGGCTGCCCGACGCGATGGAGGGTCCCACGCCGGTCTCCGCGCTCATCCACGCCGCCACCATGGTGACGGCCGGCATATACATGGTTGCGCGCTGCCACACACTCTTCGACCGCGCCCCCATCGCGCTCGCCGTAGTCGCCTGCATCGGCGCGGCCACCGCCATCTTCGCTGCATCCATCGGCATGGTGCAGCACGACATCAAGCGCGTCCTCGCCTACTCCACCGTCTCGCAGCTCGGATACATGTTCATGGCCTGCGGCGTCGGCGCCTACACCGCCGGCATCTTCCACCTGGTCACGCACGCATTCTTCAAGGGCCTGCTCTTCCTCGCCGCCGGCTCCGTCATCCACGCGCTCTCCGGCGAGCAGGACATGCGCAAGATGGGCGGTCTCTGGCGCAAAATCCCCGTCACTTTCTGGACCATGAGCGCGGGCGTCTTTGCCATTGCAGGCATTCCCCCATTTGCCGGATTCTTTTCGAAAGACGAAATTCTCTACCAGACCTTTATCGCGCCCGGCCCGCTCTATAAGCTGCTCTGGCTGGTGGGCCTCGTCACCGCCGGCATGACGTCGTTCTATATGTTCCGCCTTTGGTTCAAGACCTTCTTCGGCGAACCCCGCTTCGAACAGCATGAACTTGAGCATCATGGTGCATCGGTTCATGCGCGTTCGACTACTACGCTGACCATGGTGGCCGAACCCGACGAAGACGAGACCGCCGATTTCCACGGCGTCCACGAGTCGCCCTGGATCATGCTCTTGCCCCTCGTCATCCTCGCTATTCTCTCCGTCCTGGGCGGATTCGTCGGCGTTCCCGCCGCGCTCGGCGGCCACAATGAGATCGAGCACTTCCTCGCTCCCGTCTTTGCAAACGGCACAGCCGTGGAAGCGGTAACCGCATCGACTGGACACAGCCTGGAACTCCTCCTGGCCCTCATCTCCGTTCTTACCGCGGGCCTCGGCTTCTACGTCGCCTACCTCTGTTACTATAGGAAGCCCGGCACCGCCGCGGCACTGGCCGATCGCAACCAGGGCGCGTACTCCCTGCTCGCTCACAAATACTGGGTCGACGAGTTCTACACCGACTTCCTCGTCATCCCCCTGATGATGGTCACGCGCGGCGTTCTGGAAACAATCTTCGACCATGGCATCGTCAACGGCACCGGCCGCGCCGCAGGCCTGGCTACGCGAGGCTTTGCCTGGGCCACGCGCTCGCAGATCTCGGGCAACATCCGCTCCTACGCAGGCTGGCTCGCCTTCGGCGCCGCGGCGGTGCTCGTCGTAATGGTCTTTGGCCGCGCGCTCTGGATGTACCTATGAATATCGATCACGCCATCCTGACCCTCATCGTATTTGTCCCGCTGGCCGGCGCCCTGCTGCTCGCGCTCCTGCCCGACCGCGGCAAGACCATGCAATGGGGCGCGCTCGCGGTCACGCTGCTTACTTTCCTGCTCACGCTTCACCTGCCGTTCCGCTATCTCTACCCGTCCCAGCCCGGCTCGTTCCAGTTTGAGCAGAACGTCCCCTGGATCGCCTCGCCCCTCATCCATTACCACGTCGGTGTCGATGGCCTTTCCATGTGGCTCATGGTGCTCACCGGCATCCTTGCGCCGCTCGGCGTGCTCATCTCCTGGCGTGCGATCGACAGCCGCAAGAAGCTCTTCTACATCCTCTTCCTGCTGCAGCAGGTCGCCATGATGGGCATCTTCGCCTCTCTCGACCTGTTCCTCTACTATGCCTTCTGGGAGTTGTCGCTGGTGCCGATGACCCTCCTCATTGCAACCTTCGGCCGCGACGAGAAACGCCGCCTGGCCGCCATCAAATACTTCCTCTACGCCTTCATCCCCTCGGCGCTGCTGCTGGTCGCCATCCTGTGGCTCTATGCGCAGACCCATACCTTCGACCTGCCCACGCTCGCCGCGCTCGCCGCGCGCCACGCCATCTCCCCCAGCGCAGTCGCACTTGGGTTTGCATCGCTCGGTTTCCTGCTGGCGTTCGCGGTCAAGGTGCCTGTCTTCCCGCTGCATGGCTGGCTCGTCGATGCGGTTTGGGAAGCGCCCACCGCGGCCGTAATGGTGCTCGCCGGCAAGACGGCGCTCTACTCCATGCTGCGATTTTCCTTTGCCATCTTCCCCGATCAGTCGCGTCACATCGCGCCCCTGATGATTGCACTCGGGGCCATCGGCATCGTCTACGGCGGCCTTCTCGCCCTGGTGCAGAACGATCTCAAGAAGCTCGCCGCCTACTCCACGCTTGGCCAGCTTAGCTTCATCGTTCTTGGCATCTTCACCTTTACCGTCGCCGGCCTGAACGGCGGCATCTATCAGATACTGAACGAGAGCCTCGCCGGCGCCACCCTCTTTATGTTGCTGGGGCTCCTCTACGAACGCTACGGCACCTACGATATGCGCGAGTATGGCGGCCTCGCCGCGCAACTGCCCTGGGTGGTCACCATGTTCGTCGTCACCACGCTTTCCGTCATCGGTCTTCCCATGCTGAACAGTTTCGTCGGCGAGTTCCTTATCCTCACCGGCTCCATGCAGTCGCCTTCTCAACACCGGCACTTCTGGACTGCGCTGGCAACTACCGGCGTCATCCTGAGCGCGGCCTACATGCTCAGCATGATCCAGCGCATCTTCTATTGCGATCTCGGCCCGAAGCCGCTAAGGATCGCCTCGCGCGATCTCGACGCACGCGAACACCTCGCGCTATGGCCCATGGTTGCGCTCTTCCTCGTTATGGGCGTCGCCTCTCCCATTTGGCTCAAAGCCATCGACGGCGCCGCCGTCGCCCTGGCCGACCGCCCCGCCGCCGGTCAAGCTCTCCGGCTTGAGGCTCAACCCGCCGGGCCCATCGCCGCGACCCAGACTGTCCCCGGAGGCGCGCGTTGATGAATCTTCCCACCCAAGTCGTCGCGCTCCTGCCGGAGTACATCCTCGCCGGCGCTGCCGTCGTCATCATGCTGATTGAAGCGGTCCTCAAACCCGCCTCCAGCCGCAAGCCGCTCGGCGGGCTTGCCATAACGGGCGCGGTCGCCGCTGGCCTCGCAAGCTGGTATCAACTGCGCTTCGGTGTCCTCACCGCATTCAGCGGAAGCATTCAGGTGGATTCCTTCAGCGTCTTTTTTCACCTGCTCATCGCCGCCATCGTCGTCGCTACGCTGCTCAGCTCGCTCGACTATTTCGAAGGCAAGGCAAACTCGGGGCCCGCGGCGGACTCGCCCGCTGGGGTGACCGGCCACGCCGGCGAGTACTACGCGCTGGTCCTCTTCGGCTCCGTTGGCATGATGTTGATGACCTGTTCGGTCGAACTCCTGATGGTCTTCATAGGCCTGGAGATTTCGTCCATCTCCACCTACATCATGGCCGGCTTCCGCAAGACCGAACTCGCTGCGTCCGAGTCTTCCATCAAGTACTTTCTGCTGGGCTCATTCGCCACCGCGTTTTTCCTCTACGGCATCGCGCTCGCGTTCGGAGCCACTGGGTCCACCAGCATTGCAGCCATCGCCGCGGGCCTTGGCGACAGCGCCGGCGCGACGCCACACATGGCCTTTCTCGCCCTCGCCATGATGATCGTCGGCCTCGGCTTCAAGGTCTCCGCCGCGCCGTTCCACCTCTGGACGCCCGACGTTTACCAAGGCGCGCCCGCTCCGGTCGTGGGCCTCATGTCCACCGCGCCCAAGGCCGCCGCCTTCGCGGTCCTGCTCCGCATCACCTTCTCCGGTTTCCCGCTCATGCAACATCGTTGGGCCGTCCTGCTTTGGATACTTGCGGCCCTTTCCATGACCATCGGCAACCTCGGCGCGCTCATGCAGAAGGACGTCAAGCGCATGCTCGCCTACTCCAGCATCGCTCACGCCGGCTACCTTCTGGTGGCCTTCACCGCGTTCCCACAGGATGGCATCGCCGCCGCCTGTTTCTACACCGCGTCCTACGCCGCCATGAACGTTGGCGCGTTCGCCGTCGTCACCCAGGTAGGCGGATACCACGAGAAGTTGCGCACCATCGAGGACTATCAGGGCCTGGCCACGCGCCGTCCCATCCTGGCCGCACTGCTCGCCTTGTTTCTGCTCTCGCTCATCGGAATCCCCCTCACCGGCGGCTTTTTCGGCAAGCTCTACGTCTTCACCGGCGCGCTCCAGTCCGGCCACGTCTGGCTCGCCATCGTCGGCCTGATCAACAGCGGCATCGCCTGCTTCTACTACCTGAAGCTGCTCGTTTCCATCTACGCGAAGCCCGCGGAAGCAACCTCCCCGCAAGAGAGCGACATCGCCGGCCTCGCGCCTGCCGCGTCAATCAGCGTGCCCGCGGGCATCGGCCTCACCCTCACGGCCGCCGCTACGCTGATGCTGGGAATCCTCCCCGGCCACGTCCTGCACCTGGCCAGCTACGCCAGTTCGAGCCTCGGTGCAGACCGTGCCCGGAACATCGCCGCCGCATCCCAGGCCGGCTCCCAGGCGCGCCCCGCCCTCATCGATCCCAGGTAGCACCAAGCTCCGAACGGCTTGCGCGGATGCGGCGCATCTCTGCGTCGATCGAATTTTGGCGAGGGACAGCAACCGCTCGCGACGGTTGAATCAAGTCGCAGAGGGGGCGGTACTCCCGAATCAGTTCATCTCTCCGTGTCGGCAATGCCAGACGATGAACGCCTTTTTCAAAAGTGAAATACGCGGGCTGCCTTTGCATGATGCGTGCGCTGCAAACCGATTCGCCTCGAAGATGGGCAAGGAGCTGCGTCTCGATATTCTGAGCCTCGTCGATGCAGATCCACAGCCGTTGGTGGTTAAGTATCCCGTATATTCCAGGTGCGCCCGGAGCATAAGTCGCGATCCCCGCCTCGCTAAATTCGTAACTTTCATACCAACGGAAGGGCATGATCGTCCTTGTGGCTTGGAGGCGAAACAACACGGTTGTGGCGGCGCTCCGAGTTTGGGAGCAGGCGCAAGCGTGAGAAGAACCCCGGAATTGTCGACGTGGCGGCTGGCACAAGAGGCCTTCAACCGGAACAGCCTCCTGTCAGGCGAGGATGCGTCTGACAGGAGGCTGCCGGAATTCCTCCGGCGTTAGAAGATGAACTTCAGAGAAAACTGTCCAACACGCATAGTACCCGCGCTGGTGATCGCTCCGAATGTGGAGCTAGTGACAGCGACTTGCGGGTCGCTAAGTTGAGGGTGGTTGAGCGCGTTGAAGTATTCAGCCCTGAACTCGAAGTACGAATTGAAGCCGTGCGTCTCCGGAAGCGGAAAGTCGCGGAACACATCGGCATCCAAATCCGTATAGCCTGGCCCCACGACATCGTCTTTTTGAGCGTTGCCGAAGCCAAGGGTGCTGTAGCCGGCACCCGGGACTCCCACATAGCCGTTCGCGGCAGACGGCGCGCTCGTCCAAATCACAGCCGGTACTGCCGCAGCAGGATTGATCCAAGGTTTGCAGTGGGCTTGCCCGAGGCAGTTGGTAACGCCGGCGCGCTTGCCATTGAGGGTATAGCCTGTCAACTGCGCGCGGTCCTGGTCGAGATTGGTGCTGGAGGTATCGTTTCTGTCGACAAGGGTTAGCATGTCTCCAGAATGGTGCTCCACCAGTCCGCTGACGCGCCAGCCGTTGACGACATACCTGAGCCCAGGGTTGCCCTGTTGCAACTTGGGAAAAGCGTAGACAAAGGTCATCGAGAGGTGGTTTTTGTGGTTGAAGTCGGACGGCCCGATGTCCAGGCCCTTGAAATTTGTGATGTTCAGCGCTTGAGCGCCTGCGGGAAGCTGCATGCCGGCCGGATAAATCGGATAGACATACGATTCACCGGGGTTCAAGTCCTCGATGTTACTCTCCTGGACCTGAGATGGCAGATCGTCGAGCGCCTTGGACCAGGTGTAGTTGACCTTAAACGAGAGGCCGTGAGATACCCTCTGGTCGACCGTAACCTGGAACGAGTTGTAGTTTCCAGCCGCGATCGGCATCCATTCGATGATGCTGCCGAGGGGCGCTTGGCCGCTGGCGCAGCCGGGGGCGGCCCCGCCCACAGTCGCAGAGGTCGATATGCAAGGACCGATGGTGGGAGGACCGTTAAAGGGCTGTCTCTCGGTGTCGGTGAGCCCGGCAGCCAGGTAGGCGGCGCTGGGCGTGCCACTGCTGATGGTGGCCTCGCTGAAGTTGACCGCTGGGTTGATCTGCTCGGAGACGAGATTATGCCGGGAGACGGAACCGACATAGGCAAGCCGCAATGAGGTATTGGTAAGCAACTGGTGCTCGACGATCAGGTTGTAGTCTTCGACTGTAGGCACCTTGAAGCTGCCGGAAGGATTGAACTCGTAAAGGGTAATTTGCTTCGGCCAAACGGTACTGGACGGCAACGCGGTGAATGGGAACGGATCGGCGATTGGGCCCGCCGTAGCGCCGCCGGCCGCGGCTGTGCCGGTGTTCGCCGTTAGGCCGGTGCCATAAGGATTGCTGAACGGGCCGCCGGGGCTATTGCCACCCGGATAGGCCGGACTGACGGTTTCGGTGTAAGGGGCCTGTGCGCCCTGGTTGAGGTTCATCCACGCGCTCAGGCGCGTCTGGTAGAAGAGACCATAGCCAGCGCGCACCACGGTCTTGCCATTGCCAAATACATCGTAGGCAAATCCGAGGCGAGGCATCCACTTCGCCCACTGGTCGTTAAGGCCGTACTTGACCACGCCTGGATCGCCAGAGACGGCCATACCTAAAGGCAGATTGGGAAACAAGGTCGACGGGGTGCTGGAGGTGTAGTTGCCGAGAAGGAATTCCGGATTTTGGCCGCCAAAGTCTTTATTCTCCCAGGGGACAAAGGACTCCCAGCGCAAGCCGTAGTTCAAGGTCAGCTTCTGGTCCACCTTCCAACTGTCCTGGATATAGAGGCCGGGGAAATGGTTCCGGTTGGCCATAAACTCGGCAGCTCCCTGGGTGAAGGAGGACATAGCGCCCAGCTCAAATGCTGCAAGGGCGCCGCTCGATCCGCTGGATGTGGGTCCGTAGTAGTCCGGGCTCGGGGTGGACGTTGTGCTGCTGAAGCCGAATGTTCCGGGGGTGTTGCCGAGGGTGGTCAGGTCGAATTTGCTTAGCTCGATGTGTCCGCCAAAACCGATTTCGTGACTGCCCTTGGTCCAGTGGACGTCGTCGTTGAAGGTGTAGTTGTTACGCAGCCAATCCGCATAGGCCTTTCCCGAAACTCCGGTAAAGTTGGTTATGCTGACTCCATTGATGACACAGTTTTGCCCAGGCTGGTAGAAGTTGTTCACCCCGAATGCGGTGATGCAGTCAGATCCCGGCGCGCCGCCGCGAAGAGCTATCTCATGCTGGTAGTTGACGACAAGGTTATTCAGCATATTGCTGGTGAAAGTATGCGTCTCAGAGAGCAGCGCGCTGGTGTAGGCCGTGCTCGTGAATATCTCATAACTCAGCAGGTTGGCTAGGTTGTAAACCGGGGGAGCGTACACCTCATCGTGGAAGAAGTCCCCGAAAAAATGGTCCTTGTCGCTAAACTGGTGGTCCACGCGGCCAAAGAACTCACGAAGGGTTTGAATGTTGGGCTGGTAGTAATGATAGTTAGTGACTGAGTTCAACCCGATGCTGGGCGCGCCCGTCGGCGTCACCGTGGGGGCGGGCAGGTGGCTCATAAAGTTTTTGGCGGCCGGATCGAAGCGGCTAAAGGGCACGTGGTTGAAGGGCAAAGGAGAAGGGCATAGGGTTGAAGCGGTCGCATTGCACACCCCCGTGCTGGTCGTGCTCAGATCGAAGGGATCGTATATTTGCTGGCTTGCGGTGTTGCAGAGTCCGCTGCTGGTAAAGCCGCTGGTGCAGGCGGCGCTGAAGTCGCCGTAAACGCCAAAGCCGGCATCCGCGGGATCGAGTCCCTCTTCCGCGGCGGTCGGCACCGTTGCGGTGCCCGCGGTGGAAGCGGAGTGGGTCTGAGTCCACTGGTATCCGAAGAAGAACTGGGTGGTCCTGCCGGTGGAGAAGTGAGGAATAATGACCGGCCCGCCGATGGTGAGGCCGTACTGGTGGCGATGCAAGGTGTCCCGAGTGGTGGAGTTCCAGGGGTCGGCGTTGAAGATGCCGTTGCGGAGGAACTCGAAGGCATCTCCATGGAACTTTGCGCCGCCGGATTTGGTCACGATATTGACGACCGCACCCGCAGCCTGACCGTACATGGCGCTGTAGCTGCTGGTTTGGACGCTGAATTCCTGCAGGTCATCCGGCATGGGAAACGGCGCGCCGATATTGGTCATTTCATCCAGGTTGTTGCCGCCATTCAGAAGATAGGTCGACTGGCTGTTTTGCGCTCCGTTCGAGGTGAAATCTCCCTGGCCGGCGAACGTCTTGCCGGCGCCCTGGTCGAGGCCGTTGGCCGGCGCTACGACCACGCCGGCAACCAGCGTTTCCAGGCCTGCGGCATTTCTACCGTTCAACGGGAGATCGACTATTTCGCGGTCGCCGATGACCTGAGAGAGGACTCCGTTTTCGGTATCGACTTGCGGCGGAGAATCTGTAACCGTAACGGTCACATTGGAAGTACCGAGCTTCAACTTGACCAGAACCGTTTGTGCTTGATCGGCTTGCAGCAGGATGTTTGCTTGCTGATATGTCTCAAAACCCTGCGCAGTCACCGTCAGCGAGTAGGTGGAAGGCAGCAACGCTGGAAAGACAAACTCTCCCGACTTTCCCGTGGCCACTGTGGTCGTCGCACCCGACTGAGTTTGCGTTGCCACAACCGTCGCCGAGGTCACAGCCGCCCCGGTGGAGTCGGTCACCGTGCCGGTAATCGACGCGTAGCCTTGGGCGTGGAGGCGAGCTACGGAGCAGGCGACGAACAGCAATACTATGGCTGCGAGCCGGGCGTAACGGGAGTGTGCGGGAAACTTCATGTCTAAATGCTCCTTTTTGTTCACAGCAGGTGTGGGCTCATTCCTGAGTGTTCCCAAATGGTGTTTGTATGAACGCAGCGAATCCTACCGGCTTTGTTTTGGGAATGTATATCGCCCGATTGGGTACAACATCGCGGCCTTAAGCGACGCCTTTTCCTGGCCAATCGGGTAGTAGCCGAATAGTACAAATGGTCTATACGGACGGGGCCGAATGGTCCACTGCGATCGCAGGTTTACACTCCGGCCCAAAGGCGAATATGATTCGTTCCTAGAGCGCCATCGGAGAGATTGGCCCCGTGACAACGAATCGATTGCCGAACGGCGGCTCGCGACAAGAGGCTTGCGGGACTGTTAGATTCCTGCATGCACAATCTCGCCGTTGTCGATCGATCGTGTCCAGATCTTCAATTCTGCTCTTGGTTGGCGCGATTTGTCCTCTCGTGTACGGGGGCGTACCGGAGCCGACACAACGGGTCTACCAAACTGCGGCGTCCATTCTCGACCTCTCACCCGAGGAGGCCAGTCACGGCGATCCCGCGCAGCTTCGTGGCGTGGTGACTCTATGCGCGGAGAGTGGTGGCCTGGTGATTGAGGACCACAGCGCCGGAATCTGGATCAATTCCCATCTTCACGTCCCCTGCGCTCCCGGCGATGAGATCGAGGTACAGGGGGTCGTCGGCCCCGGTTTGTATTCACCGGTCGTCGAGGCGATATCCATACGCAAACTGGGGCGTTCTCCCTTGCCTAAACCGCATCCCGTTACGTTCAAACAAATGAGCACTGGAGACGAGGACGAGCAATATGTTTCGATTGAGGGGGTGGTCCGCTCGGCGGGGCTGCACCGGGGCGACTCGAACCGGCAGAGAGTATGGCTCAAGATCGCACTGGCGGACGGCTTTGTCTATGCCTCATTTCCAGCCGTAGATGCTGAGGCCGGGAGCAAACTGATTGATGCGGTTGTCCAGATTGAGGGTGCGACGATAACCATGAAGAACGAAAAGAGGCAGCTCACAGCCCCTTCGTTTCTGATGGTGTCGGGAATGCAGCACCTAACTGTACTCCGGCCTCCGCCCCAGGACTTGTTTTCCCTGCCGCCTACTCCGATTAGCAGGCTGACGCAATATCGATCGGGAACCAATTATGCTCACCGAGTGAAGATCGCGGGGATAGTGACCTACTATAAGCCTGGGGAGAGCTTGATCCTAGAAGAGAATGGTAGAGGCTTGCTCGTCACTACGGAACAGACGAGCGATATCAAAATAGGAGACCGAATCGAGGCGCTTGGCTTCCCAGCTCTACAGCCCTCCGGCCCTATCGTTGAGGATGCAGTCTTGCGCTACATTGGGCCCGGACAACGGCTTCAGCCGGCGACCGTCAAGATTGAGGATCTCGCCTATGGCGAGTGGAATAACAACCTGGTAAGTACTCAGGGTCGCCTGTTAAGGCGGGTACACGAACCGTATCGCGAAGTCTTGTTAATACAAGACAAATCAAATCTGCTGTTGACAGAGTTGGCAGAACCGGACAACCCCAATATTCTGGCGAAAATTCAGGAGGGGAGCGCAATAAAGATAACGGGGGTTACCTTCCTGGAAGTGACGGACAACTGGAACCCAGGCCACCTGAGCAAAAGCGAGGTGCAGTATAAACTGCTCCTTCGGTCGCCGAGCGATATACAGGTCATTGACCTGCCCTCATGGTGGTCGACTCAACATGTTATCTATATAGCTTCGATCCTATCGCTTGCCTGTCTAGCCATGGTTGCTTTCAGTCGAATGGAGCGTTGGCGGCTTCAATCTGTTCTCAATGAGCGCGAGCGCATGGCGCACGAGATACATGACACTCTCGCTCAGAGTTTCGCCGGGATAGGTTTTCAGTTGCAAGCGATATATAAGGAGATTCCAAGCCAACTGCCTGGCCTGCGGCAGCAGGTAGATTTAGCGCGGGCGCTCGTGAAACACAGCCACGCTGAGGCGAAGCGCAGTGTTGAGCCGCCCAGTCCCGAGCCGCCCGAGAGAATCGACCTGCTCTGCGCGCTTGAGTCGTCAGCGCGCGCCATGGTTGAAGGCGGCTCGGTCGAAGTTTCTGCGCACTATACGGGCGCGCCGCGCTCCATCCCTCCCCATGTTGTGTTTTCCTTGGTACGGATCGGCCAGGAGGCCATCTCGAACGCAGTTCGTCATGCGGATCCAACCCATTTAGAAATTGCCGTCGTTTATGAAAAGCATACTGTGCGGTTGGCGGTTATCGATAATGGCTGCGGCTTTGTGGAGAGCGGAGACCTGCTTGGCTTTGGTTTGCGCGGTATGCACAAGCGAGCGGCCGCTCTCTCGGCAAGGCTGGAAGTTGTTAGCCATCCAGGGAGAGGAACTCGCATCGAAGTGGCAGCCCCACTTCCGCACAACTTCGCGGTGTTGGCCTTTTTGAGGCGCATGTGGAGGCATCTGGTGGAGGGCATATTGCATGTCAATATCGAAACGAGATGATGACCTCCCAATTCGGATTCTCATTGTTGACGATCACCCGGTAGTATGTGCTGGACTGACGAGCATGTTAAGTGCCCAATCTGGTTTCGAAGTAGTTGGGTCGGCAGCAACTGGAGAGAAGGCTCTTGCCATAATTGAACGGGAAAGCCTGGACATCGTGTTACTCGACCTGCGAATGCCGGGAATGGATGGGATCGGAGTCTTGGACGCACTTAAGCGAGCGGAGAACCCTCCTCACGTCGTGGTGTTGACAAGTTTCGAAAAGGAAGAGGACATCTATCGCTCGATCCGTGCTGGAGCTAAGGGCTACCTTCTCAAAGACACAAGTGAGTCTGAAATGGTGGCTGCTATCTCCGCTGTCATGGCGGGAGAGCGCTACATACCTCGTCACATCGCGGCCCGGCTCGCAGACCGGATGATGCGGCTGGACTTGACCGGCCGCGAACTCCAGATACTCGAACTACTCGCAAAAGGCTCTACCAACAAGGAAATTTCAGGGGTGCTCGACATTAGCGACAACACCGTTCGCCATCATGTCAAGCACATCATGGTCAAGCTTCATGTGTCCGATCGTGCGGAGGCAGTCGCGACCGCTCTACGGACCGGCGTGCTATCGGGAATGGACTGAATAACTTTCGCTGAATGCGGCGGCGGGGCATTTAGGGGTGTGCGCTCCCGCCATGGCCTGCTCTTGGAAATACTGTCCTTGCGCCAACAGCTCGGCGTCTGTGCCCGGATGGAATTTTGGCGAGGGACAACATCGGAAACGCAGAAAAACCAGATGCTCTAGGCGAGATCGCCGCATCTGGTTGGATTTGCATGAGTTGGTATGGTGCGCCCGGAGCGATTCGAACGCCCGACCTACTGGTTCGTAGCCAGTTGCTCTATCCAGCTGAGCTACGGGCGCACACCTTGCAAGCTGCAACCGCGCCAGCCGCAACTCTCTAAGTCTAGAGGATTCTCCGTTCGATATCAACCCAACTGACAGCCTCAAGTACCGCCGCATCGAACCTCACTTACCGCACGACCCAGCGCCGGAGATGATGTTCATGGAACGCATGGTGGGCGAGGCGGGGATCGAACCCACAACCACCGGCTTAGAAGGCCGGTGCTCTATCCAATTGAGCTACTCGCCCGCAATCGCACTGCTGCGGTCTACCGGCATCGCAGAAACAGCGCGCGCGATCTTTGTCGATTGTAATGGCAACCGGCTATAGCTTCTCGCGTACCCGCGAACCTGCACCGGCTTTGTTCGTTGTCCGCCTCCGCCAACCTGTGCTAAACCAGCACGCGACGGCTCACCGGCAGCGCTTCCTTCTTGCTGAACAGGTAGTGGTTCATCGCCTCCGCCGCCTTGCGGCCCTCGGAGATCGCCCACACCACCAGCGACTGGCCGCGCCGCATGTCGCCCGCGGCAAACACGCCCTCCACCGACGTCATGTAGTCCGCGTTCGTCGCTACATTGCCCCGGTTGTCCAGCTTCAGTCCCAGCTGCTCGATCATGCCCGAGCGCACTGGCCCCAGAAAGCCCATCGCCAGCAGCACCAGTTCGGTCTCGATTGTGAACTCGCTGCCTGCTACCGGAGTGAACGCCGGCGGCGGACCCACGCGCACCGCGTGCAACTGCTTCACGCGCCCCTGCTCGTCTCCGCTGAAGCTCACGCTGTTGATGCCCCAGTCCCGGATCCCGCCCTCTTCGTGGCTGCTCTCCGTACGCAACTGCATGGGCCACATCGGCCATGGCGTAGAGGCTGCGCGCGTCTCCGGCGGCTTCGGCATAATCTCGAACTGATGCACGCTCTTCGCCTTTTGCCTCAGGCTTGTGCCCAGGCAGTCCGCCCCGGTGTCGCCGCCGCCCAGAATCACCACGCGCTTGCCTTCCGCCAGGATCGCCAGCGCCGGGTCGATGGTGTCGCCTTCGCAGCGCTTGTTCTGCTGCGGCAGAAACTCCATTGCAAAGTGGATCCCCTTAAACTCGCGCCCGGGAATCGGCAGGTCGCGCGGCTTCTCGGACCCGCCCGCCAGCAACACCGCATCGTACTCGTCGGTCAGGCTCTCCACTGGGACGTTGACGCCCACATGCGCATTGGTCACAAACGTGACGCCCTCCGCGCGCATCTGCTCCAGCCGACGGTCGACGACGTGTTTTTCCAACTTGAAGTTGGGAATCCCGTAGCGCAGCAACCCGCCGATGCGGTCATTCTTCTCGTACACCGTCACCGAGTGGCCCGCACGCCGCAACTGCTGCGCCGCCGCCAGGCCCGCCGGACCGCTGCCCACCACCGCAACCCGCTGGCCGGTCTTCTCCTCCGGAGGCTCCGGATGGATCCATCCCTCGTCCCACGCCCGCTCCACCACGCTGCGTTCAATCAGCTTGATCGAAACTGGGTCCTGGTTGATGCCCAGCACGCACGCCGCCTCACACGGTGCCGGACAGATGCGTCCCGTAAACTCGGGAAAATTGTTGGTCGCATGCAGCCGCCGGATCGCATTCTCCCAGCGCCCGCTGTACACCAGGTCGTTCCAGTCCGGGATCAGGTTGTTCACAGGACATCCCGTATGACAAAACGGCACGCCGCAATCCATGCAGCGCGCGCCTTGCGCCTTCTGCTTCTCCTCAGGGAAAGGCACATAAATCTCTTGCCAGTCCTTCAGCCGCTCGTCCACCTTGCGGCGTGTCGGCTGTTCCCGCCCAATCTCAAGAAAACCCGTGACCTTACCCATGCTGTACCTGCCCGGTCGCTACCAGTTGCGACCCATTGGTTGGGGAAATGTAGACCGCCTCCGCGCGCGCAACGCCCAGAACGCGCTTGTGTTCGTGTGGAAAGACCTTGATGAACCGAGCCTGCGTCGCGTCCCAATGCTCCAGAATCCACGCCGCCTGCGGGCTTCCCGTCAGATCGATGTGTCGCTGCATCAGTCCGCGCACCAGTTCCAGGTCCTCATCGGAGACCAGCGGCTCCAGGTCAACTCCGGCGCGGTTGCACCGTCGCGTGGAGAAGTCGCCCCGATCGTCGTAGACGTACGCCCGCCCACCGCTCATGCCCGCGGCGAAGTTGCGCCCCGTCCCGCCCAGAACCACCACCACGCCGTTGGTCATGTACTCGCAGCCATGGTCGCCCACGCCTTCCACCACTGCCGTGGCACCGGAGTTGCGCACTGCAAACCGCTCACCTGCGATGCCGCTCAGAAACGCTTCGCCTCCGGTCGCTCCATACAGCACCACGTTGCCCACCAGAATGCTCTCCTCCGGCAGGAAGCTCGAAGTCTTCGGCGGGTACACGATAATCCGCCCGCCCGACAGTCCCTTGCCCACGTAGTCGTTGGCATCGCCTTCGAGTTCCAGCGTCACGCCCTTCGGAACGAACGCGCCGAAGCTCTGCCCCGCCGATCCCTGAAAGCGAAAATGGATCGTCCCATCCGGCAATCCGGCCGTGCCGTACCGGCGCGCAATCTCGCCGCCCAGCATGGCGCCCACGGTGCGATGCACGTTGCGGATCGCGAAGCTCCCGGTCACCGGCTGCTTCGACTCCAGCGCCGGCTTGGCCTGCGCAATCAGCGCATGGTCCAGCGCCTGGTCCAGCCCGTGGTCCTGCGCCTGCGTCTTCCGCCGCTTCACGTGCGAAGGCAGCGTCGGCGAGAACAGAATCGAAGAAAGATCGATTCCCTTCGCCTTCCAATGCGAATCGGCGACCGCGGCATCGATCTTGTCCACGCGGCCCACCATCTCATCCACGGTGCGGAAGCCCAGCTTGGCCATGTTTTGCCGCACCTGCTCCGCAATAAAGAAGAAGAAGTTGATCACGTGCTCCGGCTGGCCGGTAAACCGCGCGCGCAGCACCGGGTCCTGTGTGGCGATGCCCACCGCGCACGTATTCAGATGGCACTTGCGCATCATGATGCAGCCCATCGTAATCAGCGGCATGGTTGCGAAGCCAAACTCCTCGGCGCCCAGCAGGGCCGCAATCGTCACGTCGCGTCCCGTCTGCAGCTTGCCGTCCGTCTGCACCTTGATGCGGCTGCGCAGGTCGTTCAACAGCAGCACCTGCTGCGTCTCCGCCAGGCCCAGTTCCCAGGGCAGCCCTGCATGTTTGATTGAGCTCAGCGGCGACGCGCCCGTGCCGCCATTGTCGCCCGAGATCAGCACCACATCGGCATGCGCCTTGGAGACGCCCGCGGCCACCGTGCCCACGCCAGCTTCCGCCACCAGCTTTACCGCGATGCGTGCCTTCGGGTTCACGTTCTTCAAATCGAAGATCAGCTGCGCCAGGTCCTCGATCGAGTAAATATCGTGGTGCGGCGGCGGCGAGATCAACCCCACCCCCGGAATCGAATACCGCAGCTTCGCGATAATCTCGTCCACCTTGTGCCCGGGCAGTTGTCCGCCTTCGCCGGGCTTCGCGCCCTGCGCCATCTTGATCTGCAATTCGTCGGCGTTCACCAGGTAATTTGCGGTCACGCCGAAGCGCCCGCTCGCCACCTGCTTCACCGCGCTGCGCCGCAGATCGCCATCGGCGTCGCGCTTGAAGCGGTTCTCGTCCTCGCCCCCCTCGCCGGTGTTCGACATGCCGCCGATGCGGTTCATCGCAATCGCCAGCGTCTCGTGCGCCTCTTTGCTGATCGACCCAAAGCTCATCGCGCCCGTCGTGAAGCGCTTCACAATCTCTTTCGCCGGTTCCACTTCCTCAATCGGGATCGGCTCCTCGGCAACCTTCAGCTTCATCAATCCGCGCAGCGTACACAGGTGCTTGCTCTGCTCGTCCACCAGATCGGTGTACTCCTGGAAGGTCGCCGGGTTGTTATTCCGCACTGCCATCTGCAGCTTGCTGATCGTCGCCGGATTCAGCAGGTGGTACTCCCGCCTTCGCGGTACTGATACTGCCCGCCCACCACCAGCTCCGTCTCCGACTCCGTCAGCGGCTGGAACGCAAACCCATGCTTCATCAACGCCTCGCGCGCCAGCACATCCAGCCCCACGCCTTCGATCCGCGACGCCGTCCTGGGGAAGTACGCATCCACCAGCTCCTTGTTCAGTCCGACTGCCTCGAACACCTGCGCGCCGCGATAGCTCTGCAGCGTGCTGATGCCCATCTTCGAGAAGGTCTTCAGCAGTCCCTTGTTGATCGCCTTGATGAAATTCTTCTCCGCATACTCGGCGCTGATGTCGTCTGCCATCAGCCCGCGCGCCTTCATGTCGTGCAGCGTCTCGAACGCCAGGTACGGATTGATCGCGCTCGCGCCATATCCGATCAGCAGCGCAAAATGCATCACCTCGCGCGGCTCGCCGCTCTCGATGATCAGCGCCACTTGCGTCCGCGTCTTGTCCCGCACCAGCCGATTGTGTACCGCGGCCATCGCCAGCAGGCTTGGGATCGGAGCCAGTGTGGCATCCACGCCGCGGTCCGAAAGAATCAGCAGCGTACGCCCCGACGCCACTGCGTGCGCCGCGCGCGTGCTCAGGTCGTCCAGCGCATGCTTCAGCCCATCCTCGCCATCCTCCGCGCGGAACAGTGTCGACAGCTCGGTCGCCAGCAGGTCGCCCAACGACACCCGCCGCAGCTTCTCCAGGTCGCGGTTGGTCAGGATCGGATGCGGCAGCTTCAGCGTGTGGCAGTTCTCGGGCGCCTCGTCCAGAATGTTCCGCTCGGTCCCGATGTAGCTCGTCAGCGACATCACCATCTCTTCGCGGATCGGATCGATCGGAGGATTCGTCACCTGCGCAAACAACTGCTTGAAGTAGCTGAACAATTGCTGTGGCCGGTCCGAAAGACACGCCAGCGGTACGTCTGTCCCCATCGACCCGATCGGCTCTTCGCCCTTCGCGCCCATCGGTCCCAGCAGCACCCGCAGGTCCTCCTCGCTGTAGCCGAACGCCCGCTGCCGCCGCAGCAGCGTTTTCGGGTCCGACGAAGCCATCTTCCACGGCTCCGGCAAATCCTCCAGCGAAACCTGCTGCTCCTTGATCCATTCACCGAACGGCTGCCGCCCCGCCAGCGTCCTCTTGATCTCCGCATCCGAAATAATCCGATGCTCTACCGTGTCCACCAGAAACATGCGCCCCGGCTGCAGCCGTCCCTTCTTGCGCACGTCTTCCGCCGGCACTTCAATCACGCCCGCCTCCGACGCCAGCACCACCAGGTCGTCCTTGGTCACGATGTACCGCCCCGGACGCAGCCCATTGCGGTCCAGCGTCGCGCCCACAAAGCGCCCATCCGTAAACGCGACCGCCGCCGGCCCGTCCCATGGCTCCATCAGGGACGCGTGATACTCGTAGAACGCGCGCTTCTCCTCATCCATGTCCGGATTGCCCGACCACGCCTCCGGAATCAGCATGGCCATCACATGCGCGATCGACCGGCCCGACCGCAGCAGAAACTCCACCGCATTGTCCAGCGAAGCCGAGTCGCTTCCGCCCGGCGAGATCACCGGGTATATCTTCTCAATTGCGTCCCCAAACAGCGGGCTCTTCAGCACCGACTGCCGCGCGTTCATCCAGCTCACGTTGCCGCGGATCGTATTGATCTCGCCGTTGTGGCAGATGTACCGGTAAGGATGCGCCAGCTTCCAGCTCGGAAACGTGTTCGTCGAGAAGCGCTGATGCACCAGGCACAGCGCGCTCTTCACCAGCGGGTTGGCCAGCTCGTAGTAGAACTTCTCAATCTGCGGGGCCAGCATCAGCCCCTTGTACACAATCGTCCGGCTGGAGAACGACGGAATGTAGAAGTCGCCTTTGTCCTCGATCTCCGACGCCGCAATTTCATTCTGCGTCTGCCGCCGCACGATGTATAACGCGCGCTCAAACGCCTCTTCGTCCATCCCCTTCGGCCGCCCCACAAACAGCTGCTCGATGTACGGTTGCGACGCCCGCGCTTCGCGCCCGATCAGGTCGCCGTTCACCGGCGTGTCCCGCCAGCCCAGCAAAGTCAGTCCCTCTTCCTGGACAATCCGTTCCAGCACGCCTTCGCACTGCAGGCGGGCGTGCTTGTCCACAGGCAGGAACACCATCGCCACCGCATACTCACCCGCCCCGCCCAGCTTCATCCCCAGCTTCCCGCACTCCTCCACAAAGAAGTCGTGCGGAATCTGGATCAGGATTCCCGCGCCATCGCCCGTCTCCGGATCGCATCCCGCCGCGCCGCGATGCGTCAGGTTGATCAGGACCTCCAGACCCTTGCGAATGATCTCGTGGCTCTTCTCCCCACGAATGCTCGCGACCAGTCCCATACCGCACGCATCGTGCTCATTCTGCGGGTGATAGAGACCTTGTGGATCGGGAATTCGGCAATAGGGCTCGGATGTTTTCATGGCAAACCTTCCATCTGAAGGACTTCGTTTCCTGGCCAGGAAGACACAGCGGGTGTCGAAACTTCTGCGCCGAAACCTTGCTCCGGTGCTCAATCGACACGTCTGCCGTCGCGCGTCAGGGACAGAATGAACAATTCGGTACTTACAAATATATAAGGAAAAACCCCGTCTCGGCGGAGTTTCTTTCGCGCGCGGAATTCCCGCACAGCCTCTGCCTATATGTTACCGAATCAGGTCGCAAATCGGAAATCCCCAAGCCGCTCCCGCGACGCGCCGGCTTGAAGTCAAGGGGCAAACGGTCCTGTGCGCAACCGGGGCCCATCGCGGACCGCACGTGCTGACTATAATGACGTGGTTTGCAAAATGACGTGGTTTGCACTTCTTCCTTTGGCGCAACAACAAATCGGTCAGGTGGCCTTGCTCATGAACATGTTTCGTATCCCGGGCTCTTTTGCCCTCTCTGTCGTACTGGCGGCGTCGCTGCAGGTCGCGGCCCAGCAGCCGGCGCTCCCCTATATGGACCCCGCACTCCCCGTTGACCGGCGCGTCGACGACCTGATTGGACGCATGACGCTGGAAGAGAAGGTGCAGCAGATGCGCGACCATGCACCCGCCATTCCGCGGCTGGGCGTTCCCAACTACGAGTGGTGGAACGAAGGCCTGCATGGCGTCGCCTTTTCCGGCTACGCGACTGAGTTCCCCCAGGTCATCGGCATGGGCGCCACCTGGGATGCGCCGCTGGTGCATCGCATGGGCGAGACTATCTCCACCGAAGCCCGCGCCAAATATAACGAGGCGATGCGCCAGGACCAGCACGAGAGATTTTTCGGCCTCACCTTCTGGGCGCCGAATATCAATATCTTTCGCGATCCGCGCTGGGGACGCGGGCAGGAGACCTACGGGGAAGACCCGTTCCTGACCGGCCGGATGGGCGTAGCGTTCGTTACCGGGATGCAGGGCGACGACCCCAGCCATCCGCGGGTGGTATCCACGCCCAAGCACTTTGCCGTTCATAGCGGCCCGGAATCGACCCGGCATCGCGCCGACGTCGATGTTTCCCAGCACGATCTCGAGGACACCTATCTGCCCGCGTTTCGGGCGGCCATTACCGAGGCCCACGCCCAATCCGTAATGTGTGCCTACAACGCCATCGACGGCGCTCCCGCCTGCGCCAACACCATGCTGCTGCGCGATCACCTGCGCAACGCCTGGCACTTCGATGGGTACGTGGTAAGCGACTGTGCCGCGTTGGCCGATATCGACACCGGCCACCACTATGCGCCGGACATGGCCCACGCCGCCGCCGCCGCGCTCAAGGCCGGTACCGATCTGGAGTGCGGCTGGAGCGAGGGGCAAGCCTTCGCCGCGCTGGTCGACGCGCTGCACCAGCAACTGGTGACCGAGGCCGACATCGATCAGGCCCTGCGGCGGCTGTTCCGCGAGCGCTTCGATCTTGGCATGTTCGATCCGCCCGCAAGCTATGCCTTTGGCCGGATTCCCCTGGCGGAGAACAACTCCCCGCAACACCGCGCACTCGCCTTGCGCGCGGCCCGCGAATCCATGGTGCTGCTCAAGAACAAGAACGGGATCCTGCCGCTGCAGGCTGGAGTAAGGCGCATCGCGGTCGTTGGCCCCACCGCGGAACTGGTGCAGTCGCTGCAAGGCAACTACAACGCGCCGCCCCCGGATCCGGTCTACCCCGTCACTGGGATCGAGAAGCGCTTCCGAACGGCCACTGTGAGCTATGCGCAGGGATCGACGCTGGTCGCGGGCCTGGCCATGCCCATCGAACACACCGCTCTCAGCCCCGCCACCGGGACCGGCCATGGACTTTCTGCCGAGTATTTCAACTCCCCGGACCTCAGCGGTCAGCCCGTACTCACCCGGACCGACCGCAACATCAACTTCAATTGGGACAAGGTTGTGCCCGTAGCTGGCCTTGGCCGCAACCGCTTCTCCGTGCGCTGGACTGGCTACTTCACTCCCCCTGCGCCGGGGGAATACAAACTCGGCGTCCGTATGAATGACTGCTATGCCTGCGAAAATGCCGAAGGGTTCCGGCTGTTTCTCGATGGCAAACTGCTGGTGACCAGCGAGCACACGCCCTCGGGGCAACCGGGCCCGAGCCAGGCGCCCATCACCTTCTCCGACACCAAACCCCACGCCATCCGGCTCGAATACCTGCATGGCGACGGCAGCGCCGGCCTCGATCTTAACTGGCAGGCCCCGGCTGCGGTGTTACGCGACGAGGCGGTCCACGCCGCGCAGAATGCCGACGTCACCATCGCCCTCCTCGGCCTTTCGCCCGCGCTCGAAGGCGAGGAGATGCCGATGAAGCTGGACGGGTTCAGCGGCGGAGACCGCACCGCGATCGATCTGCCGGCGGATCAGGAAGATCTGCTGAAGGCCTTGGCTGCCACCGGCAAACCGTTGATCGTCGTGCTGCAAAGCGGCAGCGCCCTTGCCGTCAACTGGGCAAACGATCATGCCGACGCCGTGCTCGAGGCGTGGTATCCCGGCGAGGAGGGCGGTACCGCCATCGCCGAGACGCTTGCCGGCGACAACAATCCCGCCGGCCGTCTTCCCCTTACCTTCTACCGCTCGCTGGATCAGATTCCTGCGTTTGAAGACTACGCCATGCAGGGCCGCACCTATCGCTACTTTTCCGGCAAGCCGCTCTACAGCTTCGGCTACGGCCTCAGCTATACCACATTCGCTTACCGCAACCTGAAACTCGCCTCGTCAAGCCTCGCCGCCGGCGATTCGCTTGAGGTCGATGCCGATGTCGAAAACACCGGAGCGTTGGCAGGAGATGAAGTCGTCGAACTTTACCTGACCCAGCCCAAGGCGTTTGAAACGCCGCGCCACGTGCTTGCCGGATTCACCCGCGTGCATCTTGCCGCCCACGCGACGACTCACGTGTCCCTCACCGTCGATCCGCGCTCGCTGGGGCAGGTCGATGCCAACGGGAACCGGATTGTCGTTCCCGGCGAGTACAGCATCAGTATCGGCGGCGCGCAGCCGGAGGACTCCGCGCAGACGCAGACCGCCAGCTTCCGGGTAACCGGCACAAAGCAACTCGACAAATAGAGCATTTTCCCTCTACGTCCAGACCGAAACCTTAACCCAACTCGCCGCTCTTTGCCGGGGGGCCCGGTCCCGGTGATTCTTCCTTCCAACCCCGATGTTGGATTCTGATGGGTGCCCTCGGCGGGTGCCCCCGGTCCCTCGCTGTTGAGGACCGGGGATGGAACCAGGAGTCCGCGCGGGGGCCATGTGTACTGTCCCTTTGGCGGGTGGCCCAGGTCCGAATGACTCGACAACGGCGGGCGCCCCCGGTCGCTGCTGAGACGCGGGTTTAAGACGGAGGTGGGGCCACCCGCCGCACTCTGCACTTTAACGTGGCGAGCGCTTGGGTCTGCCAGCAGCTTCGCGAGGCATTTCCATATGATCCGGCAACCAAATACCTCATCTTCGACCGGGCAACCAATTTCAGCGGCGAGGTCATCGAAACGGTGAAGAGTTTCGGCATCAAGCCGAAGCAGACCAGCTTCCGTAGTCCGTGGCAGAACGGCGTCGCGGAACGCTTCGTCGGCAGCTGCCGCAGAGACCTGCTCGATCATGTCATTGTGCTCAACCAGCGGCACCTGAAGCGGCTCATGGCCGATTACATTCGCTATTACCATGACGACCGGACTCACCTCGGGTTGGAGAAGCAGACTCCGGCAGGACACGAGGCGGTGGCCAACGGTGTTGACGGCGGCAAGGTCATCTCGATACCTAGGCTCGGTGGCTTGCATCATCGTTACGACATCGCCGCCTGAGTTCTTGTTTCGGACATCTTTCAACACAGTTGATGAAAAACGACGGGAGAAGTGTGTCCGCTGGCTTGCAGCATCCTCGCCAGCACCGCTTTTGTGGCTATTCCGCGTCACCGATCAGGCCTTTTCCAGTCGAACTTCATCGCGAATCTGGACGCACAGTTCATCATTAACCCCGTTTTGTGCCCGGATGGAATTTTGGCGAGAAGAAAGGTCCAGATAGATGGCTTGATCGCCCTCCTCGAAGAAGATCGCCTCGCGCCGGTTCCCGCGCTGAGTGACGTGGTGAGCGCGACCTGGAACAACGATCCTCGCAAGCCTTGCCATGCGTCTCAGATTAGCAGCAATACGTATCCTGTCCCCCGATTGTCCTCGTTGGGGTCGAAAAAGCCTGCCATCTCCTGCCCCAGAGGGGAAGAGGGCGTCCAATCGCTAGCTTTATACCACGTCCCGCCAATCAGCCAAGTGACGCGTCCGTTTGTGTCGATGCTATTTAGCGGATTATTTCGGACGTATCCATACAAATTCCAACTTTGAGGGTTCTCAGGATTTAGGTCTGCGAACGGCAAATCAGGCAACATCCATCTGCCCATTGAGCTGGCATAGTACCTGGCCCCGAAGTAATCCAGCCCCGACTCCGAGTCTCTCTCCTTGCCGGTAAGCCCATATATACTACTGTTCTTTGCTCCCTAAAGACGTCAGCATCTCTACGAGATCCTTGGCGGTAAAGCCTTCTTTTGCAGCTATGTTCCTCAAGTCTGTTTCATTTGGAGAGCGTAAACCTCGCTTCACTGCAATCCGCTTGGCCGTATCGAAGATGTCGTCACTTTCCTGGGTGAAAACCTTTCGCAAGTCGCAATCGGGTGAGAGTTTGAAACTGGAAGCAAAGGATTCCTTTCGATACTCATCGAAGACATCCTCGGCCACATCCATACCGGCGACAGGCATTGCCGCTACAAACTCTGAGCGATTCAAGCCTGCTCGGCGCCGAAGTCTAAGCTGCAACCGCAGAGTTAACGCGATCGTCCCAACCGCGAATATGACAGCGAATGCAAATACGATGAGCGAGAAGTTGTTGAAGCCGCGTTCGATGTGCATCATAAGCATCTCCAGAGCTTAACCGCCGCGTAGGCATCGAGAGCCCAGCCGATGAATGGAGCCGCCCGTCCAAGCGCTCTACCGATCTTTGGAGTTCCTTTTAGGCCCAATGCTTTACCCGTCCGAGGCCCTCCCGTGAGCGAGGGAAATCTTAGGCCTTTTTGTGCCTTACTCCACACACTTGAAAGATAATCGGAAATGATCGAAGTATCGACGCTATCATCACTGATGAATGGCTTGAGGCCAGTTCCTTTACGGTTAATGAAATTCTGTAGCCCGCCATAAGGTTGCCCCATATAACGAAGCGGCTCGCCGACACCACCGAAGCCATATGCTGACGCGATGCAGCCGCTCGCATTTTGAACATCATCAGTAATCGCGGTTGACAGCAGTTGGAGGCTCGTATCGTCCGGGTCTCCCTGCCATTCGAAATGTTGGAACGTCTCTTGGGGTAGGAACCCGTCAAACCCAAAGGAATCGTCATCGACCGATCCTCCGCCATTAGCCTGGACAGTCATGTTCGTCGTAGGATCTGGAATCCATTGGCCCTGGCTACCTGTCTCATCCGTAGCGGTGCATTCTTCTTGCGTCGAATGAAAGTCATACTGATTCGGGTCGTCAACGTCGGCGTCCGTGCTCCCGTAATAGCAATACATCCCAGTTGGGTCGATATACTTCAACGGGTTGTTGAGAGCATAGCTGTAGAGATTGAGACTCTGCGGACTAGTCGGATCGGCATAGTAAAGCGCAGACGGGGAATAGGGGGACACGATACCTATTCACAGCAGTTTGAGCTGTCGAGTTTCATTGTATTCGCTGCCGGGTTTGCGACCCGGAGCGCGCTTGGCGATGGGCCGGCCTAGCAGGCGTTCGCGTTCGGCAACGAAGTCGGCCGTGCCCAGGGGCCGACCCGTCGCTTCGGCGCGACGCAGTTCGGTGAAGTCGTTCTGCCGAGGCATCGAGCAGAGCTTGAAAGTGGGGTATCCGATCCAGCACGCCTGCCGCAACGTAGAGATAGCCGGTGCCGGCGCCATCGCTCGTCACCGCGCAGATGCGTCCCTCCGCATCGTACAGGTAGGCGTTCCTGCCGTCGTTGGTCACATCGCCCGCGCCGTCGTAGAGCGGCGGCCACGTTGGCGGGCGGACTGATAGAGCTGATCTGGTTGTTGGTTGCATAGTTGACCGCGGTATCGACCGGCGATGCGCCCGAGGCGGCCTACTCCTCGTCCTCCCCCTCACCCTCGTCGACCTCTCCCTCGTCCGCCTCCAACTCCGTCACCTGCATCGTTCCCCCCTTCCCTTCCACCAGCACCTGGATCTTGCCCTCCGCCTGCTCCAGTTCCACCTTGCACGCCTGCGACAGCTTCATCCCTTCCTCAAACAGACGCACCGACTCTTCCAGCGTCAGATCCCCCCGCTCCAGCCGCTCCACCACCGACTCCAACTGCGTCAGATGTTCTTCAAACCCCGCCATATCAATCCCTCACACCGATTCCCAGCAGTTTACGCCCAAATTTCCAATGTCAAGAGGCAAAATGGCTTATCTATATGAAACAAAACGAAATAAACAATGCAGATGAGTTATGGTCAATCCACTACACTTAAAGTATGGGGAATACTGCGTCGCAAGCGCTCTTCTCTTCGTGTGCCGGCGTCGTCGCAGCACCTGCGACGCCTCCGCAGGGGGCTCGCAACTCATTGATTCTCGCTATCTTGCACACAACCGATTTAGAATCATATGCTTGCCCGAATAACAAGCCTGTAAGTGCAACTCAGCAAAGCACTTCCCGCCAAGATCATAGGGAGGGGGGGGCCCTCCCCCGACCCTATCAAACTGTCCCGAGTGGAATACTCGGCCGAAGGACCGCCTTCATCGCCCGCGTGTGCTCCGGCGTGGTTCCGCAGCATCCGCCAATCAGGCTCGCTCCTGCCTCGACCAACCTCCGCGCAAACCTCGCCATCTCCTCCGGCGAAACCGTGTACACGCCCTTCTGCGGCAAGCCTGCGTTCGGCATCGCAGCCAGGGGCAACCGCGTCGCTCCGCGCATCCGCTCGATCGCGCGCAGTACGCTCTCCGGCCCGTAGGAGCAGTTGCACCCAATCGCGTCCGCGCCCAACTCCGTCAACCGCGCCGCCGCCATCTCCGCAGTCGCTCCATCCAGGCAGTTGCCGTCCTCGTTCACCGTCATCATCGCCACCAGCCGCAACCCCGCAGCGGCCTCCCGTGCCGCGCGAATCGCCTCGCGCGCCTCGGCCAGCGACGTCATCGTCTCGACCATCAGCAGGTCCACTCCGCCTTCCGCCAGCGCGCCAATCTGCTCCGCAAAGGCAGCGCGGGCCTCGTCCAACCCAACGCTGCCGCCCGGTTCGAGCCTCACTCCCAGCGGCCCGATCGCTCCCGCGACGCACATCTGCGCCGCGTTCTTCTCCCCGATGCAGGCACGCGCAATGCGAGCTCCGGCCAGGTTGATTTCTCTCACCTTCTCCCGCAGCCTGCGCCGCTCCAGCCGATATGCATTCGCGCCGAACGTATTCGTCTCGATGATCTCCGCACCGGCCAGCAGATAATCCGAGTGCACGCTCGCAACCATCTCCGGCTGCGAAAGATTCAGATGATCGCAGCACCCGTCAATCGAGAAGCCGCGGGCAAAAAGCATGGTCCCCATGGCCCCGTCGCAGAGCGCGTGTCCGCCCGCAAACAGCCTCTCCAACACGTCGTTTGTCGTCTCCGCCTCGCTCAAACCCGCACCTGCCATCGCCTGCCATTCCCACACAATGATCCATCCTAAGCCAGCTTGCGATATGGGCCAGCGACCGCCGCGCAGGCCTTCAGGCACGTCTTCCTTTGGTATACTCAGACAGCGATCCTTAGGGAAACCCTTGCACCATCAAGGTTGGAGTTGTCCACGTTGAAGAATCGAAGTCTCTTTGTCCGCGGGTCCGGCGTCAGGTCGTTCCCCAGCCCGTCGCCACAAGCTCCCTTCATTCAGGACCAGACCACGGACAAGCCGTTGCATAGCAGCAGCCTGGGGTTCCAGGCCCTCTGCGGACTTTTGCTGGCCGTGTCCACCCTTGGAATCGCTTCCTGCCACTCCGCCGCCTACTACTACTACAAGTTTCCTGAGTACACCTATGCGGGCCGCCCCATACCGCCCAGCAAACTCGCCAATCGAGTGATGATCGGCGTCTCCGCCAACGGCAGCTCTGGCAGCCTGCAGATCGTCGATGCCCTGCGCGACATCCGCAGCAACGTCGAAGACACCATTCCCAGCTTTCAAATCAGCGGCTACTCCTCCGGATATCCCGGAACTATCCTCAGCTTCCCCGCGGAGACGCGCGGGTACGTGTATTCCAACAGCGATGGAAGCCTGACGAACATCAATTATTCAACCGAGGCTTCAGCGGGCTCGGTGGGCACCTTCCAGTCGGGATCCAGCGCGGTCGCCGTGCCTCCGACCTTCACGCGCTACTACGGCGCTGAAGATGCAGCCGGCATTCTGGAACTCGTCGACAACACCACGGGGTCCAGCTATGGGCTCAACATTCCCAATGTCTTCAAAGTCGCCGTGAATACGGGGGACACGGTTGCGCTGGCCATGGTGCGCAACTCCAACGTGCTCTATCGGATCTTCAAGCTGAACGAGAACCAATACCCGACCCAGCAGGCAGCCATTCTGGCCACGGGCTCCGCCGATTGCGAACCCAGCCTGCTTCCAGTCTACTGCGCGGTCTCCGTGCCAGGAACCTACGACCGGCCCAACGATGTGTACTTCTCGCTGGACGGCACCACCGCCTACGTGCTGAACTGCGGACCCGAATGCGGCGGCAACACCGCGAGCGTCACCCTGCTGCAGGAGGGCCCGCTGAACAATAACGTCATCCCCTCGTCACCCACGCAGCCGAACCCCATGATTGCCAACGTGCCGGTTCCCGGCGGCGTCACGGCCGCAATCTCGGACGGGACGACGCTTTACCTCGCCGGCCAGCAACTCCAGCCAGACGGCCTGTTCGCCGGCTTCCTCTCTACAATGAACCAGGCGACCAATGCCATTACGGCGCAGTACTCCATCTCCGATGGCAGCCACTCCAAGATGCTATTTGCCGACAATAACACTCTCTGGATCGGATCGCAGTCCTGTGCCACTGGGGAGCGAGCCAGGCAGGCGTCCCTCGGCGTAACCACCCAGGCCGCCAACTATGGCTGCCTTACGCGCTTCGTCCCGACTGGGGCGATCCTGCCTACATGGAGCTCCGGAACATTCTTTGCGCTCAGCCAGCAAGTCACCGACGGAACCAACACCCAGGTGGTGCAGACCGCCGGAACGTCAGGCGAAAGCACGCCCGTTTGGAGCGCTACCCTCGATGGCACGACCAAGGACGGAAGTGTTGTTTGGGTAAATATCGGGCCCACCACACGCGCGCAAGTTCTGCCCAGCGTCACTCCAAATGTCTCCAGCAGCTCTGCCTTGACCGTTGCCTACCCGAACCAGAACGACAACCAGTACTACTACGGAAGCCTCACCGGCATCTGCTGGGTGCAGAACCTCAACAAGGTCTATACCGCTTACGGTGGCCAGGTGCATATCTTCAGCACGGCGGACGGGTCCGAAATCGACAACGAGTTCGTAACGGTTCAGGGCACAGCGCTGGACGTTGCGTACATGGACGCCTCGACTGACGACGCAAACTAAGTCCCGCTTCGCTTGGTCCCATCCCGGCGTCACCCCCGGCTGAGACGGGCCAGGTCGCGGAGATACTGCCTCAGGGGCCGTGCCGGCCGGCCCCAGAAAACTTCGCCCGGACCGCGCACCTTCTTGTGGCTGAGCACGCCGGCGCCGCCGCCCAGGATGACTCCCGGACCAATGTGGGCGTGCTCGCCAAGACCGACCTGGCCGCCGAGAATAGCGCCATCTTCGATCACGCTGGAGCCGGAGATTCCTGTCTGCGCCGCGATGATGACGTTGCGGCCCAGCACGCAGTTGTGGGCGATGTGGACAAGGTTGTCGATCTTCGTGCCGGCGCCGATGCGCGTCTCGCCGAGAGCGCCGCGGTCGATCGTGGTGTTGGCGCCGATCTCGACGTCGTCCTCGATGACCAACGTGCCCTGCTGGGGGAAGGCGAGGTACTCGCCGGTGGCCGAGTTGCGCGCGTAGCCGAACCCGGTCGATCCCAGTACCGCCCCTGCCTGGACCAGGACGCGGTCACCGATGACGGTGCCGGAGTGGATGGTGACGTTGGCCAGAATGGTGCAGTCTCCGCCCAGAACCACGCCGCCGCCCAGAACCGCGTGGGGGCCGATGGAGGCGTTGCGGCCCAGTTGCACGCCGGAACCAAGGACCGCCGTCGGATGGATGTACGACCCGGACGGCCGTTCAGCTTCTTCCCGGGAACTCAGAAACCGTGCGGCGAGCGCAAAGGCGTAGCGCGGGTCCCCGACTGGAAGCAGGCGCGGATCGATTGCCGGCGCGGACTCGGGAGATGGAAGCAGCGCCGGGCGCACAAGGATGGCCCCGGCGGATGAGTTGAGCGCGGCATTGAGTGTGGCCGCATCCATGGCGAAGACGAGCGAAACCGGAGTTGCGGCCTCAATGCTCGATACCCGGAGAATCTCATACGCGGCCGGCGATGCAGGCGCCCCGACCAGTTCCGCGATTTCGCCGATGGTTGCCAACATGTCTCCTTGCAATACTTAGGATGGCACATTTGGGGCCCAGGCGGCGGTGGTTTAGAGCCCCAACTTCCCTGCGAAAATCTACCGCCCGAGATAGATATTCTGAATTTCGTACTTTTTCTACAGATTTCATTAGCGAAACACTGGTTCCAAGTCGCATAATATCAGTCGAGTCCGGTAAAACCTTCTATGACTTTGCGTAAATCGCGTCGACTCTATCTGATCCCCGTCCTTTCCAAAGCCCTCGATATTCTCGAACTTCTTCAGGCCGAGAATCAGCCACTGACGCTGGAGGCTATCCACCGCCAGACCAAGATCTCCAAGACCACCGTTTACCGCGTCCTGAAGACATTTGTTCATCGTGGCTATCTTTCCCAATCGCCTGACGGGCTCTATCGTCAAGTTACTCGGCCCAAGAAACTTCGCTTTGGCTTCGGAGGCCAGAGCGTCGACATGCCTTTCTCGGTCGAGGTGACTGAGAGCCTGAAAGCGGCGGCGGCTTCGGTAGGTGTGGACCTGATGGTCCTCGACAATTGCTACGACGCAACTACGGCCCTGCGGAATGCGGAAGAGTTCGTCAAGAACCGCGTAGATCTGGTGATCGAGTTCCAGGTGGAGCAGGAGGCGGCGCCGGTGATCGCCGACAAAATTGCAGCGGCGAAGATTCCCCTGATCGCGATCGACATACCCCACCCTCACGCCACCTACTTCGGCGTAGACAACTACCGGGTAGGATTCGAAGCAGGCGAAGTGCTTGCGCGCCATGCCCTGAAGCTGTGGGAGGGCCAAGTGGAGTGGGTGCTCGGCCTGGATCTGCCCGAAGCCGGACTGCTGGTGCAGAGCCGCATCACCGGTGCATTTGAGGGCGTGCGCGGTGGCATTCCGGACCTTCCCGTCGAATCCTTCGTTCGCATCGACGGGCGTGGGATGCGCGACCGCAGCCGCAAACTGATTTCGGATTTTCTCGATCGCCACCCGCGCGAACGGCACATCCTGATTGCCGCCGCAACCGACACCAGCGCTCTGGGCGCCCTCGATGCCGTGCGCGATCGGAGGCGGGAGAAGCACGTGGCCATCGTTGGCCAGGACTGTATTGCCGAGGCAGTCGCGGAGATGAGCAAGGCGTCCTCGCCGCTGGTAGGCTCCGTCTCGCACGAGGCGGGATCGTACGGTCCTAGCCTGATCCACCTCGGGCTTTCCATCCTGCGGGGGCAGACCGTCCCACCCTACAACTACGTCGCCCACAAGATGGTGACGCCGGAGTCGCTGGCGCACGCCTAGGCGCACTCTAAGGGCCGACTCGGCTGACGTGAGGAATCGTGGTGACCCGGGCAGGAGTCCAACCTGCGACCTTCGCGTTAGGAGTGCGCTGCTCTATGCAACTGAGCTACCGGGCCAGCTAACCTAGTGTAACTGGTAAACTGGAGCTGGAGGGATTATGCCTCAGATACAGCGGCGGCGCGCGGTTTCCGTGAAGATCGGGCCGGTGGTGGTGGGATCGGATGCCCCGGTGGTGGTGCAGTCGATGACCAACACGGACACCGCGGACGTTGAATCCACCGTGCAGCAGATCGCAGCGCTGGCGCGGGCAGGCTCCGAACTGGTCCGGATAACGGTGAATAACGAGGCGGCGGCCAAGGCTGTGCCGGCGATCGTGGAGGGGATCCGCGCCAAGGGTTGGGAGACGCCGATCATCGGAGACTTCCACTACAACGGACACCTCCTGTTGACCAAGTATCCCGAGGCCGCGCAGGCTCTGGCGAAGTACCGCATCAATCCTGGAAACTGCTCCATCGGCCGCAAAGACGACGACAACTTCCGCACTATGGTCGAAGTTGCGGTGAAACACCAGAAGCCGGTGCGGATCGGCGTGAACTGGGGATCGCTCGACCAGGCGCTGTTGACCAAGATGATGGACGAGAATTCAAAGCTTGCCGACCCGCTGCCCGCGCGCGACGTGATGATGGAGGCGATGGTGGTGTCGGCGCTGGATAACGCAGCCGCCGCGGAACGATATGGGCTGCGACGCGATCAGATTGTGCTCAGCGCCAAGGTCTCGGGCGTGCGCGACCTGATCGATGTCTACACCGAACTTGCCTCGCGCTGCGATTACGCCCTGCACCTGGGGCTGACCGAGGCCGGTATGGGGATGAAAGGTGTGGTGGCTTCGACCGCGGGCCTGGCGCCGCTGCTGCTGGCCGGGATCGGGGATACCATCCGCGTAAGCCTGACGCCGACTCCGGGTGGAGACCGCAGCGAAGAGGTGCGTTGCGCGCAGCAGGTCCTGCAGTCGCTCGGCATACGCAGCTTCATGCCGCAGGTGACAAGCTGCCCCGGCTGCGGACGCACGACGTCAACTTACTTCCAGGAACTGGCCGAGCGGATCCAGACTTATCTGGTGGAGCAGATGCCGGAGTGGAAGAAACAGTACGCGGGGGTTGAGGAGCTGAAGCTCGCGGTGATGGGCTGCGTCGTGAACGGCCCGGGTGAGTCCAAGCACGCGAACATCGGCATCTCGCTGCCGGGAACCTTCGAGGAGCCGAAGGCTCCCGTGTACGTGGACGGAAAACTGTTCACCACGCTCAAGGGCGACCGCATCGTCGAGGAGTTTCAGGTGATCCTGGACGACTACGTCGAAAAACGGTACGGCCGCCAGTTGGTCGGAGCATAGGCGGCAAGCTTTGATCGGATGTGGATGGGGAGCGGCAATCCGCTCCCCATTTTGTCATTCGCGGAAAGAAGTGTTTGCGCGCACTTCCGTCGAACTTGCCGGTCGAAAGGCAACAACGCTTGAAAGCTTCGGCCGGAGCCGCATGGGCACAAGTCGTTACGGCCAAGCTTCTCGCAAAGCTCTTTATCGCCGTGGACGACACGGAGACCGCGCTTGACGTTTGTCTCTGAGGGTATCCCTTGCGCCGCTTGCTACTGCGCTCGAAAGGAGTGGGCGAGGTCTTGGTCGTTGGTCTTCACAGTGGACCTCCTTAGGTGGTGTATTACGAACATAGCATGAGGGAGCGGGATTCTGGAACCAATGGCACCGCTGGTGCCTTCAGGATGCGAGCTGCTCCACTTGCAGCGGCTTGGCGGAGTTGAGTCCACGCATGTTCTTGGGAGCGGCGCGCAGCCCCAGAATCTGGAAGTCCTTGAGCTTGGCCTTGAGGACGTAGATGAGCCAGTTGTTGCCCTCGGGATCGATGGGGGACATATAGAAACCCGGATGCACCACGTAGCTGTGGTTGTTGCCGATCAATCCTTCGATGACCTCGCCGTCGTGGAAGGTGGCGCGGACCCATAGGCATTCTGGAGCCGGCAGGTGATCGTGGAAGCGCAGGTCGTCGTGCCATTTGCCTTCGAAGGATTTGACGAAAAAAATTGCCTTCACGCCATCGAGGGGAATCTGCTCCATTTTGTCGGAGCCCAGCGGCCGGAAGACAGGCGGGGCCACATGGAAGTCGATATCCTCCGCAGGCGGCCATTGGCTTCTCTCGGCGTAGCCCTTGACGCTGCGGTCGCCAAACTGGATGACCAGCATGTCCAGCTCTGAGACATCCGTCGCATCCCCGTGCTTCAAGCTGACCTGGGGCTCAGATCGTACTGCTTGATCTTGTACAGCAGGGCCTTGTAGCTGATTTGCAGATCGTTTGCGGCGGCCTTTCGGTTCCATCCTGTCTCCTCGAGTACGCCGGCAATGACCGAGGACTCAGCCTCACCCTTAAGTCCCCTCACCAGCTTTTTGAGGCCACCGGCCTCAACGTGGTCCTGTGCCTTCTCCAACGTCGGCGCGCTCTTCGCCCCTTCAAGTTCGGCGATCACGGTCTTCTCATCCTGCAAAATCAGGTATCGGTTGATAATGTTCTCCAGCTCCCGCAGGTTTCCGGGCCAGGTGTACTGGACAAAGGAATCCAATAGCGCGGGCGAGATTGGCAGCGGCTGAAGGTCATATTTCTTTGCCCCCTTGCGCATGAAGTAATTTGCCATGGCGGGAATCTCGTCGAGGCGTTCCCGCAACGGCGGAAGCACCAGAGAAAGGCCGTTGAGCCGGTAGTAGAGGTCCTCACGGAAGGTCTTGCGGGCCATCGCATCCTTCATATTGACGTTGGTGGCGGCTATGATGCGGACGTCCGTCTTGGTTGGGCCGCGACCTCCCAGCCGGGAGAAGGTGCCATCCTGAAGAACGTGCAGCAGCTTCGCCTGAAGCGAGGGCGGCATCTCGCCAATCTCGTCGAGAAAGATTGTCCCTCCGTCGCACAACTCGAACTTGCCGGGCTTGCTCCTGATCGCTCCGGTGAAAGCGCCCTGCTCATAGCCGAAGAGTTCGCTTTCCAGCAGGTCGGCGGGCATGGCCGCGCAATTGACCTTCAGGAACATGCGCCCGCTGCGCCGGGACATCTGATGGGTGTACATAGCGACAATCTCTTTGCCGGTGCCGCTTTCGCCCAGGATCAGAACGGGAATATCGGAGCGGGCGACGAGTTGGGCCTGCGCTTCGATTTCGCGCATGCGCTTGCTGGAGCGCACAAACGAGTGCCCGCCTTCGAGCCGGATCTCCTTGGGCTCGCCAACCTCTTCCTTAGGAACAAGCAGGTGCTTCGCGATGGCAACTTCCAGCGAATCGTCGACAAAGGGCTTCAGCACGACGCCACCGGCGCCGAGGCGGGCAAAAGCCTCATAATCCGCCATTTCGGCGACAGTGGCCAGGATCAGGACGGGAATCTCCGGCCGCGAGGTACGAACCTGGGAGAATAAAGGCATGGATTGGGATATGCCGTCCCAGGCCAGCAGGACCAGACTGGGCCGATGCATGGCCTCCAGGTCGCGCAAGAAAGCTCCCTCTTCAGAGAAGAGGCGGAGGTCGTAGAGTGCCGAGAAAGTCCGCTTCAGGTAGTTGAGCACCCGCAGGTTCGACTCGAACACAAAAAGGCAGGGCCGGTTGACCGGAACCGGTTTTGTAGGAGAGAGAGAAGCATTAGCCGCCATAAACTTGGCTCCATTGCGCCGATACCGGGTCATGCCGGTATCTGATATATGTGTGTGGCAGATATTAGAACCGGAGCAGGACCGCAGCGTACCATCGTCCTGGTCGCGTATTTCTCTAGAGTGCTGGGGCCAATGCGCCGGTATTCCAGTTTCTAACCGAACTACCAAACCACCTCAGAACAGTTTTGCCCAAAGTGGTAATAAAATTCCTACCATTGTGCAGAAATTTTACACGAGGTTGGGAAAAAATCTACATGAAATAGCGAATAAGTTTTTATTGGGGCAGTTAATGGGTTGAACAGCCCCCCAAGACATGCCAATTTGGTACCAAACGTGCATGTACTTTGGTAACCCAGGTGTAGTAGAGTACGTTGCCCGCCGGATCGATTGCCGGTTTCGGGAGACGACATGAGCAATCGGTGACAGGAAAATATGACGACTGTACGGTTTTCCGAGAACGAAACGCAGGCTGATCTCCCTCCTGTGGAAGTGTTTTTCGGCCGGACGGAGGAGATGCTGCTCATCCGGCGCAAGCTGGAGATGATCGCCAAAACGAACGTGCCGGTGCTCGTTCAGGGCGAGAGCGGAACCGGCAAGGAACTCTGTGCGCGCCTGATTCATGGAACCTCCGATCGGACCGTCGGAGAATTGGTAAAGGTGAGCTGTCCGGCGATTCCTCAAGGATTGATCGAGACTGAGCTCTTTGGATACGAAAAGGGTGCGTTCACCGGGGCCCATTCCACCAAACGCGGCCGCCTTGAGCAGGCGCACGGCGGGACCCTGTTTCTGGATGAAGTCGGCAGCCTGGACATTGGCGTCCAGTCGAAGCTGCTGCAGGTTCTCCAGGACGGCTCGTTCATGCGCGTCGGCGGACATGAGACGCGAACCATACAGACCAGGGTGGTTTCCGTTGCCAACCGGGACCTCCGCGACCAGGTGGCGGATGGGACATTTCGGCTGGACTTCCTCTATCGTATCAATGCCTTGACGATCCAACTGCCTCCGCTGCGTGAACGTGCTGAGGACATGCCGCAATTGGTGGAGTATCTCACCGGCTTCCACGCGCGCGCATTCCATGTGAACCCGGCTCCTTTGTCGCGCAATACGGTGCGATTGATGCAGAAGTACGATTGGCCCGGCAACATACGGCAGTTGGACAACCTCATCCGAAGCTATGTGCTGATGGGAAGCGAAGAGACTCTGATCTCCGAATTGGTCGATGACGAGAAGCCCGCATCGAGAGCGGTATCGGATGTCGATGTGAGCCAGCCCATATCGTTGAAGCTGGTCACCAGGAAGGCCACTCACGAGTTGGAGCGGCAGATCATCCTGAAGGTGTTGAAGGCGAATAACTGGAATCGCCAGAAGACGGCCAAGTGGCTGAAGATCAGCTACCGGTCCCTGCTTTACAAGCTGAACGACGTGGGAGCGGTGAATGCCATGGAACTGAATGGCGGAGTCTCGCGGTCAAAGTCGAGGTCGGGTCTGGCAACGGCAAGCGAACCCAGCAACCTGATCCAATAAACGAGCGCCGATTGCGGATTATTGTGCGCCCCGGCGGCGCAGAATGGTCTTGATCGTTTCAAACATAATCAGCAAGTCCAGCCCCAGGGACATGTGCTTAATGTAGTAGAGGTCGTATTCCAGCTTCTCTTTCGTCTCCGCGAGGGTAGCGCCGTAGGAGTAGCGAACCTGGGCCCATCCGGTAAGACCCGGCCGTATGAGCGTGCGCAGGTAGTAGAACGGCAGTTCCTCAGTGAGCCAGTTGACGAACTCCGGCCGCTCCGGGCGCGGCCCGACAAAACCCATATCGCCGCGCAATACGTTCCAAAGTTGGGGAATCTCGTCGATGCGGGTCTTACGCAGAAACATACCCACTTTGGTGACCCGTGGATCGTTCTTCGTTGCCCACTTGGCGCCGCCGGCCTCTGCATCGGTGAACATCGTGCGGAACTTTACGACTTCGAAGATGCGCCCGCTCATGCCAACGCGCTTCTGACGGAAGAAGATCGGTCCTTGGGACGACAGCTTCACCGCCAGCGCCACAAACGGAAACAATGGCAGGACCAGCAGGAGTCCAAGGGCCGCGGCGCAGATGGAGACAACCTGGCGGGTAAACTGCTGCGAAGCCCGAATGCGAAAGCCCTCGCTATACAGGAAATTCGATGGGCGAAGTCCGTCGAGTTGAATCTTGCCATACAGGCGCTCGCGCAGGCTGCCATCTTCTTCGACCGCGATTCCCTGAAACCGGAGCGTGAGCAGTTCCTGTACCGGAAGCTCGCCCCGCCGGCTCTCCATGGCGACAATGATGCGGTGGACCGGCAGCTTTGCCTTGGAAATGTTGTCGAGCGCTTCGATCCAGACCTTCTTCCGCTCGCTGGGCTCCATCTGGACGTCCTCCCAGTCGACCACCTCCATTCCCAGGTCGGGACGGGCGCGGATCGTGTCCACGATGGAGCGCGCATAGTCTCCCGCTCCGAGGACATAGATGCGCTCGCGAAAGATCCTGCGGCCGATCACCCATTCATAGCCTCGGCGCAGGAGGATAAGCGCTGGCGCGAGCATGCCGAAGCCAAGCACGTAAACATCGGGGCCAATCGAAACATCCGGGTCGACCAGCAGAAACGCCGAGAGGATGAAACAGTCGAAGCCGAGCACCAGCAGGACGCGGAAGTAAATCTCCAGCCGGCCGGAGACAATGCTGGGTTCATACAGATCGAAGTAGTAGGAAAGAACCAGGCTGACGACGGTAATGACGGCGATCTTCAGGAATCCGTCTTGAAGCTGAAGCACAAACAGCGCTTGATCTCGGAGCATGATCCAGGTCGCGGCGAGAAAACACCCACTGACGATAGCCGCCTCGCAGAGCAGGAGAAGCACCGTCCGCGTAGGGTAATAAACATTCAAAAACCGGATCATTGCCTGGACCGCCCCCGATCATTCTTCGACTTTGTCGTATCCATCGTAGCCGTAATAGCCTCCGGCCGCGGGCGGGTTCTTCACAGCATTCAGCACAAATCCCAGCACCTTCGAAGCCTTCAGTTCGGAGACAGCGCGCTGGGCAATTTCGTACTTGGTCACGCCCCCGCGTGCAACCAGCAGGACCGCGTCGCAGTTGCGTGCGAGATTCACGCCGTCGGAGACCAGGTTCACCGGCGACGAGTCGACAACGATCCAGTCGAAGTGAGGGGCCGCGGCTGCGATGAGCCGCTCAAACCGCGGGCTGCCGGAAAGGTCGGCGGCTTTTTCGTGCGCGGTGCCGGCGGGAATGAAGGTCAGCGAAGCAAGTCCGGGGGGCAATGGAGAACCAGGCTCGCTGGGGCTTGCGCGCTGCATGACCTCAACGATGGAAGCGCTGCCGGAAAGATATTCAGTCAAGCCCGGGCCCTGGGGGCAGCCAAGCAGCTTGTGCAGGGTGGCGCGGCGCATGTCTCCGTCGATCAGAAGCACGCGGCCCGCCTTGTGCCGAGCAAAGGAGACGGCGAGGTTGGCAGCAATAAAGCTCTTTCCCTCTTGCGGAATGCCGCTGGAAACAAGAATGGACTTAATGTTGTTGAGGTCGCGAAACTCCTGCATGCGCGAGCGCAGACTGCGAAACTGCTCGACCGCGGCGCCTTTCTCGTCCAGCGCAGGAAATTGCGCAGGCGAAGGGTGCCACGCGATCTGAGGAACCCGGGCGAGGTCGGCGTCGGTCAGTTCCGAACCGGCATCGGGCGCATCGGCAAAGGCAATCTTCGCGTCGGCGAGAGGCGCAGCGGACACCTTACCGTTGATTTTGGAAACCGGCGTCAGCGTCGCCACGGCGCGGCCCGCATTGGGAAAGGCGGAAATGTGAGCGGGCGCCTCTTCAAGCACGGACTCACTCGCTCGCGCCCTCGATTCAGGATCGAGTCCAGTTGTGCCGGCATTGGTGCGGTCCAGTTCCGCTTGCCGCAATGCTTCATATATTTTGCTCATCTCTCTTCCCTTTCTGGGTGCTTCTGCGATGGAAGCGTGGAGTTTGGTGAAAAACCCGCGTGCGTGGCCGAGACCATAAAGGGCTGCGGATCAAGATCGAGATCGCAGGCCACCGCATGGATCAACGGCTCGGGTACTTGGTGAAGTTGTTCAACATAAGCCAGGATCAGGGCGTGCTCGCAGATCAGGTTGATGATGCGAGGTATGCCGCGGCTCGCCCGGTGCACCGCCGCGACCGCATCGTCGGAGAAGATGCGCTCCGAAGTGCCGGCGATCGACAGACGCTGGGCAATGTAATTGGCCGTCTGTTCGGCGGTGATCGCATGGGTGCGGGCCCAGAGCGCGATCCGCTGGCGCAGTTGCCGGACATCGGGAGCGCGCAGCTTCTCTTCGAGTTCTGGCTGGCCCGAAAGCACAATCTGCACCAGCTTCTCGGAGGAGGTCTCCAGGTTCGTGAGCAAGCGAATCTCCTCGAGCAGCTCCCACTCCAGATTTTGCGCCTCGTCTACCATGATGACGCAGGTTTCTTCGCGGCGAAAGCGCTCGATAAGCCAGCGATTGAGCTGAATCAGCATTCCCGACTTGGTGCGATTCTGCGGTGAGATGCCGAAGTCCGAGAGGATGAACTCGAGAAAGTCGAGAACGTCCAGGCGCGGATTGAAAACGAAGGAGCTGAAGACGCGGCTCTGGTCCAGCGATGCCAGCGCGCGCCGCAGCAGCGTGGTCTTGCCCGTACCGACTTCGCCCGTCAGGACGATAAACCCTTTGTGCGCGGAAATGCCATATTCCAGCGTGGCGAGCGCCTCGCGCGTATGCGGCATCATGTAGAGAAACCGCGGATCGGGGCTGCCAGCGAAGGGGTTGGTCTGAAGGTGGAAGAAGCTCTTATACATGGCTATCCCGAGGACTCCGCGATCAGTTCCTTAGAGCGTTTGCGATTGAAGATCCCCTTCAGGCGGGAAGATCCCGAGGGCCGAATGTCGGCAACGTCCCCCGACCAGGCGATGATCGCGAGAGTGGGCAGTTGGGTAAAGTCCCATATGTCGCGCTCGGATCGCAGCGCGGTATCTCTATACTCCACCAGGGCGACAAGCAGCAGGCCAAACACCAGACCCGCCGCCAGACCGCCACCGGCAAAGACACTCTGCTTGGGAAAGCTGGGGGATTCAGGGAGGTTGGACTCGTCCAGAAGCCGGAATGACTCGCCCTCCTGCCGGTTTTCAAGCGCGGTGGCTTCCTTGGCCTGTTGGGTCTGGGCAAGCAGACTGTTGTAGTACGCCAGCGAGGTCTCGGCGCCGCGGTTCAGTTGTTTGTACTGCTCCTCGACCTGAGGAGTGGCCTGGATGCGCGCCTGGTAATTGCGGATCTGCTGCTGGATCTGCTCCTGTTCCTTTTGCTCGCTCTGGATTTGCAGGCCGACAGCCTGCAGGGATAGCTTGATATTCCGCACCCGCTCGGCTTCTGCTGGATTGACCGAAGGCGCGCTCGAAGGCGCCGGCGTGGCGGCGGGCGCCTGCGCCATTTCCTTTTGCAGGTTTGCGATCTGACGATTGACGTCTTTGACTTCGGGATAGTCCGCCGTGTAGCGCGTCAAGAGATCGGCCTTTTGGGCAACCAAGGCGTCAAGCTCCTTCTGCTGTGCCAGCGGACTCTGCACAGCCGCCGCGGACGGTGAAGGCGCTTGAGGCTGCTGCGCGAGCACTTCCTCATTCATCGCCTTGGTCTGCTCCAGTTGCGAGAGCCTCTGCGTGGTTGCATCGAGTTGGGAACGCAGGGTAGTCAGAATGTTGACATTGCTGGCTTCGTCGCTGGGCTGCATGCCGAAATACTGCCGCTGGAAATCGGCGAGTTTCTTGTCCTGGTCGTCCAGCGTGCGTTTGGCCTCGTCCAGTTGTTCCTTCAGGAAATCGGTGGTGCCTTCCGCCGCAGCCTGCCGCTGGCGCAGATTCGCGCCCGTAAACAGCGACGTGATCTCAGCACACACTTGCTGCGCGGTGTGTGGATCGTTGGCGGTAAAGAAAATCTTGAACCCGGGGAGTCCGCCCGCACCGGATATCTCCGAATGGATGGGTTGGATATCGATACTCTTGCGCGCCAGGTCGATCCGTCCATCCATGGTCAGGTGCTGATCGGCGTAGAGGTTGTACTTTTCGATGATCGGTTGCAGCTGCGACCGGCTTAGAATCTGCTCTTTCATGGAAGCGAGGCGGCTGTCCAGATTCTGGTTGACCACAGACCGCACGAACTCGTCGGGCACCTTCTGCTGGTCGATCAGGACGAGCGTCTCGGAAATATACCTGGGCGGGATCAGGAAAGTGATGCCGATCGCAACGATTGGCAAAACGATCGTCGGAATGGCGATGATCCACCAACGCCGCTTGAGTATGGTGAGATAGTCTTCCAGGTTCAATGTGCGATGACCGAGCATAGATACTCCTTACTGGCGTCCTACATGAATTGAACTGGGCGAGTAGGTCACCCCAAAACCGACAACCTGCTCCCGGCCGGTGAATACGTCTACGGCCGTGCTGCTTGGGCTCGACTGGTGCTCAAACGTATAGCTGGCGTACGCCGAGAGACTGCGCATGATGGCACGAGAAACCTGAGCGCCCGCAACCGTGGTGTCGAATGCATCGAACGTCACACTTGCCGAAGGCACGCTGGAACTCTCCGTGTAGTTTGCCGTCGCGGCGCAGTTCCATACCCGGGCAAACGTGCGGCCAACCGAAAGTCCTCCCCCCTGAGACAACGCCCCGCCGACAGCGCCAAAGCCGGCGTTGGTGCTGCGCACATAGCTGAGCGACGCATGGGAGAACTGTCCGACGTATGCCAAAGAGGCGGCAGCATAGGCGCTCAGCGCTTGCGTGCCGCCAGAGTCGATACCGCTCCACTGCGGACCGGCCGAAACTGTCATGCTGAGCTTGCGGCTGAACTGGTGGCTGAACTGCATACTCGCAGTCTGGCTCGTGAACCCGGGTTCGGTGATGCCGGAACTGTTGTCCGGATAGGTGTAACTGGAATACAGATAGCTGCCGCCAAACGAAGTGCGCGGGTTGAGTTGGTGGCTTATGCCCCCCCCGCCGGTGGTCGAGTCGCCGTCCAACCCCTGGCTGCCGGACCCAAGGAAGCGCATGATGGCGTAGGAACCAAACCCGTTTATAGACGTCTTGCCGGTGACTTGACGCTGAACACTTCCGGAGACGGTGTTGTTGACACGGTCAGAGTAGGCGGTCAACACCCCTTGGCTGGTCTCCTCACCCACCTGCACCGGAGGAATACCGAGATCGCCAACTCCAGGAACCCCGGACAGGCTGCCGATCGAAGTCCCCGGGAGGTAAGAGACATTGTCGGATACGATGAAATTCCATTTCTTCAGGTTGGCAACCTGAGACATCGCAAGATTGAGATAGCTATAGGATGGTTCTCCCGACGTCGACCAGGAGTGACCGCCTGAGAAGACCATGCTGAAGGGATACAACCTGCTGCTCGAAATGTAACCCAGATTGCCCGTCAAATTGGTCGCGGAATAAGCTCCCTGGCTCCCTTGGTAGCCCCACAAAAGGCTCTCCGAGGCGCTCACCCCATAATTCAACGTGCCCGCGGTGCGGGGCAGAGCAAAGCCGGTGGAGACCGGCGCAGCCTCCGCGGCCGGGAGAGCCTGCCCCAGCATCGGCGAAACCATCGTCATGGTCAGCACGGCGATAAAAAGTGCGCGCGCAGGGATAGACCGCGGCATAGAGGGCCGGGTATGAGCAATTGGCCACCCGGCGAACCGGGCGGAGGACCTGGAAACGGAATTGGGTGTATTTTTCATGGGACCACGATGGTGTCGCCGGGAAGCAACGTGACACCTTGCATGTCCCCTTTCTTCACGGCCTTGTTGTAATCGAAGAACACCTTCTGCTGCTTGCCCGGGTCTCCGCGCAAGATATAGATGTGTTTTCCATTGGCATATGGAGTGAGGCCGCCCGCGCTGGCAATTGCCTGCAGGATCGTCATGCCTGGCGCGATCGGGATCGAGCCGACGTGACCGACATTCCCGATCATGAAGACGTTTTTGCTGTTGACCTGGAGCACGCTGACGTTGACCACCGGATCGGTGACAAACTTCGTCAGCTGAGCGGATATATTCTCACCCAATTGCTCGGACGTAAAACCGGCGGCCATAATATCGTTGATCAACGGGAGTGAAATCTTGCCGTCCGGCCGCACCGTCAGGGTGGTTGAGAGCTGCGGCTCCTTCCACACCTCTATCTTCAGCGAATCGTCCGCGCCAATGATGTACTCGGGGGACAATGGCCCCGCTTGTACAGAAGCCTTGGGCGCCGGCATGGGCGGGGCCGGTTTGGCTGGTTCGGCGCTAAGGACTGGCTTGCCCCCCATCTGCTGGGCCAAACCGCTTCCCAGAGTCGATAGCAGGCAGATCGAAATAGCAATGCAGCGGAAGCTGTTCATGTTCCCATCGATTCGTTGTGTCGACCCGAGCCGGGCGTTTCTCCTGGGAGGCGCCGGACTTGCAACTCCTGTGGCAAACTCCTCCGCCGAAATGTCATTCATGAGAGTGCAGGTACGTTGGATGCCAATCCCAGCAAAACTGCACTTGACTGGATCGAAGCCGATGGCAGTGGTCGACGGCCATCGGTTCTGGAGAAGCATCTTTGTGATTTTACACCCCAATGCCACGAAACTAACGCCGGCGCACGCCACGGGTATCAGGTTATATCCCACCTGCAAATGGGAGAATTTTCATGCTCTTCTGCGGATAAGCCTATTCCACTTACCGCCTTGCAGTTATTACACTTAAGTGTGCCGCACAACCCACTAAAGTCCGCCGCATCCATTGTCTTTTTCGGGCGGGATGCGTGTCATAATCCTATAGGCCGATGAAAAATTGCATAATCAGGCAGGAAGTCGTTCCTCATGCATGAGAATACAGTGGTTCCTGTGATCTCTTCTGCCCCGCCCTCCGCGAACTCCCTGCCGGAAATTGCCGCCGCGGAGCCTATCCGTCATCCTGCCGTAGCGTCCGAAAAAGGCGGCGAAGAACGGAATAGCGCAACCTGGCCGGTTCCCTGGGGACAAGTCGCTGTCCTGGGCGCGCTTCTGTTGCTCCTTTATCACCGCATCGCCGTCAAGTTGGTGACGGACTGGTACATCCTGCCCGATTTCTCGCATGGCTTTCTGATTCCCTTCTTCGCCCTTTTTCTCCTCTGGGACAAGCGCGAGGAAATCCGCCACACGCCAATCGCACCGAGTTGGGCGGGAACCTCTCTCGTGGTTCTGGGTCTATGTGAGCTGTTGGTTGGAATATTCGCCACCGATCTTTTCCTGCAACGCACTTCCTTTGTTTTGCTGCTCGCCGGGCTAATCTGGACGCTGCTGGGCAAGGCGATGCTTGGACGGGTCAAGTTTGTGCTGTTTGTGCTGTTGCTGGCCATTCCCCTGCCAGCCGTTCTTTTCAATCAAATCACCTTCCCCTTGCAGTTGCTGGCTTCGCACTTTGCAAGCGACATCCTTCCATGGTTTCAAGTTCCGGTGCTGCAGGACGGCAATATCATTCGGTTGCCTGCAATGCCGCTGGAAGTGGCCGAGGCATGCAGCGGCATACGATCGCTGATGAGCCTCTTCACCGTCGCCGTGATCTATGGCTACTTCCTGGAGCGGAAGACCTGGCGGCGTTGGGTGCTTGCGCTCTCGGCCCTGCCGATTGCGGTCGCAGCAAACGTCGCCCGCATTGTCGGCACTGGTCTGTGCGTGCAGTACTGGGACCCGGACAAAGCACTTGGGTTCTTTCATGAGTTTTCCGGCTGGCTGATGTTCCTGGTCTCTCTTGGATGCCTATACCTGGTGCATGTTGCAATGCGTTTCGCGACGCGGAAGGGTAAGCCGACTGCATGAAGTCCCTACGACTTTGGTTCGTCGTTCTGGCAATGCTCTTCACCGCCGTCGTGCTGCATGTGCGCGGAGACGTGGATCGAGTGCCCCCAAGCCGCCCCTTGAGCGAGTTCCCGCTCAACATCGGAGCGCGCTCGGCAACCGACGTCCCCCTGGATCAGGAAACCTTGGACGTCTTGGGCAAGGGGGACTTCCTTAGCCGGGCCTACATAGCGTCCCCCGGGTCCCGGCCCGCCGACCCCGGCAATTTAGTGCCGATCGGACTCTTTATTGGATACTTTCCCACGCAGCGGACTGGGCAGTCCATCCATTCTCCGCAGAACTGTCTTCCCGGTGCGGGATGGACCTTCCAATCCTCGGGGGTCGCGGCGTTCACCGACGCAACCGGCAAAAACTACAGCGTCGGCGAATACCTTATCAGCAATGGATCTTCGACGCAGGAAGTGCTGTATTGGTACCAGATCCATGGGCGCAGCATCGCCAACGACTATATGGCAAAGCTATACACCATGGAAGACTCGATTCGCTACGCCCGCACCGATGCTGCATTGGTTCGCATTATCACTGCAGTCGGCCCGGGGGAAGAAAGGCCGGACGCTCGCCAGCGCGCGATCGGGTTCGCCGAGCAGATCACGCCTATGTTGCCGGCCTATATCCCCAATTAGACAGCGTGGATTCGGTGGCCTCGTGAGATTGATACCATTGAGCCGCGGAAACAATCGCCTGAAGAAGTCGTACAACAGAGGATGAGGAGTTCGCACATGCTGGAAGCACGCAAGGCTCACGTCGCCCGAATCTCGGCAATCTTGGTTGCATCGCTCGCTCTGGTTTCTGCTGTTGGCTGCCACCGCGATCCAAATGTTCGCAAGCAGAAGTATCTGGAGAGCGGAAAGCGGTACGAAGCGAGCGGCAAATATAAGGAAGCCGCGATCCAGTTCTCCAATGCTCTGAAAATCGATAAGGGCTTCGCCCCCGCTTACTACGAACTCGCCAAAACCGAGTTGCAGATGGGCAGCGTGATGCCCGCCTACCAGGCGCTGATGAGGACAGTCGATCTCGATCCATCGAATGTCGCCGCTCGCATCACGCTCGGCAATATGCTTCTGGCTGGACGCGCCACTGCCCGCGCCGAGGACCAGGCCAAGGCTGTTCTCGCCATCAATCCGAACAATGCCGACGCCTACGCTCTGCTGGCCGGGGTCGCCCAAAAAAAGAGCGACAACGCGGAGGCGCGCAAGGACATGCAGCGCGCGATTGCACTCGACCCCAACCGCTCTGCCTTCCACAGTGGGATGGCGTTGCTGGAGGCCGGAACGCCGGATGATGAGGGCAATGCTGAACAGGAATTGCAGAAGGCCGCATCGCTCGACCCCAAGAGCGCGACCCCGCATCTCTTGTTGGCGGCGTTGTTCGAAAAGAAAAATGATATGCAGGGGGCGGAACAGCAGTTCCTGCAAGCCATCGCCATCGCGCCGAAAAACCTGCAGGCGCGCGTATCGTTGGCGGGGCTCTACCTTCACGTCGGCGACAAAGCCAAGGCCGAGCAGACGCTGCTCCAGGCCGTACAGAACGACACCGCCAACGAGGCGGCTAGCCAGGTGCTTCTGGAATTCTACGGAAAGACGGGGCAATTGGACCGTGCGGAGACCGTGTTCGCCGACCTGAGTTCCAAGAATCCGAAGAGCTTTGCGATCAAGATCACCTACGCCCGCATCCTCTTTGACAAAAAGGACTACGCCAAATCGAAAACCGTGGCGGACCAGCTCGCCAAGACCGATGCCGGCAATCCGCAGGTGCAGACCCTGAATGCGCTCTTGTTGCTCAACACCGGTAAGATTGACGACGCACTTGCGCTCTTGAAGAAGGCCGTCAAGGACAATCCCAATAGTGCCGAGATGCAGCTTCTGCTCGGACGCGTCGCCGCGATCAAGGGAGATCTGGCAACTGCCGAGACCAGCTACAGACAAGCCTCCACGCTTAGCCCCGGCAACCTTCAGGCAGAAACCGGCCTGGCGGATATTGCAATCAGACGCAATGACGTGCCCATGCTCTCCGAAGTGGCCGATAAGACCATCCAGGCCCATCCGGACTATTCGCAAGCCTATCTGTGGAGAGGCACAGCCGAGGGCACCCGCAAGGAGTATGACAAGGCGGAAGCCGACTTCCAGGCGGTGCTGAAAACCAACCCGGACAATCCTGTGGTTTATATCGAACTGGCCCAGCTTCGGCTTGTCCAGGGTCACATTCCCGACGGCATCGCAATGCTTGAGAAGGCTCTTGAAAAGGACCCGAACTCCTCTCGCGCGCTGGGTATGCTGGCAAGTTATATGCTGGCCGCGAAGCAGCCGCCGGCGAAGGTCATCGCTCGCGTTCAGGCCCAGATCGCGAAACAGCCCCAGAATGGCGATTTTTATGCGGAACTGGCATACCTCCAACTGAAGACGAATGACTTCAAGGGCGCGCTCGACAATTCCCACAAGGCAATGCAGATGAATCCGGCCAGCCCGCTGGCTGCGCAGACTTATACCCAGGCCGAGGTCAACCTCGGCGATCTGGACTCCGCACTCTCCACCTGGCAAAACTGGACCAACTCGCACCCGGGCGACGCCCATGCCATCCAGGTGCTGGGCAGCCTCGAGGCGGCGAAGGGCGACGACGAGAAGGCAATGGACACCTTCAAGAAGGCACTCCAACTGGACCCGAACAATGGCGTCGCAGCCAACGACCTCGCCTACCTGATGGTCGAAAACGGGGAGAACGTAGATGTCGCGCTTACCTTGGCGCAGACAGCCCGGCGCGTCCTGCCGGACAACGCGGATACGGCCGACACGCTGGCCTGGGTCTACTACTATAAGGAAAACTACACTGCGGCACGCGATCTCCTGGAGTCGTCGGTGAAGACCTATCCCGACAGTGCCCCGATCCACCTTCACCTGGGCCTGACCTACAGCAAGCTCAACGATAAGACCGACGCGATCGCGCAATTGAAAAAGGCAGCATCGCTCGCTCCCAACGGCAAGGTCGGAAAAGACGCAGCCGCCGAATTGGCAAAGCTGCAATAGCCGGAGGACGACTTAGCTCAGGCGGTCACGGCCGGAAGCGCGAAGTGCCACCTGCGCCAGCCCAGCCGCAGGCCCAGGTACCCAGCCGCCTGAAAATCTGCGGACTGAAAGAAGTCGATGAAAAAGATCGTTTTGCGATAACGGCACGGATTCATCCGTGCCGTTATCGCTGCAAAATCATCGCGGCTTCAGACGCTGATATCACTCTTTGCGGCTAGATGCGGACTCCCTCAGCACCCTCTGAAAGCCCGATATAAGGTGTGGCCACCACCACCACCAGCCTGGCCTGCTCTTCATTGAGCTGCCTGATCTATGGATCGGGTCGGGGTTCGGTTTTGGTGGAGCTGAGCGGGATCGAACCGCTGACCTCCTCGTTGCGAACGAGGCGCTCTCCCAGCTGAGCTACAGCCCCCCACCAGACGCATCGCGCTCAGCCGATCCAACCCAGCCACTCGCCATGCCGTCAAAACAACCTCTATGAGTGTAACAGCATGGTGCCGCCGCGCCTAGAGCCACTCTTGTCCAACGCAAGATGAGCCTGAAGGTTGGGGTTGATTCCAACGCAAGATGAGCCTGAAGGGCGGTTGGAGCAGTCATGCTGAAGATTGAAGATCAGCGTGCACGAAGCGGAGAA
>Ga0181529_10000028_pt1 | contig 168304 bp, 147 predicted proteins | sample PEATcosm2014_Bin_36_FD_119763 | JGI IMG/M metagenome (GOLD analysis project Ga0181529, IMG submission 119763) | Peatland microbial communities from MTU Mesocosm Facility, Houghton, MI, USA - PEATcosm2014_Bin10_30_metaG | ecosystem: Environmental > Terrestrial > Soil > Wetlands > Peat | place...
AGACGTTTCACAAGGCATACGGAACCATGGACGTAGCTCTCTGCGACGGAGGAACCGGGTGCGGCCCCATAACCGAGGATGACGATCTGAAGGTGACAGCTTCCTGGCTGGCGGCGCTGAAGGGCATCCAAAACGGTGTGGCGCCGGCCTCAGACACCGACCCATCCACATTGAATCAACTCGACCGCAATCTGAACGCCAAATACCACGAAGCGCTTGCCGAGTTCAAAGACTGCGAAGGTGACCAATGCTTCGCACCGCAAATCCGCGATGCAGACAAAGCGTGGCTAAAGTACCGCGAAGCCTGGGTCGAATTCGGAGCCTTGCGCTGGCCATCCATCCCGGCCGATCAGTGGCGGGCATGGCAGACGGCAATTTGGGCCCCCCTCCTTTCTGGGAATTAGCGGAGGTTAGCGTGCCCCGCCCCATTCGGGCGTTCCCCACCCTTTTGGCATTCCCCGTATTGATAAGCGAAAATAAAGAGGCGCGTCATGCCCCAATCGCCCCGCACTCCCGAGCCTCCCTTCACCGACGTCCCCGGCGCACTCGACGAAATCCGCGCCGGCCGCATGGTCGTCGTGGTCGACGACGAGGACCGCGAGAACGAGGGCGACCTCACCCTGGCCGCTGACTACGTCACCCCCGAGGCCATCAACTTCATGGCGCGCTACGGCCGCGGCCTCGTCTGTCTCGCCCTGACTGAGGAGCGCGCCGACCACCTGCGCCTTTTTCCCATGACGCAGCAGAACTCCTCGCGCTTTGGCACCGCGTTTACTGAGACCATCGAAGCCCGCGAGGGCGTCACGACAGGCATCTCTGCCGCCGACCGCGCCCGCACCATCCGCACCGCCATCGATCCGCACACCACCGCCGCCGACCTCGCCCGCCCCGGCCACGTCTTCCCGCTACGCGCGCGCCGCGGCGGCGTCCTGGTCCGCGCCGGCCAAACCGAAGCCTCCGTCGATCTCGCACGCATGGCCGGCCTCACCCCCGCCGGAGTGATTTGCGAGATTATGCGCGACGACGGCGAAATGGCGCGCATCCCCGACCTCATCCCCTTTTGCCGCGAGCACGGTCTCAAGATCCTCACCGTCGCCGAACTGATCCGCTACCGCCTGCGCCACGAGCGCTACATCGTCCGCGCCGGCGAGTCGCGCATCCAAACCCGCTACGGCGAGTTCCGCATGATCGCCTACGAAAGCGAAGTGAACGGCGGCGAGAGCCACATCGCCCTCGTTCGCGGCGACCTCTGCCCCGACTGCCCCGCCGTCCACGCCGGCCCGTTTGCCGAACTGGTTGCCAACGGCGCCGACGCCGCGCCCCGCACCCCCTGCCCGCATCCCGTCCTCGTCCGCGTCCACACCCGCTGCACCGCAGGCGAAGTCTTCGCAGCCGACTGCCACTGCCGCGAGATTCTCGACCAGTCGATGCGCATGATTGCTGAAGCCGGTTGTGGCGTCATCCTTTATCTCCACAACACCTCGCGCGGCTTCGAAATCGAGCGCACCCCAGCCGCGGCCTTCAACCCCGAGGGGACAGCCGTGCCCGCCGAAGCCCGCGAAGAACGTTCCGGCCGCCTCATTCTTCATCAGGAATTGCGTTCGCGCGAAGGGGCTCAAGCCCGCTCTGGACGCATCCTCCGCGCCATCGGCCTCGGCGGCCAAATCCTCTCCGACCTGGGAATCCAGCGCATCCGCCTGCTGTCGAATACCCCCATGCACGTCCCCGCCCTCGAAGGCTTCGGTCTCGAAATCGTCGAGCAGGTCCCCGTCCCGGTCGAGGAATGTTCGCGAGTCGGATCGGCTTAGTTCGTTCTCGGAAAAGGAGAGCTAGATGACGACACTCTTCGGAACCGGCGAAAAGCTCGAGCGCAGCGAACTTTTGGGCGAAGACACATGGGAGCTCTTCGAGGCAGTAGAGGCATCGTTCTGCGTTGACCTGGGTGATTACGAGGTGCTCTGCGGGAGGTCAATCAAGGAACTCGCTGAGGAAATCAACGAGAGGGCAAAATTTCCGACCAAAGAGAAATGTCTCTCGGCAGTTTCATTCTATAAATTGCGTCGAACTTTCGGGGCGCTATTCAACATCCCGCGTTCCGCGATCAGGCCATCCACCTCTCTCCGCGAATTGCTGCCTTGGCGCAGTCGAAGAAGCCGCTGGAGGCAGATTGAGAAGCACCTTGGATTGAGGCTTCCGAGGCTGGCATATCCAACCTGGGCCCTCGTTTTATCTCTTTTTGCTCCCGCCGCGCTCTTGATCGTTCTGAAATTGTCCTTCGGGCTGCCGCTCAATCCAATCGTGATTTTTCTCCTTTCCCTTTCGCTCGCTATTCCGGCGATTGTCGCGTTCAGCCCCTTTGCGCGGGTAATTCCATGCGAAGAACCCACTCTTGGCGGACTTGCTAAGGTGATCCTGGCGAAGAATTACTCTGCCTTCGCGTCTGGGCAAGGCGGCTCATCCGCGAGCGACATGCTGTCAGCCCTGCAGCAACTTGTGGCGACTCAAACTGGCAGACGTTTGGACGAGATTTCTCCCGAGGCCCGCATTCCGCAAGACCTAAATATTTATTAGCTAGCTGGCATTTACCCCCGCCGACGCACCGCGGGGAGCTAAAAGCTAACAGCTGGTAGCTGCTCTACCGCCCGTATGTAAACTTCCCGCACAGCGCCGTCGCATTCTGCATCGCGTCAAACGTGAACACCGGCATGTCATCGCCTGAGAAGAACGCGACCTTGAGCGTACGCCCCGTGACGTACGTCGCCATCCACTGCGTCTCCTCGCCGCCGCACAGCGTATTCTTGCGCACAATGAACTTGCCCGGCGGCACGTGCAGCCGGTAGAGCGTGCCTTCGATCCCCGCATTCACGTCCGCATCGAACACCGCGCTCACCTCCACAGGCTTCAGCCGGCGAATCTGCGCCAGCGGAAACATCGCGAAGTTGAGCGTCACCTTCGCCTCGCCAATCGTAATGTCACCCGTGACCGCGAGCGCGTTCGTGCTCGCCGAGCGCCAGAAGCCCCGGTCCTCCTGCGCGCGCGCCGCCGCCGAGCATACCACCCCCGCCAGCACCAGCACAATTGCCGTCCGCTTCCTCACTGATTCACTCTTTCACTCATCCCCGGCTCTTCTGATCCCTGTTCCCTGCTTTTCTACCATCCCAACACGTACGCAAACACCAGCGGCGCCACGATGCTCGCGTCGCTCTCGATAATGAACTTCGGCGTCGTCTCTCCCAGCTTACCCCAGGTGATCTTCTCGTTCGGCACCGCGCCCGAATACGACCCGTAGCTCGTCGTCGAATCCGAAATCTGGCAGAAGTACGCCCACAGCGGCACGTGCTCCCGCTGCAAGTCCTGGTGCAGCATCGGCACCACGCAAATCGGAAAATCCCCCGCAATCCCGCCGCCAATCTGGAAAAATCCCAGCGGAGCGGTCTTCGTCGTCTCCGTGTACCACTCCGCCAGCTGCATCATGTACTCAATGCCGGTGCGCACCGTGTGTACCTTCTTCACGTCGCCCGTGATGCAGTGCCCCGCGTACATGTTGCCCAGCGTCGCGTCCTCCCACCCCGGCACAAACATAGGCAGATTCTTCTCGGCCGCGGCCAGCAGCCAGCTGTTCTTCGCGTCGATCTGGTAGCTTTTCTCGAGCACGCCCGAGAGCAGAATCTTGTACATAAACTGGTGCGGAAACCACCGCTCGCCGGCCTTGTCGGCCTTCACCCACTCCGCGAGCACCTCGTTCTCAATGCGCCGCATCGCCTCCATCTCGGGGATGCACGTATCCGTCACGCGGTTCATGTGCCGCGCCAGTAGTGCCGCTTCGTCGGCCGGCGTGAGGTCGCGGTAGTGCGGGACACGTTCGTAATAGTTATGCGCCACCAGGTTGAAGACGTCTTCTTCCAGGTTCGCGCCCGTGCAGCAGATGCCGTGGATCTTGTCCTGGCGGATCATCTCGGCCAGCGACAGCCCCAGCTCGGCTGTGCTCATGGCGCCGGCGATGGTGACAAACATCTTGCCGCCATCTGCCAGCAGCTTGTTGTAGGCTTCGGCCGCGTCAACCAGCGCGGCAGCGTTGAAGTGACGGTAATGATGCTTGATGAACTCAGTAATGGGTTTCATGGCGTTTCTGTGGCTCCAGAACTCCATGCTAAATCAGCCTGTTCTAAGCCCTGTGAATCGGAGGGAGACCGGGGTGAAAGCAGGGGCCTTCAGGCCCCCGAACCCCGCTCCATTCTTCAGAAAGGAAAAGAAAACGGCGAAGCCGCGCAAACCCCGCGTCGAAAGCCCCATCGGCAATCCAGCCAACACCTCCGCCCGCATCGCCACGAACCGCCTCTCATAGGCCGACTTAACGGGGCCGATCTCGGCGCGGTTTTCGTCTCGGATGAGTCCCCGCATTACCGTTCGTTCGACCAAAAGGCAAAGGCGTGCGCTCTGGAAGAATTTGCATACCGGGCGGCGCTATCAATGGACTATTGCACTGTCACCGGAATGCTTACCTGGTGAGAATCGCTGCCTAGCGTCGCCGTCACAGTAACGGTGTATTGGCCTGGAGACCCGGGGTTGGCATTGGAGTTCAACTCAGCGCAGGAAGTCAGGCCGGCCGCCAAAATCAAAAACAAAAACGCGCTGAGGACTGCGCGCCCGCCTTTGCGAACGCGCAAGAAGCCGAAAGGCAGGAGAAGAGCGAGGGCTAAGGCTCCGGCCGCCGTCCTCCAACCTCCTGCTTGCTTGCGCATCGGTTCGAGCCGGGCGACGCTGGTGACGGAAATTGTGGCCGTGCTGGTTGTGGACGTTTCCCCGGCGGCAATACTCACGGAGGACGGAACGGTACAGGAGATCGCGATGGCTTTTGTTGAGGCTGCACAACTCAGAGTGAAGCTGCTCGCGGTGGAAGAAGGCGCGTCCAGCGCAAAGATGAGAGTGGAGACTGCGGAGAGGTTGGTTGCCCCACTGGCCAAGGTCACCGGAGTCGCGCTGAGGGTAAAGTCCAGCGAGGCGACGGTCACGCTGATCGAAACGGTAGAGGGCAGATCCTGCGCGTCACCATTGTAGTTGGCGGTGAGCGTATGCACGCCTGGGGTGAGCGCGGACGTAGTGAAAGTGGCAATGGCCTCGCCGCCGAAATTAATATTGGCATTCGGATCGAGCACGGTGGCGGACGTTCCCAGCGCGTTGCTGCCATCGAGAAACGTCACCGTGCCCGTGGGATAGCCTGCAGCATTACTGAACCCGAGGACCGTCGCAACGATCTGCACCGGTTGGCCGGGAACTGGCGCCGTAGGCGTAGTAGCCAGCAATGTGTCGGTCGCCGCCAGGGTGCTGGTGACAACGATTTTGGCATTTAACCCATCCGTCGATCCGGGCAGGTAATTTGTGTCGCCGGAGTAAGTTGCGGTAGCCAGATTGGTGCCGGGCGCAAGTGCACTTGCAGGGATGGTGACGAAGCCAACAGAGCCGCCGATTGCCGCGCTGTAGCTGACGGGAACTGGGGGTAACACTGCGGGCGCACTGTTTGTAGCGGAACCCACCGAAACTGTAACCGTTCCCGTGGGCGCGGCTGTGCCCGTGGGCGCGATTGCGCTTCCATCGACGATGGTGACGCTGACGGTAGCCGGCGCGCCGGGCAGAGCGTTTTGTGTATATGGGTTGATGGTGACAACTGTCGATCCGGGACCGATGGTGAAATTGAGCGGCGTGGCCGGGGGAGAGGTTGTGCTGCTGGGGTTATAGCTTGAGTCGCCGGAATAGCTCGCCACCAGAGAATGTTTCCCCACGGCCAGGTTGTAATCCCCGAAGTAGGCCTGGCCGATCTCCAAGGTGATCGGCGCCCCGACAGGCGTGCCGAAGTCAGTGATGGTGATCGTACCGGTGGCCGGGGTGGATTGGATACTCGCGGGATTGGCGGGCAGTGGGGAGTTTTGCGGAACGGGCACGGCGTAGAAGGAGATGAGTGCGCCGTAGAGAAGATTGGTCTGGCCGTTCAGGTTGCACAGGAGAAAGCCGCAGAACTGATCGTAGACTGCAACCTCGCTGTTCTCGGGGGTGATGGTAACGGGCACGGCGTTGGAGGTGCTGGCGGCATAGACGCTGCTGCCCCCATACCGCGCTGAGACGTCGTAGCTGCCGCCGGGAAGTCCCGCATAGGCGAAGGTGCAGGGGAAGGCGGCGCAGGCCGTCGCGTACTCTCCACTTGAGGAATGTGTCGTCAGCAGTGTGATTTCGCCGCTCGCCGGACCGCCGGTGACATTGACTGTGAAAGTGAGTGCGGTGCTATGGGCGGCAGTGGTTGGGGTGATGGTGAGCGTCGTCGTGGTGGACTTGAAAGTGATGCTGGACCAGTCGGCCACCAACTTTGCGACATCGATGCTGCCGAGTCCGGTGGCCATATCGTATCCAACGGTGGCGCTGTACCCGTTGAGGTAGCCGAGGGCGTCGTTAGGGTAACCGGGGTAGTCGGCGGCGGTGCAGTCGGGGCTTCCAACTACGCAGCTTACGGCGTTGGTGCCCACGGCGATGTCGTGGAAAGCTTGCGGCGCCTGTTGCGACAGAGGATAAAGAACCGTGTTGGCCTGGCCCTGGCGCGATTGCGTCTTCTCCACCACCAGCGCCATGATCCCGGCCATCGCGGGCGCGGAGACCGACGTACCGCCGACGCCTTCAATCTCCAGCGGAAAAGTTACGCTGTTCGGCCCGTTACTGGGAACGGCGCATTCACCTGGGAAGACGCAGATGGCCGTGAAACTGTAGTTGGATTCGTTGGAGGCGAAGAGGGAGACATCCGGCAGATCACGCGCCGCGTCGTTGCCAAAGCCGCTCTGCCACGCCGGCTTTGGATATCCGCCTCCCGTGCAATCTGCCGCGAGGGGCCCGATGCCGTCGGGAGGAGGAGGCGGGCCGGTGTAATTGATGCAATTGCTCGGGCCCCCGCCGCCCGCGTTCAGGCTGGGGCTGAAGCTGACCTGGTCCAACACCGGGTCGCCGAGATCCCACGGCTTCTCGGGAATGTAACTCAAGGCCGAACTCCAAGCCGCGCTGTTATTGGGGGAGCTTGCCGTGGGTGTGGTCCAGTAAGCGCCCAATGTGGCCAGCGTCGCGCCGGCGGGATAGTAGAAATCGGTTCCTCCCACGGCCACGTTGTACGGCGTGGATGCCAGGCCGTTGACGAAAAAGCCGTAACTTGCAGCGCCGGATCCAGAGGAGCCGGGTGGCGGGTCGCAACCGGCTGGGCCGCTGTCTCCAGTGGCGGCCAGCACGGTGATGCCTTGTGCGGCAGCCTGTTCGTAGAGGTTGTTGTAGGTCTGGTTGCCCGCAGCGCCCAGGTAAGCCTCGCACTGTCCATAGCTCACCGACAGAATGGAGACCTGGTTATCGTCCACAGCTCGAGCAAGGGCCAGCGCAATGCCATCGGTGAAGTAGTTGTTGGCGGCAACGTAATAATTGATGGCGGCATTGGGGGCCACCGCGCTGGCCTCTTCCACATCGAGATACGACTCAACTTCCTCGTCGGTGCCAAACAAGGTGGGATCGGGGCCATCGAGGATGACATTGGGCAGATTTGTCGCGCTGTAGGCCGGAAGAAAGTTCTGGCGATAGAGCTGCACCATGGAAGTGTCAATGTCAGTGACGCCGACGACTCCGATGGTGACGCCATTCCCGTTGATGCCGGAGGCAAGCAGCGGCTTTGCATCGTAGATAGTCGCAAAGTCACCGGGCACGACCGCAAAGCAGTAGCCGTTCAGGCAGCCGAGGGTATTGGGGCTGGGATCGTTGAAGAGCGGCGTGGCGCGATGAGTAGCAGGATCGAGCCGCGCCTTGCCGATGCGTCGGTGCAAGGGATGCGACGTAAAGTTGTTGAGCGTGATGCCGGCAACCACCGGGGCCAGGGTCGCCGGAATCTCCGGATCGCTCGCATTCGCGTAGTGTTGCTCGCCATTCACCACGTAACTGTGAATTGCGGTGTGAAAGGCCGAATGCACCTGACCCGCAGTGCCAGAGAATTCGATGGCCATGCGCCCGCTGTGAACTCGATCCACGCTAAAGCCCGATGCGCGCAGCCATCCGGTCAACGTTTCCAAATCACCTTGGGAAACTCCGTACTGCAGGCCGAACTGCTGCGGCGTCAGGTATTGGTGGTACATCGGCGAGGCGGGATTCTGCACCTGGCCAAGAAACCGCTGCAAAGAGTTTTCCTGACCCACCGAACGCTTGAGAACAAGAATCATCCTTTCCGCGGGAAAGTCGCCAGGCACGGCGCCGCGGTCAAAAGAGGCTTGAGCCAGTGGATGGGTATTGCCGTGGAGCGTAACAAGCTGGGTACTGTCGATGGCCCCTGCGATGCGTGATTGCGACCGTGATGATGAAGATAAGAAAAGGATGGCAAGAAGAATAAAGAAGAAAGCCGCTTCTGATCGCGGCCTGCCGCGTCCCCTGCCGCCCCTTATGATCCGAAAGCTCTTCGGGGCCCCTGCTTGCATACAACCTTCCTTTTGGAGTTGCCTATGCGCCTTCATGATAGTCCACGTTCTGGACCGGCGCTATTTGATGAAACCTCTCAGCCAAAACGGACCGATGCGTGCATCGGTAACGAAAAACGCCGCAGCATCCAGGAACGGGGTTGTGCCTGGATTGTCGCCGGTCCCGCCGCTGATTATCTGCCCCCGCCACCGTAGGACTGGGTTTTGACTCTCGGAAGACCACCCCGAGAGAGAAGATAAAGAGAGAAGATTCTCTAGTACCATAGTGGGGTATAGTATTAGCCTGGCTTTCTTAGAATCAATAAGTACAAATACGGTCAAAATTTGCTTCTGGAATGGTCAGTCCCGAAATACGCCCGAGCCGGCATCAACCGCCCGCCCTTTTCTCCCGCAGGGAGAGCCAAAACTAGCCCAGGGCGTCAGCCCTGGGAACCGCGCCGCAATCACCGAGAAATCAAGTACGCGGCGAAGCCGCGCTCAAATCCTCGCCGCGAACCCCGATCGAGCATTTAGTCGACACCCCTCTTCATGAGCGCGCGGGCGTGTTGCCCCCATGGAACCGGCCGAAGTGACGCGCATGGCTGATGCTGATCAGCAGCGCGCCCAGGCCGAACGCAAGGATGTGGCTTGTTGCCCGCGCATCGAAAGCGCCGACGTGCGCGACGAGCAGATACGCAACCACCGCATTGAAGAATCCCCAAACAACGTTGACCGTTGAAGAGGAGAGCCCTTTGCCGGGCGGTTTAGCGAAGGGACTCTGGAAGGGACGTCCCATGGTGCCGGCGACAAAGTGAGGGACGGCGTTTGCCGCAAAAACGCCCCCAAAGAAGTACGACACAAGCCAAAGCCAATTCATGATGCAGAACTCCTTTTTCGGCCTTGCCAAGCGCCACGACCCCACCGTGGCGCAGCAACCGACTCATTATAAAACTCTTATTTGCAATACCCGATTTGCAGATCATTTTCCGCGTATCGCTACACTGGATTCAGGCTGAAGAAGTGAGGATGCGGTTGGGCGGCGCGGTGAGACCCGGAGGCGACCGGAGACTCCCGCGCCGCCCGCTTTTTTTGAAAGCAGGGACCAAGGGAACAAGAAGCCCCAGGCAGAATCCCCCTCCCCCCGATTCCTGACACCTGGAACCTGAAACCGGAAGCCTGAAACTGACACCCCCGACGGCCCCGCGAAAAACCGGGTTGTGAAACTGCGAGGCACATTAACCGCAGCAAAATCAACGCCTTATACACAAAAAATCTCACGATTTCACAGTTTCTGTGAATCCGTGAGTCTGCGACGAGCAATCGCATCGATTATTCAGATAGGAGTTTGCTTCAAACTACGAACTGACAACTGACAGCAAAAAGCTGGTCACAGCAGATCGGTCCATTGCGGCGATGCCGCGAAGGCAGCATTGATGAGGCCAACGTGCGAGTAGGTCTGCGGAAAATTGCCCCACATGCGCGGCTCGGCTGGATCGTAGTCTTCCGCGATCAGGCCAAGGCGCGAAAGCGATGCATGAATCCGGTCGAAAGCTTTGCGGGCTTCGTCGCGGCGTCCTGCCGCAGCGAGGGCTTCAATCAACCAGAAGCTGCAGATGACAAACGCGACCGTGGGTTTGCCGAATCCGTCGTTCAGGCTGTAGCGGCGAACCCAGCCTTCCATCGAAAGGTCCTGGTGAATGGCCTCGATGGTGCTGATCATGCGCGGATCGTCAGCGGGAAGAAAGCGCAAGCGGACCATTTGCAGCAGAGAAGCGTCCAGATCTTCTCCGCCATAGTGACCCACAAAGCTTTTTCTGTTTGCATTCCAGGATTTGGTGACGACTTCGTCGTGAATGCGTTCGGCCGCAGAGTGAAACTCAGCCGCATACGTAGGCGCGTGCTGGTCGGCGATGCGCGCCATGCGCTCCGCGGCTGCCCAGCACATCAGGCTGGAAAAGGTCTGCGGCTTCCACTCGGTGCGATATTCCCAGATGCTGGCGTCCGGAACTCCGGTGAGAGAGATGGCTTTGCGCGCCAGTCCTTCGATCAGGCGCAAAGCCGCCGGCGAACGCTCTTCGCTCAACCGCTCATCGAGAAAGATCGGAGTCAGCGCCAGCACCATTTCGCCGAAGATGTCGTTTTGAGAGTGCAGAGCGGCGCCGTTGCCGATGCGCACCGGTTTTTCGCCGTTATAGCCGGGCCAGTTGTCGAGGATGGATTCTTCCAGGTTCTGCGATCCATCGACGCGATAGAGTGGCGCCAGATTCAGGTCTGGCGCGCCGCCGGCAACATTCAAAAGATACTGCAAAAACTGCTCGCGCTCTTCAAATTGTCCGAGCAGACCGAAGGCGTTCAGCACGTAATAGGAGTCGCGCAACCAGCAATAGCGGTAATCCCAGGTGCGTCCGCTTCCCGCAGACTCGGGAATCGACGTGGTCATGGCGGCAATGATTGCGCCGGTGTCTTCAAAGCAATGTAGCTTGAGCGTGAGCGCGGAGCGAATGACTTCCTGCTGAAACAAGGGAGGGATGTTGCACCGTTTGACCCAGCGCTGCCAATAGCGCGCGGTTTCGTTCAGGAAACGATCGCACAAAGGCGCGAGCGGCTCCTGGATCGGTTCGCCCCAGGTCAAAACCAGGTGCTGGCGGCCAGTGAGCGTGAACGGCTGACCGCTCAGATAGGAAAGAGGGATGTCGGTAGTGAGACGCAACTGGCTGGCGAAGCCTTCAAACCGGACATGGTGTGAACCCTGCGAGCGTGAGGGCCGCACTTTGGACCAACCCAACCTTGGTTCGCAAGCTACTGCGATGCGAGGAGCGCCTTCGATGGGTTCCACGATGCGCATCAGTTGCGTGGGACGGAAGGCGCGGCTGAATTGCATGAAGCGCGGCGCAAAATCGATGACCTTGAAGGAGCCGGTTGAGGTGGTGAATGTGGTCTCAAGGATGTTGGTATTGGCAACGTAGCTCTGGGAGCCCGATTCTCCTCCGGCCGGACCGATGCGAAAGCACCCGCCATCCTGACTGTCGAGGAGCGTGGAGAAAACCGGCTCGGAATCGAAACGAGGAAGACAACACCAGACAACCTCGCCGCTGTTGTGCACGAGCGCGGAAAATTGGCAGTTCCCGATCAGTCCTAGATCTTCAAGCCGCATGGACCGAAGCCCTGGCGCTGGAAATTTGCATCAATACAGGTATGACGCGAGTGGCGCGACTGATGGTTGCCCTGATCGTGGGCTTAATTCTATTGACCTGGGCCGCATCCGGCGTGGTCGAGAGCACTGTGCGCGAATGGTTTGAGCGCGATGTGCAATCGCGGTCGCAATTGGTGCTCGTCGGCGCGCGCCCCGCTTTGGCCGACGCCTGGTACGATCCCGCCATTCTCAATAAGCAATTAGCGGCATTGGCGCAGGACCCGCGCGTGATCGGAGTGGCAGCGTGCGGCTCCGACCTTAGCACCCGCTCGATTACCCCTGGATTCCCGCAAGAGTTCAGTTGCCTCGCGGTGGGTCCGCGCATCCGCAAGGCCGGCTCATCGGCGGCCCAGACGACTGAGGGATTAGGGGAGTGGAGCACCGAGGCAACGCTGCCCACGGGCCGCGTGCTGGTGACCGCGATGCCCATCGTGGACGAGGGACAGGAACTGGGCTTTGCCATTCTGGTTCACGATTTCAGTTACATTGACCGGCGCGAGGCCAGGGCGCAAACATTTCTACTTGTCCTTTCTGGCATCCTTGCCGTTATGGCCCTTGGCATTCTTCTGCTCGTGGCCCGGCGGGTACGCGCCGATTGGGCAGTGGAATTGCAGGGCCTGCTGCGTAAAGGAGGCAAGCAGAGCCGCAAATTCCAGCCGCTTTTGGGCGATGTGCGCGAACTCATCGAACGCATGGCCAGCCAGCGGGAAGCCGATCCCGGGCTGTGGACTGCGGAACGCCTGAAACAGACCCTGAACCGGGATCTGCAAGGCGAAAAGATCGTCATTCTGGCCAACCGCGAGCCCTACATTCACAACCGCGCCGACGACGGTAGCATCGAAGTGCAGCATCCGGCGAGCGGCCTGGTCACCGCCCTCGAGCCCATCATGCGCGCCTGTTCTGGCGTTTGGGTTGCCCACGGCAGCGGCAGCGCCGATCGCGAGACCGTGGACCGCAACGATCATGTGCGCGTGCCGCCCGATGAAAAGTCGTATCACATCCGCCGGGTCTGGCTCTCCGAGGAAGAGGTGCAGGGCTACTACAACGGAGTTTCCAACGAAGGGCTGTGGCCGCTTTGCCACATGGCGTACGCGCGGCCTATCTTTCGCGCCGAGGACTGGCAGCAGTACCGCGCTGTCAACCAGAAATTCGCCGACGCGGTGTGCAGCGAAGTGGATTCAAAAGACCCGATCATCCTGGTTCAGGATTATCATTTCGCCCTGGCGCCCGCCATGATTCGCAAGCGATTGCCTCTTGCCACGGTCATCGTCTTCTGGCACATCCCCTGGCCCAACGCCGAGCAGATGGGCATCTGTCCCTGGCGCAACGAGTTGTTGCGTGGCTTGCTGGGAAGCAGCATTCTCGGTTTTCATACGCAGCTCCACTGCAACAATTTTCTGGATTCCGTGGACAGGTATCTGGAAACGCGCATCGACCAGGAACATCGCGCAGTGGTGATGCAGGGGCACCGCACCCTGGTGCGCCCGTATCCAATTTCACTGGAATGGCCGGTGCACTGGGTGGAGTCAGCTCCCAGCGTCGAGGAATGCCGCGCCCAGGTTTGGCGGGACCTGGGATTAAAGCCGAATGCGCTGTTGGGCATCGGAGTCGATCGGCTGGACTACACCAAAGGTATTGAAGAGCGGTTGCTGACGGTAGAGGTCCTGCTGGAACGCCATCGTGAATACCGTGGTCGGTTCACCTTCGCGCAGCTTGCGGCTCCCAGCCGGACCAAGATCCAGCGCTACAGGGAACTCAACGAAAAGGTTGAGCAATTGGCGGCACGCATCAATGAGCGTTTCGGAACCAAGGACTACCGGCCCATCATCTTGTTTCGATCCCACCATGAGCCGCCGGAAGTTTTCCGTTTCTATCGGGCCGCGGATCTTTGCTATGTAAGCAGCCTGCACGACGGCATGAACCTGGTGGCCAAGGAATTCGTAGCTGCGCGCACCGATCTCCAGGGCGTGCTGCTGCTCAGCGAGTTCACGGGAGCGGCAAGAGAGCTGACAGAAGCGCTGATTGTGAACCCCTACGATCTGGAGGGCAGCGCCGAAGCGATTGCCTCCGGGCTGGCAATGTCTCGCGACGAGCAGCAGGATCGCATGCGATCCATGCGGTCGTATCTGGTGCAATTCAACGTATACCGCTGGGCAGGAACTATGCTGGTAGATGCCGCGCGGCTGCGCAATCAAGAGCGCGTGGCTGGACGCCCCGCCGAGGAGCGCGCGACCGTGGCGCCGGTTCCATGGCTATGAAATATCTTCTGTCAAATGCTTCTCTTCCGCTGGTTACGCGACTGGCCCACGAGCGGACCCTTTGCGCGTTCGACTTCGATGGAACTCTCGCCCCGATCGCCGACCATCCCGATCATGCCGCGATGCGCAAGTGGACTCGCGATCTGCTGCGCCGCCTGGCGTCCTTGTATCCATGCATCGTGGTCTCCGGGCGCAACCGCGCGAGCGTTCTCAAGAAGCTGAGCGGTGTCCGCGTGGCCGGGGTGCTGGGCAATCATGGCGCGGAATCGAGCAGGACAACCGGTTCGCGCAAGGACGTGAAGCGATGGAAGGCCACGCTGCAGCCCGAACTTGATCCCATAGCTGGAACGTGGATCGAGGATAAGGAATCTTGTCTGGCCATCCATTACCGCCAGTCCCCTCAGAAGGCAGAGGCGCGCCGGCGCATCCTCGCCGCTGCCGGAAAACTGAAAAAGGTCCGCGTATTCGGGGGCAAGCAGGTCGTGAACGTTGTGGGAGACGTAGCGCCAGATAAAGGGGACGCACTGGCCTCGGAACGTGATCGCTTGCAGTGCAATTGGGTGCTGTATTTAGGGGATGATGAGAACGATGAAGATGCCTTCGCCCTTGCAGGCAACGTCGTTCCGGTTCGCATCGGCAGAAAACAACGCACCCATGCGCGCTACTACCTGCGAACGCAGAAGGAAATCGATGAGCTCCTCGAATTGCTGGTACAGCTGCGGGAAGCTGAGGGATAAAGCCAATAGCCGGTCGACACGAGCTAGCTATTCAAAAGCTCATTCAGTTTCGCCATCACCTGAAAGGCATCGGCGATGTAGACGACGTCGGCTTTGCCACGCGTCCAGCCGCAGTTTGCGTCCAGAGAAATCGCGCGGCGCTCGCCGATGAAGCGCCAGCCGACGACATGAGGCTCTTCGCCGTGGCAACAAGTCGACAGACCTTTGGCGTGGCGCGGCGTCGAGCCGGTCTGTCCAACCTGATTCATATGCGTCAAAAACGGGAGAACAGAGCCTCCTTCGCCGCCCTGGTCCACTAAAGACTTGCTGCTGCCTAGCGACGCGCTGGAGCGGCGAATAAAGTCGAGGATGAGCTTGCCTGCCTGGTCGGCGTGGATTTCACCGTCGGGCTGCTTCTTGGTCCATCCGGCGCCCGCGACAAAAAGCAGTTTGGCGTCGGGACGAATGGTTTGCTCATCTTGTTTGGGTGCGCGAATGCCGGTCACTTCAGTGCGAAGCGCGGGCAAATCGACAGCAATCTCCTCAACCCGCTGGTTGCCGGCTTCGCCTGCGTATGCTGCGTGCGTTCCAGAATCCAGAAGCAGAAACCACGGCCTCGCCGCGCGCGTGACGACAGCTTCAATGCGCTGGCGATAGAACCAGCGCGTGGCCTCGATGGAATCTGTGCCGGCGAGAGCGGCAATGTGGGTGTCAATGACTCCGTTTAGTCGATGCGCGACCGCGGCCATGACGCGGGCGAAGCGCGCGCTCTGCGGCGCGAGGACGATGGTGGCTTGTGCGGTGCGGCAGAGAGCTTCACAGGCGGCGGCGTCGGAGGCGAAGCGCGGCTGCGCGAAGGCCAAACCGGAAACGCCTAGTAGTTTCGCTCCTGCATTCGCGACGGTGCTCGCCAGAGCGGACGCGTCCGCAGCGACAATACCTATGGTGAGCGGCGCTTCAAGGCCCGTGGCGAGTTCAACGCCCGCCGTCACGGCTTCGAGCGAGTGTTTGGTCAGCGCGGAGCCGGATTCATCGGTATGCGTGAGTACGAGAATGGATTCCATATTCTTCCTCGAGCCTTCAGCTCTCAGCTTTTGTGGTGCGGCTTGAGCTGATAGCTGTTAGCTGTCTTTCCCGATCCAGGCAACCAGCTCGGCGGCGATCTCGTCGGGAGTCATGTTCTTCTCGACCCGCGTGGTGCGTTGTTGCTTGGGCAGGCTCACCGAAATGTACTCGAGCGAGTTGGCTTCGAGCGCGACGGTTTTGGCGCGTTGCAGCGCGGGCATCATCGTTCGCATATTGCTCATGCCGATCTGCGGATTGTTGCGCGGCTCTGCCAGATTGCCCGTGGCCCAGCCCAGCACGGCGGGCGCGCTGGCGCAGACCGAAACCTGGTGCTTGCCGCCTTCCACGCGCTCCAGGACTTCAAAGGATCCGTCGTCGCGAAGATCGATTTGATCGACGCCAAAGAACTGGTCGGCAATGTCGAGGCATTCGCCGATGAGCTGGAGGGTGACGCCAGCGCCGCGCGAGGCCGATTCCCAACCACCGAAGATGAAAAGCTGTGCGCGGTCGAGGCCGGAAATGGCTTCAATGGCCGACGCAAGGGCTGCGGCGGTGGAGTGCGCGTCGGGAAATCCGCCGATGGGGCCGTCGACGGGAACGAGTTCGAAGGCAACCTTTTGCGCGACGGTCATCATCACCTGCTGCAGTTTGGCCTTGGGGCCGAGCGCGACCAGCCAGAGCTTGCTGCCGGGATGCTTGGCGGCAAGACCTGCGGCTTCGTAGAGCGCGCACGCGGCCCAGGGATCGAGAACCGCAGGCAGCACCATTTCGTTTTTCAATCCCGGACCATTCGGACCGGTTGTTGGTTCCAGAGTTTGCAGTGGGTCCGGAACAATTCCGGCACAGACGACGATTTGCAATGCGGTTCCCATTTACTTGAAATCCTCAGGGGCCAAGACCATGCCCTTATTACAAAGTCAATTGATAAAGCTAGTAGCTAGGAGCTAGTAGCTGTGTTTCAGTTCTCTCCGGAATGCAGTCCTCCAGAGCCGGCCTGGAACTCAATATTGGAGCGTTCGCCGTCGGGAGAGTGCGGGCAGTTCCACAGGCACGCGCCGCAGTGGACGCACTTTTCGCGCTCGAAGAGAGGTGCGCCGTCGAGGCCGAGGGTGATGGCCTGGCCGGAACACATGCCGATGCAGGTTTTTTCCTGGCAGGAGATGCAGCGGCGGCGATCGAGAAAGAGGACGTGATCGGCGTAGCCGGGCATGGCCTGCACTTTGCCGCCCATGAGCAGCGCATCCTGGTGGGTGACAAGAAGACGGCCGTCGAAGGGAATTTCGGGCCAGCCACGCGCGGACATGAGCGCGTCGTGCAGCGGGCGGCCGGACTCGAGTGCGAGCGCGGCGGCATCGCGTAGCGCGAGGCTGGCTTTGCTCTCGGGGCCGACAGAGCGAATCTGGCTCGGCGCGGGCGGAATGCGGTTCTTGAGCGATAGCCGGCCGCCGGTGAGACCGGCGAGAGCCATGCCAACCAGTCCACGCACAAAGCCACCTTGGAAACCATTGCGAGCGTTCTGGGCCTGGCGCGCGCCGTGTTCGACGGAGCTCAATCGGCGCCGCGTTTCATAGGTCCGGGACAAATTTTCCTCCGTGAAGGGAAGGCCTGCGTGGAGGAGCTCTAGGACGGCCTCGCCGAGCTGGACGCCGGTAGTCCAGGCCTCGTCGACGCCCGAGCCTGTGAGCATGTTGGTGGAACCGGAGCCTTCGCCGATGCGCGCGTAACCGTCGCCGGTGAGGAAAGGCTCTCCGTGCTTGCCGGATTCTTCAAGAGATTTTGCGCCCCAGGAGCGGAGTACACCGCCTTGGAGATGACGCCAGAGCGCGGGATGTTGGATGTAGTGCTGCAAGTAGCGATACACGGTACGCGCGGGATCGCCGAGCCACGAGGGGACGAAGATGCCGACGGAAACAAGACGATCCGGATGCACGTAGAGAAAGCCGAAGATCTCGGGCTCGGGGAAGCCGAAGGTGTGCCAGACGGTGCCGGGCTCGAGCGTGGTGTCTTCAGGCAGCTCGATGACGAACTTCATGCCCAGAGCCCACTCGCGGCGCGCGTGGCCGGCGGGCAGACCGAAACGCTCGTCGAGTCGCTGGCCGACTGCGCCGACCGGGCCGTCGCCCACGACGGTGAGTTGCGCGCGAACGTCCATGCCCGGCATAAAGCCATCGGCAGGTACGCCGAGCTTGTCCACACCCTGATCGGCGAGACGGAGTCCGGCAATGCCACGGCAGGCCGCCTCCGCGGGGCCGGCGAAGAGTGGGGAGCTTACGGGTGTGCCGGGCCAGATCTGCACGAATCCGCTGGCCATGAGCTGCGTACTTACCCACTGATTGAATTGGCCGATGGAGAGGATCAGGCCGCCGCGTTTGTGAAGAAACGAGGGCGCCCAGGGCAGCTCAAAGGCATGGTTTTCAGCCCACCGCTCTCTTCCAAGACCAAGAAAAAAATCTCCCAAACGCAAAAGCGCGGAGCGCCGGCTGGCGCCGATGGGATCGAGCAGGTAGAAAACATGTTCCTGCTTGATCGCGGTGGCCATGGGAATCTGCGCGGGATCGAGCGCGGGAAAGCTCGAGCGAATGCCTTCGGCGCGTGTGACTACGCCACTGACGCCCGCGGCTAGATCGTCGGCACGCTCGTAGCACAGCACCTGAAGCGGCATGCCCGGGGCGACGCGGCTTTCAAACGCAGGGTCGGCGGGGTTCCGGCTCCAGGCGTCTGTGAGCGCGGTGAGAAATCCACCTGTGGCCGGACCGAAGCCGGCGCATGCGATGTCCACTTCCATCGTCTGGCGATCGATCTCGACGGACTGTGGAGCGAAGCTCATGCCGGATAATCCAAAGCCTCGGGGATCATCACTTTGCTGACGGTATCGGCGGCGCGATCCTTGGCAAGACGTGCGCCCGTGAGGCAGGTGGTCAACTTGCTCTGCAGGCGGAGGAACTCGCTCGACCCCGCGCAGCCCGCGCACGGACCGGCTTTGGCCGGGTGGCTGCCATCGGCTTGAAGAACGTCGACAGCGATAGCCATGATGCCGGGCATGGTTTCTTCCAGCTCTTCGAGCTCGTTCGAAAGGAAACAGTTGCGGTGCTCCTCCTCGTCCCACGCGGGATGGCGGTTGTACCCAAAAACCAACTCGGCGCAGATGCGCGAAGCTTCGCCGGCAGCTTGCGCGGCCTGGGTGTGGCAAAGATCGCTCAGGAATTGCACGGTTCCGGCCAGCCCCTCGGCGGCGACAGCGTCGGTTGCGCCGCGCGTTTCCAGTTCGAGCACATCGAGAATCTGGCAACGCGAAGCCACCAACCAACTGAGTGCGTCGGCAAGCGCGAAGGTGACGCCCTGGCGCTGCCCATGGTAAAGCTTGCCGCCGGCAGGGTCGGTGGCGTTCTGCAAATAGTGGAGCGACCACGCCCACAGGTTCATGGCGGAGGCGAGTGTGCAGGCTCCGGTGCCAGGGCGAGTTGACGCAATCGCGCGCATCTCCGCGGTCCATGCGGCGAACTCCGCGAGGAAGAGCTCACTGGTCATGGTCACGGTCAATTGGCGGCGCTGCACGGCCTCGGGACCTTCGTAAGTGGCCTCGAGCTGTGCGTCCATCCATTTGTTGGCCAGGAAGCCGGGGCAGTCTTCGGTAATGCCGTAACCGCCCATCAGGCTCACGGCCTCGCGCATCATGTTCGCGCCGTGGCCGGTGTTCCAGAGCTTGGTGGCCGGGCACAGTACATTGGCCTCGGCGTCCTTTAGAACGTATTGCACCAGCGGATCGGCCTCGAGTTTGGCGCGGCGCGGATCGTTCTCTTTCATCCGCAGCAACTCGAGGGCGCGCTGCTCGCTCTCTCTCAGCGCCTTGATTTCGGAGCGGCCGCCCACGACTCCGCGCTCTTTGAGGATTGCTGTCTTCTGTCTTTCCAGCGGGTCCAACTCGTCAAACAACCGCGCCGTGGCAAAGCCCAGCGAAGACGCCGCTTCGCCCGCAGCCCACACATCGACCAGGCGATGCAACGCATCTTCGCGCTGCTGGATGCCCTGCTCGTAGCGCACCGAGCCGGGCCTTGCGCCTTCCGCGCCGCGGAAACGCTGGCGCTGGTAGCGGATCACCGGCTCCACGGCCGAGAGCAGTTTCGCCGCCGTCATTAATCCCACTGGCACGCGCGTACGCCGGAAGACCGCGTCGATGATTTCGGTGTGATTGAAGTTGGGCACGATCACGCCGTCCTTCACGGTGTATCCGCCCACGATTCGGTTGGCCGGCACTTTCAGATTGAAAACGGGATCGCCGGTCGATGAGAGCTGGTGTACGAGCTTTTTAGTCGGCGTGCCGCGATCGTAGGTGCCTGCATCGGTCTCTTCAAGAATGATCACGCAGCTGCCCTTGATGCGTTCGTCGCCGGAGTTCACGGCGGCGGTGACGAAGTTGGCATAAGCGATGCCGGTAATGAAGCGGCCGCGCTTGTCCACTTCGAGCATCGGCTCTTCGCCGTCTTTCCAGTCGGCCACGCGCACCTTGCCGCTCATCATGCCCGTGTCGACTCCCACATAAGGGATGGGCTCAGTAAGCGCGAACGCGCCGCGCCAGGGCTTGCGATCTTCACCGGGTTGCGGAGGAGCGGAGAGTTTCTTGTAGCGTGCCACCTGCTCCGGCGTGCCGCGCTCGTGGATGGGCGAGAGCGCCAGAAATCCTGCCAGGCTCGCGGTCGCTGCGCCGCCATCCACCCACGCAAGCTCGAAGGCCGCGAGTCCGAGTGCCAGATTCTTCGGTCCCACGATGAAGCCGCCTTCTTCGGGCTCCATGAAGGCCGCGGTGATGCCGGCGCGATCAAACGCGTCGAGCATTTCATCCTTGGCCGCGGTCCACTCGTGTGTGTTGCGTTCGCCGGCCGCCACCATGCGGGCCACGGTTCCGCGTGCCACGCCGCGCGTCGATGCCACAAGCATCTGTAAGTCGAAGCGATCGGCAAAGCGCCAGAGAATCTGCCGCACCGCATCACCGGGGAGGGTGAGCATCGTCTTTGTTTCAGGCATCGCGACTGTGGCCATGGAGGGCCTCCTGACTAGCGCCCCTATTTTCTTTGAGCGGGGGCACTGCGGCATGTGATCCGCATCACCTGGACGAAGAACGCGGGCAGCGATCAGCCTTCAGCCCTCAGCTTACAAGTGTGAGTTTCGCGCCTCGCTGGCGGGAACTTCGTCCGTGCTCGCATTCACAGGATGTAAAAAGGTTTACCATCTATGCCTTGTTCTCGACGGCAGTTTGCGCTAGCATAGTTTCGTTTTTGAGGTCCGTTCATGCGTGTTTCCCAATTGGCCATTCTTTTTGCCCTTGCACCGTCGCTTGTCTTCCTCTCGAAACCTCTGCGAGCGCAGGCAACTTCAGTCGCCCCGGGCGTCCTGGCATCCGAAGAGGATGAAAGCTCATGGCACGGAAGCAAGTGGACACATCTCATCGAGACCGACCTGGTCGAGGAAAAATTCGACGATCTGGACCGCATGGCCTACGAGTTGCGCAGCCAGAAGAGGCGCGCGGCGGGAGGAAGCTGGAAGCTGACAGAGTTTTACGGCGCGCTCGACAAGCCCACACTTACTGACAAGGACAGTCTCGACCACATAGCGCATCTCAGGCGCTGGATCGCCCAGCGTCCGGATTCGATCACCGCGCGGGTTGCCCTGGCCACCAGCCTTCACCGCTGGGCGTGGGTGGCGCGCGGCAACGGCATGGCAAACACGGTGAGCGGTGAGGGTTGGCAGCTCTTCAATGAGCGCATTCAGGAGTCGCTGGAAGTGCTGAATGCCGCGTCCAGGCTTCGTGAGCGCTGCCCGCAGTGGTACTCCGAGATGATGATTGTCGGCCTGGCGCAGGGCTGGGACGAGGCCAAGATGCGGGAGGTTTTCGAGCAGGGCATCCAGTTCGAACCGGAGTACTTCCGCCTTTACAAGCAGATGGCGATGTATCTGCTGCCCAAATGGGAAGGAAAGCCGGGAGAGGCCGTAGCCTTCGCCGCATCCTCGGCGGACCGCGTGGGCGGCGAGCAGGGCGATGCGATCTACTTTCATATCGCCGTCTCCGTGATCGGGAAGAACGGCAGGAATTTTGGCGTCAAGGAGATGGATTGGCCACGCATTCAGAGGGGATACCAGGCGATTGCCGCGCAGTACGGAACCACGGGACGGCTGAAGAATAAGATGGCCTGGTTCGCATACAAATTCCAGGATGCGGCTGTTGCCCGCCAGCAGTTCGAATTGATCGGCGATCACTGGGACCGCGGAGTATGGCGCGACCGTGAGCGCTTCGACGAGGCCCGCGACTGGGCGCAAAGACACGCATAAATATCCCGCGTATCCGAATTCCGCAGCTACTCGAAGATTCCGGTGACCGTGCAGCGCCAGACGTGCCGGTCGGGCAGGAGAAGCTCGTATTCGTCGAAGAGCGGAGCCGTGGCGCCCTTGTGAGAAGTCTTCAGGAGCCGAGCGGTGTAGTCGCCGGGGAAAAAAGTAGGCTGGTAGTAGTGAGAGTCGTAAAGGAAGCCGCAGGTCAGCTCCAGCTTTTTCTGGTCAATGACCGCGTTGGCATGGAGTTCATCGCCGTATGGACCGGTGCCGAGTTCGTGTCTGCTCGGATCGTATTCATACTGGATCCGCATTCCGGAGATGTGCACCTTGATAGGGTAATCAACACCAGGCTTTGCATAAGGCGGCTGTTGGCCCATGCGGGTTTTTTGCGCGCAGAGAACCGGCAGACACGCGAGCAAAAACGAGGCAATGAGAGGTCGTTTCATCGTTCACCTTGGTTGGGAGCTTCTATCTTCCTTTGGATGACGGATGGCAGCAGCAGGTTGGTCTCAGCCCCTTACGCATTTCCCTGATTTTTTTGATCTTCCTCATGAATCCTGACCCCTGACACCTGATCCCTGACCCCCGTCCCTGTGATCTGCATCGTGCGGCCTGTGACACCTATCACTGCCAGTGCTCTCCCAAAAGAACGACCTTGGAGGTGCGATCCCCCGCAATTGGTTGTTGGCAGCAAGAATGGAATCGGCAAAAAGGCCTGGCGAAAGAGCTGGAGTGTTCTCGTCGGCCCGGGGAAGGAAGACGGCGGAATGAACGTAGCCGCATGGAAGAACGCAACTTTGATGGTTCGCAGCCTTGTACTCGTGGCTGGCTTGGCATTTTTGGCGCTCGCGCCGCGCGCACTCCGCGCGCAGGACTGCCTGACCTGCCACGGCGACGCCAGCATGACCGACAGCGCGGGACACAGCATCGCCGTCGACGGGAAAAAATTCGGCGACAGCATTCACGGCAGCCTGCAATGCGCGAACTGCCATGCGGACATCAAGGGCTATCCGCATCCCGACAAGGTTGCGCCGGTGGATTGCAAGACCTGCCACGCCGATGAGGCGGCCCAACTCGGCGGAAGCGTTCATGCCGACAGCAAGGATCACCCCTGCACGAGCTGCCACGGGGATGCGCACGAAATCTTTCCCAAGACCGACGCGCGCTCGGCCGTCTATCCGCTCAACGTGCCCAAGACCTGCGGCCAGTGCCACGGCAACAACGGCATGGCAGGCAAGCACGGATTGGCCAGTGTCTATCCGAACTATATCGACTCGATCCACGGGTTTGCGCTGAGCAAAGAGGGGTTGCTGGTGGCGGCCAACTGCCAAAGCTGCCACGGCTCGCATCACATCCTGAGCCACACCGATCCGGCGAGCCCGACCTACAAATCCAACATCCCGCAGACCTGCGGCAACTGCCACGCCAAGATCAATGACGAATACCAGGCTGGCGTTCATGGACAGGCCATTGCCAGGGGCGACCTGAAAGCGCCGGTGTGCTCTGACTGCCACACCGCGCACGCCATCCTGCAGCCCACGGAATCGGCCTTCCGCATGCAGTCCACGCCCATTTGCGGTAACTGCCACAAAGACAAGTTCTCCACCTACCGCGACACCTTTCACTCGCAACTGGGTTCGCTGGGCGGTTATGTGGAAACGGCGCGTTGCTGGGACTGCCATGGAGCACACGACGTACGTCCTACGTCCGATCCCACCTCGCCCGTCAACCCGGCAAACCTGATCACCACCTGCGGCCGTTGCCATGCGGGCGCCAACGCGAGCTTCGTGAAATATCAGCCGCACGCCAACGCGCGCGACCGCAAGTTGAATCCAGGGCTTTATTTTGTGCGCCTGTTTATGAACCTGCTGCTGGCCAGTGTGCTCACGTTCTTCCTCTTGCACACCATCCTGTGGCTCATCCGCTCACGCTACAACCAGGTGAAAAACAGAGCGGCCAACGGAGGAAAGAATGCCTGAGCTGGAGCAAGCAGACTCAAAAACAAGCAGCGGCGCCGGAGAAAAGTACTATGTGCGTTTTACGCGCGCGCAGCGCTACATGCACGCGGTGCTGTTTACCACGTTCCTCGGACTGGCGGCCACTGGACTGCCGATGCGCTTCAGTGAGAGCTTCTGGGCACGCAAGTTGGCCACGGGCGTGGGCGGATTTGGCGCCATCCTCTTTCTGCATAAGTTCTTTGCAGTGATATTGACCATTGCCTTCCTGATTCATCTCAAAGACATCTTCCAGCGCGCATTTATCAACCGCGAAAAGGGCATCTTCTGGGGTCCGACCTCGATGGTCGCCAATTGGAAGGATGTCAAGGACATCGTTGGCCACATGCGCTGGTTTCTCGGCCTCGGCCCCAAGCCGAAGTTCGACCGCTACGCCTACTGGGAGAAGTTCGACTACTGGGCGGTGTTCTGGGGCATGATCGTCATCGGATTCTCGGGTTACGCCATGTGGTTTGCGCCGTTCTTCGCGCACTTCCTCCCAGGGTGGGCGCTGAATGCGGTGCTGGTGATCCACAGCGAAGAGGCCCTGCTCGCCGTTCTCTTCATCTTTTCCATTCATTTCGTCAATACCCATCTGCGCCCCGATAGCTTCCCGATGGACATGGTGATCTTTACGGGAGTGGAGAGCGAGGAAGAATTTAAGGAGAAGCGGCCGCTTGAGTTCGAGCGCAATGCGAAACAGGGCAAGCTCGAAAAGAGAGTGGGCATTGCGGCGCCGTTGTGGCTCGTCAACTTCTCCAAAGTGGCGGGGTTCACAGCCATCTTCATCGGCCTCACGCTGCTGGTGCTCACGTTGACGGCGTATTTCAGCTGAGAAAAGCAGCTTTCAGTTGTCAGCCATCAGCCTTCAGCTTCGGTATTCGGGACCACAAGCGGATCACGTAATACAAGCGAATTGGACGAGCGCCATGGCACAGAGGTTCGAAGACCTGGTCGTATGGCAGCGAGCGATCGAATTGACGGTGTGCATCCATTAAGTTGACTCGGTCGCTTCCCAAAGATGAGCTCTACGGCTTAGTCTCGCAAATACGCCGCGCAAGCATTTCAGTTGCAAGCAACATCGCCGGGGGACGCGGAAGGCTTTCTCCAGCGGAATTCCGTTATTTTCTCGCACTCGACCAGGGGTCGATCTTTGAGTTTAAAACCCGGCTAGTGGTCGCCAGAAGACTCGAGTTCAGCGATAACAAGTCACTCGGCGAGGCGGATTCTCTGGCCGCGGAGGTATCGAAGATGCTTGCGTCGTTTATCCAAACGCTCGGTAGCGGCACGAAAAAGGCTAAAAGCTGATAGCTGACATCTGAAAGCTGCCCTTGTGACTCCAGTCACGGCAGGAAATCTCACTTCGGCGTCTCCTCAAGGTGTGAAATCCGCACGGCTTTTCTGGTTTTCTACGCTGATTCTTGTCTTTCTTGCCTGGGCCTCGAACGCACTTTCTGCGCAAAAGCTCAAGGACGCGGACTGCCTCGCCTGCCACTCCGACGCGACTCTCACCACCGAGGGCGCGAATGGCTCCACAGTGAGCCTCTTTGTCGATCAAAACAAGTTCAAGCGCTCGGTCCACGGCCGCATGTTTGCGTGCGTGGATTGCCACAAAGACGTAAAGAGCCTGGTGCACGAGAAGCCGCCGGAGAAGGTAAGCTGCGCCCAGTGCCACGCCGACGCCCAAACGGCGTACGCGCATTCGACGCACGCCAGGGCCAGTAAGGGCGGGACGGCGCCCGCGGCCACCTGCGAAGATTGCCACGGCGATGCGCACCAGATTGAAGGCGGCGGTGACCCCAAGTCGCCCGTGAATCACGCCAACATTCCGGCCACCTGCGGCCGCTGCCACGGGCAGACATTCCTGATGGAATCGAATGGCGAGAGCGCGCAGGCCTTCATTTCCTACCAGTCGAGCGTGCACGGCCGCGCCGTAGCCAACGGATCGAAAGATGCCGCGGTGTGTACCGACTGCCACGGCACGCACGAGATTCTGCCGGCCAATGATCCCAAGTCGCCGATCTCGAAGTTTTCCGTTGCCGCAACCTGTGGCACGTGCCACACCGATGTGGCCAACACGTTCAACGTGAGCATTCACGGCCAGGCGCTGGCGCACGGCAATGCGCTAGCCCCCACCTGCACCGATTGCCACGGCATTCACTCCATCAAGCCGCACACCGATCCCAATTCGCCGGTTTCGGAGCAGAACATTTCGCGCGACATCTGCGCCCGCTGCCATGAGGGCGTGCGGCTTTCGCAAGAGTTCGGCGTACCCGGCAACCGCGTGACCACTTACTTTGACAGCTATCACGGCCTGGCGGCCGAGGGCGGCAGCGTGGTGGCTGCCAACTGCTCCAGTTGCCACGGCGTGCACAACATTCTGCCCTCCAGCGATCCGCGATCGACCGTCAACCCCGCCAATCTGGACGCGACCTGCGGCAAATGCCACCAGGGCGTCACGCAAAAGTTTACGCGCACGCCGGTACATCTGGTGGCGGGCACCCGCGCCAACGACATTGATTCCGTCGCCGTGCGCTGGGTGCGGTGGATTTACATCGTCCTCATCCTGGTTGTTATCGGCCTCATGTTCCTGCACAACGCCATCATCTGGCGCAGCAAGGCAGTGGCGCGGCGGCGCATGATGAATCCGTTCATGACGCGCATGACGGTGAACCAGCGATGGCAGCATCTGATTCTGCTCTCGAGCTTCATCGTGCTGGTCATCACGGGCTTTGCCCTCAAGTTCCCCGACACCTGGTTCGCGCACACGCTGGGCATGGGCGAAAACCTGCGCGGCATCATTCATCGCATCGCGGGCTGTATCCTCATCGCCGCGGGCATCTATCACGTCTTCTACCTCGCCGTCGCGCGCGAGGGGCGGCGGCTGTTGCGTGATATCGCACCCCGGCCCCGCGACCTCTTCGACGCGTGGGGCACCATGCGCTACTACCTCGGCCTGAGCAAGGAGAAGCCTAAGTTCGGCCGCTTCAACTATGCGGAGAAGGCTGAGTACTGGGCGCTGGTGTGGGGCACGGCGCTCATGGGACTTACCGGCATCATGATCTGGGCCAAGGTGTGGGTCGGCGATCTGCTGGCGCGGTGGTGGGTCGACGTGGCCACGGCGGTCCACTTCTACGAGGCGATCCTGGCCACGCTGGCCATCATCGTCTGGCATTTCTACCAGGTCTTCCTCGATCCCGACGTGTATCCCATGAACTGGGCCTGGTGGGACGGCAAAATGCCGGTGGAGAACTATAAGCACGAACACGAGTTGGACACGGAATCGCTGCAAGCGGCGGAGGGCGAGGGTTCCGACCCGGCCTCAAAATAGGTACGAGCTAACTCCACCTTGCCTGTGCTACGCTTCGACCATCTGTGGCGAACTTCGAGAAAGCACCGGCAGAGGTCCAGGAAATCCTATCCAAGCCGATTCGCCAACTCGGCTTGAAAGTGGAAGGTTCTCCCCTCGAGCGTTTTGTCCAGCAACTTTACCGGGAGCTGGACGCGAAGGGGCTGCATCGCTTCCACCCCAAGTGCTATCTCACCGATGAGTGGGGCTGCCCGAACATGGAGCCTGTCATCGGAATCCCGTTCTACCTGGCCGATCCCAAACTGCAGCGCCTCGAGTCGGAGATGAACGACATTGAAGATGCGCGGCAGATCATGATGTATCTGCGCCACGAGGCCGGTCACGCTTTCAACTACGCTTACGCGCTTTACAAGACCAAGGAATGGCGCGACCAGTTCGGGCCGTTCCGGCGGCCTTACCGGGACAACTACAAGCCGGTTGCCTTCTCGCGCCAGTTCGTGCGCCACATGGAGGGCTGGTACGCGCAGAAGCATCCCGACGAAGACTTTGCCGAGACCTTCGCGGTCTGGCTGACGCCTCGCTCCAACTGGCGGAAGCGGTACCAGGGCTGGGGCGCGATGAAGAAGCTGCTCTACGTGGATCGGATCGTGCGCAAGCTTGGCGATGCCGAACCTGTGGTGGCGCGCGGCGATACCGATATTACCGTCGACGAAATGGAAGTAACGGTGGGCGAGTTCTATCAGCGTGCTCTCGAGCAGCAGCTCGCGCCTGGCGATCTTCCCCTCGACGCGGATCTGCACGACATCTTCAACGTATCCAGGCGCCGCAGGAAGAATGTTCGCGCGGCAGTCGAGCTTCTGCGCGAGAATCGCAAGGTCCTCATCGACAAAGTGAATTATTGGACCGGCGTCGGACGTCCGCTGATCAAGGTGTTGGTGGAAACCATCGAAGCAAAAGTTGGCGACCTGGGCCTGCGCGCCGACATAAAATGTGAACGGGATTATCTGACCGAAGTGGCTGTGTACGCGACCGCGCTGGCGATGAACTACATGACGCGGGGCAAATTCATTTTGCCCTGAGCCGTGATTCGACGGGTTCTACGCATCCAGCCGTTCGCGGCAGATGCGGGTGATAGCGAAAAAGTGCAGAGGCATCATGGCAAACCTCAAAGTAACGATTTTGCACGACGTATGGGAAGAGGGTCCGCCGGAGCCAGAACCGGAGCCGGCGAGGACGCCGCGCGGCAAAAAGGGCAAACGCCGCAGGAAGAAGAAAGATCCGCTGCACGACCGCGAAGAGATCTTCGAGGCGTTGACCAAGCTCGGGCACGAACCTTCGTATCACATTCTCGACGGCAAGAACCAATCGTTGCTGGCATTGGCAAAATGCGGCGCCGACCTGATCTTCAACCTCACGGAGTCCTACGCCGGCGACGACACGATGGACAAGAACATCGCCGCTTATCTGGATCTGATTCACATTCCTTATACCGGCGGCGGCCCGCAGGCTCTTTACCTGGCCCAGGACAAGTCGATCGCCAAAAAGATTTTCGACTTTCACAAGATCAAGACCCCGGACTTCGCACTCTCCTACAAGGGCCGCACCGAGCACGCGCACGATATCGAGTTCCCGCTGATCGTCAAGCCGGTCTCCGAAGACGGATCCATCGGCATCGACAGCGGCTCCGTCGTCGACAGCGTGAAGGAGCTGATGGAGCGTATCCATTACATCCACGAGGAATTCGACAGCCCGGCGCTCATTGAGGAATACATTGAAGGCCGGGAGATTTACGCCGCGATTCTCGGCAACGACAATGCCGAGGTGCTGCCGCTGATCGAACTCGACCTCTCCAGGCTTCCCAAGGGAGCGCCGCGGATTGCCGGCCAGGACGTGAAGTTCGACCAAGACACCGAGGCCTTCAAAGTGACCAAATCCGCGCCGGCCGAAGACCTGGATGAGGACACCACGAAGAAACTCCAGGACACCGCGCTCGCGGCCTATCGCGCGCTCAAGCTGCGCGACTACGGCCGCATCGATATGCGGTTAAACAAAAAAGGGCAGGTGTACGTCATCGAAGCCAACCCCAATCCATGGCTGGCCAGCGCCGCCGAATTCACCATGGCAGCCAAAAAGGCCGGCAACTCGTACACCGGCATGATCGAGAAGATCGTGGAATTGGCCCGCGCCCGGTCCATGTAGTGGCAGAAGTGCTCGCCTTTGGGGGTGGCGCCTCCCCCCTGTTGCCGCCGATCACGATGCGCCGGGTACAGGGCCGCTGTTTACTTTTCGATTACTCCCCCCACCCCCCTTTTTGCCAATGTCGTCATTTAAAAGGGGTTGCGGGCGCTGGTTTCTGTATCTTCCTCATTCTAAAGGGCGGCGTTTTCGTAAAGTCGTGATTTCATTGGAGTCCCCTGCGTTCACGGGGGGTTCAAGGCGCTCCGGTTGGGTGGCGACGCCAGAAATGAGTGTCTGGGTTTGGACTTATGGCGTGATTATGCGGGAAGAAGGCGAAATTATCGGCAGAGTTGATGAGGAGTTTCTTGTGAGTGTTTTCTGCGGGTTGGGGTGATGCGGGGCTGGTCGAGGTCTTGACATCGATTTTCGGCTGATCAGGATGACAGTTCCTTTATTTAGCAGAACTGTATCGGCGCGGCTGAAGCCGCGCCCCTGTTACAAAGCCCTGGGCTAAAGCCCATCAAATTCTGGCGTTTTTTCAGGGGCCTGAAGGCCCCTGCTCCCTCCGGGGATTGGGGCTAAAGCCCCGGGCTTTATGCGGCTTTTTCGGCGCGGCTGAAGCCGCGCCCTGATACAAGACCCCTTGGGTTGAGTTTTTGCGCAGCCTGTAAGGCCGCGCTTTGCGAGGCAGACGAAGCCGTTGCTTGAACGAGTTTTTATGCGGGTGTCACACGCGCCAGTAGTCGCCGCGCCAGTCTTTGATGCGTTCCTTGATTTGCTTGCGGGTCAGGTTGTGTTCGAGCGCCTGCTTGGCGAGCTCGACCACTTCGTCGTCGGCGGCGAAGCGCAAACCGATCAACTGATCTTCGCTGAGGCGGCTCATCTGGGTGTGCCACTCTGAGGGTGCCAGGGCTTGCAGGCGCAAGCGCTCTTCAAGCCGGATGACGCGGTCCTGCACCTTGAGCGGATACATGCGCATCTTGAGCAGCGCGAGAATCGCCGCTACCGAGAGCACCACGAACCACGCGGAATAAAAGCCGGGGTGCTTGATCACGTGGACGATGGAAATGATGAGGTTGGCGAGAAAAACAAAGATCAGAACGAAATGGTACGGGGGATCAAGGCGTCCATGATTTTTGAGATGTTGCGGCTCGGACTTACTCATTCGTGGCTCCGGTTTCTTGCAGGCTGGGATTGGATTTTCCGGCTGTCTGCGTTGCCGCGGGGTCGCCGGAATCGGCGCCAGGGACCTGCACGATCGCATGCGACCCAACGGAAGAGGACTCCTCCGTTGGCACCCCGGTACTTGCTGGATTTTGCGCGGACGCTGTGGTAGCTGTCAACAGCGAAAAATCGCCGGGGCCAAGAATCTGAGGGTGCTTGGGGATGAGATGGCAGCGGCCGCGCACCAGGTAGTCCACAAACAGGCCGCCGGCAAGATACGGATTCATGATGGCAATGGGGATGGCGTAGACGGTGGTGACGAAGGATTCGTCGATGCCCTTCACGGAGCGGCTTCCGCGCCGGTAGCCGGGAATCTGCGGAATCTCGAAGACCGTCAACTGGGTCGCGGGATGCTTGCGCGCGTACTTCACCAGCCTGTAGGTGGTCTGCTTGGGGGTGGTCATGCCGGCATCGGGGAAGATGCTGCGCCGGAAGGTGCGAGGAAAGTAGTCATTGAGAACCACGCGCGAGAAGTCCGCGCAGTTGCTGAACAGAAGATCGAATTGGGTGCGGTTGGGACCGGCGTTCAACTTCTGGATGAGGGCATCGTCCTGTTCGGGAGTGGTCTCAAAGCGGAAGGCGTAGATGCGCCGCTCGTAGGCCGAGCCCACCAGCTGGGTCCAGCCGCCGTGCAGAAAGTTGCCCGGCCGCAAATTGTCGCCGAGGCTTTCAAGGTGGGCTTCGCGATAGCGATTGCGCAGCCGCTCGACCGTGGCGCGATCCACATGCGCCGGCACGTCGGCAGGATTCTCAACCGCGTAGAGGTAGGGAAGCAGGGGAATCGCGACCCAGTCGTATCCGTCGATTCCCTGGTAGCGGGCGATCACCACGCCCATCTCACCGGGCTGGCAGCGGCGGAGCGTAACAGGGGTTTCAGCGCAGATGCGCTCGAAATAAATGGCGTTGTGGCCGGTGGGGTTGAGGGCGCCGAAAATGCCGTACGGCTCCTCCATCAGCAAGGCAGCCTGCGTTCGGCCGCGCGAACAACAGAAGGCCCCTAAAAGGACAAAAACAAAGATAAAAATACGAAATTTGCGTATCGAGAGCATCCGTCTTCCCCCTGGTTAAGATGGCCTGTTCTCTCTTTCAGTATGCTCCACATTCGATAAAAGGGCGATGAAAAGTCGAATCAAGGCTCCACGCGCTGCATTTACAGGGAATGCTCGACGACCCACGGCGCTTAGGATGCAAAGATCGCCCGGGCAGACTCCTCCGCCTGTTATTTCAGACACTTTTTAGGGCGGAAGGTTGCGATTTTATGGGGCGTGCGGCGGCCCTAAAATGCGCGCAGTTGTGGAAATCGACGGGTCTGCAGCATGAGTAGATTCTGGAGTCTATCCATATATTGCGGGCAGGCAACGGCCGGCTTCGATCAAAAATATTGCAGCTAAATTGCGAGCGCTATGAAATCAGCGGCCTCTCCCGCCTGGGGCGGAAAAGATGTGCTTTGCGGATAAAGCGGGAAGGGAGGCGTTATCGTCAATCGAATTTTCGCGAAATACGCGGCTGAGAATCTGTTAGAGCGGTACGCGTGGTACGCGCGGCGCCAGCGACGGCCAGCAAGAGTTTCTCCATCTGCGGAGTAAACTCTCGACGCGCCACTTCTTGATGAGCAAAGCTGTAGAGCCAATAGAGCAGCGAGAAGATATAGCTGCCTATAACGATTTCGTTGAGATGTCGGTATTGGAATTGGGTGGTCTGGTGCGTGTTGAGCACGGCCACTCCGAGGCTGACGATGGAATAGAAGCCAAGTCCGGTGGCTACCTGAAGTTCACGGTCGCGCCAACTGACCGAGAGCCACTGGCTGCACAGCGCGAGAACGAGGAAGAAGGCGATGCGCAGAATCGTGACCGTTTGCTGCAACAGCATGAGGATGTGAACAATCTTCTCCGGAGGGACGATGCCGGGAAGCGATGCGAAGGGCCAGATGATCGCGCCTGCCACGAGAATGAAAACGCCGATAGGCACCAGGGCAAGGCGGGATAGGGAGGCACGCAACGGCCGCAGCAGTGACCATGTCAATTCGACCAGAACACCGAATTGCAGGAGAGAGTCGATGACAGTCTGAATGAAATACGTCGTGGCATAGACAGTGGATTGCGGCGAGTAAGAACGGCTGATGACATAGACGGTGATATTGCTGGAAATATCCCAGACGCAATAGGTAAAGAAAACCGGGAAGGTGCGCCAGAAACGCTTGTAGCAGAGCAACCCGATAAGGACTGCTTCGGCCACAATATAAGCAAACCAAAGTGCGTTATCCAGGCTCACGGTGTATGTTCCGCCTATCCGCGATTTCGCGTTATTCCGAGTCTAACAGCGAATCGGATGAGCGAAGCGGCCATTTGATTAAAACAAAAGTCACCTGCACCAAACAGAAACGCTGCCCCAAAGGGCAGCGTCTGCTACTTCCGAATTCGAACAGCCTGTTAGGAAAGGCTAGGTGGCGTCGGGAACGGGCCAGCAGGAATAAAGCTGGGCGGCGTTGGGAACGGACCCGCAGGAATGAAGCTCATTACGGGCGGCGTCGGGAACGGACCAGCGGGAATGAAGCTCAACACTGGGGGCGTCGGGAACGGGCCCGCGGGAATAAAGCTGGGCGGTGTCGGGAACGGACCAGCGGGAATGAAGCTGGGCGGTGTCGGGAACGGGCCAGCAGGAATCAAGCTGGGCGGCGTTGGGAACGGACCCGCAGGAATTGCACTTGCCGTGCATGCAGAAACCACAAGCAGCGCAAGAATGACGACTTTTATAACATTCAACGTACCCGTACGCATTGGAAACTCTCCTGGCGGAGACAATCCGCCCTAACACATTGCAGGGATAGAGTAACCCAATCGGGTTATGGAATCTACCCCAAAAGTGGTATTAAGAATTATTTTTAACCTAAGTAACCACATCGATGCCATTTTGGTAATCAACATGAGAGTTACTCTGAAGGTTTTTGCACGTTCTTCGCCTGCCAGGGAGGATTCGTGGTGGAGGTTGGGGCTGTTTCTCGGTAGATTGAGAGGTTGAGGCCGTTATCCAGAGGCAAGGGCGGCATTTACAGGCCAAGCGGTCCTGAGGATCCGGCGGCGATAGCAGGGATCTTCAACCTCGCAGTGGCCAGGCGGGATGGCAGCGCAGATCCGCGGCAAGGCACGCCGGCAGAAACGCACAGGGCCGGGTGCAATCGAAGAATTGGGCCGATCCTTGCAAGTTGTCCGGACGGTTACCAAACTGGAAACTTTAGTGCCCTGTGCCAAATGGACAAAAGCCTCTACAGTGGCAACTAAGCCCATTATTGATCGGGCATTGACTATGACGATTCAAAAAGCAGAAGCGCGGCTTCCGCTCGGTGCGCAAGCCACAGCGAACGGCCGGCAAGAGGTGCGTTGCGCGGTGCGATTTCCCCTTGCCCTGCCGGTGGTGCTGTCCACGGGAGATGGCGACGTTCCAGCTCTGACGCGGAACATCTCTGCCAGCGGTGTGCTTTTCTCGCTGGACCGAGCATTAACTGTTGGGCAAGACGTGCGATTTTCCATGTGCATGCCGCATTCGATCCTGGGCACGCCGCATGACGTTCTGGTCCACTGTACGGGGCGTGTGGTACGCTGCTCCTCAAGCCACAACGAGTATCTCGCCGCAGCTACAATTGATGAATATCGGTTTGCGGAGCAGTGAGAACCGGTTGGCAGGGCAGTGGCCGCATATGGAAATTCTGGACGATCATACCGAGGGCGAGAGTGTCGATTCTCAAGTAAAGCCCGGCACCATTCGCATGATTCTCGCGGATTCGCAGGCGATCTACCGCGTGGGTATACGCAAGGTCTTCGCACTTGAAGACGATATCCGCGTGGTGGCGCAGGCCGATTCGCTGGAGAATCTTCGTGCGGCTATCGAACGCTATCCCAGCGACATTGTTCTTCTAGAAGGCAGCATGCTGGCCGGCACGGCCAATGTGATTCCCGAACTGTTGCGGCTGGCGCCGGATGTGAAGCTGATCGTGCAAGCCGTTGCCAGCGACGAAAACCACACTGTGGAACTCTACCGGCGCGGCGTGCGCGGCATCGTTTCCCGCTCCATCTCGCCCGATCTGCTGGTGCGTTGCGTGCGCCGCATTGCCGCGGGCGAAACATGGATCGACAATCAGTCGGTCAACTGGGTCATTGACGCCTACCGCGCCCAGGCCGCAGCCCTGGTGAGCCCGCGCAACCAGCCTCGCCTTTCGCCTAAAGAGATGTCGATCATTACCTGCATCACCCAGGGCAAGCGCAACAAGGAGATCGCGTTTCAACTGGGAACGACGGAGCAGGTCATCAAGAATTACCTGCGCAAGATCTACGACAAGCTCGGGGTATCGGATCGGCTGGAACTGGCGCTCTACTGCCTGCACAACAAGATCATCCAGTCAGACGCGGACGAAGTGTCGGTGGCGCAAAAGGTCGTCGGCACTTAACGGCTCCATCCGGCGTCTTCCGCCGGGAACCCATTTCACTAGTTCACTGACCGCATGAATTCGTACCTTTGGCTTTGGTGGTTTCCCATCCATTCGCCAGAAAGGGCGAATGGATGGGGCACGGGAAGGTTCCTCTTCAATCGGTCAGAGACTCAGCTTCTTGATTCTTTCGGCGTCTCGCCGGCGCAGGATTGGCGCGCGAGCTCGAGCAGCCGAATCAACTCCGACAAATCGGTTCGGCGCAGATGCGCGAGGAGTTCTTTGGGCGCGTTGCGAACTACCGGGTCCATGCTGCGCAGAAGCTCCAGCCCGGACTCGGTAATCTGCGTTAAAACCACGCGGCCGTCGTGCCGGTCGCGGTGCTGCCGGACCAACTTGAGACGCTTGAGCCGCCCCAGAAGCCGCGTAATGTCGGGCTCGGCGGCGATCATGCGATCGCCGATAGCCGCACAGGGAAGTCCGCAGGGCTCGGCGCCGCGCAGGATGCGCAGAACGTTGTACTGGGTCGAAGTGAGGCCCCAGCCGCGGATCGTCTGCTGCATGGCGCGGTTCAGGCAATCCGAGGTGCGAAGCAGGTTGAGAAGCGCCTCTTCTTCCACGCTGGAGAAGGGAGGAACCTGCTGGATTTCAAGCTTCAGATTTGCCATGGGCGCGCGCTCCAAAGATTGCCGATCCGGCTCTGGCCGGACGCGGCTTACTGCTTCACGACTTCGAGTTCGATATCGAGCGCGACTTCGTCGCCAACCATGGCGGCAGGAAACTTGGGGCCGATGCCGAACGCGGTGCGGTCGAGGGTGGTGGTGGCGGAAAAGCCGGTATGCACATTGCCCTTGGGATCGGTCATCGAGCCGTTGGGGCCGACCACATCGAGAGTCACGGGCTTGGTGACGCCGTGCAGCGTCAGGTTTCCCGTCACCGCGAGGTGATTGCCGTTCTTGACCACGCTGGTGCTGGTGAATGTTGCGGTGGGCAGGTTGGCGACGTCGAAAAAGTCAGGGCTCTTGAGGTGCGTGTTGCGCGCGTCCACGCCGGTATCCACGGTGTCCACGCCGATGGTGGCTGTGACGGTGGACTTGGTGACGTCGGCCTCGTTGAGGGTGATCGTGGCCTTCACATTTCCAAAGCGGCCATGAATTTTGGACACGCTCAAGTGGATGATGCTGAAGTCAACCTCGCTGTGGTTGGGATCGGAGACCCAAGTGGAGGTTTGCGCCAGGGCAAGAGGCGCCGCGAGGGCGAGGATACCAGCGAGAATGACCAGTCGTTTCATTTTGGGAAGGCTCCTTCTTTGGGTGCAAGGTCTGCGACCGCCGTGGTGCGTTGGCAGAGCGCCGGACCGTGAGATTTCAGGTCTACGCAGGGCAAAGGCCCCGCAGTCAAGCTCTCAATAAGATGCACGAGGCGAGATGCTCGTTGCAACAATTATTTTTCGAACTTTCCGCCTTGAGCCTTCAGCTCGCAGCCACTTCCGTCCCACATGCAATGACTGATGCTCCCGGAGGAACTGGGCGGGGAGATGAAAGCAGAAACCTGACACCTGTTCTGCTATTCTCGCGCCAATGTTTGTTCTCAAACACTTTGAGAAGCTGACCCGTCCGCAGCGTCATGCTTTTCTGGCCGCGTTTCTGGGCTGGACGCTCGACAGCCTCGACTTTTTTCTGCTGGTTTTTTGCGTCAAGGCGATTGCCGGCGAGTTCCGCACCCAACCCTCGGCGGTTTTGGGAGCGGTCTTTCTCACGCAGGCCTTCCGGCCCGTGGGCGCTCTGCTTTTTGGCATGTTGGCCGATCGCTACGGCCGCCGGCCGGTGCTGATGGCGAACATTGTGGGCTTCTCCGTGATCGAATTGGCCTGCGCCTTTGCGCCTTCGCTCAACGCGCTTCTCTTTCTGCGCGCACTTTTCGGGATCGCCATGGGCGGTGTGTGGGGCGTGGGAGCGGCGCTGGTGTTTGAAACCTTGCCCAAAGAGGGGCGCGGCACGTTCTCCGGCATTCTGCAGGAAGGGTACGCGGTGGGTTCGATTCTGGCCTCGGCCGCCTTCGGGCTGTTTTTTGCGGGCGTTCACTGGCCCCTCTTCGGGCATGTATTAGTGCTTCCCGGGATCGGCTGGCGGGGGTTGTTCATCCTGGGCGCATCGCCCGCGCTGCTGGCGTTTTATGTGCAGACGCGGGTTCCGGAGTCGCCGGTGTGGCTGGCGGGAGCCCAAAAACGGAAGTCGCGCGCTGCTGCGCACGCCGGGCCTGCGTGGTCGCGGCAACTGGTGCATTTCCTGCCCACGTTTCTGTTTCTGGTGGTTCTGATGACGGCCTTCATGAGCTTTTCGCACGGCACGCAGGATGTGTATCCGACGTTCCTGGCTGTCGCGATCAAGCTCTCGCCGGAGACGATCGGCTTGATCGGCGTGCTGTACGGTGTGGGTTCGATTGCCGGCGGAATCGTATTCGGCGCGCTGTCGGAAACGTGGGGCCGCAAGCGCGCCATTATCACGGCGGCGCTGTTGGCGCTTCCGGTGATTCCTCTTTACGCCTACGGGCATACGGCCGTGACCCTCGGCATCGGCGCGGTGCTGATGCAGTTTATGGTGCAAGGCGCGTGGGGCGTGGTTCCTGCGTACCTGACGGAGTTGTCGCCGGCGCCGGTGCGGGCAACCGCGCCGGGACTGGCCTACCAACTGGGCGCGCTTATTACCTCGTGGAATGGCAAAGGCCAGGCGCTGGCAGCCGAACGGTGGGGCAATTATCCGGCGGTGCTGGCCGTTACGGTGGGCGTAGTCGCGCTGGTGCTGGCGGGCCTGACGGCATTGGGACGCGAGGCCAAAGGCAGGGAAATGACGGAGGCGTAAAAGCGGCGAGTGCGGGGCCGGTTTTGGCGCACTCTCAGAGGAGGAGGGAACCGAATGCCGTATCTCGACTGGTCGCAATGCCCCGAAGTTGAGAGCGTTCCAGGGAAGGTGAGCGGAGCCTGGGTGTTGAAGGGCACTCGCATGCCTGTCGCGGCAATCCTCGAAAACATCGCAGCCGGGGCCAGTATCGATGACCTGATCGAGTGGTTCGATGGACTCGACCGCCAACAGGTAAAAGCAGTAATTGAGCACGCTGCCCGTAGTTTTGACAAAGAGCCAACGTACACCGCATGGATCCAGCCCTGCATCCCTATAGCTTTCCAATCCCACTCCGAATCATCCACTTCTTATCGACACAGCCAATGGCCCCTGTACCTTCTGCGGCATATCGATTTTGCCAGCGGCCACTTAGAATGAGGGTCAATGAATCCGGGACCGAGCGACGTAGCAATTGTGGCAATCGGGCGCAACGAAGGCGAGCGCCTGAAGCTGTGCCTGCGCGCCGCGCTTCGGGATGCGCCGATCGTGGTCTACGTGGACTCCGATTCGACGGACGGCAGCGCGGAATTTGCGCGATCCGTAGGCTGCCGCGTGGTCTCGCTCGACACGTCGCGGCCAATCAGCGCGCCTCGAGCGCGCAATGAAGGCTTTGCGTGCGTGATGGAGATTGCGCCGGACACGCCCTTTGTGCAGTTTGTGGATGGCGACTGCGAACTCGAAGAGGGTTGGATCGAGAAGGCTGCGTGCACGCTTGCAGAACATGCGGAGGCGGGCATGGTGTGCGGGCAAATCCGCGAGATTCACCCGGAAGCGAGCGCATACAACAGGCTGTGCGACCTGGAGTGGCGCCAGCCCGCGGGAGAGATTCTGAGCTTCAGCGGCAGGTTCATGGCACGGGCCCGCGTATTCAAAGATGTGGAAGGGTTCCGCGCCGATGTGCAGGTGGCCGAAGACGAAGAGTTCTGTTTTCGCGTGCGGCGGCAGGGCTGGAAGATCCTGATGATCGATGCGCCCATGGTGCGCCACGATGCGGCGATGACGAGCTTCAGACAATGGTGGCGCAGAAATCGCCGTGCCGGCCGCGGCTATGCGCAGGTTGCGGCATTGCACGGCGGCGGCGAGGAGCGATACTTTATTCGCGACCGGCGTCGCATTTTGATCTGGGGCCTGGCGCTGCCGATGGCGGCGCTGGCCGTGGCGCCGTTTACGCACGGTATTTCGCTCTTGATTCTGCTGTGCCTCTATGGACTGCAGTACATGCACATTGTGCGCGGCTGCCGTAAGCGGGGATGGACGAGTGGGGATGCGTGGGTCTATGGGTTCTTCACCGTGATCTCGCGGTTTCCCACGTTGCAGGGGCTGCTCGAGTACTACTGGCGGCGGATACGCGGGCGGGCCATGACGATTATTGAGTACAAGTAGAGAGATCTCCGCACCGGTCCGGCAAGGGCGCTTTTCAGGCTTACCACGGAACCGGCGGACTGACGCGGCCGCCGCGGGTTTCCTTCCATGCGCGGCGCAACAGGCGAAGAAGAATCACGGCCTGACGTGCGCGCTCACGCCGCGCCGGCGCAGGGCTGAAGCGGTTGCGCAGGAAGCGCAGCGAGTAGAGGCTCTTTTCAAGCCAGAGCGCGAGCCACACTTTTGCGCCGTGGTGCTTGCGGTAGTAGAGGAACGTGGAGCGCATGCGCCAGAGCACGACTTGGGATTCATTCTCAGAAAAAACCTGCGCGTCGACCTGGCGCGAGGATTCGCCGTGCAGGTGCGTGACCACAATATCGGGCCAATAGAGAACGCGAAAGCCCGCGTCCTTTACGCGGCGGCAAAGATCCACCTCCTCGCAATAAAGAAAGAACGCAGGATCGAAGAGGCCGGCTTTGGCCAGAGCCGAGCGGCGCACGATCATGAACGCGCCCGTGACCCAATCCACTTCAGCAGGCATAGCGGGATCGGCCCAGGTGCGTTCCGCGGCGCTGAAGAAGCGGGAGCGGGGAAAGCGCGAAGCGAGACCCGTGAGGACGAAGGCATCGCGCAAGATGGAGGGAAACATGCGCGCCGCGGGCTGCCATGCGCCATCGCGCCCCACGAGGCGCGCACCACCGACACCCGCGGAGGGGTCGACCTCCGCGTGCGCAATGGCGCGGGCGAGCGCGCCGGAATGAAAAAAAGCGTCGGAGTTGAGCAGGATCAGGTAGCGCCCCCGGGCCGCCTCAATGGCGCGGTTATTGGCCACGCCAAAGCCAAGATTTACTTCGCTGCGGATCAGGCGAACGGGAGTGCCGGGACCGGAAAACTCCGCGGCAACCATCTCGGCCGAGCCGTCGCGCGAGGCGTTGTCGACGACGAGGATCTCGGCCGACAGGCCTTCGGGAAGCCGGGCGCACTCCGCGCGCAGCGCGGCCAGACATTCGCGCAGCAGATCGCGCGTATTGAACGAGACCACAATGACGGAGACCGTAGTTTCGAAGCCCGGGCGGACAAGACTCCCGGCGCTTGCCGGCTGAGATGCGCGGAATCCGGTTGGCTCGTTCACGGTGCCTCAAGTATAGAGGGGCGAAGGAACGAAGGAGCAAGGGAGCGAGGGAGCGAGGGAGCGAGGGAGCGCCCACTCTTTTGTGGCAGGGGGCTGCCGCGAGTGGGGAACATTTTCTTTGCGTGAAGAAGAATATGCTGGGAACGGGTGAGGCCGGTGCAATTTGATGGTTCCAGCGCGGGAAGGAGCGTTGCGATGACGCGAAGCGGAATCTACACATTCCACGTGAAGATGCTGCTTGCATTGCTCGCGGTTTCGTGGGCGTTGCCGGCGCGCGCGCAAACAACGAGCGACGCCGCAATGGAGGTGACGCACCTGCGGGTCACCAGCGACGTCATTCTCGCGAGAGTGACGCGGCTGGGCGTGAATCTGGGCGAGCAGAACTTTTACGACTCCGGGCAGATGCTGAAGAATTTGCTTTTCCGCAATCCCGAGTTTGCGGGGATGACGTATCGCAGCATTCTGCATTGCGAAGCCGGCGGGGTGGGCCGCTGCGTGGATACGAGGCCGGGGATTCAGTTTCCGGCGGCCTTCTGGAACGGCGCGAGTTACGAAGTTCTGGAGGGCGCGGCAGCGGGCCAGCGCGGAACGGTGACGGCAGCGGCGCCAGGCGCGAGCGGATATGTGCTGACTCTTAACTCCGGCGGCAGGGCGATTGGGGCAGGCGACTGGATTGCCATCGAGAAAAATGCTTCGGACGATCCGGCGGCGGGCTGGTGGCCCACGATGCATGGCGGCGCGCGGCTGGAACTCGAGCGCACGGATCTTCCGCCGGGCTTGCCGGTGCGCCAGGCATTGAAAATTGACGCGGCGGGCGCGGGCCAGTCAGCGGATCTGAATGCATATTTCGACTCCACCGCGGGGATGACATTTGTGCGTCTGCGCGGCCGGTACCGGCTGCGTTTTCGCGCCAAGGCCCTCAGCGGACCCAGCACCATGCACGTGCACGTGGGACGGCTGGTTGCGGGGCTGCGCCGTTATCTCGACACCGATGTGCATTTGGCGCCGGCGTGGGCCGAGTACAGCGAGGAGTTTACGGCGAATGAGACGGCGTTGCCCGCGGCTGCGGTCGAAACCGGCTTCAATGTTTCCGGCGGTTCGGTGCTGCTGAGCGACGTGGCGCTTGAGCAGGCGGGCAGCGATGCCACGAACCACACAGCGTTTCGCGACGAAGTGGTGGAGACCTTGAAGGAGCTGCATCCTGGCGTGTTGCGGCTGATGGAAAGCGACGCGGGACTGGGCAGCACGGTGGAAAATCTCCTCTTGAGCCCCGCAACCCGCGAGCGCTCGGGCTACCGTGCGTGGTTCAAGCCGTCGGACGATGTTGCGGTGGGGATTCCAGAGTTTCTGGAGCTTTGCCTGGAGACGGGCGCGGAGCCGTGGATTGTTGCGCCGACCGCCATGAGCCTGGACGAGGCGCGAAAGCTGGCGGAATACCTGGCGGGTCCGGCGACGACGGAAGGCGGAGCCTTGCGCGCGGCCGCCGGGCGGAGCGAGCCGTGGACCAGGGCCTTCCGCACCATCCACGTCGAATTGGGAAATGAAACCTGGAACCCGGATTTTCGCGGGGAAGCGATCGAAGATCCGGCGGCTTTCGGACGCAGGGCGAATGCGGTGTTTGCGGCGTTTCGCGCAGCGGCGGGACCGGAGGCCGGCCAATTCGATCTCGTGGTGGGAACCCATGCCTACGATCCGGGACGCAATGCGGCGCTGCTGGCCGCGGTGCCCCTGGCCAATTCACTGGCCATCGCACCGTATTTGATGCGCAGCGTGACCGCGTGGGCGAATGACGATGAGCTGTATGGCCCACTGCTGGCGCAGCCCGAGCAGATGTCGCGCGATGGATTCGTGGCCCAGGCGGCCGCGTCGGCGGGTGGGCGGCAACTGGCGGTGTATGAAGTGAATCTGCACACCACGGGAGGGACGGCGCCGGAAGCCGTGCTCGATCGATTCACTCCTTCGGCCGCGGCGGGGGTGGCTGTGGCCGGGCACATGCTGCGCATGATGCGCGATCACGGGATCCGCGACGAGATGCTTTTCAGCTTGCCGCAGTACGAGTTCCGACGCCCCGACGGTACGCCGGTGCGGTTGTGGGGCAGCGTGGTGGAGATGGGCGCCGACGGCCGCAAGAGGCCGCAGCTCCTTGCCGAAAGCCTGGCCAACCGCGCCATCCGCGGCGACCTGGTGAAGGTGGAGGTCGCGGGCGAGAATCCCACGCACGACCAGCCGCCGGGCAACGACGGCGTGAGCCTGCGTACTGTGCATGAGATCGATGCCTATGCCTTCCGGGACGGGAAGCGGCACAGCCTTGTCGTTTTCAACTACGGCCTTCATCATGCGAGACGCATCAGCGTGGAGGCTGCGGGCCTTGGGCACGACGCCAATGCGACGCTTTCGCGGCTGGTCAGTGCCTCGCCGGGCGATAGCAATGAGGATACGGTCAAAGTCCGGATCGCGGAGGAGCACTTCGCCGGAAGCCAGATCTTGCTTCCTCCCTGCTCGATAGCGGTTCTGGAGTGGTCGGAATAGAACCGCGCGGCGCTCTCACCGCATCTAACGCAGCATCGGGCAGGGGCGAAAGGCGACTTTAAAACCGCCCAACTACACACAAAGTAATCAAAAAGCGGTTACCCGTTCGCCGATTTAGTATGTACCTAAGGACGCATGACTTCCTGTGTCCGTGCCCACCTTCGCGGCATTGTTCTTGTTGGTTCTAAAGGGTACTTTCAAACCATCAGATCGCCCGCATTCGTCATGTCAGGCACTGATTTTGACGGGGTCATGAAAATTGGCTCCCTTTCGGTGAACTCTGGAGGCCACAGCGCCAACGTGGCAACGCTACGAGGGATTTGTGGACCTCCGGAGACTTTTTTCAGTTGCGGACACGAATCGGGCGCGCAAACGAAGGAATCAGCCGTGAAAGCGACGGCAATCGCATCCACTGCTTAGGCCAGGCGCGTGCATAGGCGGGGAATGGACCTTGAGATGAGAGATGGCCTGCAGCATCCGGTTGCAGTCATGGGATTGCCGATCAACAGCTTGAGCGCGAGCGAGGCTGTGGACACACTGGAACGCCTGATTTTGTCGGGTGGCACCCACCAGGTATGCGCGATGAACCTGGACACCTGGCTGAATGCCCTGGCGGATCCACATTTGCACCGCATCGTCGCCGGATCGAGCCTGGTTTTCCCCGATGGCATGCCGTTGGTGTGGGCTGCCGGACTGCTGGGATGCCCATTGGCAGAGCGTGTGACCGGGGTCGACCTGGTGCCGAGACTGGCCGAGCTTTCCGCGCGCAAGGGTTACAAGATTTTTTTGCTGGGCGCCAAGCCCGGCGTGGCCGAGCGCGCCAGCCGGCTGCTCGAACGCAATTATCCCGGCGTGCAAATTGTGGGCACCTTTGCTCCCGCCGAGGAAAACCTGATCCACATGGATCACACGGAGATCCTCAGGCAGATTCACTCCGCCAGCCCCGACATTCTGCTGGTCGCATTCGGCAATCCGAAACAGGAAAAATGGATTTGGATGCACCGCAAGCGGCTGGGCGTTCCCCTTTCGATGGGCGTGGGCGGCAGCTTCGATATTCTGGTGGGCGATGTGCGGCGCGCACCGCGCTGGATTCAGAAATGCGGCCTGGAGTGGGCGATGCGCTTCCTGCAGGAGCCGGTGCGGCTGGGCCCGCGGTACCTGCGCGATTTCGCCGGTTTGGCGCGGCGCTTGCCGATGGCCCTATTGGCTGCTTGGTGCCAGCGGCCGTATCTGGGCCACACCAGAGTGACCACCGCCACCACGCCGCAAGTGATGCATGTGAACATTCACGGTCGGCTGGGCGCAGAAATGGCAGCGGCGGTGCAAGACGCGACCACGGCCAGCATCGTCAACGGGCTGGTGATGGTGGTCCATCTGCACTCGGTCAAGCAGGTGACGGCAGCGGGACTGGGAGTTCTGCTGGGCGCGCGGCGTCAGCTCCTGGAGGCCGGACTCTCGCTTTCTCTTGCAGGCCTGAACCTGAAAACGCGCTTTGTGCTCCACGCCTGGAATCTGCAGCGCCTCTTCGACGAGTGGCAGCCGGCAAGTTCGCGCAGCCGCCCGCTGGATGCGGACGCCGCATCGCACGCTCCCATGCGGTTGCGGAGCGAGCAAGACGTGATCCCGGCGGACACGCGCAGTCACGGATAAAGACACAAAACTCTCATTGCCGCATGGAACGGCAGTTGGTTGCGGAGGGCAGAAAGACTGAGAGCCCCGGAGTACGGACGGACATCCTGAGGGCAAAAGGCTGAGACGACATGGCGGCGATCATTCTGATACCGGCATTGGTTTGCTGGGCGGTCCTGGCCATGGGCTCGGCACGGAAGGCGCTGCTTTGGGTTTATTTGCCCGCACTTCTTCTGCTGCCGCAGTACTACGCTCTCCGCCTTCCTCATCTGCCCCCTATCACTTTTGCCGATGCCGCCATTCTGCCGCTGGGCATTGCCCTGGTGTTCAAGGAGATGCGGCGCTGGCGCTGGGCGTGGATGGATCTGTGGGTGTTGCTGTTTGCCGTGTGCGCCGGACTTTCGGAGGCGTTGAGCACAGAACTTGCCAATGGAGACTGGACGCAACTGTTTTCAGCGAACTTCGCGGAGTCGCCGCGGCTCGGCACGCAAATCGCCAACGGCGGGCTGATGTTCGTGGCCGGCGTTTTGACGATGGTGCTTCCCTACATGGCGGGCAAACTGCTCATCGAGCAGGAAGACCCTACGATGCGCAAGAAGGTGGTCGGGCGCATCGCGGCGTTGCTGGCCATGGTCGCGGGATTGAGCATCTACGATTTCCTGACCGGACGCAGCTTATGGCAGAAGCTGGCCAAGCCAGTTCTGGGCGCGTATCAAGACGAGGTGTGGACGCCGCAAATGCGCTGGGGATTCGGGCGCATTGCAGGCCCCTACGGCCACGCGATTCTGGCCGGCATGATTTTCCTGATCGGGCTGGTGTACTGCCTGTGGCTGCGCAGCGCCGATCGCAACTGGGGCTCGCGCCGCCTGATCCACGGTCTGCCGTTTACGGGGCGCGGCCTTTCGCTGGCCGCGATTGTGGCTGGTTTGCTGATGACCCAGTCGCGCGGCCCATGGGTGGGCGTGGGACTGGCGCTGGTTTTTGCACTGCTGACGCGATACCTGCCGGTGGGCAAAGCAGTGATCGTGTTTGCCGGCTTCTGCGTCGTATTTACGGCAGGCGCCCTGTTCTACGCGAATCGGTACACGGAGAAGGCGATCCGCCAGGCCTCATCGGTAGAGCAGCAGAACGCAATTTATCGCCGCCAGTTGCTCACCAATTACGGGCCGATGGTGATGCAGCGCAAGGCCTTTGGCTGGGGCATCACGACGGTTCCCGTGGTCAACGGCCAGGTGTCGATCGACAACGAGTACCTGACGCTGGCGGTAACGGAGGGATTCACGGGGCTGGCGGTGTTCCTGGCCATCGTAACGGGCAGCGCGGCGAAACTGCTGCGCATGATCTCCCAGCCCATAGCGAGCGAGGACCGGACGCTGGCTTATGCGCACCTGGCGATGTTGATCGGACTGATGACGACGCTCTCCACCGTGTATATGGGCGAACAGGTGGTGATGCTGTTCTTTCTATTAACCGGCTGGGTGCAGGCCATGCGCCCGGCGGTGGCGCGCGTGCCGCTGGTCAATCCGCTGGCGCCGCAGATGGGTTTTCGGCGCGTGCTGGTTTAAGGCACGCGCTTTAGAGTTGTCCGGAGCTTGTTGCCGGGCGCAGTGGAAATGATCGGATTGGCTATCGAGGCCGGTCGAAGCAGAGAATGGAAACGAGCGAGGCGTTGATTTTGCAGAGCACATTTTTGACCGAAGGGCTGGCGGCGGCAATGGCGGTGCTGACCGTGCCGCTGCTCGCCGATCTGGCCGTGTGCATTGCGGGCAACCTGCGCCGCGGAAGAAAAGCAGACGCGGCGAAGGTGCGGGAGATTCGCCTTGCGGTGGTGGTGCCGGCGCACGACGAGGAAGCGATGATCGCGCGGACCGTGCAATCGCTGCTCAAAGCGGGCTGCGCGCCCGCCGCTTCGCCGATCGCGGGAGATTGCGCTGCGGCGGCGTGGAGCGTTCCCCTGATCGTGGTGGCGCACAACTGCACGGACCGCACCGCCGCGGTGGCTGCCGGAGCCGGTGCGCGCGTGGTGGAGCTGAACCATGTGATGATGCGCGGCAAAGGTGTGGCGCTGCGCTACGGTTTTGAGGCGGCACGAGCCGCGGGCGCCAATGCATTTCTGGTGGTGGATGCCGACTCCGTGGCCAGCCGCAATCTGGTTTCGGCCACGACGGCGGCTCTGGAGCGCGGGGCCGCAGCGACGCAATGCCGCTACGAACTGGAACTGCCTTCCTCGCGGCCGGCTACCTCGCTGGAGCGGCTGCGCGTGTTGGCCTTCCGGGGCATCAACGTGTTGCGGGCGCGGGGACGCGCCGGCCTGGGGTTTTCCGCAGGCGTTTTTGGAAACGGCTTCGCGGTAGCGGACTCGACCATCGGGCGCGTGCCCTTCACGGTGGACAGCATCTGCGAAGATCTGGAATACCATGTTTGCCTGGTGCTGGCGCGGCTGCGCGTGGAATGGGTGGAAGAGGCGTACGTGCACGCTCCGCTGGCTCCCGTCCGCTCCGCGCAGGCTTCGCAGGAAGCGCGCTGGGAAGGCGGGCGCTTTCATGTGGCTACGCGGGCCACAGGCAGGTTGCTGGCGTCGATCGCGCGCGGCAACTGGCGCGCCTTTGAAATGCTTGCCGAGGCCTGGAGCCTGCCGATTTCACGCGGCGTTCTGGCCCTGATTCTGGCGGCATGTTTGCCGGTCCACTGGCTGCACGTGTTCGCCATTGCCGGCGCGGCGCTGGTGCTGGCCTATGTGCTGGAAGCGGTTTTCCTGGGCAACAGCCCGTGGCGCGATTTTGCCGCACTGGCCGTGGCGCCCGTTCACATTCTTTGGAAACTGGCTATTACGCCCCTGGTGCTGCGCCAATCCCGCGGGAGCGCAGAGTGGGACCGGACGCAACGGGAGGCGCAGACGCCATGACCGAACTGCAGATGATTCCCGATACGCCCGATAAGGAAGTGGACTGGACCGTGGATCCGGACGCAGGCCGCGAGCTGGCTGTCGCCAGCGCCTCCGCAGACGGGTCTTTGTCCGCGGAATTGAGCTCGACGCCTGCGATGCTGCATGAAGTGAATCACAACTTCAGCCGCAATGTGCTGGCCACCATCCTGGCGCGCGTGGTCAACATGGTGCGCGGCGTGGTGCTGGTGCCCTTTCTGCTCTACCACCTGGGACTGGAAGCCTACGGCATCTGGACCACGATCTTCATTCTGGTTTCGTATGTCGGCGTCACCACGCTCGGCCTTTCCAATGTCTACATCAAATACGCCGCCGAGTTTCACGCCCGCCACGAATACGACAAGATCAATTCGCTGCTTTCCACCGGGTTGGCCGTTACCGTTCCTCTCTGCAGCGCCATTTTCTGCGGATTCCTGTTCGGATGGAAGTGGTACGCGCCATGGCTGCATCTGCCGGCGGCTCACGCCGTCGACGGAAAAGAGGCCGTGTTGATCGTGCTGGGCATCTTCCTTTCGGCGATTTCGCTCAACGGCTTCGGCGACATCCTGGCCGGCACACAGCAGATTGCCGCCACGCAATGGTTCCTAATCATGGGCATCCTTGCGGAGTTCGCAGCCATCCTTTGGCTGGTGGGCGCCGGACGCGGCATCCGGGGAATGGCCGAGGCCTACCTGATCCGCATTCTTTTCACCGATGGGCTGACGATCTGGTGGACGTGGAAGAAGCTGAAGTGGCTGCGCATCTCGCCACGGCTGGTGCGGCGCGAATCGATTCGCTGCGTTCTCCATTTCGGCGGAGTGGTGCAGTTCCAGAGCATGCTCTCGATCTTTCTGGCTTCCGTGGAGCGGGTGGTCGGCCTGGTCCTGATTGGCGATGCCGCGGCGGGGCTGCTCGACGTGGCCAAAAAATGGCCCACGTCGTTTTCCACGGTGCCCATGGCGTTTTTTGCCGCGCTTTTGCCGGCCGCCTCCCACGTAGACACCGCTTCTGACAAGTCGGAGCGCATGCACAACCTGCGCACCCTCTACCTGAGCAGTTCGCGCTACGCCAACCTGTGTACTTCGGCCTTTGTGGCCCTGTTTTCGTTCTTTGCCGGGCCTGTTTTGCAGGTTTGGCTGGGGGCCCAGTTCCCGTTCCTGGCGCACCAAAGGGTAATCGCCCTGTTTGTGGTATTCAATTTGGCCATGCAATTTCATATGCTTACGGGACCGGGGACTTCAATGTTCCGCGGCATGGGTAGGGTCTATGAGGAATTTACCTACTCCATCCCCAACCTGATCCTGCTGGGCATCACGGTGCCGGCAGCGCGCTGGATCCAGGGGCGTTGGACACCGTACGGAATCGGCATTGCCGTGGCTGTGGCAACTGCCGGTTCGGCCTGCGTGCTCATGGGCCGGGTGCTTTTTGTGCTGCATCTTTCGCTTGCGCGCTTCCTGCGCGTGGTGATTGTTCCGGGACTTGCGCCGTATGCCATCGCAGGCGCCCTGGCCTGGCCGGTGACGCAACTGGTGGCCATGGTGACGCGCTGGCAGGGTGCGGGGGTGCTGCTTTTGGCAGGGATGTTGTATTCAGTAGGGGTGGTTGCGGTTTTGAATCTTTGGGTGTTGACCGACGCAGAGAAGGAAAGGGAAGCTACGTGGTACCGCCGGAGCCTGGGAATGCTCCGCGGCAGGGAGGTAACTGCATGAATCGCCGGATGTACATCGCCGCTCTCCTTCCATGGGTCTTTGCGGGGATTACCGCGTCGGCGCAAGCGCCTGCGGGCTCCGATCTGCAGGTTCCCGGGCAGGACACCACGACACAGGCCAACGGACCAGTGCTGAAGCAGAATCCGCTGGAAACTCTGCGCAACTTTGAGCCCGCCGCCGACGAAGCCTACCGGCTGGGCAAAGGCGACGAGATCACGGTGGATATTGCCGGGCGTCCCGACCTCGAAGCCAAGCTGGTGATAGGGCCGGACGGCTGCGTGACACTGCCCCTGGCCGGCGACATCAAGCTGGACGGCATGACGCGGCCGGAAGCGGGCAAGGCGATTGAGGCGGCGCTTGCAGGGTACTACGACAACCTTTCCGTCCAGGTGACGGTGACGAGATACACATCGAATCGCGTGCTGGTGCTGGGCGCAGTGGCCACGCCGGGAGAAGTGACGTTCGAAGGCACGCCCACGCTGCTGGAAGCGCTGACGCGCAGCGGCCTGACCACCGGGACCACCGGGACCGGGCAAAACAAAGTTGCTGCGATTCCCGAGCGCTGCGCGATTTATCGCGGCAGCGACCAGGTGGTGTGGGTGCAGCTTCGCGAGCTGGTGGAGTCGGGCAATACGCTGGCCGATCTGCGGCTGCGCCGCGACGACGTAATCTATGTGCCCAGCCTCGCGGAGCAGTTTGTTTCAGTGCTCGGGCAGGTGCAGCATCCGGGTGCGATTCCCATCACCAGCAGCTCGACCCTGGCCAGCGTGATTGCCGACGCCGGCGGGCTAACGGACGATGCAGGCAGCAACGCCCACATTCAGATTGTCGATCCCAGCACCGGAACCTCACGCGTGCTCACATTCAAGGATGTGTTGAATCCTGTGAGATCGCGTGAAGTGATTTTGAAGCCGGGCCAGATCGTCTTTGTGCCCAAGACGGGTTTTGCGCGCGCCACTTACGTGATCAAGCAGTTGAGCCCGCTCATGGAGCTCAGCACACTGGCGTATTTAGGAGCGGTCCTATGAACCGGATATTCGATACCAATGCGAATTCGCCCCGTCTGACGGACGGCGCTCCTGCTGTTCCCGCCGCGCCGCGGGGCTTCGATCACGAACAGGCGCTGTTTCGCCTCGACATGCTGCGCAGTCTGCGCATGCATCGCCGCCTGGCGCTGGGATTCGCCCTGGCGGGCGTGGTGTTGGCCGCGGTCTATGTGGCCATGAATTGGTCGGTCTATACGGCGCAGAGCCTGGTCTACATTCAGCCCACGCCGTCGGCGGGGCTGGAAGCGGCGGGCATGCACTGGCCGTACAACTACGACCCCGCCACCTATGACTCGTACATCCAGCAGCAGATGCTGAGCATGATGCGCCCCGACGTGCTGGCGGGGGCCGTCAAGAAGCTGGACCCGGGCGTGTGGCAGCAGAGCGGCGAAAGCGACGAAAGCGCGGCCGACCGGTTGAAAGGCGCGGTGGAAGTGACGCGCGTGGGAACCGGCTACCAGGTCTCCATTACGGCACATGCCAGGAACGCGGATACGGCTGCGGCCATCGCCAACGCCGTGGCGGCCAGCTATATCGAGAACACCGCGCACGAGCAAAAGGCCAGCGATGCGGGCAGGCTGACGATGCTGCAGGAAGAGCGGGAGCGCATCAAGAAGGAACTGGACGACGATCGCACCGAGCAAGTGGCGCTGAACGCGCAACTGGGCGTGGCGGCCATCGGGCCTGAGGCTCCCCAACACTACGACAGCGACATTGGCCAGATTCACGAGGAACTGGTGAAGGCGCGCGCCGATCACGACGAAGCCGCGGCGCGGCTCACCTCAATGGACGCCAGCAACGGTCTTTCGTCGGCGGCGCTGGATGCGGAAGCCGATCAACTGATCGCTACGGACCCCGGCCTTTCGAGCCTGAAACAAGCACTGCTCACGCGGCGCGCGTTGCTGGTATCGCAGATGGCGAACCTGACGCCGAACCATCCGCAGTACAAGCAGGATGCGGAGGAATTGCGAAAAATCGATGCCTCGCTCGAGACTTCGACGCAGGAACTGCGCGCCAAGGCCGCGTCACGCATTGAGGAGCAGTTGCACACGGATCTCGACCGCACCTCTGGCCTGGAGGCGCGCCTGAACGGGCAACTGGCGCAGATGACCAGGGCCGCGGCCGGCGCCACGCCGAAACTTCAGCGCTCGAGCGACCTGGCCAACGACATTACCCGCCTGCAGACCCGTTACAACGCGGTGGACGAACAGTTGCAAAACCAGAAGCTTGAGGACAGCGCTCCGGGCATGGCGCACCTGGCCGAGGCCGCGGTTGCTCCCACGCATGCCTCGATTGCGGGAGTCATCCGCAACGCGCTCCTCCTGCTGTTTGGGTTGATCGGGCTCGGCCTGGCGGCAGCGGTTGTCGCGCACAAGATGGACCCGCGCGTTTACGTTGCTGCCGACGTCGAGCAGTTGCTGGGTTATGGGCCCATGGCGCAGTTGCCGGACTTCGACGAGGTTACCGACGAGGCGGCCGAGGAGCATTTGCTGCGGCTGGCCACGGGCATCGAGTTTGCCTGCAAGGAAGGCCAGTTGAGCAGTTGCGTGTTTACCGGGACGGGCCCCGGTGTGGGCGTGACCACGATTTCCAGGCGCGTGAGAGAGATGCTGGGAGTGCTGGGCAAAGAGACCGTGCTGGTGGATGCCGCCGGGCCTGTGCCGCAAGAACATCGGATGGGGACGGAACTCGAGCGCAGCACGCGGGCGACGTCTTTGATGCCGCAGACGGGCGAAGCGACTTCATCCGCACCCGTGGGCCTGATGTTGACCGATACAGCGCCGCTGACGGTTTCAGCGGAGGCGGAGTACCTGGCGCGACGCGCCGATTGCACGATTCTGGTGATGGAGTCGGGCGTGACTACGCGCGCACAGCTTCGTGCTGCCGCCGGCAGCTTGCAGCGACTGAACGCCGCAGCGGTTGGCTTTGTGCTGAACCGCGTGAGCCTGGCCCATGCCGACGACAGTTTCCGCCAATCCGTGAGCGAAGTGGAGCGGCACATACGCGTGCAGGGACGGACCGCGGCACGGACGGTTGCGCAAAGTTCCCGCATGGCGCCTGAAGCCGCGCATGCCAGCCCCGTGCGAGAAATTCCCATACTGGCAGAGAAAGCCGCTGCTCCAGCCGTGTTTGCCGCTCCGGCGGTGCGGCAGGCACGTCGCGCCGCTTCCGACTGGGCCGCGTCAGAACGAGCCGTAGTTGCAGCGAAGCCGCTTCCCGAGCCTGCGCCCATTGTGATTGCAGAGAATCGCGAAGCGCAGCATGTGCCGCAGCCCGCGCCGGCTGCACTGCGAGACATTGACCCGGTATCGCTTTGGTTTGCGGGCAGCCCATCGCAGCCTGCGCAAGAGCCAGCGCCTGCGCCCATGCCGACGGCAGCGCCCAAGCCGGAACGCGTGCCCGACGCGCAGCCCGTCGTCATTGACGACAAGCGCGAGGCGCCATCCAAGCTGCAGACTGTGCCTGTGATTCGGCCCATTCCGCGGGCAGTGGAACCCGTATCGATGCCGGCTGAAAAGCCCGCCGCAGCGCCTCCACACAAGCCTGTTGCGGTGGCCGAACCCAAGCCCGCGCCCCAACATATTGAAGAGCCGAAATCACAACCTGTGTCATGGACGGTAGCGCCGCCCGACCAGCAACCGCGGGAGGATACTCCCTGGTGGCTGACGGAAGCGCCCACGCATGCCGATCACGCCATGACGCAGGTGCGCGCGCCGCGCGTGGGGACGTGGCATTCCGCGGTTGCGCATGGCGAGCAGAGACCTGCTGCAGCGGAGATACGGGAGGAAGAAGAGGCTTCCCACGAAGCGCCGACGCGACTGAGCGGGTTGAGAGGCATCCTTTTCTCGCTGGGAATCAAGGATCTGACTCCGAAAAAGGATTCCGAACAAAACGGCAACGGCAATGGAAACGGCGGGCACGCGGATGCGACCCTGGTTGATTCCGAGCAAACCATTGTTATGGAGAGTTTCGTTCCCCGGCCGGAACCTGAGCCCGTAGAGGTCAAAGCGGAAGAAACAGTTGTACGTAAAGGCGTGCCACGCTGGGTGATGGCGGAGCCAGAGTTCCTGCCTCCGCCGGTGGAAGCGGCCAGCAAGAGCAAGGAATCGCGCTGGAATCGTGGAAAATACGACACCGAAAGCCTCGACGACATCCAGATTCTGCCGGCGCGGCGCGGCCAGTACAAGCGCTGAACGTGAAGGCCGGGAATAGCAACTTCGCCGGGTGGCCGACTAGTCGCCGGGCGCCCCATCCTGAACGCGTCTTTTGCGTCTAGGGTAGGAGCGCACAGACCTCCATGCACTTTTCCAGCCCACCACACCGGGGTGCCCCTTATCTCCGGCAACCCGGAGATTTCCGTTTCATTAAAACTCCCACCCCCCTCGTATAGGCGGTTTTGCAAGGCCGCAGCCGCGGCGATAAGATAGCGGAAAGCGCCGCGCGAAGCCTTCGAGAAGCGACGGTGCGATCCCCGCAAGAATCATGATGCGAATCCCGCAGGCCAGCGAGACGATCCCAGAGCGGTTCCAGAATTCACGTGCTCTTCTGAGGGCGGCGAAAGGTGGCATTTTCTTGATGAAAATACCACTCAGCCGTGGCGGCCCCGGGGCACAGCAATTCTGGAACCGCTGTCGGCAAACCCTGAAGCCGGAGAAACTGCGATGCCGGAAGCGGACGATCCCAAGGCGGGCTCAAAGCCATCCGAAGACTCATCGAAATCGATCACGCGGCGCAGATTCATTCTGGGCGTGATTGCCGGAGGCGCTGTGGTGGGCGCGGCCAGCTACCGCATTCTCACTCCGGGTGGGCGTCGGACCTTCGGCGGCGAACGGCTGATCACCCTGAACGTGAACGGCCAGCCGCGCCGCGTGGAAGTGATGCGGCAGGAAACGCTGGCCTGGACGCTGCGATACAAGCTGGGACTGACGGGGACGAAGCTGGGCTGCGACCGCGCGGAGTGCGGAGCCTGCACGGTGCTGATCGACGACGTGCCGCACTACAGCTGCTCCGTACTGACCAACACCGTGCGGGGGCGCAAGGTGACGACGATCGAGGGCCTGGCCGTGGACGACGGCACGCTGCACCCCATGCAGCAGGCGGTGGTGGATGCGCAGGGCTTCCAGTGCGCGTTCTGCATGTCGGGTTTCATCATGGCGACGGTGGGATATCTGAAGACGCACCCCGCTCCCACGCGCACGGAGCTGGCGCACGGCATCAGCGGAAATCTTTGCCGCTGCCAGGACTACAACAAGATTCTGGACGCGATGATGCTGGGCGCGGAGAACATGCGGAACGGCGTGCCTGCTGCCGGGAAAGCGAGGGCCTGAGCCATGGCGGACACTCCACAAGAAAGCGCGATCGCGGCCGAGCAGGAAAAGCCGCGCCCGTACGGCACGGGCTACAAGCTGATCGGCAAGGACTACAAGACGCCCGACCTGGTGGCGAAGGTGACGGGGCGGTCGAAGTATGCCGAGGATTTTCGCGCGGAGGGAATGCTGTTTTGCCGGCTGGTGCTGAGCCCCATGCCGCACGGGCGGATCAAGCACATCGATGCGAGCGAGGCGCTGGCCATGCCCGGCGTCAGGGCGGTGCTGACCGCCGACGATATTCCCGCGCAGGCGGATTTTCTCGCCGACAACGGGCAAACCATCAAGGCCAACAAGTGGGGCGAGCGCGCGCTCAGCAACGAGCCGATGTTTCAGGGCGATCCGATCCTTGCCGTCGCGGCGGTGGACGAGCTGACCTGCGCCGAGGCCATCGAAAAAATCAAAATCGACATGGAGCCGCTGCCGTTTGTCGTCGATCCGCTCGACAGCTTGCGGCCTGACGGCCCGAATCCGCATGCGGATGGCAATGTGTGGGTGCGGGGAAAATCCGGCGAGCAGATTACGGAGCTGAAGTGGACGAAGGATGATTTTGCCGAGTACGGCCAGGGACGGCTGCCGATGGGCAAACCGACGGCCGACTGGTCGTACGGCGACCTCGATGCAGGATTCCGCGACGCCGCACTGGTGCTGGATGAATCGTTTGTGACGCCGGATGTGAGCCACCAATGCCTGGAGCCGCGCACCGCGATGGCGTACTGGCAGAACGGAAAGCTCTATTTGCATACCGGCACGCAAAGCACATTCCAGACCGTCCCGGCCATCGCGCGCTGGATGAATCTGAAAGACGAACAGGTGGTGCTGGTGAGCGAGTATACGGGCGGCGGGTTTGGCAGCAAGGTCACCGGCTCCGTGATTCTGATCATTCCCGCGATCCTGTCGCGCAAATTAAACGCACCTGTGATGATGCGCATCAGCCGCGAGGAGGAGCACTTCATCGGCCGTGCGCGGCCCAGCGTTCTGGGACGGGCAAAGATCGGGTTCGCGAAGGACGGGCGGATCACGGCGCTCGATCTCTACACGGTGACCAACAGCGGCGGCTATGACAACCAGGACGATGGCGCCTCATCGAGCCGGATTGTTTCGCTGCTGTACCAGCCGCCGGCGATGCGCTGGCGCGGCGTCTCGGTGATGACGAATACGCCCACGCGCAGCGCACAGAGCTCTCCGGGAGGGATGCAGGGCATCGCCATCATCGAACCGATTCTTGCCAAGGCGGCGCGCAAGCTGGGCGTGGACCAGGTGGCGTTGCGGCGGGTGAATTGCCCGGAGGGCAAAGCGGAGTACGGACCGCCGAATCGTGGCAGGCGGGCGCATGCCACGAGTTGCTTTTTAAAGCAGGCGCTGGATCTGGGCGCAGAGCAATTCAAATGGCAGGAGCGCGCGGCGCGGCCCAAGCGGATGGGATCGAAGGCGCGCGGCGTGGGTGTTTCGCTGAGCACATTCCACGGTGGGACGATCGGATTCGACGGCCTCGTGGTGATTACGCCGGAGGGGCGGGTGCGCTTCCACTCGGGGATCGGCAACCTGGGCACCGAATCGGTAATGGACGTACACCGCGCCGGCGCAGAGGTGCTGGGCGTGCCGTGGGAGCTTTGCGACGTGGTGTGGGGTGACACATCGAAGATCTTTCCGTACACGTGCGCCTCGGGCGGCAGCCAGACTACGCATGCCATGACGCGGGCCGCGTTTGCCGTGGCCACGGAGTGCCAACAAAAACTCAAGGAAGTTGCCGCAAAGTCGCTCGGCGGAAAGCCGGAGGATTACGAGGTCGACAACGCGCGCGTGTCCCGCAAGGGCGGCGGCGCGGGGATGAGTCTGGCGCAGGCGGCGCACAAGGCCATCGAACTCGGCGGCATCTACGACGGACATCAGGCGCCGGACGACGTGCACAAGGTGACGAAGGCGGCGGTAACGGCGCTGGCCGGTCAAGGGCTGGTGGTGGCGGCGCGCGACAAAGCTCCCCGCGACGGCGACACATTCTCCTACGTGGCCAGCTTTGCCGAGGTCGAAGTGGATGTGGAGACGGGCAAGTACTTCATCACGGATTTCCTGGCGTATGGCGACGTAGGCACGGTGCTGCATCCGCACTCGCTGGGCGGGCAGATGCTGGGACGGTCGACGCTGGGGATTGCGCACGCCATCGGGCAGAAGTGGGTGTACGACCCCGAGTACGGCGTCGCAGTGGCCAAGCGTTTTTATCAGAACAGGCCGCCGACAATTCTGGATGTGCCGGTGGATATGCAATGGGCGGCGCTGAATATTCCCGATCCTGAAACGCCGGTGGGCGCGCGCGGTGTGGGCGAGCCGCCGGTGGGCGGAGGCTGCGCGTCGATTTTGAACGCGCTGAGCGATGCCCTGGGCGACGAAATCTTTGAGCGTGCGCCGGTGAATGCGGATACGATTCTTGCGTCGTTCGAAGCGGGACGCCCGATGCAGCATCCGTTGACGGGGAGCATTTGAGAAAGACAGGGACTAAGGGACTGAGGGACTAGGGAGCAGAGAACAGTGAACAGTGAACGGAGACGCGCTAACAACTGAGAACTACGAGCCGCGAACTGCGAACCACGAGCCACGAATCACGAACTGAAACCTGAAACCGGACACCTGAAACCTGACGTTGGAGTAGAGAATGGCGGTCATACGGGACGTAATGCCGGCTTTTGACCTGCTGCAGCCGGACTCTGCCGCAGAGGCGCAAAAGCTGCTGCAACAGAATGACGAGGCGTGGGTGATGGCCGGCGGCCTGGACAGCTTCGACTGGCTGAAGGACCGCATCAAGAAGCCGAAGGTGCTGGTGGATTTGAGTGGCGTGGAGGAACTGAAGGGAATTCGCACGACCAGCGACGGTGTGGAGATTGGCGCCATGACCACGCTGACCGAGATTGCGAACCACCCCGCGATCCAAAAAGATTTCGGTGTGCTGGCGCAGGCCGTGGCGCTGGTAGCCTCGCCGCAGATTCGCAACCAGGGAACGCTGGGCGGCAATGTGTCGCAGGACGTGCGCTGCTGGTACTACCGCGGGGGTTGGCCGTGCTATCGCGCGGGCGGAAATATTTGCTACGCCGATACGCCGGTGGGGCGCAATCGCGAGCACGCGATCTTTGGCGCCAACCGCTGCGTGGCCGTGCACCCGTCCGATTCAGTCCCGGCGCTGATCGTGCTGGATGCGAAATTCGTGGTGCAGACGGCGAAGGGCGAGCAGGTTGTGGATGCAGAGGATTATTTTGTCGGACCGGAGGACGATATTACGCGGATCAATATGCTGCGCCCGGGCGATCTGCTCACGGCGATCCGCATTCCCGCAACCTGGACGGGCGCAAAGTTTTATTTCGAAAAGGTGCGCGACCGCAATGTGTGGGATTTTCCGCTGATGAACGTGGCGTCGGCGATCAAGCTGAGCGGGACAACGATCGGCGACATCAGGATTGCTGTAAATGCTGTATCGCCGCGGCCCATGCGGCTTAACATCGTCGAAGACGCAGTCCGCGGCAAGTCGGCCAATGACGCCACGGGCGAAATGGCAGGCAAACTTGCGGTCGAAGGCGCGGTTCCGCTGCAGTTCAATGGCTACAAGATTCCGCTGATGAGGAATCTGGTGAAGCGCGCGATCGCCGGCGCGGCGCAGCCGCCGATGAATCGCGCGCTCGCCGCGAACGCCGCTGCCGGGGAGGCGACATGCCGCAGCTGATCCAGTGGGCGACGAGTCCGTGGGGCAAGTCGGTTCCAATTCACATCGCCTGGGGACTGATCTGGATCGCTGTGATCGCGGGACTGAGCTTCATGATCGTGCACGCGCTTTACCTCATCATCGTGAAGCCGCCCAAGCGATTTGCGGAACGCAAGGCCGAGCCGAATGTGGCGGCGATTCCGGAGCGCGTGCCGCGGCACTCGCTGGCCGCGCGACTGTTCCACTGGATCATGGCAGCGTCGATGTTTACGCTGCTGTTCACAGCGTTTCTGCCCAAGGTGGGCGTCCAGTTCAACTGGGTGATCTATCACTGGATCGCCGGCCTGGTGCTGACGGCGTCGATTCTGTTTCACGTGGTGCACGCGACGTTCTTCCTGGATTTCTGGTCGATCTGGCCTGACAAGACGGACCTGCGCGACGCCATCAACCGCGCGCGGCGGTTTTTCGGCAAGGATGCGCCGTTGCCGGAAAAGTTTGCCAAGTATCCGCTCGAAAACAAGCTCTACCACGGGGTGATTTTGCTGGCCGGGCTGGCGGTGATCGCGACCGGCCTCTTCATGATGAAGCGCGTGCAGACCGGCATCTTTACGCGCAATCCGTATCTTTTCTCTGACATGACATGGGGCCTGATGTATGTGTTGCACGGGCTTGCCGGAGTGGGACTGATTGCGCTGGTGATGGTCCACGTGTACATGGGAGTGCGGCCCGAAAAGCTCCCCATCACAAAGTCGATGATTTTCGGTTGGATGAGCCGCGACTTTTATCTCGAAGAGCACGACACCGGACGATGGGCCGTGAAGGCGCAGGCGAATTCCGAGAAGAAGCAGGGTTATGCCGCAAGCGATGGCGACTGAAATTCAGAAGCAGTGCGAGACCATTGAGGAGTGCTACGAGTTCACGCTCTCCTATGCCGCGCGCGGGTTGGCGAGCGAAGAGGGCAGCGAACTGAGAGCGCAGTTGACGCGCGCCGTGGCGGCAATGCGCGGCCTGGAGCGGAGCTGCGCGGAGACCGTCGCACAGCAACATGGGCCTGCCGGCAAATACGAGGCGTTCTTCGCCGTGCTGAAGCGGGACGCGGAGAGCGCCCTGGCGGCGATGGAACTGGTGCTGGCGCAGCCGGCGATCGGCTCGCAACTGATCGACAATCTGAACGCGTCGATCCATTTGCGCGCGCTGCTGGCGGATTTGTTTCTGGTGACGGAGATTCTGGATGCGCAGCAGGCGAGAGCTAAGGCGGGGGCCGCGAACGCAGCCATCGGCCCACACTGAGCGCGACAGGTAAGGCGACATGTATTCCGCAGAGGTTCTCGATCATTTTGAGCATCCGCGCAACGCGGGGGCCATTGCCGCCGCGGATGCGTCGGCGCGTATTGAGAATCCTGCGTGCGGCGACATTCTGGAACTCACTCTGAAAATCGATGGCGACCGGATCGCGGAGATTCGATTCCGCGCCAAGGGATGCGTGGCCGCAATGGCCTGCGCCTCGGCCCTGACGGAGCTGGTCCGCGGGGAAAGTATCAGTGAGGCACGGAAGCTCACGCGAGAAGAGCTGCTGCGCGCGGTGGGCGGATTGCCGCCGGCGTCGTCGCACGCCAGCCACCTGGCCATGGATGCGCTGCATGCGGTGCTGCAACAGCTTTCAATGAAAATCTAGGTTCCCGGAATACCCTGCTCGGCGACGTCGGCGTAATCCTGCGGCGTGTTGAGCCCGGCCTTGGCCAGCGACTCAGGAACCGGAACGTAGACCACGCGGGATGCGTGGGCATGCAGAACTTCGCGCGCATTGCCGGTCACGGGCGCTTTGAGAAAAGCGTCGATGAGTTCGCGACTGGCGAGGAGAGGATGGCCGTGCCTGCCGTCGTGCTCGGGAGCGACAGCCCAGAAGCCGGCCGCGAGCGCGCCGAGAAACGCGTAGTGAAGGCGCTCGAGCGACGCAGCGCTGAGCGGCGGGCAATCGACAGGCGTGATGATCGCCGCGTTGCAGCCGCGGCGGAGCAGATCGCGCAGACCGATCTGCAGCGAACTGAACTGGCCGTTGTCCGGAGCCGGGTTGCGGATGAGATGGGCGCCGCACGCGCCGACCATAGTGGCGAGGGCATCAGCGTTCCTGCCGGCAACGACAACATTCAAGCGGGTGAGGGGATCGAACGCCAGCAGCGCGGCGGAAAGCAGCGTGTGGCGCGGCGGATCGGTTGCGCCCGGCGGCGGCGGAGGCCAGGGAAGCGTTGCCTTGTCGGCTCCCATGCGCGTGGAGTCGCCCGCCGCGAGAACAAGCCCTGCGAGTTGTACGGCTTCGTGCATAGACAGAAGATACCGCTGCACGGAGCAAGGGGCAACGAGTTTTGTATCAGGGCACGGCTTTAGCCGTGCCGCAAACGCTGCAAAACGGACGCGGGCTTTAGCCTCTGAGAAATATTTTTCGTCGGCTCATGGATTCATATCGCGAACTCGATCGGTTGAACGAATCATCGCCTGTTAGCTGAACTATTTTTCGGCGGGGGTTGGGAGGGTTTCGCCCGGAGCCTCTGCCTCGTTGGCAGCCGTGTGCCGTGCGCTTTGGAACCAGCTCATATGCGGCAGGGCGCGTTCGGCGCGGCGTCGAACGGCAATGAGCTCGGCCAGGATGGAGACGGCAATCTCTTCGGGCGTGACGGCGCCAATGTCGAGGCCAATGGGCGAATGCACGCGATCGAATAGCTCAGGGCTGAGACCTTCGCGCGTGAGTTCGCGGAAGACGGTAATGGCTTTGCGTTTGGAGCCGAGCATGCCGATGTAGCGCGCCGGGGTTTCCACGGCCCAGCGCAGAACGCGCATGTCGTCGCGATGGCCGCGCGTGGCGATCACGATATAAGACGACTCAGCGGGAGCCAGTTCCTTGAAAGCCTCGTCGAATTCGCGAGCGACGACCTGGACCGCGTCAGGAAAGCGCTCGGGATTGGCGTAGGTTTCGCGGTCGTCGGCGACAATGCATTCGAAACCCGCATTGCGCGCCGCCTTGAAGAGTTCGAGGGCCACGTGGCCGGCGCCAAAGATGTAAAGCAGCGATGAGGGCAAAACGGGCTCGATGAAAATTTCCAGTGTGCCGCCGCAGACCAGGCCGGTGTCGTATTTCGGGTCCTGGTTGAGATCGAAGCTGATGGTGCGCGGCTTTTCCTCCGCGATGACCTCACGCGCCGCCTGCCACACTTCAGCTTCCACGCAGCCGCCGCCGATGGTTCCGGCGATGGAGCCGTCGTCGCGGATGAGCATTTTGGCGCTTTGGAAGGAGGGGATCGAGCCGCGCGAGTTCACAATCGTGGCCACCGCGCCGCGGCGCCCCTCGCGTTGCAACTTCACGATCTCCTCATATATATTCATTGCTCTCGATTATTGGATTCGCGGCAATCGAAGTCAAACCGAGGCACGACGGAGCCGGTATGGAGCCGGTTGCCCAACCGGTGAACAGGCCGGCTTTCCGCGGCCTGTGCGCCCTATTGCTCAATGGACGTAATTCGGTTACTTTCTTAGACTCACGGTTCTTTTTGATGGAGGGGTCACGCAATGCCTCGGATGGTTCGATGTTCGATAATTCAGGCTTCCAACGCAGTGCCCGCGACCGAACCGCTGCCCAAACAAAAGCAGGCGATGGTGGAGAAACATGTGGGTCTGATCCGCCAGGCGGCGAAGCAGGGAGCGCAGATCGTCTGCCTGCAGGAGATTTTCAATGGGCCCTACTTTTGCGCCGAGCAAGAGGTCAAGTGGTACGAGATGACGGAAGCGGTTCCCGATGGGCCCACAGTGACGCTGATGCGCGAGCTGGCGAAGGAGCTGCACACGGCGCTGATTGTGCCGGTGTACGAAGTGGAGCAGGAAGGCGTCTTTTATAACTGCGCCGCGGTGATCGGGAGCGACGGATCGTATCTCGGCAAATATCGCAAGACGCACATCCCGCACGTGGCGCCGGGCTTCTGGGAGAAGTTCTATTTTCGCCCCGGCAATCTGGGCTACCCGGTATTCGATCTCGGTTTTGCCAAAATCGGCGTCTATATCTGTTACGACCGGCATTTCCCCGAAGGCGCACGTTGCCTGGGACTGGCTGGCGCGGAGATCGTCTTCAATCCTTCGGCGACGACGGCGGGGAAGAGCGAGTACCTGTGGAAGCTGGAGCAGCCGGCGCACGCGGTGGCGAATGGATACTTTATTGCCGCCATCAATCGCGTGGGCACTGAAGCGCCGTGGAATATCGGCGAGTTTTACGGGACGAGCTACTTCTGTAATCCGCGGGGAAACATTATTGCCGAGGCCTCGCGCGACAAGGACGAAGTGTTGACCGCAGACCTGAATCTCGACGAGATTGCCGAAGTACGGCGAAGCTGGCAGTTTTATCGCGACCGCCGGCCCGAATTGTATGGGCCGCTGGTGGCGTCGTAGGCCAAAGGGGACGGCATGAGCACAGCAACCTTGCTTGACGATCCACATCTGAAGGCGCGGTTTGGGGAATTGAAACCGGCGCTGACTGCGCAGGCAGCGGTGATTGAAGCCGACCGCTGCCTAAACTGTTTTGACGCGCCGTGTACGGCCGCGTGTCCCACGCATATCGATGTGCCTGGATTCATCAAGCGCATCGCCTCGGGCAATCTGCGCGGGTCGGCGATGCGCATTCTCGACGCCAACATTCTGGGCGGGAGCTGCGCGCGGGTGTGCCCGGTCGACGTGTTGTGCGAGGGCGCTTGCGTGCTGCTGCGGCAGAATCACAAGCCCATCCAGATCGCGCTGCTGCAGCGGCATGCCATCGATGCGTTCTGGGCGACGGGCGAGACGCCGCCGGCGAAAGCGCCGGGAACCAAAAAACTGCGCGTGGCCTGCATCGGCGGCGGACCGGCCTCGCTGGCATGCGCGGCGGAATTGTGCCGCGCGGGCGCAAAAGCCACGATCATCGAGCGCCGCGAATTGCCCGGCGGATTGAACACCTATGGCGTGGCGGAGTACAAGCTGCGCGCCGCCGACAGCGTGCGCGAAGTGGAGATGATCCGGCAGTTGGGCGTGGAGTTTCGCTGCGGCGTGGAAGTGGATTCGGCCGCGGCGATCGAGAAACTTGAAGCGGAGTTCGATTTCGTCTTTCTCGGCCTGGGGTTGGGCGCAATGCAGCGGCTCAATGTTCCCGGCGAAGACACCAAAGGCGTGATGAACGCCCTGGAGCTGATTGCCGCGTACAAAACCGGCCATCTGCGCGAGTTGCACGGAACGGTGGTGGTGGTGGGTGCCGGCAACACGGCTATCGACGCCGCCAACGCCGCGCGCCGCCTGGGTGCGGCCATCGTGTATATGCTCTACCGGCGCAGCGAGCAGGAGATGTCGGCGTTCGAATTCGAGTACGAGCACGCGAAGCAGGAAGGCGTGCAATTTCTGTGGCGCAGGCTGCCGCTGGCCATCCGGCCGGAGGCACATGGCCGCCTGCTGCTGGAGACGGTGCAAGTGCGGCAGGCGGATGGCAAGCTTGAAGTGGTTCCAGATTCGGCTGCCACCATCGATTGCGACCTCGTCGTGCCGGCCATCGGCCAGTCGCCGCTGACTGAGCTGTTGCAGGAGCTGCGCGGCGTAGAGGTGCGCGATGGGCGGATTGTGGCCGATCGCGAGACCGGGCAGACCGGCAACCCGCGCTACTTTGCCGGAGGCGATTGCGTGAACGGCGGGCGCGAAGTGGTGGATGCGGTAGCCGGCGGCAAGCGCGCCGCCATGGCGATGTTGAAAACTGCGGAGGTTGCTCATGCCTGACATTGGCGTGCGAAATTTTGCGGGAAAGATCAACTGCCCCAATCCGTTCTGGCTGGCCTCGGCGCCGCCCACCAACACGGGCGAAATGATCATGCGCGCCTTCGACGCGGGTTGGGGCGGCGCAGTGTGGAAGACCATCGGCGAGCCGGTGGTGAATGTGAGCTCGCGCTACTCGGCCACGGACTGGAACGGTCAGCGCATCATGGGATTCAATAATATCGAGCTCATCAGCGACCGCACCGTCGAGCAGAATTTGACCGAAATGGCGGAAGTGAAAAAGCGCTATCCGAGAAATGCGGTCATCGCCTCGCTCATGGTCGCGTCGAATCGCGAGGCGTGGCACGAGATTGTCGCGCGCGCCGAAGACGCGGGAGCGGACGGACTGGAGCTGAACTTCGGCTGCCCGCACGGCATGAGCGAGCGCGGCATGGGCTCGGCGGTAGGCCAGGTGCCGGAATACGCCGAGATGATCACCGCATGGGTGAAAGAAAAAGCGAGCACACCCGTGCTGGTCAAGCTCACGCCGAATATCTCAGATATTCGCACCGTGGCGCGCGCGGCCAAGCGCGGCGGAGCCGATGGATTGTCGGCCATCAACACTATCAATTCGATTACTGGGATCGATCTGGACACGTTTGTGCCGCGGCCCAACGTGGACGGGAAAAGCTCGCACGGCGGCTACTGCGGGCCGGCGGTGAAACCCATCGCGTTGAACATGGTGCAGCAGATCATGGCCGATCCCGAAGCGGCATTGCCGCTTTCGGGCATCGGCGGCATCGGCTCGTGGCGCGACGCGGCCGAGTTCATGCTGCTGGGCTGCGGCACCGTGCAGGTGTGCACGGCGGTCATGCACTATGGCTACCGCATTGTCGAATACATGGCCGAGGGACTCGACAACTGGATGCGCGAGAAGGGCTTCAAGACCATCGATGATTTCCGCGGCCTGTCAGTAAATCGCGTGACGGAATGGAAGCACCTGAATTTGAACTACAAAATCGTGGCGCACATCGACGAGCAAAAATGTATCGGCTGCGATTTGTGCCACATCGCCTGCTGGGACGGCGCGCACCAGTGCATTCATCTCGATCGCGTTTCCGGCCCCATTGACGGGCATGTCGAGCTGCACCGCACGCCGGCAGAGGAGCAGACTGCAAGCCTCGCCTCGATTGCCGAAACTCCGGTGACGCGCAAGGAGCGCGAAGCGGCTTTTGCGCAGGGACCGTATCCCACGCCGCTCGCGCGCATTCCGCGTGTGGATGAAACGGAGTGCGTGGGATGCAATTTGTGTTCCTGCGTGTGCCCGGTGGAGGGATGCATTACGATGGTGCGCGTCGATAAGGATGTGCCTCCCGAGACGTGGGAGCAGCGGACCAAAGGCGCGGCGTGAGAGGCGCCAGCCAGCGGAGACTAGCGCCTGGGGCGTTCGCGGTTCAATCGCGGCGAGAAATGAGGAAGATGCCATCATGAAAACGCTTATTCAGAACGGAACGGTAGTCAACGCCGACGCCAGCACAAAAGCGGATCTGCTGATCGACGGCGCAGTAATCAAGGAAGTGCGCGCAGGGATTCCGGCAAGCTCCGCGGACAAAGTTGTCGATGCCACCGGCCTCCTGCTGATTCCGGGCGGGATCGACGCGCATACGCATCTCGACATGCCGTTCGGCGGATCGTTTTCGAACGACGATTTTGAGACCGGCACGAGGGCCGCGGCCATCGGCGGGACGACGACAATTGTGGATTTCGCCATCCAGGCCAAGGGCACCAAGATGCGCACGGCGCTCGACACGTGGTGGAAAAAGGCCGAGGGCAAAGCGTGCATCGACTACGGCCTGCACATGATTGTCACCGACCTGCCCGATGCGGGCCTCGAAGACATGGACGACATGGTGCGCGAGGGCGTGGCCAGCTTCAAGCTGTTCATGGCCTATCCCAACGTGCTCATGGTCGACGATGCCACCATCTTCAAAGCGCTGCGGCAGACGGCGAAGAACGGCGCGCTGATCTGCATGCACGCGGAGAACGGTTCCGTCATCGACGTGATCGTGCAGCAGGCGCTGGCCGAAGGAAAAACCGCGCCCATTTATCACGCGTTGTCGCGGCCCACCAAGGCCGAGGCTGAAGCGGTGCACCGCGCCATTGCCATGGCGGAGATTGCCGGCGTGCCGATTTATATCGTGCACCTCTCCAGTGAAGACGCGCTCAATCAAGTGCGCGAAGCGCGCGACCGCGGATTGCCGGCCTTTGCCGAAACTTGTCCTCAATATCTGCTGCTCTCCATTGAAGACAACATGGAAGGCAAAGGTTGGGAGGGCGCGAAGTACGTGTTTACGCCGCCGCTGCGCGAAAAGAAGAACCAGCCCAAGCTGTGGGAGGGCCTGAAGAAAGACAATCTCCAAGTGGTGTCGACCGATCATTGTCCGTTCTGCTTCGCGGATCAGAAGAGTCTGGGTAAGGACGACTTCACGAAGATTCCCAACGGCGGACCGGGCATCGAAAACCGGCTGCAACTGCTGCACCATCACGGCGTGGGCCAGGGAAATTTCTCCATCAATCGCTTTGTCGAATTGGTGTCGACGGCGCCGGCGCGGATCTTCGGGATGTATCCGCAAAAAGGCGTGCTGGCCGCGGGCAGCGACGCCGATCTGGTTCTCTGGGATCCGAACGAGGACTACACCATCAGCGCCAAGACCCACCACATGAAGGTGGACTACTCCATGTTCGAAGGCTTCCGTGTGCGCGGCAACGCGCGCGATGTGTATTCGCGCGGCGAGCTGATTGTGAGCGGCGGGAACTTCATCGGCAAGCCCGGCCGCGGAACCTATTTGCGGCGCGAGGCGCGCGGAGGGGCGTGGAAATAAGTCAGCGAGTCTGCAAGTCAGCGAGTTAGCGAGTCAGCTTGTTCGTGCGAGGGCGAGAGTTGTGCTGCCGCGGCGCACGTCGCCCGTGATGACATCTTTATTATTCTGAATTTACATTCGAAATAGAGCAGCCACCCCACGGAGGAGGTCCCGTGAGCACTGTCGATCCATCCCTATCGAATCGCGACCTGCGGCCCACCGGGCCGGGGCAACGTACGTGGGGTTTCTACAATTACATGGCGCTGTGGTTTTCGATGTGCATGGAAATCACCACCTACCGCCTCGCCTCGGGACTGATCGCCAACGGCATGGACTGGAAGCAGGCGATTGGCACTGTGCTGCTGGGCAATCTGATCGTGCTGGTTCCTCTGCTCTTGAATGCGCACGCGGGCGCAAAATACGGCATTCCGTTCCCGGTGTTTCTGCGGGCATCGTTTGGGGTGCGCGGGGCGAATCTGGCGGCGCTGCTGCGCGCGGTGGTGGCGTGCGGATGGTTCGGAATCCAGTCGTGGATCGGGGGCAGCGCGATTGACGCAATGCTCATCGTGATCTGGCCCAGCGCGGCGGGCAATCGCGGCATCCTGTGGGCGTGCTTTCTGGGCTTCTGGCTTTTGAATATGGTCGTCGTCTGGCGCGGCGTCGAATCCATCCGCCGGCTGCAAGCCTTCGGCGCGCCGTTCATGTTTATCATGGCCGCGGCGTTGCTGGTGTGGGTGCGCGTCAAGGCGGGCAGCTTCGGCGTCATGCTGTCGACGCCCAGCCGCTTCCACTCCACGCACGAATTTCTCGCCGTATTCTTTCCATCGCTCACCGCCATGGTCGGCTACTGGGCCACACTGGCTTTGAACATTCCCGACTTCACGCGCTACTCAAAGTCTCAAAGTGCGCAGTCGTGGGGCCAGGCGTTCGGCTTGCCGGTTGCCATGGTGCTCTACACATTTCTCGGCATCGCGGTTACTTCAGCTTCGTCGGTGCTGTTCGGCAGGCCCATTTGGGACCCGGTCGAGCTGATCGGAATGTTTCATCAGCCGCTGGTGGCGTTCGTAGCCCTGATCGCCGTGCTAGTTGCGACGCTGAACGTAAACATCGGCGCCAACGTGGTGTCGCCGTCGAACGATTTCTCGAATTTGTATCCGCGCCTCATCAACTTCCGCACCGGAGGATTGATCACGGGATTCCTCGGTCTCGCCATGTGCCCGTGGAAGCTGCTGGCCACGCCGGACTCGTACATTTTCGGCTGGCTGGTGGGCTACTCGGGACTGCTCGGCCCCGTAGCCGGCATCATGGTGTGCGATTACCTCTTCATTCGCGGTACGGTACTCGACGTCAACTCGCTCTATCATCGCGAGGGCGCGTACCACTACACCAAGGGCGTCAATCCGCGGGCGCTCATCGCGCTGGGGCTGGGCGTAGGGTTGGCGCTGGTGGGGCTGGTCGCGCCCAGCCTGCATTTCCTCTACGACTACGCGTGGTTCGTCGGCTTCTTTACGGCGGGCGCAACGTATGTGGCGATGATGAAAACAGGGATCAGGGATCAGGCGTCAGGGGTCAGAGAAACCGTGGCCAGCGATCAGTGATCAACTCCCACCCAAGCGACGCTTGGATGGGGCGCGCTACGCATTTGGATACGTGCTATCGCACCCCTGGCACGATGAGACCGTGGCCGCTTCAGGCAGTGGTTGCGGCTGCGAGCCGTTTATTCAGCACAATTCCGGCCAGGATCACGGCGAGGATGACCGCTGCAAAGACCAGCAGCCAGCCCCAGTATTGGGTTGGGTGGCTCAGAACACGGATAAAATGGCGGCCGTAGTGATCGGCGATGATGGCGATGAGCGTGTAACGCGCGCCCCGGCAAAGGGCCACTACCGTCAGAAATTTTCCGGTTTTGTAGTTCGAAGCGCCTGCCGCGGCAAAAAACAAGCTGGTTGGAAATGGGAAGGGTATCGCTGTCGAGGCCACAAGCGCACCGGTGCCCCACTTGTGAAAAAAGCGCAGCAGGCCATCCACCTTCTGATTTCCAAACGCGCTGTGCAAGTAAGCCGCTCCGGCTTTTCTCGATATTCTGAAGGTGAGGTAGGCTCCGACCACCGAGCCCGCCGTTGCAACCGCCGCAAACTCGTACCAGGGATTGGTTTGCCGGGCAGCAAGAATTGCCGTCAAAATGTCGGGACCGCCAAATGTCGGCAGCGGAGAGCTATCGATAATTGCGAGAAGGAAGAGTCCCAATGCCCCCAGGTGGCCGAACATCGCAGTGACGCTATGTCCCCGAGGCGATTTAACGCCCTGGATCAAAATGTTGAGCATGCTCGCACTATATCAACTCAAGCGCGTGGCGCGGGGGCGGTGCGCCCGCGATTCCCGAAAAGCGAATATTTTGGCTGGTTGCACGGGACCTAATAGCCCGCGCCCACCCTTTCCGCAAAATTGCGGAAAGGACGGGGCAACCGGTGACGGAGAGCTGACGGCTGAAAGCTGTTCTTACTCCACGAGCGCGTCGGCGATGGCGAGGTGTTCGTCGAGGGCCGCTAGCCCTAAGTCGAGCTCTTCCTTGGTGACGATGAGCGGCGGGGCGATGACGAAGTGGCTGACCCAGGCCTGAATCGATACGCCCCCGGCCATCATCTTCCCCGCGATCTGATCGACAATTAAGGGTTTGCCTTCGACCTTGTCGCGATAAGTGTTGAAGTACTGCTTCGTCTTGCGGTTCTTCACGATCTCGACGGCGAAGAAGAGGCCGAGGCCGCGCACATCGCCGACGGAGACGTGTTTTACTTTGAGGGCTTCGAGCTTTTCGCGGACGTATGGTTCGAGCTCGGCGGCGCGCTCGACGAGCTTGAGGCGCTGCATCTCTTCGATGGTGGCGACGGCGGGGCCGAGCGTGAGCGGGTGCGCTTCATACGTATGCCCATGCGAAAAGTAGTGGTCTTCGAAATAGTCGGCGATGGCAGCGGTGGTGGCGCAGAGGCCGAGCGGCACGTAGGCCGATGTGATGCCCTTGGCGGTGACAAGAATGTCGGGCTTCACGTTCCAGTGATTGACGGAGAACCACTTGCCGGTGCGGCCCCATCCGGCCATCACTTCGTCGGCGATCATGAGCACGCCGTGACGGTCGCAGATTTCGCGCAGGCGCGGAAAGTATTCGGGCGGCGGCACGAGCACGCCGTTGGTGCCGACCACGGGCTCGAGGATGACGGCGGCCACGTCGCTCTCGTTGCGGATCATGTGCTCGATGTAGTCGATGCAGGCGATGTTGCAGGTGGGATAGCTGTGTTTGATGGGGCAGTCGTAACAATTGGTTTCAGGCGCGAAGACGACGTTGGCGATTTTGCCGGCCGGTTCCATGGCCCAGCGGCGGGGATCGCCGGTGGCCGCGATGGAGCCCGCGGTCGATCCGTGATAGGAGCGATAGCGCGAGATGATCTTGTTTTTGCCGGTCACCATACGCGCAATTTTGAAGGCGGCTTCGTTGGCCTCGGTGCCGCTGGTGGTGAAGAAGAATTTTTCCAGGCCCTTGGGCAGAACTTCGAGGAGCTTCGAACTCAAGCGCGCGCGGGCGTCGGTGGCGTAGCCGGGCGCGACATAGCAAAGTTCGCGCGCCTGTTCGGCGATGGACTCGATGACGCGCGGATTTTTATGGCCGAGGTTGACGCACATCAACTGTGAACTGAAATCGAGGTAGCGCTTTCCCGCGCCATCGGTAAACCAGCAGCCCTCGGCATCGGCGATGGTGAGCGGCTTCCAGCTTTTCTGGAAGCGCCAGGTGCCGTAGTTGGTCTGGCGCGTAATGGTGGAAACCTGTTCGGCTGAAAGCTCCGGGGTTGCGGTCGTGTCGCTCATGGATGCGATTCCTCCAAAGGATGCAGATTATCGTATCAGAAAGACTGGACCAGGGACGCAGGGACCAGGGACCAGGCGGCAAGGATTTACATGCGGCCGGAGCTTGGCGCGTGATGCTCGCCGACGAGGCGATCGACGAGAGCGCGGAGGGTTTCGCCGGTGCGGGGCAGAATGAATTCTTCGAGCGTGGAATCCCAGTCGAGTTTGAAGCTGGTGGCGAGCGCGGAGATCCAGATCTGGCGTACCGGCGCGTTGGGCGTGATGACAAAGCGGGCAGCGGGATCTTCGAAGAGGACGTTGAGCACGCCGCCCTGTTCCTCGACTTCGAAACCCGCCTGCTCGCTTTCCTCGCGGGCGAAGAGATGTCGCTTGAGGTTGCCGAGCGCCGCTTCAGCCGCGCGCCGGAAATCCTGCTCGTCTGACATGGACACAGTGTAGCAAGGGGATTCCGCCGGGGCGCGTGTGTCCGAAAACTGGACAAAAATCGCCGGGAAAGATTAAAGATTTGCGTCTCCATGCCGATAAATCGCACAAGGCATCGAGAAATCAAGATGGAAATCGCCCCTATTCCCGGAATTCGCGCGCTGCCTGCGGTGAAAGCGCCGCAGGGGAATTTTCGCCCGCCGGAGGTCTTCGATATCGAAGGTTCGGCGCGGCCGGGCGATGGCGAAGGGCAGCGCGGCGGCAGAAAAGCCTCGGGCGCGGAAGAGAACGACGAAGACGAGCCGATGCGGGAAGCGGAATCGGAGCCCGGCGCCGATGCGCACGAAGAGCTCCCGTCACGGAACGTGGATTATTTTGCGTAGAGCGGAGCTGGCGAGTCAGCGAGTCAGCGAGTCATCAAGTCAGCACGTCGGCAGTCAGCACGTCAGCGAAACAACCCCGCCCAGACAGAGCCTGGACGGGGGCATTGGTGTTGGTGCTGGATCGAGAGTCTTGAGGCGTCAGGCGGTGACGGCGTGGCGCAGGGGCTGCTCGGCGTAGACGGCCTCGGCCTCGGTTTCGGTTTCGGCCAGGCGCAGCAGACGATGCAGATAGGCGCGTGAGATGGAAAGACTGCGGGCGGCCACGGTTTTGTTTCCGTTGGCTTCGCGCACCGCGCTCACGGCCAGGCGCACCTTGTAGTCGCGGAGCTGGCGCTCGAAAGAGCCTGCCGGCTGGTAGTCGCCGATATTCACCACTTCGTCGAATGCGCCTGTGTCTTCGTCCTGCTCCTGGTTGCTGAGGTTCAGATCCTCGGCGCGGACCGCGCGGCCGGGGGCGAGAATGATGGCGCGCTGCATGACATTTTCGAGCTCGCGCACATTGCCGGGCCAGGCATATGTCTGGAGCATCTCGAGCGCGTCAGGCTCAATGGAATCCATGGGTTTTTGGAAGACGCCCGCATAATGGCGCAGGAAATGGCGCGCGATGAGCGGGATGTCTTCGGCCCGCTCCTGCAACGGCGGCGAGTCAATTCTCATGACATTGATGCGGTAGTAGAGATCCTGGCGGAACTTGCCTTCGGCCACCAGCTTCGACAGGTCCTGATGGGTAGCGAAGATGAGGCGCGCGCGCAGGGGGACGAGCTTGTTCGAACCCAGGCGGTTGAATTCCATCTGCTGCAGAACGCGCAGCAGTTTGACCTGCGTGAAAAGGCTGAGGTCGCCGATTTCGTCGAGGAAAAGCGTGCCGTCGCCAGCCTGCTCAAAGTAGCCTTCGCGGGCGCCGACGGTTCCGGTGAAGGCGCCTTTCTCGTGGCCGAAAAGCTCGGCTTCAATCAGAGTTTCAGGAATGGCGCCGCAGGAGACGGCGACAAAGGGCTTGTTGGCGCGGGAGCCGAGATTGTGAATGGCGCGGGCGATAAGCTCCTTGCCGGTGCCGCTTTCGCCGGTGACAAGAACCGCGGCGTTGAGATTGGTAACGCTGCGCACCAACTGATAGACGCGCTGCATGCCGGGGCTGGATCCGATGATGCGATCGCACGTGCCCGGTTCTTCCATGCGGTGTTGCACGCTGTACAACTGCTGCTTGAGCGCGGAGGTCTCGCAGGCGCGGCTGAGCATGGTCTTCAGGTCGCGAATGGAGGGCGGCCGACGCGTATAACCGAAGGCTCCGGAACGGACCAGCTCGAATGCGGTGGAACGCAAACTGTCGTCGGCCATCAGGATGGCCGGCACATTGGAAGCGACAAGACGGCGCGCGCAGTCGATGCGGGTTTGCAGGGAGTCCTCGTGGGAGTACAGGTCGAGGATCAGGACATCCAGGTTCCCGGCAGCAATCAGTGCGTCCATCCCCTCGCCGTCGGACTCGAGAACCACCTCGAAATCTTTACCAAGGGCAGGAGAAAGAAGCGGTTGCAGCGTGCGGTCTTCAGAGTAAAGTCCAATTCTCGTCATGTGTGTACGGTCTTCCAAACTCACAGGATTCACAGTGCCGCTCTGGGGGGATTGGCGATGTATCTATGATCGGCACTAGCAGGGACCCCGCCTATTCCTCTTTCGTGCTAGCGAATTGCGACCTTGGTCGTCGGGATAAGCCCCTGTGGATTGAGCTGGATCGTCGTGAGAGCGGGATGGGGGAAACGGGGGTTTGAGGCGCAAGGGCTGGAATGCTATAAAACCCAAAGAAACCCGGAAAGAACCCGAAGAAAACCCAAGACTGAGAGGGCCTTTCGCGGGCGAAATCAAGATCCGTTCGGGGCCGGTTGAGTGCTGCGGGGGATGGTTTGGAGCTACCTGCGGGCGGAGAAAGGGGGGTTACCTAAGTGTGGTCCTCCTGTGCATTGAAGCGACCCACTGTACACAAACAGGCCGATGGAAGGCAGGCAGGTTGCAGCATAATGGGTGCAAATCCGCTCATGGAGCCCCGCGATTCCCCGAAATTAGGGGGCCCAAAACTGGGTTATACGCGATCATCTTTTTATTTTTCAATGGTTTAGATGGGGGGCGGCGGGACCAGAGAGGCGGAGCCAGGCAAGCGTCAGAGTGTATACGTGGTACTCCACGAGGGGTTTCGGGCGTATACAGCCGTGTACACCCTTTGTGGGGGAGCAAGGTATCTGCCTGGATGCAAAGGGGATTTGGGGCTCAGAAGTTTGGCGGGCGAATTGCTGTATGGAGCAGTGAAACCGGTCATCCGGAGGAAGGAAGTCGCGGGATGGTACATGTGCTGACACAATGGCCGACATTGATCGTATTGGCCGTACTGTGCGTGGCGACCTTTACGGATCTTCGCAGCCGGCGCATCCCGAACTGGCTGGTCCTTCCCTTCTTCGGCGCGGGGGTTTTGGTTTCGTGCTTTCTTCACGGCTGGCATGGCCTGGGTCACAGCCTGGGCGGTGCGGGGCTGGGGCTGTTGCTGTACGGAGTGCTTTTCCTGATGGGCGGCATGGGCGCCGGCGATGTGAAGCTGTGCGCGGCGGTCGGGGCCTGGATCGGCCCGATGCAATTGATGTATGCCCTGGTGTTCACCGGCTTGGTGGGTGGAGTGATGGCATTGGCCTGGGCGGCGTGGGGAGGGTTCCTGGGTGAACTTTTCCAGCACACCGGCGACCTGGCATTCGGTTCGAAGCAAGATCGCGGAGAAGCGGTGTTAGCCAACCCGCGGCGGCGCAAGATGCCGTACGCACCAGCCATCGCGATCGGAACGTTTATTTCGTTTTTCGCGCACTGAGGGATGCAGAAAGTCGATGTCCAGCTTGCAACAAACCCGATACGAGTCTCAGGCGCGCACGAGCGCAGCGCCGGAAGAGGCCGGCGCGTCAAGGAGCACGGGTAACATGGCTACAAATTTTTCCCCGCACCTGGTGAATGCGAATTCCGAGATGATCAGCGGCACGCCGCTGTCCGTCGCGCTGATCGGCCCCAACGCGTTACAGCGCTCAGCGGCGGTGGTGGTTCTGAACCTCTGCGGAGGAAACGAAGTCTGCGAGTTTTCCTGCTATCCGCCCCAGCTGGACGATGTGCCCAAGATGCTGGAGGAGAATTACGACGCGGTGATCGTGGAATTGGACAGCGATCCGGAGTATGCGCTGGACCTGGTGGAGAGCATCGGGACCAACGGCCGGGCGACGGTGATGGTGTATTCGGACAGCACCGACGCAGAGTTGCTGGTGCGCTGCATGCAGGCGGGAGCGCGGGAGTTTCTGGCCTATCCGTTTTCCAAAGAAGTGATCGCGGAGGCGCTGGTGCGGGCCACGGCGCGGCGGCCTGTCGTGGTGGATACGGACAAGGCATCAGGAAAACTGCTGGCGGTGATGGGGGCCAAGGGCGGCGCGGGCACGACCATGCTGGCCTGCAATCTGGCTGTGGCGCTGGCCCTGGAAAAGGGCCAGAAGACGCTGCTGATCGATCTGGATTTGCCGCTGGGCGATGCGGCGCTGAATCTGGGCATGGTGACGGAATTCTCGACGATCGACGCACTGGAAGCCGCGGACCGGCTGGATGCGCGATTTCTTTCCCAGCTTCTGGTGAAGCACAGCACCGGTCTTTCGCTGCTGGCGGCGCCGGGAAGGTTTGTTCAGTATCAGCCCAGCAGCCGGTCGATCGAACGGCTGATCCAGGTGGCGCGGCAGGAGTTCGACAACGTGGTGCTGGACCTGGGATCGAAGCTGGACCTGATGGAAACCGCGGCATACCGCGACGCGAGCACGGTCTACCTGGTGACGCAAGCCAGCATTCCGGAGCTGCGCAACTCGAACCGTCTGATCGCGCAGTTTTTCTCAGGGACGGTTCCGAAGCTCGAGGTTGTGATCAACCGGTTTGAATCGCGGACCATGGGCGTTTCGGAAGAGCACATCAACAGGGCGCTGACCCGGCCCGCGCAGTGGAAGATTCCCAACGACTACGCGTCGGTGCGGAAGATGCAGATTCATGCCACGCCGCTGGTGCTGGAAGATTCCGCGATTACGCGGCAAATCAAGAAGATGGCGAAAGCCGTCACGGGGCAGCAGGGCGCCGCCCCGGAGAAGGCGAAGAAGAAGGGCTTCCGTTTGTTCGGATGACGGCGCGGATGAAGAGATTTCAAGGCCGCAGGGAAGGGACCACGTGGAACTGCTGAATCTGGAAACGTACAAAGCGGAAATTCACCGCACACTGATCTCCAAGCTGGATCTGGAGAAGCTGTCGCGCGTGAACTCAACCCAGGCGCGACAGGCGGTCTCGGGACTGGTCAAGGAGATCATGTCGGACCAGCGGGTGCCGCTGAACTTCGACGAGCAGGAGAAGATCCATGCCGACCTGCTGGACGAAGTATTCGGACTCGGTCCGCTGGAGCCGCTGCTTCGCGATCCCAAGATCTCCGACATCCTGGTGAACGACAAAGACCACGTGTTTGTGGAAAAGGGCGGCCTTCTGCAGAAGGTGAACACCTCGTTCCGGGACGACCGGCACCTGATGCAGATCATCGACCGCATTGTTTCGCGGGTAGGGCGCAGAGTGGACGAGTCGTCGCCGATGGTGGACGCCCGCCTTCCCGACGGATCGCGCGTGAACGCGATTATTCCGCCCCTGGCGCTGGACGGGCCCTCCATGTCCATCCGCCGTTTCGGTACGGGTCCGCTGGCGGCGAATCAGCTGGTGCAGTTGAAGAGCATTTCGGCGGAGATGATGGAAGTGCTGTCGTCGGCGGTGCGGGCGCGCATCAGCATCCTGGTTTCGGGCGGAACGGGCGCCGGCAAAACCACCTTCCTGAACATTCTGTCGCAGTACATTCCCAACAACGAGCGGCTGGTAACGATTGAGGACGCGGCCGAGTTGCGGCTGGCGCAGGAGAACATCGTGCGCCTGGAGACGCGGCCGCCCAACATCGAAGGCCAGGGCGCCATCAAACAGAGGCAACTGCTGATCAACGCGCTGCGTATGCGTCCCGACCGCATCATCATCGGTGAGGTGCGCGGCGAGGAAGCCTTCGACATGTTGCAGGCCATGAATACCGGTCACGAGGGCTCCATGACCACGATTCACGCCAACACTCCGCGCGACGCCATTTCGCGCCTGGAGTCGATGGTGGCCATGACCAACATGAACCTGCCGGAGAAATCGGTGCGCCAGCAGATCTGCTCGGCCCTCACCATCATCGTGCAGGCCACGCGCATGAGCGACGGAACGCGCAAGATCACGAATATTTCGGAGATCACGGGTATGGAAGAGAACGTGATCAGCATGCAGGAGATTTTCACCTTCCAGAGGAAGGGGATTGGACCGGACGGCCGGGTAATCGGCGTATTCACACCCAGCCGCATCCGTCCCCGGTTCCTGGAGCGGCTGCGGGTGGCAGGCATTGTGCTGCCGACCAGCCTGTTTGACAAGGAAACGCAAGTTAACTGAGGAGAAAGGAGCGGTACTGAGATGGGAGTCATTGCCGTAGTGGCGTTTATCGGCGTGTTTGCGATCATTGCGCTGCCTTTGATGGCCGCAGCACCCTCCAATAACTCCAAGCAGGCGCTGGCCGCTCTGGACGCGGTGCTGAAGACCGGGCCCAAGCAAGTGGAGCAGCAGCAGAGCATGGACCTGCGCAAGGACGAGCTGCTGAGCAGCATTCCGTGGCTGAACCAGAAACTGCTGCGCTTCGAACTGGCGCCGTATCTGCACAAGATGCTGAGCCAGGCTGAACTGGACTGGAGTCCGGGACGTCTGCTGATCATGACCGTGGCGTGTTTTGCGCTGCCGTTGTACATCCTGTACCTCTCGTTTCACTCGATTCCACTGGCGTTGGTGGGGGGCATGGCGCTGGCCGCGCTTCCTTTCGGATGGGTGATGTTCAAGCGCGCCCGGCGCTTTAGCGCATTCGAGAAGAACCTGCCGGAGGCGCTGGACCTGATGGTGAGCGGACTGCGCGCAGGGCACAGCCTTCTGGCAGCCATGGCGCTGGTCGCCCGCGAGTGCCCGGAGCCGATCAAGGGGGAGTTCAAAATCTGCTTTGAAGAACAGAACTACGGCCTGGAGATGAAGGCGGCGCTGGAAAATCTGCTGACCCGGGTACCGCTGCAGGACATGAAGATCACATCGACCGCGATCCTGATTCAGAAGGAGAGCGGCGGCAACCTGGCCGAGGTGCTGGATAAGACCTCGCATGTGATCCGGGAGCGGTTCCGCCTGAAGCGGCAGATTATGGTGCACACGGCGCAGGGGCGGCTTACGGGATTGGTCCTTACCTGCCTTCCGATCGTGCTGGGCATCGGTATTTATTTTGTGGATCCGGGAATGATCAGCATCCTGTGGCATCGCAAGATCGGCATCGAGATGATGTGGGGCGCGGCTGGACTGATCTGCCTGGGCGGATTCGTGATCTACCAGATCGTCAACATCGACGTGTAGGGGAGAGATATGACGTTTGTAATTCTCGCATTTTTGGCTGTGTTTCTGCTGTTTGCCAGCGGCGGACTTCTGCTGTTTTACCGCGAAGTCATGCTGCAGCGCATCAGCGAAGCGATTAATCCGCGCCCCAAGGAGAAAAGCGTCACTTCGGTGGTGCAGCAGGCCAAGTCCTCGATCGGGAACCTGATGGAGTCCGTCGAGAACCTGATGCCGAAGAGCGAGAAGGAAGTTTCGATCATCCGGCAGCGGCTGTCGCGGGCGGGGTACCGCAACGAATCGGCGGTCAAGGTTTTCTACGGCTGCAAATTGGTGACACCGCTTCTGCTGGCGGCCGTCGCGCTGGTGACAGGAGCGGCGAATTTTGGGCCGTTTTTTGTGTACCTGCTGGCACTGGGCGGAGGTTTTCTGGCGCCGGACTTCTGGCTGGGGAAAAGGATTGCGAAGCGGCAAAAGAAAATCAACCGCGGATTGCCCGATGTGCTGGATTTATTGGTCATTTGCATGGAAGCCGGCCTGAGCCTGGACCAGGCGACGTCGCGGACGGCTCAGGAGCTAACCCAGTCGCAGCCGGAGTTGTGCGACGAGCTGAACATCGTGGTTCTGGAACAGCGCGCCGGCCGCGCCCGTTCCGATTCATGGAAGAACCTCTCAGAGCGCACCGGCGTAGAAAGTGTACGCAATCTGGTTTCGATGCTGGTGCAGACAGAACAATTTGGAACCAGCATTGCGAAAATGCTCCGCGTCCACTCTGATACGCTGCGCGTGCAGCGCATCCAGGCGGTCGAAGAGATGGCAAGCAAGACTTCGGTGAAACTGGTGTTTCCGCTGGTACTCTTCATCTTTCCTGCGCTTTTTCTGGTTACACTGGGACCAGCCGCGATTGTTATGGTTGAGTCTTTTAGCAAGTTAAACGGCAAATAAAGCGCAGGAAGGGAGAAAGACATGGAAGGTCCAATGCTGGTCAGAGTTATTGCCGGGGTTTTGGCAGTCGTCATTCTGGTGATTCTGATTCAACGCCGCCGCACCAGGGTGAAGTAGGCGGCGAACGAAAGTCCGTGAGTGCCTTGAAGCAAACAAGCGCCACGGGGGGAGTGGAACAATTCGCAGATCCGGGGGGTCTGCCAGGGTGCGGCAAGCATCCCGGCAGGGAACCCGGGGTGCGAAGCGGGGAAGTATTTTCTTTCGCGCCCGGACGCGCGCGTTAGACGAGGGCCTGGTTGTATGGAGCTTCTGGAAACATTCGACGAAGCGGCTGCGGCACGGAGAGGAAGAGGAGCTGCTGCACAGCCGTCAAGGGACAAAAGGACCATGGAATCGCGGACACATTGCGCCTATAACCAAACCCGGGAATGCTTCCTTGGCCTCGAGGTCAAGGCTGCGGATCTGCCGTCGACGCGCGTGGGCGAGTTGATGTCGGCGCGTCCGCTGAAGTCGGGTGAGGGCGTATGGATGACGCCGTTCCGGGGGATTCCCGCGGCCGCGATGCCGGCCCCGCTGGATCTGATCTACCTGGACGCAGATTGCCGGGTGATCGACACCGTGGAGTCGTTTCCGACCTTTCAGGTGAGTTTGTCGAAGCCGGAGCCCAACAGCGTTCTGGCTTTGCCGGCGCACTCCATTTACTCGTCGCAGACCCAGGCCGGCGATCAGCTGGTGCTGTGCGTCGCCGAGGAAATGGGGCGGCAACTGCAACGGCTGAGCAATCCGCGCAACGAGGCGGGAGAGGTGGCGGCGACCATTGCCGGCGCGGTGCTGCTGCGCGAGAAGCCGCTGTGGAGCGGTGGGCCGGGATTGCTGGAACTGGAAAACCGCAACGGCCACGGAAATAAGACGGAGCCTGAGACGTACGAGATGGATCTGTCGCAGCCGGGCGCGAAGGCGATCAAGCAACGCAACTGGTTGCAACGCTGGTGGTCGCCGGATCCCCGCAAGGCTCCCCGCGTTGAGACTCCGGGACTGGCCGCGTATTACTGGAACGGCGCGGCGCCGGCGGCGCACGGCATTCGCGACATCAGTTCGACGGGGCTGTACGTGGTGACCGAAGAGCGCTGGTATCCCGGAACCCTGGTTCTGATGACGCTGCAGAGAAACGACCTGGACGAGGAAATGGCGGAGCGCTCGATCGCCGTGCAATCGCGGGCCGTACGCTGGGGACCGGATGGCGTGGGCTTGCAGTTTGTTCTGCCCGATGCGCAGGACCGCCGTCGCGGCAATTCGCCGCTGCTGGATACGGTGGGCAGGAAGGAATTCGAGAATTTCCTGGAGCAGTTGAAGCGCGCGAAGTGACAGGCTCCGCGGGGCGCCGGAGCGGGCTGGGAACGTACGGGCGGCGGGATGCGATTGGAAACCACGGCCGCACCGGGAGGAAAACGATGAAGATTCGCGGAAGCATGGCATGGCGGGAAGTTTTCGCCGCACATCAAGATACGTGCAGCCGCGGCAAGTCCGTTCCATCGGGCAAAACGGGCGCGCTTGCCGGCTGCGGTGGGGCTGGCGCGCGAGGCCGTGCCGGGAATAGAGGCACAATGAGATTTCTGCGTGACGAAAGCGGCCAGGCGCTGGTGTTGACCATGGTGTGCCTTACGCTGCTGATGGGCATGATGGCGCTGGCGGCCGACGTAGGCCTCTTCCAATATGAAGAGTGCCGGTTGCAGACCGCAGCGGATTCAGCGGCGGTCGCAGCAGGCCTGGAGCTTGGCAACTGCAACTACGCGGTTTGCGCCAGCATGAAAACGGCGGCGGCGGTAGCTCTGAAGGAAGACGGCATTACCACCTCTACCCTCACGCCGACATCGAGCTGCACCGTCACCTCCTCGACGAGTTTATCCATCATTATCAATGTGGGTCCCTGCATATTGGGATCGACAACTAACGATATCAACTACGGCAACCCGCATATGGCTGAGGTGGCGCTTACCGAGAAGATGAATACATTCTTTGGCGCCGTGATCGGGATTCCGACCGTGCAACTGACGGCGCGCGCGGAAGCGGGCGATTCCTATATTGATACCTCGGGTGGCGGCGGTAATTGCATTTACACGCAATCACTCGCATTCAATAGCTCCAACGGTAATTTTGATTTAGTCAATTGCGGCATTTACGACGGTGGAAACCTTCAAACCGACAACGGCGACAGTGTGACCGCCTCGGATTTTCTTTATTACGGATCGTGGAGTCCCAACAACTGCAACAGCAGCTGTACGTGGACCCTGGGAAGTTCAGAGACTCAGCCGACGCACACCACTACGGCGGAAACCGACCCGTTGGCATCGCTGACTGCGCCCAGCCAGCCAAGCACGACATATAGCGGCACCACCGCGTTCAATTCAGGAACCGCGAACCTGAGCCCGGGCTATTATCCGAGCGGCTTTAATATGAACGCCCCTGGCAGCGGACAATCCAATATCGTCAATCTCTCTCCCGGCCTCTATTACTTCAACGGCTCCGTCGACGTCGACAGCGGCGCGACGCTTGAGTGCACGACGTGCGCGGTGGGGGGAGCGGGCGTGACGCTCTATTTCAACTCCGGCACTCTACAGATGAACAGCGGCAGCACCATTACGCTTACGGCGCCTACTACGGGCTATACATCGAATGGCGACGTAGCGAATATGGTCGTTTGGGCATCCAGCAGCAATGGCTCGGGCATGACCATCGACACCGGCTCGTCATCTTACTTTAATGGCATCATTTATCTTCCCGATGGCGAACTCACGCTGAACAGCGGCACGGGCGTCACCATCAACAACGGAGCCACCGCCACGGCTCTCGATGTGCAGAGCATGATGGTTGACGACAGCGAAAACTTCAAGATCAACGGTTCCGGAGGATACCTCGGCGGCGGTTCCAGTCAGACGTTGGGGGCGTTCGCGCTTGCGGAGTAGCTTATGAAGAAACGAAATCCATTCGATTTGTGGCGAAGTGACGGCGGGGCCAGTCTTGTGGAGCTGGCGATCCTTATGCCGCTCTTCATGCTGCTGATGGCAGTCGCTGTCGATTTGGGGCGGGCTTATTATCTGGTGCTGGAGATCCAGGGCGCAGCGAATGCCGCGGCAGCGTACGGGGCTCAGAAACCGACCGATACGGCTGGCATGAAGACTGTAGCCCAGGATAACGCCCCGAATGTGCCGGGCCTGACGGTCAATACTCCTACGTATGGTTGCGAATGCTATGACGGCACCTCCTATAGTGCAAATTGCACAGTCACGCCGTCGTGCTCCGACACGGTAAACCGCGTGAACGTAACGGTCACAGCAACCTATAAGCCGTTGTTCCCCTGGCCCGCGATTGCTTCCACGATGTCGTTTTCCAGTTCGGCATCGATGCGCAACAACTAGACGTTTAACGGTTGGGGAGCAAGACACATGAGATTCGTCCAGGCCGCCGGCCGGAGGAGTGGAAAGCGGGCCCAACAGGCATCCAGCAGCGGTGCGAATGGGCCAAGGAAGGAGCGATCGATGAAAAAGAAAGCCGGCATGCAGAAATTATTCCGCTTTGCGCGCGAAGAGCGTGGTTCAGAGCTGGTGGAATTCGCCATGACTGCGTGGCTCCTGATGCTCGTTTTGTTCGGCGTCTATCAATGGGGATATGCAATGTATGCCTACCACTTTGCGACCTACGCGGCGGAGGAAGGCTCGCGTTTCGCCGAGGTGCATGGCCACACCTGGAGCGAATACGAAACCGAAAACTGCTCCACATCGGCGCCTCCGAGCTTCGTGATGAAATACGCCTGCACCGCCTCCAGCACCGATATTCAGAACTATGTACAAAGCCTGGCAACCGGGGCGATTAACTATAACAATGTGACGATTAATACGACGAGTTCGTATCTTTGGCCGGGAACCACGCCGGACTGCACGTCGGGATGCTCCGCTTGCACAACGACCAATAGTCAAGGCTGCTTTGTGAAAGTAACGGTAAGCTATACATTTAACTTTTTGCCATTTCTCAAAATTACAGCCTTGACGATGAGCGCCACGTCGGAAAACGTGATTCTGCAGTAAGAGCCGGGACCCGCCAGGGAACATTTTGTTGCCTCGCCGCAGCAGATGGCAGGGGCATCATGGCGAGTGGAGAGGCTGCGGCCTGAACGCGAAGAGATGAATCTATCGCATTTCTCGGCCTGTCTCGGGGGACTACGGAGCAAAACTGAACAGATTCAAGGCCCAAAAGAGAGTAAACCCCTTTTATGAACGACGCGATACGAATACTAACCAATGAGTTCGATGGCGATGACGGGCTGATTGTGACGTTCTCAGACGGGACGACGGCCGGATATGTCGTTGAGGAACTGCTGGAGTTGAGGCCGTTTCGAGAACGGGTGACAACCAAAAAAGCTGCAAAGGTACCGACTAAGCCTTAAGTCGTTCCTGAGATGGCTGCGCCTCGCCTGATCCGGCAGAATGCGCCGACTCCTCAGGCGTGGCTTCGCCATTTTTTCTGTGCCGTCTATGAAAATGCTCTATTCCGAGGTTTCCGGAATGATGAGCAACACTTCAACCCTGACCGATTGACCATCCTGCGTGGCGGGGCGGAACTGCCATTGGTGCAATGCGGCGAGGACGAACTGCGCGCTCGCGAAGGGCTGCGGGAAGATGATGCTGAGGTCATCAAAGCGTCCGGACTGATCGACAAAGCCGCGAATCATCAAGGCGTCGGCGTCGATGGAGCCGGGCGCGAGGTTGGGCCGCACAATGTTATACGGCCACGGCGCTTCAAGCCGGGAGATGGTGCCGCCGGCAGCGGCTTCCGCGTCGCGCGGCAGCGAGTACTGCATAATCCAGCTCTTGGATAAGCCGACGTGTAAATAGGCGGTGTAGGCAAGACGGCCGCTCCAGGCACCAGCCACCTCAGGGAATTGCTGCTCCAGCGCGTCATTGACAATGACGGAGCCGAAGTGGCCGTCTTTGGGCAGAGCGATGGGCGTGGACGTAAACCTGCCCGTTGCATTCGCGGCGGTCTCTGATCCAGACGCGGGCGAGGCGGTTTCAAGCTTGCCGTTGGCCAGGGATGGGCCAAGATGATTTGCGTTCGCCTGGGCATTCTGGCCGGCGCCGCTCTCGCCGGGCTTGGCGCCAGGTGCGCCCTTGCCGGCCTGTGCGGAGGGGTTCTGGGCCTGGCCGGGAGCCAGCGTGCTTGGCGCTTTCGATGCCGGAGATTCGGTGACCGGAGGCAGCGTGGCGGTTCCATCTTTCAGGCGGAGATCGGAGAGAGAGAGGACGGCCGCCGGCGTGGGCGGCGCCGCTTGCTGCGACGCCGAAGCCGGAGGCAGTTGCACCTGGTTGGGTAGATGTACGGTGACGGGCGACGTGGTGCTGGGCGCGACGGGCAATTTAACTGAGGGCAGTTTGCTGGACGCCATGTTGACGTCGGCCAGGTTGAGCTCCTGATTGGGCGGATCGAGGACGGGAAGAACATCCGCGGCGGTAGGTTTTTCCGGCAGGGGCGGAACGATGTGTTTCGCAGCCACTTTCGTCGGCGACCAGAGGACGACTTGCGGCACAGGAATGAGCTGGGGCAGCGTGACGGTGTTGAGTACGTCGGCCTGGACGAGGAGCTGCGGGCCCGGCTGGGCCTTGGCCGTGGGGCGCGGAAGCGGCGGCGACGGCTGCTTCCGGCCCGCGGGAGCCGATTTGCCGGGATGCACGTCCGGGTAGGGAATACGCGCGGCTGCTTCCGCGATTTGCTCAGACGGCGAACGCAGATCGAGCTGACGAACCGACAAGTGATCTTCAACGACGCGCGCGACAGGAGGCTTGTAGATCAGGCTGAACCAGACCATTGCCGCGGCCAGGGCATGGACGAGGATGGAACCCAGGAAGGACGCCAGCCCCTGACCTTGCGGAGGTTGGGTTGCGAAGAGCGTGAAGTCGCGGGACGGCATCATGAGCACCGGAGCTACTCGAACAGCATTCTCCGTGGGGGTATCACTCATCTTCACTTCGAAGTCAGGTCGTTCCTGAAGGGTATTCCATGCCGCTGGGTCTGAGTCTACCCTGTTTGATGCGCGAGGAATCAAAGGTAACCTCCGACTACGGAGTTCGCGATGGAAGACACCCAACTCAGGACGGCCGTGGCGGCGTGCAAACCCGCAACCTGCCCAGGACCCCGGGGGGATTTTGAACCTGCATCAAGAATCGCTCATTCCGAGGATTTACCCCATAGCTCTCTTGATACCTACAAAGTAATCCCCATAGCTCTCTTGATACCCACTAAGTAATATCGACAAAACTCGCGGGAAGGGATAGGTTGTGGGGGACTACACTAAAACCGCACTGCCCGCTGCGCGGCACGAGCGAAGGTCAGGTCGCGAGGCCTGACGGGCGGCGGGTCCGAACGACGGGCATAAAAAGAAAGGCGGAGTCGGCGATCCGCCAACTCCAAACGGGGCAAGGATGAATCGAAGACTGCTAACGATCCTCCTCATCGCATTCGTCATCGCGGGAATCTGCGCGTGGCTGGTTTATCGGCTGGTGGGCGTGCGCGTAGCGGCTTCAAAGCCCGCAGCGACGGTACAGGTGGTTGCAGCGGCGAAGGACATTCCCCTGGGAGCCGTGTTGACGACCGCCGACCTGACCACCATCACGATGTCAGGTTCAGCACCCAAAGGCGCGATTCTGAAGCCTGAAGAGGCGGTGGGCCGCGGAGTGATTTCAGAGATCTATCAGGGAGAACCCATTTTCGAGAGCCGCCTGGCCGGCGTGGGATCGGGCGGCGGCCTGGCGCCCGCCATTCCCGATGGCATGAGGGCGTGCGCGGTGAAGGTGGATGAAGTGGTGGGCGTGTCCGGATTCGTGATTCCGGGGATGCGCGTGGACGTTCTGGTTTCAGGCGTTCCTCCGACCTCGGGGGGAGGCGGCAACACGCAAACCATGCAGACGCAGACACTTTTACAGAACATCGAAGTGCTTTCGGCGGGCACCGACATTACGAAAGACGCCGAAGGCAAGCCGCAGCAGGTGCAGGTGGTGAATCTGCTGGTGACTCCGGCGCAGGCGGAGTCGCTGAGCCTGGCCAGCAACTCGCTCAAGATTCAATTGGTACTGCGCAATCCGCTGGACACGCAGATTGCCAAGGTGCCGCCCACGGCGATGAGCAACATTTTTTCGGGTACGGCTCCGGCCCCAGCCACGGCAGCTTCGCCGCGGCGGGCTGTGAGTAGCGCGCGCAAACCGGCGCCCAAGACGTATTCGATCGTCGTCAGCAACGGTTCAAAGACCACGGAAGAGAAATTCGCAACACCCGAGGGGCAGCATTGAGATCGACGACAGGCATCACCATTGCATATTGCGGCGCGTTGATCGTGGCTCTCTGCATGGGGCAGGTGGTACGGGCACAGGTACAGGCTCAGCCCGCGCAGACTACCTCACCAGCCGCGGGAGACAGGTTTGGAGACTCCACGAATGAACTGAACGTGGATGTGGGCAAAGCCGTGCTGGTGGACTGCGCGCAGCCGATCAAGCAAGTGGCAGTCGGCACGGGCGAGATTGCGGAAGCCGCAGCAATCAGCCCCACCGAAATCATGATCACCGGCAAAGGGCCGGGAATGACCAGCCTGATCATCTGGGATATTCACGGGGGACGGCAGTTCTTCAATGTGACGGTGCGGCCCAGCGCGGGCCTGACGGGCGACAGCCTGGACGCCATCCGGCGCGAGTTGAGAACCGAACTGCCGGGTCAGACCATCAAAGTCAGCTACAGCAACAACAGCGTCTTTCTGCGCGGCACGGTGAGCGATTTGACCAGCTCGGCGCGCGCGGTACAGATTGCATCGACGGCGGGCAAGGTTGTGAACTTGATGGATGTGAATGTGCCCACGTCGGATCCGCAGATTCTGCTCAAGGTGCGCTTTGCCAGCGTGGATCGCAGCAAGGCCCTGACCCTGGGCATCAATCTTTTCGATCTCGGAATGGGGAATGCCCTGGGTGGAGTGTCGACCGGGGGGTTGACGGTTTCAAACAGCGGCAGTTCGTCAAGCACCGGAGGGATCTCGGGAACATCGGGTTCAGCACAGGTCACCCAGGAAGGAAGCATCTTTGCCTACTTTCCCGGACTGAATGTGGGCGCGAACATCGAGGCGCTGGAGACCAAAGACGTAGTGGAGGTGCTGGCAGAGCCAAACCTGCTGGCGTCCGACGGCAAGGAAGCGAGCTTTCTTGCGGGTGGTGAGTTTCCCTATCCGGTTGTGTCGGGCACGTCAGGGGGCACGGCCGCGGTGAGCATTGAGTACAAGGAATACGGCATCAGGCTCAACTTTATTCCTACGATCACACCGCGCGGCACCATTCGGCTGCAGGTGGCGCCGGAAGTGAGCGCGCTGGACTACGCCAACGAAGTGGATATCTCGGGAGTGGAAGTGCCGGGCCTTACGGTGCGCAAGGTGAATACGGAAGTGGAGTTGAAGGACGGCCAGACCTTCATTATCGGGGGCCTGCTGGACAAGGGCATCACCGAAACCTTTGAGAAGATTCCCTTCCTGGGCAGCATCCCGATCCTTGGAAAGCTGTTCCAATCGGAGTCGAAAACCAAGAACGATACCGAATTGATCGTACTGGTCACGCCGGAGCTCGTATCCCCGCTGCCCGCGGGCGCGCCGACCCCGGAGCTGAAGTATCCTGATCCGAAGTTCATTCCGCCGAATTCGAATATTCCCATGCACCAGCCGGATGAGAAAACGGCGGACAACACGTTGCCGCCTCCTGCTGCGACGGTTCCGGTGGAGACGTTGATCCAAAGCATGAAACCGGAGAAGCCGCTGATTATCGAGAGCGGGGCCGGTGGCTTCGGCACGTCGGGACAGGTAATTAACGGCGGAGGCTCCTCGTCCACGAGCGGTTCATCGACCTCTACGCAGCCGTAGCAAGGGCCGCTGCGGAACGGTCTCGGCGGCTGAGACAAGCGGATGAATGCTTTCGATCGCATGGCGAAAAGTGTGCGGGAGTGGATGACTCCGCGCCCCGCAGCGCCGGAAAGCCCCCAGAAAGTTCTCAACGTGGCGCGCGGCACGGTGCTGGCGACACAGCTCACCAAGGCGCACACCGGAGCTACACGCAGAAAAGGCCTGCTGGGCCGGGAAAGCCTTTTGCCCGGCGAGGGACTGTGGATCGCTCCCTGCGAATCGGTGCACACCTTCTTCATGCGCTTCGCCATCGATCTCGTCTATCTGGACCGCAAGCAGCGAGTCAGGAAGGTGAGAAGCGCGGTCGGTCCGTGGCGGATGTCGGCTTGCTGGTCCGCGCACTCCGTATTGGAGCTACCGGCGGGCACAATCGCGGCCACACGGACGGAGCGCGGAGATGCCCTGGAGTTCGCGCCCGCAACCACGGGAGCAGAGAGCGGACTCTGATTCGCCGTTTCGCCCTCAAGCCCTCCCCTGAGAGAAGATAAATCAGGTTCAAGATGACAAGAGCGCGACTTGACGGTCTCTATCTATTGCTGCTGGGAAGCGCGGTATTTCTCCTGCTGGGCCTCGCCCTGGAAAGCGCCTCTCCTCTCGCGATGGTGGATTTCAGAGGGCTCTACTACCCCGCACGATGCCTCCTCCAACATGGCGACCCTTACGCTGCAAATGAGGTATTGCGCGTTTATGAGGCAGAGCGAACAGATCCCGAACTGGATACCGCCAGAGTCCGGCTGGTTGCGACGCAGTCTGTCAATGTCCCAACCACGTTTTCCTTGACGGCTCCCGTTGCCATGCTGCCGTGGGGGCCTGCGCATCTGCTCTGGATGACATTGACCGTCGGGGGCCTCATCTTCGCTTCGTCGCTGATGTGGCTTCTTTGTGCGGATTCACAGCCAATTGTTTCGGGCGCCCTGATCGGATTCCTCTTAGCCAACAGCGAACTGCTCGTGATCACGGGCAATATGGCCGGAATTGCGATTGCTCTTTGCGTGGTGGCCGTCTGGTGCTTTGTTCGGGAGCGGTTCGTCCTGGCCGGCGTCCTCTGTCTGGCGTTGAGCCTGGCATCGAAGCCGCACGATACGGGCCTGGTGTGGCTCTATTTCTTATTGGCGGGCGGAGTTTACCGCAAACGCGCGCTCGAAACTCTTCTTGCGACGGTTGCCGTTGGTCTTCCGGCGGTCTTGTGGGTGTGGCATGTTGCGCCGCACTGGATTGAGGAATGGCGCTTCAATTTATTGGCGTTTTCGGCACGCGGCGCCATCAACGACCCCGGGCTCTCTTCACCGGGCGCCCACAGTCTCGGTATGGTGGTAAGCCTGCAGGAGATCATCGGCGCCTACTGGAACGACCCGCACATCTACAATGCGGCCAGCTATCTTATTTGCGCGCCGCTGCTGCTGGTGTGGACGCTGGCCACCCTGCGAACCCGGCCCTCGCCGCGAACCGTCTGGCTCGCGCTGGCGGCCATCGCGGCGCTTTCCCTATTGCCTGTTTATCATCGCCAGCAGGACACCAAGCTTCTGCTTCTCACGGTTCCTGCCTGCGCCATGCTCTGGGCCGAGGGCGGCCTTACCGGGTGGCTCGCACTTCTTGTGAATAGCGCCGCGTTCGTGTTGACCGGCGATCTTCCGTGGGCGGTTTTCTTCAGTATCCTCGGCCACATGCACGCACCCACCACCGCCCTTGGCACGCAGATGCTGATCGCTGTGCAGGTGGTTCCTGTTCCCCTCATCCTGCTCGTCGTGGGCGTCTTCTATCTGTGGGTCTACGTGCAACGCTGCCGCAATCGCACCTCGCTGCAGCCGATTTGAACCATGCCGCGCAAGCGGGAAGCGTCACCCCAGGGATTGTGAAGCCGCGACTTGTGCAGCGCCTGCGCGGCGCGACCCGGCGCGCGCGAAGAGAACCCAGACCAGCCATGCCAGCGCGGTGAGAAGATACGTGCCGGAGTGCAGTTCGAAGCGGTTCAACTGAATTTCAACCAATATGTAGATCAGCGCCAGCGCCGAGAGCAGGAACTGGGATGAGGTCCGGGCGACCGCCCAGAGTATGGCCGGCAGAGCCAGGGCCTGATCGAAGATCCAGCCGAAAGGCGCGACCAGCAGCGAGATGAGCACCAGCAAGCTGCCCTGTTCGAGCCAGTCCCAGGCATGGCGGCGTGGCCAGAAGTAAGCCAGGGCCCAGAGGCAGCCGAAGATCGCCGGCACAAAAGCGAGCCACTCCCAGGCAGGATGAATGGCATCACGCAGGAGATCCCCGAGACAGGGGGTGAACTCGCGCGTGACGACGGAAGTGCGCATGTAATAGGCGTACTGGCCCCAGGCCTCCGGATCGATCCAGGTCGTGACGAGAGCGCCGGCGGCAAAGGCCGCGGCGGCGCCGGCCAGAATACGCCAGGCGCGCGCGGCAAAGATCCAGACCAGCAGGACCACGGCGAAGGCAAGGAAGAGATGCGGCTTGACGGTGCAGAACCAGAGCGCCGCGCCGGCCGCGAAGGGCCGCGTCTTGTGCAGGCGCAGGAAGAGAGACACCCCGAAGAGCAGGAAGATGGAAGTCTGGCCCAGGATCACGCAGTAGAGGGCCGGAGGAAAACAGTAGCCGAGCCAGTCGAGATGGTCTCCGGGCGAGCCGAGCATCTTCCAGACAATGCGCACGGAGGCGATTAGGAGACTGAGCATGAGCAGCGACCAGGGAAGAGCCGCGGTCATGGGGCTGACGTAGCCCAGAGGCCAGGCCAGCGGCAGAGCCCAGGGAGCGTTGCGCATGTAATAGGATGCGCCGCCCTGAAACCCGGCGCCGCTCTCAATTTGGCTTACCGCGGCCGGATCGTAGGGATTTCCGTGATGCACCAGTTGCTGGCCGGTGGCCCAGTAGACGATGAAGTCGCGGTTGGCTACGTTATGGCGGTTGGTGGGCAGGAGACTGAGATAGAGGGTGGTGAAGAGGAACGCCAGCGCGCATGCGATCGCGATCAAGAGTGCAGTGACGTCGCGCTGCTTAATCAAGGTGAGAGCACCTGTCCACGGCAATTATAAAGACAGGGACCCGGGGACTGGGACGGCGAGAGAGTGTGCGCGGGCGCGCGCGGTTGCGAAGAGATACCAGGCGAGCCAGGCCGGGGCAGTCCAGAGGTAGAGAGGCGAGAACACGCGGACGGCGCAGATTTCGATATCCATGACGAAAATGGCCAGCGCCAGAAGGGCCAGCAGGGTGCGGGAGCGAGTGGCGTAGGCGCCTTCAAGCAGCGCCGGGATGGCGAGACACTGATCGTAGAACCAGCAGTAGGGCGCGGCGACAAGGGAGACCAGCATCAGAATGTTGCCGTGGGTCTTCCAATCCCAGGTGGCGCGACGACGCCAGAAGTAGAAGAGGGCCCAGATGCACGAGAGCGCGGCGGGCAGGTATTGGAGCCAGGTTGCCCGGGGATCGACCCATTGACGGATGGCGCTCGCAAGGCAGGGGATGAATTCGTTCTCGACGGCGGGTGAGCGCATCAGGCGGAGGTAGTCGAGCCAGGCATGCTGGTCAATCAGGGACGCGACGGCGCTGGAGAGCGCAAGAGCCGCAGCCGCGCCAGCCAGCAGCTTCCAGGCGCGCGAGAAAACCACCCAGGCAGCCAGGGCAGCGGCAAAGGGCAAAAAGAGGTGCGGCTTGAGGGCGCAGAGCCACAGAGAGGCTCCGGCAAGAAACGGCTGGGAGCCATGCCAGCGCAGGAACAGCACCAGCCCCAGCAAGGCAAAGAGCGCGGTCTGGCCCATGGTGAGGCAGATGAGGGCCGGCGTGAAGGCCAGCGCCAGCCAGTGGAGACGATTCGAGGGAGACCCATACAACTGGCGAGCGAAGCGTACGGAGAGAAGCAGGCAGGTCAGCAAAAGCAGGGACCAGAGGATGGCGGCCACGCGCAGGCCGAGGAAACCGAGCGGGTAGGCGAGCGGCAGCGCCCAGGGAGGGTTGCGCATGATGAGTACGGCGCGAACGTCAAGGCCTTCGGCGTGTTCCAGCGCCGAAACGGCGTCGCGGTCGTAGGGATTGGCGTGCTGGACGAGCTGGCGTCCTGTAGCCCAGTAGGAAACGAAGTCGCGCATACCGGCCTGACTGCCGGTAATCTGAATCGCAAAGAGCAGGGCCGTGATCGTGAGCGCGAGCCCGGCAACCAAAGCAATCGAGAACTCCGCCAGATCGGGGCGTTCCGGCGCCGGTGGAGGATCGAGCTTCGCAGCCATGGAGGTTATTCTACGGCATGAATTTAGAAGCGGGTCCGGAGGATTGGAAGCGCGGGCTGGTGCGAGAGAAGAGCCGGAGACGTGCCGAGGAAGACGAAGGAAGAGCGAAGAACTCCCACGCCATGGAGCAAATTCACCCTGGCCCAGGTCGAGGGATATGTATACGGGGCCTGTCTGTGGAGCCAAGGTTGTAAACAGGCGTATACACGCAACGGAGCGAAATGGGGGTAAGCTTTTTCTAGTTCATTGATTTTAAAGTGAAAGCTGACGTGTTGAAGAATGGCACGCCAGATGCAATAAGTGGGGTGCCCGGCTGAGGCTGGGGATAACAATTCGGAGAGGATTGAAAATGAACAACCTATTTCTGGCAGTGTATGTGAAGTTGCAGAACCTGATGAACCGCGAGGAAGGTCAGGACCTGGTCGAGTATGCCCTTCTCGTGTGCCTGATCGCTTTGGCCGCCATCACCGGCGTCAACAAGGTTGCCACCGCGGTTACCACGGTCTTCACGAACATCAGCTCTTCGCTGGCGTAACTCCTGGCAGCACAGCGCACCCAGGACCTCAGCTCTTAGCGGGAGGGTACAGGCCGGCAAACTGCCGACCTGTGCCCTTCCTGTTAAGTCAAGCGCTCGAAGCGTGAGCAACGAAGATGCAAGCGGACACGTAGAGCCTGCGGACTCGTCGAATCCAAACTCACCAGTTTTTGTGCTTTTGAACGACACGAGAAGTTCGTGGAAGCAAGCACGCCGGCTGTGGCCGGAATATCACCGAAGGGGAGAATATACGATGCGCAACACACTTCTGAATCTGTACGTGAAATTCCAGAGCCTGAAGAACGGCGAAGAAGGTCAGGACCTGGTGGAGTATGCATTGTTGGTTGCCTTGATCGCACTGGTGTGCATTTCCGGCGTCAACAATGTCGCGACGGCCGTGAACACAGTGTTCACGAACATCAGCTCGTCACTCGCATAAGCACATCCGGAAAGCAATTCCCGGACGTACGACGCAATCCAGCGCCTCAGCCTCTTCGTGGGGAGAGTACGGACCTGCCTGTGGGCAGGGTTTTCGCATTCTCCCTGTCAAGAGCGAACTATCCCGGTGCGCGAACGTGCATCGGCCAGCAGGAAGAAAGAGAGTGCTCCGCGCAACAGCCTTGGAGCCTCTCTTGCCTTGTCAGTGAACGGCACGAGAGATCGTGAAAGCAAGGCACCAACACGCCTTACCCCGGCTGCGGCCGGTCATTCACCGATAAGGAGGTGCAGGGATGAACAACATGTTTGCAAGGATTTATCTACGACTCCACGACCTGCAGAGAGACGAGCAAGCGCAGGACCTGGTGGAATACGCGTTGCTGTTGAGCTTGATTTCGCTGACGCTGATTTCCGGCATAAACGGCATCGCCACCGCAGTGAACAGCACGTTCACCAGCATCAGCGCGTCGCTCGCGTAACCAGACGGACCGCGCAATGCTCGCGGGATTCCGGGAGCGGAGTGTGGGACTGACATCAGAACGAAACAACTCGGGCCCCAATTCCTCCCCCACATCGGTCAGGTTACCTGGAGCCTGAAGAGCATCGCAAGCCAGGGAGACGCGAACGCAGAGGGTCTGCCTGGGATGATCTTTGCCCGTTTAGGCGAATCATCGTACGTAACTGTGGCGAGATAACGCTCCGCACGCCTGGAGACGCGCTCTGGGAAAAGTTGAATGCGAATGGAAAGTGGAGAGAATTGAAATGAGCAGCATATTACTCAGAATGTGGGTTGCGCTACAGAACCTGCAGAGCAGTGAAAGCGGCCAGGATCTGGTCGAATATGCATTGCTCGTCTGTCTGATCGCGTTGGGAGCCATCTCTGGCGTGAACAAGGTTGCCACTGCGGTGTCGACCGTTTTCACCCATGTGAGCTCGTCGCTGGCCTAGTTTTAAGCGGGACTTATCTTATCGATCGCGCCGCAGGACGTAGAGAATAAATTCGGACCTGGACCGGGCTGCAAATCTTCAGTCGATTGCGATTTCGAGAGAGGCTGGTTGTGGGCGGGATTCCCGCAAGCATCCAGCCTTTCCTGCGTCTGGAGCATGATTCCCATGGGCGGCATGATTCCAAGGTGACGAGAGGGGTTCGGGCGGCTGAATCCGGGGCCGGTGAGCGCGCGTCGATGCCGTAGAATCTCCGTGATCCCCCGCTAGTTTGGCGCCAATCCGCAGGGACGGAACCGGACCGAGATGCTGCTGCCCACCGCCCATGAAACCAACCCGACGCTCCTGATTCTGGAATGCGGCATGACCGCGATGGCAGCGGCGTTGGCCTTTGCGTTTCCGCGCCTGGGCGGCGCATGGTTTCGGCGCTCGGAGCGGCTGTTTGCGCGGTGGGCGCAACGGCAGGGACTTGTGGTTGCGGGCGTGGGGCTGAGCGTGATCGTGCTGCGCCTTGCGATTCTGCCGCTGTTTCCGGTGCCGCTGCCGTTCGTTCCCGACGATTTCAGTTTTCTGCTGGCTTGCGACACGTTTGCGCACGGGCGGTTGACGAATCCGACTCCCGCGATGTGGACGCACTTCGAAAGCATCCACATCACCATGCTGCCGACGTATCAGTCGATGTATTTTCCCGGCCAGGGACTGCTGCTGGCTGTCGGCAAGGTGGTTCTGGGAAATCCATGGATTGCATTGTTGATCGTGAGCGCGTTGATGTGCGCGGCGCTTTGCTGGATGCTGCAGGCATGGCTGCCGCCGAGCTGGGCTCTGCTGGGCGGCGCCATTGCGGTGCTGCGCCTGGGCGTGTTCAGCTACTGGACGAATACATATCACGCGGGCGGATCGCTGGGCGCGCTGGGCGGGGCGCTGATTGTGGGAGGATTGCCGCGACTGATGCGGACCGCACGCATGCGTTATGCGGTGCTGATCGGCATCGGCATCGCCATTCTGGTCCTGACGCGTCCTTATGAAGGCATTCTGATGTGCCTGCCCGTTGGCTTTGTGCTGGTGCGATGGATGGTCAAGGGCCAGCACCGGCCGAGTTCGGCGGCCATGGCGCGGCTGGCCGCAGTGCCGCTCCTTTGCGGCATCGCCGCTGTGGCGTGGATGGGCTACTACGACTATCGCGCGTTCGGCAATCCGCTCACGCCGCCCTACGCCGTCGACCGCAACACCTACGCGATTGCTCCATATTATGTGTGGCAAAAGGCCCGGCCTGAGCCGCACTACCGCTACAGGGAGATGCAGGCTTTCTATAACCGAGGCGAGCTGGATTTCTACAACGGCTACCGCTCCTTCGCAGGTTTTCTGAAGCAAACGCTGACCAAGGTTGGATTCACCTTTCTGTTTTTCTCTCTGTTCGCGCTGCTGCCTCCGCTGTTGATGGTGAGGCACATCTTTCGCGACCGGCGCATCCGGTTTTTGCTGATCAGCGTACTGGTTCTGGCGGCAGGCATGTCGATTGAAATTTATTTTCTGCCGCACTACGTGGCGCCTTTCACAGGGGCGTTTTATGCCATCGGATTGCAGATGATGCGCCACCTGCGGCAGTGGAAGCCGGAGGGTAAACCTGTTGGCCTGACCCTGGCGCGGCTCACGGTAACGACCTGCGTGGTCATGGCAGGGCTGCGCATCTTTGCCGATCCGCTGCACATTGCGCCAAGCGAATGGCCGCCCAGCAACTGGAACTTGACATGGTTCGGGCCGGGGCACTTTGGAACGGAGCGGGCGCAGATGGAGGCCAGGTTCAAGCAGCTTCCAGGCGGCCAGCTAGCCATTGTCCGCTATTCCGCGGATCACGACCCGCTCGACGAATGGGTCTACAACGGCGCGGACATCGATGATTCGAAGGTCGTCTGGGCGAGAGACGGAGATCCTGCGGGCAATCCGGAGTTAATTCGGTACTATCAGGGCAGAAGCGTGTGGCTGGTTGAGCCAGATGCAATTCCGGCGCGGGTTTCGCCGTATCCGATTGAGGAGTCAAAGTAATGGCAAATTTGCGCCGCAATGGTCTGATCTGGGTGCTTCTGTGCATCGGGGTTGGGTCCCTGTGGGGCACCTTTAATGCCACAAAATGGACGGCATGGATTGATTTCCGGGGCTTGTACTGCGGCACCCGCTGCCTGCTTCACGGCCATGATCCATACATCCAAGACAACGTCGCGCGCGAGTATCTGTCCGAGGGCGGCCAGCGCCCCACGGTCGCTTCGTGGGCCCCTCCCAATGCCCCTCGTCTGCAATTCCAGTCCCTCACGGTGTGGGTGAATCTGCCCAGCACGTTCGTTGTTGCAGCGCCATTCGCGGCGCTTCCATGGGGCCCCGCGCATATCCTTTGGATGCTGTTGACCGGAGCCGTCTTCGGCCTCGCCATTCTCCTCATGTGGCATGTCGGCGCGGGCTATTCGCCGCGTGTTGCGACCTTCCTTGCCTGTGTGATTGCGTTCAATTGCCTATCCATCTTTGCCGGGGCCAACGCGGCTGGAATCGTGGTGGGATTCTGCGCAATCGCCGCGTGGTGTTTTCTTCGCAATCGCTTTGTATGGGTCGGAGTTCTCTTTCTAGGGCTCAGCCTTGCGGTCAAGCCGCACGATTCCGGATTCGTCTGGCTTTACTTTTTGCTGGCCGGCGGCGCCTTCCGGAAGCGGGCGTTGCAGAGCGCCGCCATCACGGCCGTCATCGGTTTGGCGTCGATCGTGTGGGTGTTGCATGTCGCGCCCAATTGGCTGCATGAATGGAACGTCGATCTGGCCACGATCTCGGCCCGCGGCGGCATCAATGAGCCCGGTCCCAGCGCCGTCAGGGATGGTTCCATTTATTCGATTGTCGACCTGCAGGGCATCCTCAGCATTTTCCGCGACGACCCGCGCTTTTATAACACGGCGACGTACGCGTTTTGCGGGGCGCTCCTGCTAGTATGGTCAATCCGGACCCTGCGGATGCGCTTTTCACCTAACGCCTGGCTTGCGTTGGCTGCTGTCGCTCCCATCACCCTTCTTGTCACCTATCATCGGCTTTGGGATGCCAAACTCGTGATGCTGGCAATTCCCGCGTGCTGCATGTTGTGGGCCAAGGACAGCTCACTCGGGAAGGCTGCAATGCTGATTACTTCCGCTGCATTGCTGTCGACAGGAGATATCTCATTGGTTATTTTTGAGGCGATCGTGAATTCATTTCCGTTCGGCGTGCATGGAATCGTGACCAGGGCGATCACCGCTGTGCTGATACGGCCTGCCTCACTCGGACTGCTCGCGATGGGCCTGTTCTACCTCTGGGTTTACCTGAGGCGGATTCCTGAACAGCAGCCGGGCGCCGTGGGCGCAGCGCTCGAGGCAGAGCCTGCCCTGGAGTTGCACTAAACGGCCCTCTCTCCGCCCTTTTCAGCAAGAGACGCAGATGAGGATGGGCAAACAGCTTAAGGACGACTCTAGTTATGATTAGCGGAAAAAAGATTGCAGTGGTGATGCCGGCGTACAACGCCGAGAGAACGCTGGAACAAACTGTGCGGGAATTGACCGACGTGGTCGACATCAAGATTCTGGTGGACGACTCGAGCAAGGACAAGACCGCGGAGCTTTCACGCCGGCTGGGCGTGCAGACATTCGTCCACGACGCCAATTACGGGTACGGACGCAATCAGCAGACCTGCTATCGCGAGGCGCTGGCGGCGGGCGCGGACATTGTGGTGATGGTGCATCCCGACTACCAGTACACGCCGCTGCTGGTTCCGGCCATGGCGGGCATGGTGGCCAGCGGCGTCTACGACATGGTGCTGGCGTCGAGAATCCTGGGCGGCGGCGCGCGCGGAGGCGGCATGCCTCTCTATAAATATGTCTCCAACCGGCTGCTGACCGCGTTTCAGAATCTCTTTCTGGGCGTGAAGCTGTCGGAGTACCACACCGGTTTCCGCGCGTTCTCGCGTGAGTTGCTGGAGACACTGCCGCTGCTGGAAAACTCCGACGATTTTGTCTTTGACAACCAGATGATTGCGCAGGCGGTGATGTTCGGCTTCCATATCGGCGAGATTTCGTGTCCGACAAAGTACTTTGAGGAAGCGTCCTCGATTAATTTCAAGCGCAGCGTGCAATACGGGTTAGGCGTGTTGGCGACGACGGCGAGTTTCGTTGCGCACAAGACGGGAATTCGCCGTGTGCCGCGCTTCGCAGCGAGTGGCAAGAAGCTGACGGGGGCGGCGTCGCGCGGAAACTCCGAGCCGCGGGTCGATTGAGGGGGGTGAAAATGACAAGAGCGCAGTCCGACAGCCTATTGTTATTCATCCTCGGTTGCGCGTTTTTTGTCAGCGTGGGCGTTGCCAGTCAGCGCATCTCCCTCTTTTCGCAGATCGATTTCAAGGGCCTCTATTACGGATCGCGGTGCTTGCTGGAGGGCGGCGATCCTTATCGGCAGAGCGATCTGCTGCGCGTTTATCAGGCGGGAGCCGCGGATCATCCGGGAGATATAGCAGGGGTTCAACAGATCGTAGTCACTTACGTCAACTTGCCATCGACGCTGATTTTCGCCGTCCCGTTCGCGATGCTTCCCTGGGGGCCGGCCCACCTGGCGTGGATGACGATGACGGCAGCGTGCTTCATTCTTGCCGCGTATTTGATGTGGCGGGTTGGAACTTCTGCGGCCCCGCTCATTTCCGGCGCTTTGATATTCCTGCTTCTGTGTGGAAGCGAGCTGCTGATTGAAGTTGGCAATGCCGCGGGCATTGCGGTGGCTCTTTGCGTGATTGCGGCATGGTGCTTTCTTGAGAAGCGATTTGTGTGGGCAGGGACGGTGGGTTTTGCTTTGAGCCTTTTGCTGAAACCGCACGTTACCGGGCCGATTTTGATCTATTTTCTATTGACCAAGGGAGAGAGTCGGAAACATGCACTGAGAACCATAGCGGTCACTTTTGTGCTGGGCCTGGCCGCGGTCCTGTGGATCTACCACGTGGCCCCGGACTGGCGATCGGGGCTTCAGGCAAATCTCCATGAGATTAACTTGCGCGGCGGCATCAACGACCCAGGGCCGACGCGGGTCGATCCTCGCGGCCATGGCGCCCAAATCATCAGCCTGCAAACCGCGCTCAGCCTGGTGAAGAACGATCCGCGCTTTTATAACCCCGCGACGTATATCGCCTGTGCTCCGCTGCTGATCATCTGGGCGGTTACCACAATGCGCAGGCGTTTTACGAAAGGGAATGCCTGGTTTGCGATCGCAACCATCGCAGTTCTCTCCATGCTCCCGCTTTATCACCGGCAGCATGACAGCCGGCTCCTGTTGTTTCTTGTCCCCGCCATGGCCATATTTTGGGCCGGTGGCGGCTCTCTGGCAAGAATCGCGTTTTGGCTTACCGCCGCTTGCGCCTTTTTGACGGGCGATCTGACTTGCCAGTTTCTTGCGATTGCAGCCGATCGCATGCACATGCCGGCACATGGGCCAATTGGCCAGCTCATCAACCTTGGCATGACTCGCCCTGCACCGCTGATCTTATCGGTGGTTGGAGTGTTCTACCTTTGGGTCTATGTGCGGCATGGCCGTCAATTTCAGACGGCTTCACCGGTGAATCAGAGCTAGAGTGTGTGCCACACCAGAGCCGCGGCGGATGCGCAACTCTTCGGGCCGGATGCGAGGCCGCGGCCGCATTGCACATCGCGTGCGCCGATGTTTGCCGGATGCCTGCCTGCTCTGGTCTTGCTATAACCGCCCACGGCAGGTTGGGCAGGATGGGGTGAGACGATGATCAGAAATCTGTGCCGCAAGGGCCTGGTCTGGGTGCTTCTCTGCATGGGGGTTTCGATCCTGTGGGGTACCGCCTTAGCCTGGAGAGGAAGCGCATGGATGGATTTCCGGGCCGTCTACGCGGGCACCCGATGTCTGATTCACTACCATAACCCCTATAACCAAGGCGACGTCGAACGCGAGTATCTGTCGGAGGACGGCCAGCGTCCACCCAGCACGGCCCCGCACCTCCAGTCCCTCACCCTCTACGTCAATATGCCTTCGGCCTTTGTTGTTGTAGCGCCATTTGCGGCGCTTTTGTGGGGGCCGGCCCACTTCCTCTGGATGCTGGTGACGGGTTGCGCCTTCACACTCGCGATCCTGCTGATGTGGCACGCCGGAGCGAGCTATAACCCGCGCGTTGCAACCTTTCTCGCCTGCGTGATTGCGTTCAACTGCGAATCCATCTTTGCCGGGGGCAATGCTGCCGGAATCGTAGTGGGATTCTGCGGCATCGCCGTGTGGTGTTTTCTTCGAAACCGTTTTGAATGGATCGGAGTCATCTGTCTCGGGATGAGTCTGGCGGTCAAGCCTCACGATTCCGGGTTCGTCTGGCTGTGCTTTCTGCTGGCCGGCGGCGTCTTGCGGAAGCGGGCGCTGCAGAGCCTGGCGATCACTGCGGTCATAGGGCTGGTGTCGATCTTGTGGGTCACGCATGTTGCGCCGCACTGGATGCACGACTGGCATACCAATCTCACTGCGATCTCGGCACGCGGGGGCATCAACGAGCCCGGCCCCAGCGCTGTCAAGGATGGCACTGTCTATTCAATCGTCGATCTTCAGGGCGCCATCAGCTTGTTCCGCGACGATCCCAATTTTTACAACGTGGCCAGTTACCTCGTCTGTGGGACCCTCCTGTTGGTGTGGTCTGCCTGGACTCTGCGGGCGCGCGCTTCCGTCTCCAGGTTATGGCTTGCCCTCGCGGCTGTTGTGCCCCTCACGCTCCTGATCAACTACCATCGGCTTTGGGATGCGAAGATCGTGATGCTCGCTATTCCCGCGTGCTGTTTGCTGTGGGCTGAAGACCGCTCCGCCGGGAAAGCTGCAATCTGGACTACCTCCCTGGCAGCTCTGTTTACCGGAGAAATTAGCCTGGTGATTTTCGCAATGCTGACCGATCGTCTCGATTTCGGCAGCGGAGGAGTCCTGACGCAGGCAATCAGCGTTGTGCTGAAACGGCCGGCGCCGCTTGCGCTGTTGGCAATGGGCATTTTCTACCTTTGGGCATATCTGCGGTGGATCCCGCCGAAGCAGGCGGTCCCTGTCCGGGCCGAACTGCAGGCCGAGCCGCCCCAGCCGCTACGCTGAGCGGCGCTATGTCCCATCTTTTCCCGGAATAAGCGCGGAGAGAGAAGCTGCGGTGGTGAGGGCCCAGTTTTCCTGCCGCGGTCAAGAAGCCGATTTCGTCCCCAGGCGCAGCGATGCCGCCCGCGGGCGGCATCGAGTGCAACGAATCTGTTTTGCGGGCGTTAGATGCCGACGCCGAACTCTCCCGGCTGCTGCTCGCCGGCGTTCGAGTAGAAGTCGTAAGGCGTGCGCTTCTTGAAGCGATAACGGCTACGCAGCTCGGCGCCAACGAAAATGCCGAGCGCGGCAACTGCCATTCCCACAGAGAACCAGGTAATGACCCGCAGGGCTGTGGTTCCCGGCTTATCCTCGACGGGAGTCTCTTCAGCGGGTATGAGGGAGTCGACTTCCATGGACATCGAGAATAGCCTCCTGACACTCCATCATAGCGCAGAAACTGCTCGGTTGGCATGTGGGAGCGGTGCGGAAAACGCAGGTGTTATTTACTCAATGGTGTCGATTCGGGCCAGCCATATGTCCTTTTCGGCTTCGGGAAGAAAGCTGGCGTGAATGGAATTGGCGGCGAGCCGGCGCAATTCTTCGCGGGTAAAGCCTTGCTCGGTGTGGGCCAGGAGGAACTCATGGGCGAGATCGGAGCCGAAGAAGGCTGGATCGTCGGAATTCAGCGTGACCAGGAGGCCGCGATCGAAATATTGGCGCAGGGGGTGGGCGGCAAAGGAGGAGCAGACGCCGGTGCGGACGTTGGAAGTAGGGTTCAATTCGAGTGCGATGCTCCGCGCCTTTAACTCTTGGAGTAGTTTCTCGTCTTGAATCGCGGAAAGGGCGTGGCCGATGCGCTCCGAGCCGATGGCAAGCGCCTCCCAGATGGCCTCGGGACCGGTGGTTTCGCCGGCGTGGTTGGTAAGGCGCAAACCGGCGCGCGCAGCTTCAGCGTAAAGAGCGTGAAATGGCGCGGAGCCGGCGCGCCGCTCGTCGCCGCCCAGGCCGATGCCGACAATGGAGGGGTAATGCGGGCGCAACTCGGCGGCCTTGCGGAAGACGCGCTCCGCTTCTTCCACGGTGAAGTGGCGGACGGCGTCGAAGATCCAATAAAGGGAGAGGTTGAGCTCGCGGGCGGCGCGCTCGCGGGCGCGCTCCAGGCCGGCGAAGATGGGTTCGAATGCGCGCGGATCAAAGTTGCGCCACATATAGATGACGCCGACGGAAATGTAGACCTCGGCGTGGACCACGCCCTGGTGGTGCAGGTGCTGCATCATGCGCCATGCGGCCAGTGCGTAATCCTCGGGGTCTTTCAGGCGTCGCGTAACGGCCTTGAAGCACTCAATGAACTCGGTGAAGTCCGTGAAGCGATAGAGAGATTTGGCTTCGCGGAGCTTCAGGGGATGCGCATCGTGGTGCGCGCTCAGCTCCACCAGCGTCGCGGGCAGAATCGTCCCCTCGAGGTGCAGATGCAGCTCGGCCTTGGGCAGGCGGCGGATAAAGTCGCGAATGGACCGCATGGAATGAGTGTAAAGGCAGGGATCGGGCGGAGACTATGGAGCGGGATTGCCCCCGGCACATCGCAGAGGCAAGATGTGCGACAGTTGCCGAATTTCACGAGCTGAGGTCACCGGTTTACCGATCGTTTCGCCGTCCCATGTTCTTCGGCCAGCATCGCTCTTGTATCATGCGTTCATGAGATGCAGCCCAATCCACGCGATCCTCTCCGTGAGTTCAAATTAGCTTGAAAAGGTTCGATGAATGAGCATCCGGAGCGCGGACGACTACTACCCATGGTTCGACTGGCTTCGGCTTGTTGCGGCCACTGTGGTGGTGCTTAGCCATTTGGGGGACTTCGCCAGGTGGCCGCGGGCTGGGGAATTTGCGGTAAGAGTATTTTTTGCTCTGAGCGGGTGGTTGATCGGCGGCATTCTCATCAAACTGCCAAGACATGAACTGCCGCGTTTTTATTTCAACCGTGCGCTGCGCATCTGGTGTCCATATTTATTGGCCCTGTTTTTGCTTGTGTCAGTGAGCTTATCGCGGGACCACATTACCTCCAAGTGGACCGAGACTGTGTTTTATATGGGGACCTTTGTCTTCAACATTTTTGGACTTCGGCAAATCGCCCTCTACAGATTCCAGATGCCGTTGGAGGGGACGGGCAGTCACTTCTGGAGCGTCAATGCCGAGGAGCAGTTTTACCTGCTCGCGCCCCTCGTCCTGGTGTTGATGCCGCGGCGAATCAGCCGGAGCCTGGTGGTGTGGGTGGGAGTCGCGTTTCTCGCTTTGTGGAGCCACATCTATGCCTCGATTGTTTTGGGCGTACTGGCCGTTGTGATCGCCCACAAGTTTCCCGCGTTGTTTAGAGATTGGCGGTACAGGGGCGTGGCAGCGCTTCTTGTGCTGGCCTCGGCGATTGGCCTTTTCGCCGGTGCGGATTACGAATTGGCGTCTCCGTTCTGCGCCCTCGGCATCGTTCTGCTGCTCTCGGCAAAAGGCGCCCGCCACCGATGGGGCGAGATCGCGGGTGGCATGTCATATCCGCTCTATCTGAATGCCTGGATTGCCATGTTCCTTGTCAATTTTGTTGCCAAGCGAAGCAGATTGGTTCCCCCGATAACCCACGATGCGCTGGCTGTCGCGATGAGTTTTGCCCTTGCCGTCACAATGTACTGGTTCATCGATCGCCAAATCCTCGCGCAACGGTCGAAACTCTTTTCCGTCCCGCGAGCACGGATGGTGATGATCGCTGCCTATAGCTCCGTCGCGCTCGGCATTTGTATTGGAATCCTGCTCTACCACAGAGGCGGCCTGTAGATGTAGGCGGCCCCTTTTGCAGCCTCCCATCCAACTGGCACGAGGAGTCGCTGCCTCGGGCAGGCGGCGGATGAAGTCTTCTATCGAGGTCACAACTGCAATGCAGCGAAGTTGGGGGAGTGGGTAGAGTCAGGGACGGCTATGGATTCTTGATCGTCGTGGCTTTGTTGTCGACGAAGGTGATGGTCCAACTCTTGCCGGCCTGATCGTAGGTCACGGTGCGGTTCCCCTCCGATGAGCCGTCCGATTGCGTTTTCTGCCCGATGGACATGCGGGTTTGCAACTCGCTCATGCCGGGAAGAACCTGGTGCGCGTCGATGGCGGCCCACACATTCTTCGGCCAGTTGTCGTAAATGGTGTGGGGGTCGTCGTAGAAGAAAAGGATGTCGCTGAAATACTCTTCCTGGCTGCCGTCGATGGCGCCGATGGCAGTGGCATAGAGGCTTGTGCCGCCGGGCAGCGCGAAGACGGCGAAGACCTGGCGCGTGCCGTGCGAGATGCCGTCGTCGACCTGCGCGGGCGTCGCGGCCTTGATGACCTTCTTGATGTCGAGCCGTTGCGCGGAGGGAATTTTTCCTTGGTTTTGGATGAAGTCAATGTGACCGGACTTGTAGGGGAAGTAGGGCATGGTGTAGCCGTTCTTCATCCAGACGCTGGTGTTCTGCAGCTTCAGCGCGTCGTCGAAAGAAGTGGGAAACATCATGCGGACAACGGCAACGTCGTCGGGTGTGAGCGTCTGCTCGGGGCTGGCCTGAGGCGCGATGCCGGGATTCCGGCGCTGTTCGAAGACGACGAGCAGATAGACGCCGCCGGTGGTGAGCGTGATCAGCGTGACGATGAGAGCTTTTTGCCAGTTCTTCACAGGAACTCCGTCGGCGCGTCTACCGGGGCCGGGCAAACTCGGAGCGGTGACGGCTATAGAGGAAATAAATGAATAGACCAATGATGAGCCAGATGATGAAACGATACCAGGTAATGATGGGCAAACCGGCCATCAGCAGGAAACAGAAGATGACGCTGAGCGCGGGGATGATGGGACCGCCGGGGACAATGAAGCCGCGACGGCGCTCGGGCTCGCGAAAGCGCAGCACGATGACGCCGATGGAGACCAGAACGAACGCGAAGAGGGTGCCGATGTTCGATAGGTCGGCAAGGGTGCCGATGTCGAACAGCCCTGAAGGAATGGCGACCAGGAAGCCCGCGACCCAGGTGGAAAAAGCCGGCGTGCGGAAAAGCGGATGCACGTTGGAGAAGACTTTGGGAAGCAGGCCGTCGCGCGACATCGAAAACCATACGCGCGACTGGCCAATTTGATAAACGAGGATCGACGAGATCATGCCCATGAGCGCGCCCAGCAGCACCACCAGGCGAATCCAATAGAGCGGATGCCCGCCGGGCAGAAGCGAGAGCTTCTTGAGCGCGTTCACCACGGGAGCCGCGTCGCCGACCATGGATTGCCACGGAACTAATCCCGTTAAACAGACGGCGACAGAAACGTAGAGCACTGTGCAGACCACCAGTGTCGCGATGATGCCGATGGGAAGATCGCGCTGCGGGTTGTTGCACTCCTCGGCCGCGGTGGAGACGGAATCGAAGCCGATGTAGGTGAAGAAAATGATGGAGCCGCCGGTGAGCACGCCCGACCATCCGTTGGGCATGAAGGGATGCCAGTTGCTGGGATGAATAAACCCGATGACTGCGAAGATGAAGATCAGAATCGCAATCAGCTTGAATCCCACCATCATATTGTTGGTCGAAGCCGACTCGCGGATGCCGCGCACCAGAATCACGGTGATAATCAGCACGATGAGAAACGCGGGAATATTGAAGCCGAAGTGCCAGCCTGTTTTGTAGATGGTATTGCCGGCCAGATCCTGCAGGCCGCTGGGAAGATAGGCGGGCGAAATCCATCGCGCGCTGGGGTGCAGGCCAAACCAGTCCAGCAGGTCGACCACGTGCGCGGCAAAGCCCACGCTCACGCTCATGTTGGAGCCGGCGTATTCCAGAATCAGGTCCCAGCCGATGATCCACGCGATGAGTTCGCCGAGGGTGGCATAGGTGTAGGTGTAGGCCGAGCCGGCAATGGGAATCATCGACGCGAGCTCGGCGTAACACAGGCCGGTGAGCGCGCAGACAAAGGCCACCAGGATCATGGAGATCGCGATGGCCGGGCCGGCGCCGGGGCGGCCGGCCAGCGCGGTGTGGGTGATGATGTAGCTCGCCAGCGGCGTGTTCACCATGCTGGTGGTGTCAAACTGCTCGCCCGAGATGGCGGTGCCGATGACGGTGAAGATGCCCGAACCGATGACCGCGCCGATGCCCAGCGCGGTAAGCGACCACGGACCGAGAGTCCTCTTCAGCCTGTGTTCGGGTTCTTCCGACTCCCGAATCAGCTTGTCGATCGATTTGCGGGCGAACAGTTGACTGGGCAGTGACGTGCCTCCGCACAGGTGTCAGGTGTCAGGGGTCAGAAATCAGGGATCAGATTGAGACGCCGCCGACGCTTGAGCGCCAGGAACGGACACCTGAAAACTGATCCCTGAAACCTGTTCCTACCGCTTGCTCTGGCCGCGGACCATCTTCTTCACTTTTTTCTTCAGCGCGCCGCGCGGGGTGGTGCGCTTGGCCTTGGGCGCTGCCTTTTTGCGCGCCGTACGCTTGACCTTCTTGCGTTCCGCCTTGTCGGCGATCTTCTTGGTGTCTGCCACAGTTACCTCTTTCGCTTGGGTGAATTCCACTTACCCGCCGGGACGGCGAGTGCAAATTTGATGGTAACAGGGAAGGGGCGCGGGAAAAAGCGGCCGTCCGCACACGCAAAAGCCCGCAAGGCGCGATAAACTTAGCCGCTGGAGAAACGAACGTGGCTCCTAAAGCGATCAACAAAACGACCGGTGCTGGGGATCGGGCTGAGGGCCGGGTCCTTGCCATCAATCCCGGTACGACCTCCACGAAGTTCGGCATCTTTACCCGCGCGGGAGAGCAGCTCACCGAGAACATTCATCATGGCGACGATGAGATCCTGCGCTTCAAAGGGCGGCCCATGCTCGACCGGCTGGAGTACCGCGCGGAGCTGATCGAGAAGGCCCTGGCAGTAGCAGGATTCACTCCAAAGGGTAAAACAGCGGAGCTGTGGGAGGCGGTGGCGGGCAGGGGCGGCATGTTGCCGCCCATGGAGTGCGGCACCTACCTGGTGGACGACGCGATGGTGGCCGAACTCAAGGCGGCGCGGCGCGGCGAGCACGCGTCGAACCTGGGAGCGGTGCTCGCCCTGCGCTTTGCTCAGGCGGCGGGCGTCAACGCCTATATCGTTGACCCGGTGACGGCAGATGAGTGGCAGCCGTGCGCGCGGTTCTCCGGCTCGCCCTTGGTCGAGCGGACCTTCATCGGCCACGCGCTCAATACCAAGGCCGTGGCCAGGCGCTACGCGCGCGGCCTCGGCCGGGGCTACGCGACGCTGCGACTGATCGTCATTCATATGGGCAGCGGCATCACCGTGTCGGCGCATCGCGAAGGGCGCATGATCGACAGCAACTCCATCGAGGAGGGCCCGTTCGGGCCGGACCGCACGGGGTCGCTGCCGGTGCGCGCGCTCGCCAAGTTGTGCGCGAGCGGGACCATGACCGCGGCCGAGCTCGACCGGCACGTCTTCGGCGATGGCGGCCTCTACGCGTATCTGGGCACGCGCGATTTGATTGAGGTCGAAAGGCGCATCGATGCCGGCGACCGGAAGGCCGCGGCGGTTTTCGAGGCCATGATCTATCAGATTGGCAAGGAGGCCGGCGCCATGGCCGCGGTGCTCGCGGGCAAGGTGGACGCGGTGCTCGTCACCGGCGGCATGGCGCACTCCGCGCGCGTGGTCGAGCGGCTGCGCGGCCATGTGGAGTGGATTGCGCCGGTCGAGATCTATCCCGGCGAGGACGAGTTGCGGGCGCTGGCCGAAGGCGTGTTTCGCGTGCTGGACGGGGAAGAAGAAGCGAGACGGATAAAGACAGTGTGAGTGTGAGTGTGGATCACACACTCACACTCACACTCACACGGATCCCTACCCCCTGCTCCCTATTCCATTTAGAATTCCAGCAAGCAGCAGGCACAAGCGGACGAAGGGCGGTAGATGGAGTGGCGGTTCTGGCGGTACAGCAGATCCGGCGCATGCGGGGCGGCGCGCAGGGCCAGTTGATGCTGGGCGCGGATGGCCACATCTACGTCGTAAAGTTTCAGAACAATCCGCAGCACATGCGCGTGCTGGCCAATGAGCTGCTGGCGGCACGTCTAGCAGCAGCTGCGGGGCTGACGGTGCCGGAAACCGAGCTGGTGGAGGTTTCAAGCTGGCTGATTGAGAACACGCCGGAGCTGGAGATCGATCTGGGACGGAGTCACGCGCGCTGCAAGCCGGGACTGCAGTTCGGATCGCGCTTTGCCGGGGGCTTGATGCCGGGCCAGGTGGTGGACTATCTGGCCGAAGAACAGCTGATGGAGTTGAAAAATCTCGGCGAGTTCGCAGGGATTTTGGCGTTGGATAAATGGACGGGCAACGCCAACGGCCGCCAGGCAGTATTCACGCGGCGGCAGCGGGAGCGCCGGTACAAGGCCGTCTTCATCGACTTCGGCTACTGCTTTCACGCCGGCGAGTGGCGCTTCGAGGATGCTCCGCTGCGCGGCGTGTACTACCGCAACGATGTCTACCGGGAAGTGACAGGATGGGATTCCTTCGAACCCTGGCTGACGCGGCTCGAGACCATGCCGGCGGAGACGGTGTGGGCGGCGGCCAATGAAGTTCCCCCGGAATGGTACGGCGGAGATCTCAGCGAAATGGAAGCGCTGGTGGAGAAGCTGCTGCTGCGGCGAAGCCGGATCCGCGAATGGATTGAGGCATTTTGGAAATCGGATCGCAAGCCATTTCCGAAATGGGGAGAGGGCGGGAAGATGGACGAGAAAGAGGCTTGGAAAGGGGAGCGGTGGGGGACTACGATGAGGGTGAATTGAAAGACAGCCGCTAGCGATTAGCTCCTAGCTTCTAGCTTTTTCGTGCGGGTGAGGGCAGCGGAGAGTTTCAGAGAGCGGTGTCGGCAGCGAGCTTGGCGCTCGACAGCCGAGGTAGAGAGCAGAGAGCTAGAAGCTAGTAGCTAGAGGCTAGAAGCTTAAATATGGTGAGCAAACGCCAGCGTCGCGAGTGCGAATTTCGACTGCTCCGGTATGTGCCGGATGCGGTGCGAAATGAGTATGTGCACATCGGCGTGATCCTGCGCGAAGCCGCGGCCGGGGACCAGCCGGCCCAGACTGAAGTGAGGTTTACGCGCGACTGGCGGCGGGTGAAATGTCTCGATCCGGACGCCGATCTGGCGCTGCTCGAAGGCATGGAGGGCGAGCTGCGGCGGCGTTTGGAGCAGGAGCCCGCCGGCAAACTGATGCGGATTCTTGAGGAGTCGCTGTCTCTCAACATCCAGATGACCGAGCCCAAGGCCTACCTGGCCGAAAGCATGCCCGCCGGAATGGAAGAGCTGATGCGGCTGTACATCGAGCCGCAGGCGCGGGAGCGCACGGCGCGGCTGAGCGGACGCGCCGCCATCCAGGCGCGCATGCGCTCGGAGTTCGAGCGCGCCGGGGTGTGGGATCTGCTGCGCAAACGGATTGCCGCCGCGGAATATACGCGCCCCGGGGATCCGCTGCGCATCGACGTGGGGTACAGGCCGAACGGCGTGATCAGGATGTTTCACGCGGTGAGTTTTGATCCCGGACTGGAGATGGCCAAGGTGCTGGCCTTCTCGGCCGCCGCGTTGCGGGCAGGCGTGGAACGCGTGGAGAAGGCCGAACTGGAGCTGACGGCGGTGATCGAGCCGGCGGCGCGGCTGGGCGCCACGGACGAGGAGCCGGAACGGCTCGCGATGTACCGCTTTGGCGTGGAGACGATGGAAGAGCACAAGATTCGGGTGCTGACCACTTCGGATATGGAGCGCGTGGCGGAAACGGCGCGCCGGGAGCTGTGCGTCTAGGGCCCTCGAAAATAAAGTTCGCAAAGTTTGCATATAATTTCCCCGGTTCGCGGTAGGATCGATTTTGTTGAGATATTTCAGGGGTTTCGAAGCCGTTGATTGAGTTCTGAACTCGCGGCGGAGAGCGGCCGCAGGTAGTTTGACGTTGCGAAAAGGCATGGCCCATGGGCCGTGCCTTTTTGTTTTCGGAGCAAGTTTCGGGGCAAGGCTCGGAACAGGGAAGGTGCGCGTGAAGGTAGGGGAGCAGTTGCGGGAGATTTGGCGGCAGGCGCGTGGGGCCGGGCAGGACGGCCGCGGTGGGGACGCTGGAGCTGCGGAGTTGGCAGCCGCGGCAGAGGCAGAGCGCAAAACGCTGGCTCTGCCCGCCATTCTGAGCCCGGTGCAGTTTCCGGGGCGGCACCTGCCCAAGCCCACGCCGGTGAATCTGCGGCGGTTTGCAGAAACCCCGGTGGTGCGGCGGGCGATCAATGTGATCAAGGATCGCATCGCGGCCATGGACTGGCAGGTGCGGGTGCGGCGCGGCTTCGAGGCCGGGGACGTAGGGTTTGTGGCGCGCAAGTTGCGCGCATTGCGGCGCACGCTGGAGGAGCCGAACCCGACCGACAGCTTTCGCACCTTGCTTGAACAGGCGATCGAGGATGCGCTGACGGGCGGCTTCGGGGCCATCGAGATGGAGCCGACCGGCGATCCGGAGCGGCCGGCGATGCTGTGGCCGGTGGACGGGGCGTCGATCCGCATCAACGCCAGGTGGGACGGGCAGGAGGATGTGCCGCGTTATGCGCAGGCCATGCCGGGGCAGCTGGAGTCGAGCGCGGTGGAGTTATTCGACAACCAACTGATGTACATCCGCATGAATCCGCGCAGTTTTACGCCCTTTGGACTGGGACCGCTGGAAGTGGCGTTCGAGACCGTGAATGAGTTTCAGGGCGCGCATCGCTTCGCGGGAAAACTGGCGGCGAACTCGGTGGCGCAGTACGCGCTGTGGCTGAACGAGGCCACGCCCGCGCAACACGACCGGTTGATTCGCTGGTGGCAGGACGAGATCGAGGGCACGGGCCGCGTGCCGCTGATTTCGACCGAGCAGAAGCCGGAGGTGCTGCGCTTTGCCCAGGGCACGGACGCGGACCTGAGGCTGGCCTGGCAGGAGTTTTTGATCCGCATGGTGGCCAACGCCTTCGGGCTGCCGCCGCTGATGCTGGGCCTCGAAGCCGATGTGAATCAATCGACGGCCTCCGAAATGGCGGATGAAGCGTTTCGCGGCGCCATCTCGCCGCTGGCGTTGTTGCTGGCGCAGCACTTTACGCGGGACCTGTTCTCGAAGTGCATCGGCTGGCGCGAGTTCGAGTTTGTGTTCAATGAACTGAGCGCGCGCGACGAGGAGACGGAGCTGCAGGTGCAGGTGCAACTGCTGCAGGCGGGCGTGCTGACGGTGAACGAGGTGCGGGCCATGCGGGGGCTGGCGCCGATAGAAGCAGGTGTCAGGGATCAGGTTTCAGGTGTCAGTTGATAGCCGAGGCCTGATCCCTGAAACCTGAGACCTGAGACCTGGCGAGTGGAGCGAGCAGATGCGACTGGAAGCGATGGCGGTGGAGATTCCTCATGTGGACAAGCATCCCAACCGGGTGCCGTTCGAGGGCGTGTTGACGGTGGTGAATACGGCCAGCGACAAGGCGCCGGCCGGGGCGCGCGGGCATCGCGTGATGTTGACGAAGGAGGCTGCGGAAAAGGCGCTGGCTTCGCTCGTGGGCATGGCGGTGGATTACCGGCCCGGCTGGGACGGGCACGATGCGCGGCGCAAGATCGGCCTGCTGACCGAGGCGGATGTGATCGGGCAGCGCCTGGTGGTGCGCGGTTATCTTTACGCGCGCGATTTTCCCGAGGTGGCGTCGGCCATGGCGGCGCACGCGCCGGAGGCGATGGGCATGAGCTACGAGCTGGCCGACGCGCGCGTGGAGGATATGCGGGCCGAGGTGTGGAAGCTGACGCGCGTCACCTTTACCGGCGCGGCGATTCTGCTGCGCGAGAAGGCGGCGTACCGGGCAACGAGCTTCAGGATGGCGAGTTAGCAAGTCAGCGAGTCCGCGAGACAGCAAGTTAGCAAGTCGGCAAGTTAGCACGTCGGCGAGTTAGCGAGTTAGTAAGTCAGCGAGTTAGCAGGTCAGTGAAGAGGCTCCGCGCGGCGGGGCCTTTTTTCTGGGGCCGGCACAGCGGTTGTTTGCGCGAAAGGCGCGGAAACAAGAAAGGAAGGACATGGAAAACAACGAGAAAAACATTGCCGAGCGGCTGGAGGCTGCGACCACTCTGCTGGAGAGGACGCTGAACTGGCTGGAAGAACGCGTCGCCACGGCGCCCGCTCTGTCGGGCGAGGTGGAGAAGATCTCGGCCACGGTGGAGCAGAGCCGCCGCGAGACCGAACTGGCCGAAAAGCTGGCTGCGGTGGAGCAGGAGCTGGCCGAGGTGAAGGCCGCGGCTAGTCCCGTGAACCCTTTGCGCCGGACCATGCCGGCGGCCACGGCGGAGATGCTGGCCAAGCACGGCATCGGCGACGGGCCGGTGGATGTGCACGCTCTCGACGCGGCGTTGTCGGGGCTGAGCCTGGAACAGCGCATCGCGGTAAAGACGCAGCTGCTGCGGGCCGGCGCGATTGCGTAAGAGCAGTTGTCAGTGGTCAGTGATCAGTGGTCAGTTTTCGTTAACCATTGCCATGGCCGCTGATCGACATCAACTGATCACTGACTACTGATCATTGATCACTAAGCAACGGCCCCATGGAGGGGGTGGAGAGAGCTATGAACGCAACCTTTGCAGACATTCACGCAGCAGCGGATTACATCGGGCCGGGCGCTATCGAAGTGCCGCTGTACCAGACGGAGATTTTCGACATTTGCCGGCGCTCCAGTCCATTCGGACAGCGCATCAAGCAGGTTCCGGCGACGGGTCATCCCTCGCGGTTCTTTGAGGAGACAGCCATCCCCAATCCGGGCGCGGCCGGCTTTGTGAATCCGCGCAGCATCAGCCCCGCGGTGGTCAACCCGACACGCATCGAGCTGAGCGTGCCGCTGAAGGCCATTGTGGCGCAGATCAACTACAACCTCTTCGACATCGAACTGGGCGACCAGCAGAAGCAGTTCGCGTACCTGCAGGCCAAGGACCTGGTGGATACCGTGAGCGGCGTGATGGTGACGCACGACGTGGCCCTGTGGCAGGGCACGGACACCAGCCTGAGCGCGCCAACCACGACCCAATACATGGGTTGCGCGGCGCAGATCGCGGCCGGCGGCAACAGCGTGACGGTGACCACATCCATGAAGATCGTGGACACCATCAAGACCACCATCGCGCAGATGGTTGCCAGCACCGGTTATCGCATTCGGCCGACGGCCATCTATGCCAACCCGGTGCTGCTGGACCTGATCGACCAGGAAATGAAGAGCGAGTACAACGTGGTGCTGAACTCCACGCAGATCTCGGCGGGCTTCACGGTGAAGAATCTGTCGACGCAAGCCGGCGACCTGCCGCTGATCCCCGACTGGAGCCTGCCCTATACCGGCACGCCGGGAACGGGCAACGCGGTGCTTTCGGCCTACATCGTGACCGAGGACCTGATCGAGTATCACTGGCTCGGCGATCCGGCTCCGCGCGTCTTCCAGCTCGGCTTGCCCAACTCGCTGACCTACCAGTACGTCGCGGTCAAGTTTGGCGCGCCGGTGGTGAAGGGCGCGAACTTCGCGCACACGCAGGTGATTGTCGAACGGTAAGAAAAACAGTTGTCAGCTGTCAGTGATCAGTGATCAGCTCCTGATCCCGGCGAGAGCGAATTCAAATGCCATCGCTGTGGATCGCGGAGCGATCACTGAAAACTGACAACTGATCACTGATCACTGTTCCGGAGGAACACATGGCCTATCTCGAGCCAGCGGATTACCCGAATTATGGATTGCCGGCTGGAACCACTGCGGACTGGATCACGGCTGCCACGGCGTTGATCAACAGCTACTGCCGGCGGCCGGACCTGAACGTGGTCGAGTACATCGAGCGCTTGCGCGTGACGGCGGGAGCGCAGACGGTGCTCTTGAGTTATCTGCCGCTGACGCCACTGGCGCCGGCCACTTCGCCGCTGGTAAGCGTCGAGGGCCGCTACGCCCGGCCGCGGCGCGGGGAGCTCCCGCAAGAGCCGTTGAGCGAAATTGCGTGGGCGTTCGCACTGCCCGGGCAATGGACGGCGATCGATCCCTCTCTGGTGGATTTCGATCCGGCGAACGGCGAGCTGACACTGCCCTGGAATGTGCTGGGGCTGCCTTACAACGAAGTGCGGGTGACGTATACGGCCGGTCTGGCGACGATCGGCGACGACGTGAAGTCGGCGTGCGCGCAGATTGTGCGCAACGCGCAGGCCACGCCGGCGCTGAACGCCAGCATGAGCAAGATCGACACCATGCAGGTGAAGTATTTTTCAAGTTCGTTGATCGACGAGACGGTGCAGGAGTGGCTGAAGCCGTACGTTGCGAACAGGCTGGGATAAAGCAGGGACCTAGGGACCAAGGGACTAAGTGATTGAGGTACTAAGTGACTGATGGACTAAGTGACTGAGGTACTAAGTGACTTATGGACTTAGCCTCGATCTCGGACATCGATGGGAGCAAGTTATGAGCGATACAGCGCCGCGCAACCCGAGAGGAGCGCCGCAAATGCTGGCCGACGCGTTGCTGCGAGGCGCGGCGGGCACTACGGCCCTTTTGCGCGTGACCGGCAGCAACACCGATACCAGCATGTCGGAGGTAGGCCTGGTGGCGACTACGTTCGCGGAGGTCCCGGTGAGTCCGGTTCTGATGCGAAAGCTGCGGCCCACCTGGCAGGAGGGCGGAGAGTCGAAGTGGGAGCTGCTGGTCTCGGCCACCAGCGTCGCGCAGCAGGTGGACGCGCTCGACCTCGTGTCGGCGCAGGCGCTGTTTGCCATGACGCTGGCGGTGACGGTCGCGGGGCAGGACTATCTGATCGAGTCCATTGCTTCGAATGAAGCCTTTGGACAGGTGTATCTCTACCGGCTGCTGTTGCGCGAGGCGCGGCAGCAGGCGGTGTGAAGGCAGGGAACTGGGAACAGGGAATAGAAAACTGGGGTCGCAGGCGATGGTTGGCGATGCGCCGCGTGGAAAACAGCGGCCAACAATCAACGATGAGTGATCCGGAAAGGCAATTGGGAAGCAAGGGGCTGCGATCGGGACCGTTTTTCTGATCCCTGATCCCTGATCCCTGTTCCCTGTCTTCTTATGCAGAACGCAAAAGATTCGTTTTACATGGCGCTGCGTGCGCGCCTGACGGCGATCAATCCGGAGAGGACCATCCTGCTGCGCGGTGCGGTGCGTCCGGGAATTCTGGTGGAGGAAGCGGAAGCGCCCTTCAGCCAGCTTCCCAGCGACGTGTTTGTGCTGCGCTGGACGGGACTGGCGGCGGATCTGGATCTGGCTTCCACGATGGCGGCGGAACAATGCGAGATCACGTATCAGACCTGCGGAACGCAGAGTTTCGGCGGTCTGGATCGCGGACGCGCTTTGAGCGCAATGGATGAGGAGCTGGTGGCGATGCTGCAGCCTTTTTATACGCCCAAGCTCAACTACGCGGCGACGCCCGCGGCCGCGATGCTGACGCAGGTGTTCTGGGACGAGCCGGTGTTTGGGCCGGCGGCGATCAATCGCGACCGGCTGGGGCGCAGCGCGAGTGTGATGGTGTACAGCTACCAGGAGCAGGGAGAGTGAAGACAGGTTTCAGGGGTCAGGTTTCAGGGGCCACTCTTGGACCTGCTGGGGCCTGGAGGATTCCTGAACCCTGAACCCTGAAACCTGAAACCTGAAGGGACTTCGCAATGACAGCAACATGGTTTTCCGCTCCGGCGCCGGTGACGCGGCGGGTGCGCGCATACTTTGCGCCTGTGAACCGGGCGGCACAGACACCCGTGCTCTTCGATCCATCGCAACAGGGCGGTTTCAGTCTCGAGGCTCCGCCGGCGCCGTGGATCGATCTAGGCTGGATTCAGGATTTCGCGCGCACGCCGGCAAGCAAGTCGACCGCATTGCTCACGGGCATTCCGGCCGCGGCCCTGGAGCAGGTGCGCGAAAGCGTGCAGGCGCAGGTGAGCCTGCAGTTTTTGAGCTGGACCAAGCTGACCATGGCGCTGGCGACGGGCTCGCAGCACATGAATGTGTTGTCTGTAGCGGGCGACCCGACGCCGGCGGCGGATGGAGCGCCGGCCGCGCCGGCAGTGATTCCGCAAAGCGGCTCGACGAGTACATCGATCCTGCTTGCGTCGTCGGACGCAGCCAAATTTACGGCGGGATCGATCGTCGCGGTGGACGTGGATTACACCGGGCAAACCGGTTACGTGGGCTGCCCGGTTGCGGGCGCCTATGTGCGCCAGGCCTTGACGGATGTGGATTACATCCGGCGCGTAACCTTCAACGTGGCGCTGGTCGCGCAGGTTGCGCCGACAGGGCTGACGCTTGCCGGGCCATTGCCAGGAGGCGCGCCGGCCGCGGGCGCAAAGTTGCAGGCGGTGACGGGCTTTGTGGATCGCGAAGGCGGCAGCTTCTATCAGGAGTGGTCGGCGCTGTTTTTGATGCAGGGCAGCCAGGGAGAAAAAATCTTCTTCCACTATCCGCGATTGCAGGCCAGGAGCGGCGCGGAGGAAGCGATCGCCCCGCTCAACGGCAAAGATCGGAACGGACAGTCGCGGGTGACGCTGAAAGGGCAGTTTCTGGCGCTGCCGGTTACGGATCCGCTGGACGGCGAACGCGTGGTTTGCTACCGGAGTTTTCTGCCGGCGCCCAATGCGCTGGTATAGGCAAGTCAGCGAGTTAGCAAGTTAGCGAGTCAGCGAGTTAGAGAGCTACGATGAAAATCACGATTCACGGGTTGGACTATACGAGCGCGCTGGACGCGGCGCGCCCGTTGACCATCGAGCGGAAGATCAACGAGCCCTCCATCTGCCAGTTGTGGCTGAGCCTTGCCGCCAATGGAAGTCTTGCGTCGCCCTCTCGTTTCCAAACGCTGGCGGTAACGGGCGACGACGGCACGATCTACTTCACGGGATACATTGCCGTGAGCCCGCTGCCCGAGTATGCGGGGATGGGCCTGGAAGGGCCGCGTTACCGCACGGCCATCCAGGCGGTGAGCGATGAGTTGCTGCTGGATCAGATGCTGATGCCGGCGAGCGTGGATGCGCCAGGAGAAACCGCCGGCGCATTGCTGGCCGCACTCGTGGCCCATAGCGGCGCGACGGCGCTCTCCACACAAGGGCTTTCCCTGCAGGTTCCCGTGGGCAGCTTCGCTCCCAATCCGGGCGCGAACTGGAGCAAGAGCGCGGGGCAAGCCGCCAGCATGGCGCGGGCCGCGTATCGCGCGCTGAACGGCGCCATCACGCTCGCCTCCGTATCCACCACGGTGCATCCACTGAACGAAAGCGACGGCAGCCTGAATCTTGCCAGCCTGGCGTTTACGGCCAGCGTGAAGCGCGCACTGGCCAACGATGTGACGGTGTGCGGCGAGAACGAACCGGTGGCCTACGTGACGGAGTATTTTTTGGGCGACGGCGTGACCACGGAATTCGACCTGGCCGAGGATCCGTTCTTCCCGCCGGCATCGAAGTCCACGATTGTCAACGAGCTCTTCAACGAGCCCGAGATCAACCAGACGGTTTGGAACGCCGCCGGCGGCGGGTACATCACGCTGGGACCCAGCGGACTGACGATGAATGGTGGCAACGGGATCGATGGCGAAACCGTGCTGGCCTGGCTCGACCCCATCGAAATGGGAGGGACGCTGCTGCTGGAACTGGTGGGAGTGACACTGTCTCCGGGCAGCAATGGCATCCTGGGCGGATTCCTCAACGGCTACCAGACCGCATCCGGTTGTACTGCGGGATTCCAGGCTACTGCGCAACAGGGCACCGGGGCCGTCACGTTGCAGCCGATGGTGGAGGGCACACCGGCGGGAACCACCTTTGCCGTGAATCCCGCCAACACCTACACACTGCGCCTGCGCATTCACTGCCCGGAAAGCTACCGCGCGGGGGCGATGTACTACTCCTTCGGAGATAACGGGGCCATCAGCGCAGGCGGAGGATGGCGGATCGCGCCGGGCAACATCCAGATGGAGGTGCAGGAGTTCGTCAACGGCGTAGGCGCAACGCCGGTAACTCTCTACGACGGCGCAGTCACCTATCTGCCCGCGCCCTGCAATCTGGTTCCGGTCAGCAGCATCAATTTAATTGGCGCCATAAGGGCCATCAACCTGACCAACCTGGGCTCGGGCTGGGTGGTCAGCACTCCGCCCAGCGGCGGACCCTACACGCGGCGCATCGGGACCACTGCGGAAGCGGCCGAGTGCCACGTCGAACGCACCGGCAAGTTGGCCTTCTACACCGGCTATACGCCAGTTGCGGGCGAGCAGATTGCGGTGAGCTACCGCGGCATTGGCCGCGCTGTAGGCCGCGCGGTGAACACGGCGAGCCAGCAGGCGCTGGCCGCGGCCGGATCGCCATCAGTGGCCGCGTGGATCGGCTCAGTAACCGCACCGGCGGCACGCACGTCGACAGATTGCCAAAGCGCGGCGCAGGTGATGGCGCAGGCCGCGGCCAGCACGAGCGCATTGTGGAGTGGTACTTACAAAGGGAACCGCAGCAGCTTTTCAAGCGACGTGTGGCCGGGCGATGCATTGCTTCTGAACGCGCCTTCCACAAACCTGAACGCCGAGGTGGTGGTGCGCACGGTGAAGGTGACGTACAGCGCGAGCCTTCCCGACCTTGTGGAATACGAGATCGCATTTGCCAACGACTGGGCAGACGACCTAGCCATCAAATCCAGCACCACGGTACCGGCGAATGCGTGGCTCCCGGCGCCGGTGAATCCCACCGTACTCCCCAACCTGAACCGTCTCACGGTGACGGCGCTCAGCGGCAGTACGGTGACGGTGAATACGGGCGTAACGCCGCCAGCCGGCGGCGGCTTCGAGGTTCGCCTGCGCGATTTTGCGTTCATGGCCGGGCAGGATCCGACGCTGGCGCTGCGGGGCTCGCAGCCGAACCTGACGTTGTTGCGGGCCTCGGCGAGCGACCGGTTTTACATCCGGATGTTCGACGGCTCCACGCCGCCCAACTATTCCGAATTCTCAACGGCGTTGTTCATCAATTTGCCGTTGAGTAGTTGACAGTGAACAGGTGTCAGGTTTCAGGTGTCAGGGGTCAACGAACGGTGGCGGGCTGCGGTCCTGCTGATCCCTGAAACCTGATCCCTGAAACCTGCACGGAGTGCCGATGCGCATGATGAATGAATTCGAAGCCCAGGTGATCAGCGATCTGAGCGTGCTGAAGTCGCAGATGGCCGGCCTGATGGGCGACGGCAATGGCGGACGCCTGGCCGAACTGGAGCGCCGCATGGACCGCCACGAGCAGAACTGGCAACGCGCCAAAGGCTTTTTGGCAGCGGTCAGTGTCGTGTTCGCCGTGGTTGAGGTTGCGGTAGAAGCGTGGCACCGGCACTAGGTGCGTTTCCCACCCCTAGCCGCAAAGGGGTGGTGACTCGTTTTGTTTGAGCTGCTTATGCTCGCAATATCGTCCTAGACGCGGACTCGAAGAGGCTTCTTAAGGCTTTTCTTTTCACCATTGTAACCAATTTGTGTTACTTTTTCTTATCTTCGGAATCTAAAAATACAGCCTATAATGGCTGTACTCAAAGAAAACCATTTTGTGATGGTGAATATCGATGAGTAGAGTAGCTGAGCGTGGCGTGAGGCATCGATCGAGGCGCATACGCCGGAAGGGGGTAGCAATGAGCAAGAAGACTCTTCAAAATATTCTTGAGCTTTACGAGAGCGTTGATCGTAATCGTGACCTCGTGGAAGAGCGCATGCGCAAAGCTGGATTTGCCCCCAACCGATTCGTCGCAGAATCCGTAGCCAAATACTGGGAAGCGCTAGAAAAGCTCTCTTCTGAGTGACTCAACGGCTAGAACCCAACTTCATTGAGTACATCCATGATGTACTCGTGGGTGCTTTTTTGCCGTACGACGAGGAGATCGTTCCAGGGCAATTCAGGGATAGGGCTCTAATCGAATCGGCGGCGGGACGGCCGTTTCATATGGCCTTCGGAGCTGAGCTGTGGCCTACTCTCCCCGAGAAGGCTGCAGCCCTATTTCACTCACTATCATGCAATCACTGTTTCTTTAATGGCAATAAGCGTACAGCCGTCATCGCACTAGATCTCTTCCTCGCCCTAAATGGCCACATCCTCGCGATGACTTCAGATGAAATCTACGTACTTTCAAAGCGAACAGCAACAGCCAACGCGGAAGGTCGGAATTTGGAAAGTGTCATGGCTGAACTATCCTCCCAGATCGGCGGGGCCGCGGTATCGTATGAGGCGCTAGAAGCCCTAGGAAGCTCCTCGACTCAAGATCAACTGCCCGAAGAAACGCGCGAGAAAATCCTTCTTCATGTGCGCTCCCTTAGATCGGGCATGGAGAAAGCCTTAGAGAAGGTGGAGTCGATTCCCTCTCCGCCAAAATGAGTCGCTAGCCGCAAAAAGCGCGGCTAGGATGGGGGCGCCCCCAGGTTCGTATAATCTCCCCATGAGCCAACAACCGCTGGTGGGCGTGGTGATGGGCAGCAAGAGCGATTACGAAACGCTCTCGGCGGCCGTGGAGATTCTGCGCGCGTTGGAGATTGCGCACGAAACCCGCATTGTGAGCGCGCACCGCACTCCCGATTGGCTTTTCAAATACGCGGAAACGGCCCGCGAACGCGGCCTGCGCGCGATCATCGCCGGAGCCGGCGGCGCGGCCCATTTGCCCGGCATGCTGGCGGCGAAAACGCTGGTCCCGGTGCTGGGCGTTCCCGTTCCTTCGACGCAGTTGAACGGCCTCGATTCGCTGCTTTCCATTGTGCAGATGCCCAAGGGCGTTCCCGTGGGAACACTCGCAATTGGCAAGGCGGGCGCGGCCAACGCTGCACTGCTGGCCGCGGAAATTCTGGCTGCGACCGACGACGCGCTGTACGAGCGGCTGGCCGCGTGGCGCGCCGCGCGGACCGCGGAAGTGATGGAGCAGACGCTGGGCGAGGAACCTTCTCGTTGACCCACTCCTCTCCTCCAAAGCCAGGAAAAAAGCTGCTGGCCATTCTTGGTGGCGGCCAACTGGGGCGCATGACGGCGATGGCCGCGCGCACCATGGGCTATCGCGTGCGCGTCATGGATCCCGAACCCGCATGCCCGGCGAGCTTTGTCGCCGATGAAACCATCGTGGGCCAGTGGGACGATGTGGACGCCGCGCGGCGGCTGGCCGCGGGCGCCGACGTGGTGACGCTCGAGATTGAACAAATTGGAGTGGACGCGTTGCGCGTGGTCGAGAGCCTGGCACCGTTGCGTCCCGGCGTGGAACCGATTCGCATCATTCAGGACAAGACGCTGCAAAAGACGTGGCTCGCCGGGAACGGATTTCCTGTGGGGCCGTTTCGCGTGGTGCGCTGCGAGGAGGAGTTGCGCGAGGCCGTGGCCGCGCTGGGCGGAGACGTGTTTGTGAAGACGGGACGCGGCGGCTACGACGGACGCGGCCAGGCAAGAATTCAGCGGAGTGACGGCACCGACCTCGGAGTTGTGTGGCGCGCATTAGGCGAACGCCCCGCGGTCGTGGAAAAAGCCCTCGATCTCGAATGCGAGATCAGCGTGATGGCGGCGCGAAATCCCTCCGGCGAGGTGCGCGCCTTTCCTGCGGCGCGCAATCACCACGAAAATCAGATTCTGGCGTGGAGCGTGCTGCCGGCTGGGGTGGGGCCAGATTTGGAAACGCGCGCCGAAGCACTGGCCGCGGATCTTGTGGCAAAGCTCGGTTTGGTGGGCCTGCTTTGCGCGGAGATTTTCGTGACGCGCTCGGGAGAGCTCTTGATCAACGAGCTTGCGCCGCGGCCGCACAACAGCTATCACCAGAGCGAGCGCGGCTGCGCGACCAGCCAGTTTGAGCAGTTGGTGCGTGCGGTATGCAATTTGCCTTTAGGCTCGACAGAGCTGATCAGCCCGTGTGCGATTGCCAATCTTCTCGGCGATTTATGGCTGGGGAAGGAGCCTGATTTCGCTGCCGCATTGCAGGTGCCGGGAGTGCGGCTGCATCTATATGAGAAGCACGCGCCACGCGCGGGGCGGAAGATGGGGCACTTGTCGAGTGTGGGGAAGACGGCGAAGGAAGCGCTGGAGCGGGTGCTGGAAGCGAAGCGAAGGCTGTGAAGCGATAAAGGCAACCGCAGATCCTTCGACTCGTTCGCCTGCGGAGAACTCGCTCAGGATGACAGTGCTTAGGTTTTGCGCGGGAAAGGCAGTGCTTCAGCTAAGCTGCTTGGTCGTCGAGGCTAGGACAGCGCGGCCCCGGCTTTTTCCCAGCGCTTGGGCCGGCGATTCTGCTGCAGGATTTTCTTGCGCAGGCGCAAACTCTTCGGCGTGACCTCGACAAACTCATCGTCGGCGATGAATTCGATGGCCTGTTCGAGATTCAGCGTCTTGTACGGCACCAGGCGAATCGCGTCGTCGGCCGTGGAGGCGCGCATGTTGGTCATCTTCTTTTCGCGCACCACGTTCACGTCCAGATCGTTGTCGCGCGAGTGCTCGCCGACGATCATGCCTTCGTACACCTCGACGCCCGCGCCGACAAAGAGAATGCCGCGCTCCTGCAATCCGTTCAGCGAATAAGTGGTCGTGTTTCCCTGGCGGTCGGCGATGAGCGCGCCCGTGGGCCGCTGCGGAATTTCGCCCTGGTAGGGCATGTAGCCGTCGAAAAGGGAATTCATGACAATCGTCCCGCGCGTCTCGGTGAGCATCTCGCTTCTCAAACCAATAAGCCCGCGGCTGGGCACGCGGAATTCGAGGCGCACGCGGCCCGAGCCGTGATTGTGCATCTTGTTCATCTCGCCTTTGCGGGGCCCAAGTTTCTCAATCACCGTGCCGGTGAACCGCTCGGGCACGTCGATGGTGAGATGTTCGACCGGCTCCATGCGCACGCCATCGACCATCTTGGTGACGATCTCCGGCCGTCCCGCCATCAGCTCAAAGCCTTCGCGGCGCATCATCTCAATCAAAATGGCGAGTTGCAATTCGCCGCGCCCCAGCACCTTGAAGGCATCCGGCGAACCTGTCTCTTCCACGCGAATGGAAACGTTGGTGAGCAGTTCTTTTTCCAGGCGCTCGCGCAGATTGCGGCTGGTGACGTACTGTCCTTCGCGGCCCGCAAACGGCGAAGTATTGACATTGAACTGAATGGCGATGGTGGGCTCGTCGATGACGATGAGCGGCAGCGGCGCGGGATTCTCGACGCTGCAGATGGTTTCGCCGATGGTGATGCCTTCAATGCCGGCCACGGCCACGATGTCGCCCATGGTCGTCTCGGTGGTCTCAATGCGCTTGAGGCCGCTGAAAGTGAAGAGCTTGGTGATCTTGGTTTTGTAGAGCGAGCCGTCGCGGCGCGAAATGTTGACTTCGTCGCCGACGCGCAGCGTGCCCTGAAAGACGCGGCAAATGGCGATGCGCCCGAAGTAGTCGGAGTAGTCGAGATTCGTAACCAGAATCTGCAGCGTGCCTTCGGGATCGCCGGTGGCTTCAGGAATGGTTTCCACAATGGCCCGGAAGAGCGGCTGCAAATCCGTGCCGGGCGTGGCCAGATCGGTAGTCGCGGTGCCTGCCTTCGCAACCGCGTAGAGCACGGGAAAGTCGAGTTGCGATTCCTCTGCGTCGAGGTCGATGAAGAGATCGTAGATCTCGTCCAGAACTTCCTGCGGCCGCGCGTCGGGGCGGTCGATCTTGTTGATGACGACGATAGGAAGCAGCTTGGCTTCAAGCGCCTTCGAAAGCACGTAGCGCGTCTGCGGCAGCGGCCCTTCAGCCGCGTCCACCAGCAGCATCACGCCGTCCACCATCTTCAATGCGCGTTCCACTTCGCCGCCGAAATCGGCGTGGCCCGGCGTGTCGACGATGTTGATTTTGCCGCCGTCGAAGTTGATGGCGGTATTTTTCGCCAGAATCGTGATGCCGCGCTCGCGTTCCAACTCGTTTGAATCCATCACGCGCTCGGCTACCTGCTCGTTGGCGCGAAAGGTTCCCGCCTGGCGTAGCATGGCGTCGACAAGCGTGGTCTTCCCATGATCAACATGGGCAATGATGGCGATATTGCGTATCGTCTGGCTCAAAACTTCAAGATTTCCTTCTGTCGGGTATGGCCGCGCGGGCCCTCGGGTTGGTGAGGGGAGTAAAACGCCATGCGCCGCACAGCGCGGCTGCTCTTATTCTATCAGCAGCGGACTGCCGGCGGATTCACGCGCCGGCAACAGGCATATTCCACGTCCGCCGCGCGAGGGATTACACTTCTGGAGCACATGAAAACCGCCGCTCACGACCGCCCGCAAACTTCCTTCCGCCTCCGGCTACAGCGGTTTCGCAGTTACTGTGTCCCGAAGTCATGGTCGCCAAGTGGATTTTTCCTTAAGAAAAATCCACGCTGCACCGAGACCGGAAACGGCTACAACAACTGCGGAACCGCTCTTGCCCGGCTGGTGTGCGCCCTCACCGCTTTCGCTGCCTTTGCGTTCTGCTTCCTGCTCGCACCGCAATGGATTCGCGCGCAGGCTTCGCCCCCGGCGGGCCAGCTCCGCATCTACTCCATCGATGTCGAAGGCGGCCAATCGACGCTGCTCGTCGGCCCTTCGGGCTCTTCCCTTTTGGTTGACACTGGCTGGCCAGGAAATAACGGCCGCGACGCCGAGCGCATTCTCGCGGCCATGCACGATGCCGGCATCAAACGCATCGACCACGTCCTGATCACGCACTTTCACGACGATCACGTGGGCGGCGTACCCGAGTTGGTGGCGCACGTTGAGGTGGGCGAGTTCCTTGACCACGGCGTGAACCGCGAAGACGCAGACGACACGCGCAACAATTACGCAATCTACCTGAAGGCCATTGCGGGGCATCGGCGGCGCATCGTGCATCCCGGCGACACCATCCCCATCGACGGGCTGAGCGTGGTGGTCCTGACTGCCGACGGCGAGCACATCGGCGCGATTCCCGGCATCGCGCCGGCGCCGAACCCCTGGTGCGCCAGAGAGCATGCGTGGCCCGACGACCCCACGGAAAACGCGCGGTCTGCCGGGATCCTGGTGACCTTCGGCAAGTTCAAATTTCTCGATCTCGGCGACCTCACCGGCAAAAAGGAAGTGGCGCTCGTCTGCCCGAACAATCCAATCGGAACCATCGATCTCTATCTCGTCACGCATCACGGCATGGATTGGTCGAACTCGCGCGCCATCGTCAACGCGGTGCATCCTCGCGCGGCCATCATGAATAACGGCGCGCACAAGGCGGGCATGCCGGCGGCATGGCAAATTGTGCACGACAGTCCCGGGCTCATCGATCTGTGGCAACTGCACACGGCCGAGGGCTCCGATGCCGCGCACAACAGCCCCGAGGCGCTGATCGCCAATCCCAAGGGCGACGGGGACGGCCACGCTTTGAAGGTTGTGGCGCTGCCCGACGGAAGTTTCTCAGTGACCAACACGCGCACCGGCCAAACCAAACAATATCCGCCCAACTAGAGCGGCGTTTCGCACCATCGGAGGAATTGTCTTATGTCTTCATCCCGCCGGGAATTTCTTGCCGGTCTGGCAGGCGCGGGTGCGCTGGCGGCGTTGCCGCTCACGGTGCGCGCCGCTGCCGCTAGTTGCCCATTCCGCCTCTCTGTCATTAACGATGAAATTTCCGCGGACTTCGATCACGCCTGCTCCGTTGCGGCCAACGACTTCGGCCTGCAATGGATCGAGCTGCGCAGCATGTGGAACAGGAATGTAGTCGACCTGAGCGCCGATGAGGTCGATCGGGCGCGCCAGATTCTGGAAAAGTACAAGCTGCGCGTGACCGACATTGCCAGCCCGCTGTTCAAAGTCCACTGGCTGGGTGCGCCGGTGTCGAAGGAGGGGCCGCGCCGCGATCAGTTCCACGCCGACTTCGACTTTAAGCAGCAGGACGCGGTGCTCCAGCGTTGCATCGATCTCTGCAAGGCCTTTCAGACCGATCGCATTCGCTGCTTCGATTTCTGGCGGCTCGCTGATCCCAAGCCGTATCGCGCGGCCATCAACGACAAGCTGCGCGAAGCGGCACGCATCTGCGCCCATCAAAACCTGATCCTGCTGCTCGAAAACGAAATGGAATGCAATACGGGCAGCGGCAAGGAGGCAGCGGAAACTCTGGCCGCTATCGCCGAGCCCAACTTCATGCTCAACTGGGATCCGGGCAACTCCGCGACCTTCCCCGGCGACACGCCCTTCCCCGACGACTACAAATTGCTGCCCAAACATCGCATTGGCCACTGCCATTGCAAAGACACGATTCGCAAGCCCGACGGCAAATTTGAATGGGCGCCAGTGGGCGGCGGCATCATCGACTGGGTAGGGCAGTTCCGCGCCTTCAAACACGATGGCTACCACCACGCCGTGAGTCTGGAGACGCACTGGCACGGCGGCAAGCCCGAACCCGGCAGCAGCATGAGCGTTGGTGAGGCCTCAAGCCGCATCAGCATGAAAGGATTGAAAGAGGCCCTGGCCAAGGCCGGCATCAACTGCTGAGGGATTTTTCGCTAGGTCTCTGACCGATTGAAGAAGAACCTTCCCGTGCCCCATCCATTCGCCCTTTCTGGCGAATGGGTGGGAAACCACCAAAGCCAAAGGTACGAATTCACGCGGTCAGAGAATTAGCCGATAGCCGGAAATCGGCTGCTTCTGAATCATTCAACCGGCGTTCACAATCAAGTCGCATGAAGGCCGCTAGGATAGGCATGGACTACCGCCGAAGGGCGCACATGGGGTGCGCACCGCGGGCATCCATCCCCTATGACCGGGATCGATTCACTTCAAATACGCGCGCACCAGGTCGATCAGATCCTCGGCCAGTTCGGGGGCAATCTGCTCCTTGGCTCCGTCGGCCAGATGGAAGCGGATGTGCGTTTCCAGCACTTCGGCCATCAGGCTGTTGACGCCTCCGCGGACCGCGGCCAACAGCATCAACTGATCGCCGCAGTCCTCGTTGCCCGAGAGCGTGCGCTCCACGGCGTCGAGTTGGCCGCGCAGCTTTTTTACGCGTTGCAGCAGCTTTGCTTTTTCCCGATCCGGATGCGTCATGGTTCAAATTCCTCGCTTGACAATACCCACCCGGGGTATGGTATTAACCCAGTTGGGGTATAGTTGCTACCCCACTATTCTATGCCCGTCCGCCGCCCCAACTCGCTCTCGATTGCACTCCCCGGGCTGGCGTGTACGCTCCTGCTGATCGGGACTCTCGCTACTGCGCAGGCTCCCGCCGGCTTGCCCTCGGCGCCCCAGCCACAGCATGCGGCACTGAGCGACGGAGGGGAGCAGGCTCTGCGTCTGTTCATGGCACCAACGGCCCGTTCCATACCTTTTGAATGGACAGCGAGCGGGACCGATTGGGCCTCGGAGGATGGCGCCGGGGGCGCGGGCCCGACCGCACCGCCTGCAGCTGAAACGCTCACCATGTTTCCGCACTCGGCTACGGCTCCCTATTGGGTCTCAGGCCAGGCCAACAGCATATTGCAGATGCACGGGCATTTTCATTCGCCTTACCAGGGCACCAACAGCTTGATTGACGACGATGAGCAGAAAGCCTCCGAGGTGACGACGCTCTACTTTGGGTATCAATTGCGCGCCAACACACGCTACAACACCGATCTGATTGTCGATTTTGAAAATGCCGGCGGGCGCGGCATTTCGCAGGCGCTGGGACTGGCAGGTGAGACCAACCTCGACGTGGTTCGCAACCCCAACTTGAGCATTGTTCCCTATCTTTCGCATGGCGAAATCCATCAGATCATCGGCCTGACCAGCGAGATGGTCGATCAGGACCGCGATCCGTTTTCGCTGGCAACCAAAGTTCCCGTGCGCCGCTTCGAGATTCGCATCGGCAAGATGAGCCTGCCGGACAGCTTCGACGTCAACTCCGTCGGGTCCGACAGCCACTTGCAGTTCACCAACTGGACCATCGACAACAACGGCGCATGGGATTACGCCGCCGACACGCGCGGCTACACCGTGGGCGGAATTCTGGAGTACGACGATCGCGTCTGGTCGGCGCGCTACGCCATTGCCGCCATGCCCACGATTGCCAACGGAATTACCCTCGATTGGGCCTTCAGCCGCGCCAACGGCCAGAACTGGGAGTTCGAATTGCGCAAAGGTCTGTTCGCGCCGCTGCTGAACTCCAAGCGCGAAGGCGCGGTGCGCGTGCTGAGCTTTGTGAATCATGCGCACATGGGCGATTATCGCGAATCGGTCGAGCAGTATCTGGCAGGGAAGATTGCCACGCCCGACATCACGCAGAGCGAACGCAACGGCCAGGTGAAATACGGCTTCGGCCTGAACACCGAGCAGGAAGTCACGGACAGTTTGCGCCTGTTTGCGCGCTTCGGATGGAACGAGGATCAGCACGAATCCTTCGCCTACACCGAAGTGGGGCAGACGGTTCTCTTCGGCGGCGATTACAACGGCCAAAGTTGGCATCGGTCAAACGACAAAGTCGGCGTGGCGTTTGTCTCCAACGCCATCAAGCGCGACCACCAGAATTATCTGCACTACGGCGGTCTCGGCTTTCTGCTGGGCGACGGGAATCTGACATATGGGCGCGAAGATATTGTGGAGTGGTATTACAACGCACATGTGTGGCACGGGCTCTACGGCATGTTTGGCGGGACAGAAATTGCCCATCCCGGCTACAACACGGTCCGCGGCCCGGTGTACGTGACAACGGTGCGCGCGCACATCGACTTTTGAATTCTGCGGAGGATCCGCTTCGGAGAAGCGGCCGAGAATAGCCCAGGGCGGAGTCCGCATCAGCGGACGTGAACCCTGGGAACACGGGCCAGCGGGATTCCCCGTCCCGGAGGGCCGGTCGAGCCCTGCACACGGTTCTCGTTAGAATTGCAATTCAAATGCTCCAGCAACGGTAATCCTGTTGAAGGTCAAGAGCCTCGAGCGCCGCTACTTGCCGGGCTGCGTCTGTTGCGGCGGCGCAGGCAAGTTGACGATCACCTCGCCGGGCTTGGCGTAGTGCAGTTTTTCCCGCGCCTCGCGCTCAATCTCTTCGGGATCCGATTGCAGGCGCTGCACCTGCTGGCGCATCCGCTCGTTTTCCTGTTGCAGGCTCTTGATTTCCTGCTGCAGGGCGCGGTCTTCGGCGCGTTTCTGCTGCCACACTGAGACGCCGTGCCTGCCGTAGATCACGTGCCATGTGACCAGCAGCGCCAGCCCCACGGCGACCACGGTCCCTGCCGGGCGCCACAGCCGTTGCGCCCAGCTCAGAGTGCGGTCGCGCAGCGGCACCGGCGTCGGGTCCGCCGCGGGTCTAGCTCCTTGCACGTTTTCTTGTTGCAGTGTCTCTTCCGTCATCGAATCTCGATCCACTAATTACTGAGAACAAATTTTTCGGCCGCCGTGCGCAGGGCTTCCATCTCGTGCTGGTTGCGCGCCTCGGTATAGGCCCGCACCACCGGCTCGGTTCCCGAAAGCCGGTAGCAAACCCACGAGCCATCATCCAGAATCAGCTTCAGCCCGTCGGTCCGCACTACGCTCGTAACCTTGCGCCCGCCCAGCTCCGTGGGATCGGCCTTCAACTTCTCAGTGAACGCGGCTTTCTGCTCCGCGGTCAAGTGGAAGTTCTCTCGGGTCGGGTAATAGGAACCAACCTTGCCAAACAGAGCCTTGAGCTGCGCGCCCAGGCTCGTGCCGCGCGTGGCCACCATCTCCGCCATGAGCAGCCCGGCAATGACGCCATCCTTCTCCGGGACGTGGCCGCGGATGGTCAGCCCGGACGATTCTTCGCCGCCGATGACGATCTTGTCCGCGATGATCAGCTCGCCGATGTACTTGAACCCCACCGGCGTTTCATAGAGCGGCACCTTGTAAAAATCGGCCAGCGCGTTGATCAGATTGGTGGTGGCAACGCTTTTGGCCACGCCGTTCTTCCAGCCGCGCGTCTCCACCAGGTAGTCGAAGAGCAGGGCGATCACGTAGTTGGGCTGGATGAAAGTTCCGTCGGCGTCCACGATGCCGAAGCGGTCCGCATCGCCGTCGACGGCGATCACCAGCGATGCCCCGATCTCCTTCATTTTTCGTTTGGCTTCGCCGAGCAAGTGGTCGTCAGGCTCCGGCGCGTGCCCGCCAAAAAGCACGTCGCGATAGTCGTGCACACTCTCAACCGGCACACCGGATTCGCGCAGCAGATCGGATGCATACCCGCGCCCTGCGCCCCAAAAGGGGTCGTAGACCACCTTGATTCCCGATTTGGCGATAGCCTTCAGATCGACCAACTCGGCCAGCCGCTCGAGGAACGAAGGCTTCACGTCGACGGTTTCAAATTTGTCTTGGGAGGGGCTGGGAATGCTGCCACCCCCGCCCTTGGCGATCTTCTCCGCAGCCGCTTCAATCTGCCTGGTGGCTTCAGGCAGAGCCGGCGCGCCGTCGGGCGTGGAGTACTTGATGCCGTTGTACTCCGGCGGATTGTGCGAGGCGGTGAAGTTGATGGAGCCGCAGGTCTTGAGCGTGCGCACGGCGTGCGCAATGGCGGGCGTGGGCGCGGCCTCGGGAATCACAATCGGCGTGACGCCCGCCGCAGCCAAAACCTTGGCCGCTTCCGCCACAAAGCTCTCGCCCAGGAAGCGCGAATCGCGCCCCACCAAGACGCGGCGCGGCGCGGGCATGGTTTTGACGTACTCGGCAATGCCGCCCACCGCTAGCCGGATATTGGCCATCGTAAATTCGTCGGCAACAATCGCCCGCCAGCCTGAAGTACCAAACTTGACTGCTGTGCTCATGCTTTTCTCCACGTGCGGCAGTCTCGCGTGCCGCAAGGACCATACTGCAACACTCGACCCCGGTCGGCCAAGCGCGCCGATGACTCCGGGCTGCATACCAAAGAGGAAATTGCCATTCCGGTAAAGGGCAACTTCTTTTTTCGCCTTGGCGTGCACGACAAGGTGGGCGACCAGGTAGGCGCACTGGAGATCCCGGTCGATCAGATCAGACTGGGCGTTCCCGCCGCCGGCGCTCCAACGCAGTGATGCGGATGGGCTGAAATGTCGCGAGCCCCGCGCTGCCAGGCCTGACAATCCATCGATATTTGTTGAGCGGATTTTCTCTCCCGGCGTCTAGTTGGGCAGAGGATGACCGATACCCAATCGAAACATGCGCCGTGCTGTTCTCCTGAACAGCCGGAAAGGGGAGACATGCGACTCAGCAAAAAAATGAACGGGAGAAACCTGGCGAGGTTTGCGGCCTTGGCCGCGGCATGCACGCTGGTCCTGATGATGCTTGCACCCCACGCGGGTGCGCAAACCAATCCCGCGGCATCGCAGCCCTGCGAAGCGCGGCCTGCGCCGCCGCCACCGGCTCCGGAGACGGTGCAGACGTTCTTTCTGAGCAACGCCTTCGAACAGAACGAGCTGAACGACATTTCGACCGATCTGCGCAATGTGATGCCCAGGGCGAAGATATTTCCCGTTCAATCACAGAACGCCATTACCCTGCGCGCTACCGAGGAGGATCTTGCGACTGCGCAAAAGCTGGTCGCTGAGCTTGACCTGCCACGCAAAATCTATCGCCTCACGTACACCATCACCGACTTTGAAGATGGCAAGCGCATGGCATCGCAGCATTATGCTTTTCTGATCGTCTCGGGAGAGAAGGCGATCTTCAAGCAGGGCAGCCGGGTACCCATCGTGACCGGCACAGTGGAAAAGCAAACGACAAACCAGAGCTCCGAGATTCAATACCAGGACATCGGAGTGAGCATTGAGGCCACGGTGAGCGGGTCGCCGGAGCATCTTATGTTGCGCTCGAAGATTGAGCAGTCGAGTGTTGGCGACGATAAGAGCGCTGTGGTTGCGCCAGATCCGGTCGTCCGGCAGACCGTTCTTGAGGGATTCTCGGAATTGACTGAGAAGAAGCCTCTCGATGTCGGGTCGCTCGATGTTCCCGGCACCACGCGCCATCAGGAGATTGAAGTGGTTGCGGAACCGGTTCCCTGACTCCGGCAACCAGAACGTACCGCATCGGGTGGAGCAGCCCACACTTGGCGCTCCACCCGTTTCGGTTCTGTGAGGATGGGGTTTCCCGGGCCGTCCCTCTCGAGAAAACGACTTGCGCCAGCGAACCCGATTTGGGCTTACAGTGTTTGCAGCATCGTTTTCATACGGGAGGGGCCTTATGCTCGAATCCACTTCGTCCGCTCGCATTGTGATGACCACCGTCGTCAGCCCCGAAGAAGCGGCGCGTCTTGGCCGCGCGCTGGTGGAGGAGCGGCTGGCCGCGTGCGCCACGCTGCTGCCCGCCGTGCATTCCATCTACCACTGGAAGGATCAGATCGAGTCCTCGTCTGAATGCCTGCTGCTGCTGAAAACCGCCCGCGATCGGCTGCCCGCCCTGGAAGCGCGTCTGCACGAGCTGCACAGCTACCAAACGCCTGAGTTTCTGGTGCTTGCGGTGGATGCCGGCAGCCAGCCCTATCTCGCGTGGCTCCATGCGAGCTTGCACGAGCCCGAGGGAAAGGTCGCGTAAGCCAAGCGGTCCCTCGCCCCACGCGCCAAAGTGAAACGCGGGCCCAGGACCCCAGGGCATCCGCGCACGCGCTCTCTGGTATCCTTGCAGAAGTCTGTCCCATGCGCTGGCTTTTCATTGTTCTACTCGTCTCGCTCGCGGCGCTGCTATCTGCGGCCGCAGGAGTGGCGCTTCACGTCTGGCGACAGCGTTCCCGGCAGCGCAGTGAGCCGGCTGCGGCCTTTGAACCGGCCGAGGAGCCGGACCTGGAAGTAAAACGCTGACGGGCCAGCCCGGCAAGGCCTTGAAAGACGGGGCCATGAAAATGAAGCGGAAACCGCCGATCGATCAAGGCCGTAGCCGCATCCAACCCAGTTACTGAAGTCTTTGTCGCCGAAAGGATCCTCCCCGCTGTGAGTACTCAGACGCCTGAAAATGCCGGCCCACCCGCCACTCCCGCCATCAAGGAAATCTCCATTGCGCACAGTCCCGATTCCGACGACGCGTTCATGTTTTACGGCCTGGCGACAAATAAAATTCGCGTGCCCGGCTATCGCTTCACGCATTCCCTTTGCGATATCGAGACCCTGAACCGTCGCGCCCGCGAAGAGGCCTTTTTCGACGTCAGCGCCATCAGCTTTCATGCCTATCCCTACGTGCAGCAGAACTACACGCTCATGGGTTGCGGCGGCAGCGTGGGCGAGGGTTACGGCCCCATGGTGGTCACCAGCCGCAAAATGGAAATCGCCGACCTCGGCCGCATCCGCGTCGCTGTTCCCGGCGTGCTGACCACCGCTTATCTCGCGCTCAAAATCTTCAACCCGGCCATCGAAACCGAAGTGGTTCCCTTCGATGAGATCATTCCCCAGATTCAGGCTGGGAAGTTCGACGCGGGGCTCATCATCCACGAGGGACAGCTCACATATTCGACGAGCGGGCTCTATAAGGTCCTCGACCTCGGCGTCTGGTGGCGCGAGACCACGGGCCTTGTGCTGCCGCTGGGCGGCAACGCGATCCGCCGCTCGCTCGGCGCTGAAGCGCACAAAATTATTTCCAAAGCCCTGCGCGACTCCATCAACCACGCCCTCGATCACCGCGAACAGGCGCTGGAATACGCCATGCAGTTTGCGCGCGACCTCGACGTGAGGCTGGCCAGCCGTTTCGTGAGCATGTATGTGAACGAGCGCACCCTCGACTACGGCCCCGACGGCCGCGAGGCCGTTCGCAAGCTGCTGGATCTGGGCCACGAGCGCGGCGTGATCCCGATAGCTCCGCAAGTGGACTTCGTGGATTAGTTCGGGTACCTAACCTCCGTGCCCCATCCTTTCGCGTTTTCTGCGAAAGGGTGGGACAGCACAGACCTTAACAAAGCTCGGTCATCCTGAGCGAGTTCGCGAAGCGAGCGAGTCGAAGGACCTGCATTTGCGCACCTCAGGACACTTTCGATGTCCCTGCGTGGACACAGTACCTTTGGCCACGCAAACCCGCGCAAAGGTCATTCAGACGCCCAAACAATCTTTCTGCCGGCCTCTAAGTTTTTTCTAATCTGCGTCGATACATCCAGCAGGAGATACTTCTGGATGTCCGCTCACGCTCAACCCACTTTTCTCCTCGCATCGCAGGACACGGGCCTGCTGGCTGCCATTGAGCCCACGCTTTTGGCTGCCGGCGCGCGCGTCGATATCGTGCTTTCCGCGCACGCCGCGCTCGCTTCCATCTCCGGTCCGCACCCGCCCAATCTGGTCTTGCTCGACGCGCAATTGCCCGGCATGCCCATGGGCCAACTGCTGGCCGCTGTCCGCGCCGAAGCCGAAAGTGCGCACCTGCCCATCGTGCTCATCGCCGATACGGTGACGGCGGAGGGTATCGATCGCCTCGCCGAGGGCGCTGTCGACGACGTGGTACTGCGCTCCGCCGAGTCCGCCTACTGGCAGTTGCGCCTTGACCTGGTGCTGCGCAATCAGCGCATGGCGCATGAGCTTGAAACCCTGCGCGACGCCGCCCTGCGCAACGCGCAACTCGACCACCTGACCGGCGTCTACAATCGCGAAACCCTGCTCGCCATGCTGTTTCGCGAAACCGACCGCGTGCAGCGCAGTCACAGCGCCATGTGCCTGGTGCTCTTCGATATCGACGACTTTGGCCATTGGAACTCGCGGCTCGGTGTGGATGCCTGCGACGAGCTGCTATGCCAGGTGGCCAGCCGCACCGCCGCCCTGCTGCGCAGCTACGACGTGCTCGGCCGGCCGGGCATGGATGAATTTCTTGTCGCCTTGCCCTCGTGCGCCCCGGCCAACGCCATGACTCTGACGGAGCGCCTGCGCACCGATGTGTTTTCCGCGCCCTTCCACTTCGGCGGCGAAGCCATTCGCCTCTCCGCGTGCTTCGGCATTGCCGTCAGCCAGGGCCGCTCGCCGGTGGTGGTGCTGCGCGAAGCCGAGAAAGCGCTCGAGTGGGCCAAATCCGCCGGCCCTGAGTCCATCCAGTGCTTCGGCAACCCGCCGCAACCGCAGCCGTCGCCGGTTACATTTCTCTCCGCGACATCGGGAGATGAGTTGCTCGCCTGGTAAACCGAAAGGGATGGGGACTAAGGGGCTCAGGGCTGGGAGCAAAGCGATGGATCACTGACATCTGATCTCTGTTCACTGTTCCCAGTCGTCAAGAACTCCTGGAAGACTTCGTTCGAGATCAGGCGTCCTCTCGCAGTGAGCCGCGCACGCTCGCCGTCGAAGATCAGCAGCCCATCCGCGGCGAGGCGCCTCACGGTTTCGAGCGCAGGCTCAACCAGATCTTCGCCAAACTCCACACGCAGCGCAGCCAGGTCCACGCCGGCGTTGGTGCGCAAACCCAGAAACCACGCCTCTTCGTGTTGCTGCGCCTGCGAAAGCCACGCCGTCTCCACGATCTCCGAACCATCGAGATACGCCTGCAAATCGTCGGTCGTCGTCGCGCGCAGCACATCCGGCGGTTTTACTTGACCGCCGGCTTCGTTCCAAGAGGCTGCTGCATGCAATGCCATGGACGATGCATCCAGTCCCACGCCCAGATACGGCCGCCTTTCCCAATAGCGAAGATTATGCCGGGACTCGAATCCGGGACGACTGAAATTTGAGATCTCGTACTGCCGCAGCCCCGCTGCTGCAAGCCGCTCGATGGCCCGCTCGTACATGCGCGCAATGGCATCGTCGCTCGGCACCAGCCCGGCGCGATAGCGCGCACCGCCCTTCAGCATCTCGCGGCCCAGGCGCGAGTCCTCGTCCACCTCCAGCATGTACACACTGGCGTGTGGGACCTCGGACGCGATGAGAGCCTCAAGCGATTCTTCCCAGGAATTGAAGGTTTGCCCGGCCAGGCCTGCGATCAAATCCAGACTCAAATTAGCGATGCCGGCTGCGCGCAGCCGCTTCAGGTCCGCCTCGACCACGGCGCGGCTGTGCAGCCGTCCGCTCGCGTGCGCCTCGCTGTCGACAAACGATTGCACGCCCAGGCTCACGCGGTTCACGCCCGCGGCCACCATCGCGTCAAGGGTCGCATCCGCCAACTGCCCCGGCGCGCACTCCATGGTGATTTCGGCATCCGCGTCGAAATCGAACTCCGCACGCATCGCAGCGAACAGTTGCTCGAGCAGTTCCGGAGCCAGCAACGACGGCGTTCCTCCGCCCAGATACACCGTATCCACGCGCCGCGGGAACTCCGTTCCTTTCCTTTCGGACCAGGTTCTTGCTCCTACGATGTCCGCGATCAACCGTTCCACATAACGCGCGTGATCCGAGGCCGGAAACACGCCCGACGCGAAGTTGCAATAGGTGCACTTCGACCGGCAGAAAGGAATGGAAACGTAGATTCCCAGCGCGCTGCCGGCGGAGTGCCTCATGAGTCGATTGTTGCACGAACCTCGATTCCTCATTCTCACCCCCCCACAAACGCTGGGTGCCCCGGGTCCGGGGTCCCCGGCGACAGGTCTTCGTCGCTGGGGTGGGGATCCCTCGCATTTGGGGACCCGGGAACGCACGAACCTCAACCCCGTTCTCACCCCAGCACATACGTCGGAATCACACCGCACCAACAACCCCGGCTTCCGCTCATGAAATGATGGTTAGAAGGAGATCCGCTTGAAAGCCTGGCCAGCTCTGGCAATCTGTGTCATTCAGGTCATACTCTTTGCCGCGCACTGGTTGGTTTTTTCCACCTGGATCGCCTTCTGGCCCGGCCTCGCTCCACTTGCCGTGGCCCAATTGCATGCGGCCATGCTGGTGCTGGCCTTCAGCTTTGTGGCGGCGTCGCTGCTGGCGTTTCGTTTTTCGAATGTTGCCGTCCGGTTTGTTTACTGGCTGGCTGCTGTCTGGCTCGGCTTTCTCAACTTCTTTTTCTGGGCGTCGTTGCTGGCCTGGATGGTTTGGTTTGCACTGCGGTTCTCGCTCTCTCCGGCGCATGCCGCTTCTGCACGCCCGCTCGTCGCCGCCATACTCTACGCGATCGCGGCCCTGATTGGCATCTACGGCCTCTTCAACGCGCGCGTGGTTCGCATCCGCCGCATCGCAGTGCAGTTGCCGAACCTTCCCGCGTCCTGGCGCGGACGGCGTGCGGTGCTGCTCAGCGACCTCCATCTCGGGCCCATCAATGGCGTGCAATTCTGCCGCCGTCTCGTAGCCACGGCCGCGGGCTTCTCGCCCGACATCGTGTTTCTTCCCGGCGATCTCTTCGACGGCACCAAAGGCAACCTCGACAAGCTGGTGGCGCCGTTCAAGCAGCTAACGCCCCCTCTCGGCATCTACTTTTCCACGGGCAACCACGAGGAATTTACCGATCCCACGCATTACATTCAGGCAATCGCCCGTGCCGGGATTCACGTTCTCGGCAACGAACTCGTCACCGTTGACGGTGTGCAAGTGGCCGGCGTGTTCTATCACAGCTCGTCGTCACCGCTGCGCATGAAAGCCGCGCTCGACAGCATGCGCCTCGATCGCGAGCGGCCTTCGATCCTGCTCAACCACGCGCCCACGCGCCTGCCCACGGTGGAGCAGGCCGGCTTCAACTTGCAGCTTTCCGGCCACACGCACGGCGGGCAGTTTCTGCCTTATACGTGGATCACGAACAGCGTCTACGGCCGCTTTACCAGCGGCCTGCACCGTTTCGGCGCGCTCCAGGTCTACACTTCCACCGGCGCCGGAACCTGGGGCCCTCCCTTGCGCGCAGGCACACGCCCGGAAGTGGTTTTTATCACGTTTGTATAATGGCCGCGTATCTTATTTCTCAGGCTGTCAAAGGAGAAGTGCTGTCTTGAGTTCCGCAACCCCTTCGCCCGGCCGCGCCGGCCAATCCGTGGTTCGCACCAACCTCACCGGACTCGATCTGCTCATGAATCCGCGCCTCAACAAGGGGACGGCATTCACGGAAGCGGAGCGCGACACGTTTGCATTGCACGGCCTGTTGCCGCCGCACATCGGGACTCTGGAAGATCAACGCGAGCGGCGCAAGCGCGTGCTCGACAGCCGTCCCACCGCCTTCGGCAAATACAGCAACATGCGCGATCTCCAGGACAGCAACGAGACGCTGTTTTATTCACTCATCGCGCATAACATCGAGGAACTCCTGCCGATTGTCTACACGCCGGCGGTGGGCGAGGGCTGTCAGCGCTTTTCCGAAATCTGGCGCAAGCCGCGCGGTCTGTTTCTGAGCTATCCCGACAGAGCCCGCATCGCGCAGATCCTTGCCAACCCCCGCTATGATGCGGTGCGCTGCATTGTGGTCAGCGATGGTGAACGCATCCTCGGGCTGGGCGATCAAGGTGCGGGCGGCATGGGCATTCCCATCGGCAAAATGGCGCTCTACACGGCGCTGGGCGGCATCCCGCCCGAACATTGTTTGCCCATCCTGCTCGACGTGGGCACGGACAACGAAGTGCTGCTTGATAATCCCATCTATGTCGGCTGGCGGCACCAGCGCGTCCGCGGACAGGACTACGACGATTTTGTCGAGACCTTCGTGAGCGCCGTCGAGCGCCGCTGGCCGCACATCCTTTTGCAATGGGAGGATTTTGCCGGCGCCAACGCGTCGCGGCTGCTGGAGCGCTATCGCGATCGCCTGTGCACGTTCAACGACGACATTCAAGGGACCGCGGCAGTGACCACCGCAACCCTGCTTGCGGGCGTCAACGCCACGGGAATCCCGCTGCGGGAACACATCATCGCCATGTTCGGCGCCGGTTCGGCGGGCATTGGCATCGTCAATCTTCTCCTCGCCGCCATGCAGGAACAAGGCCTGAGCGAGGAGCAGGCGCGCAAGCGCATCTACGCCTTCAACCGCTACGGCCTGATTGTGGAGGGCGGCAAGGGGATTCGCCCCGAGCAGCAACCGCTGGCACGCAAGCGCGAGGACATCGCGGGATGGAAGCTCTCGCCGTCAAGCTACGAGACCGGAGACATTTCCCTGCTCGACGTGGCGCGCAATGCCGGCATCACGGTACTGGCCGGCGTCAGCGCTCAACCGGGAGCATTTACCGAAGAGATCGTGCGCGAAATGGCCCGCCACGCTCCGCACCCGGTGATCTTTCCACTGTCGAACCCCACTTCGCAATCGGAAGCTGCGCCCGCCGATCTGCTGCGCTGGACCGGCGGTCGTGCGCTGGTCGGCACCGGCAGCCCCTTCGCTCCGGTCGAAGTCAACGGCAAATCCATTCGCATCGCCCAGGTCAACAACTCCTATATCTTTCCCGGCCTTGCCCTCGGCATTCTCGTTTCCCGCGCCAGGCGCGTGACCGACGGCATGATTATGGCCGCTGCCAAAGCGTTAGCCGCATTGTCGCCGGCACGCACCGACAAGAGCGCGCCGCTGCTGCCGCCCATCGCCGAAGCGCGCAAAACCAGCCTCGCGGTAGCTGAAGCAGTCGGCATGCAGGCCATCGCTGACGGAGTGGCCGAGGCCGCTATGGGGGCGAGTCTCGCGGACGAACTGCGCGCGTATGTGTGGGACCCGGTCTACCGTGACTACGAACGCATCGGTGGTTTCTAGCCGGCTCCGCCTTATTTTTCCGCCGGAACTTCCTCGAGCAATCGCTTCCACGTCTTCTGGTTCTTGCGAAAGCTCTTCTTCAGGTCTTCGAGAATGCGCTCAAAGTCGGCGTTGGTGCGCAGATTGTTCCACGCGGGATTTTTCTGGAACCAGGGATAGTTTTCGTTGCCCAGATAGATGGCGCGGCGCAGCCAGTGCAACGCTTCGCTGGAGTCGCCCTCCACGGCAAAATAGGTTGCGAGCCGGTACGCCATCTCGCTGTCGGCCTCGGCCGCGGCCAGGGTGTCGTCTTTGAGCAGCGTCGCGGCGCGCTCCCGCTCGCCCGCCTGCACATAGCAGATAGCCAGCGTGGGCACGGCAATGCGCAGCGAGGGATCGTCGGCAATCACGCTCTCCAGAATCTCGATGGCGGCGCTCAGGTTGCCCAGCCGCATTTGCTGATAACCGGCAGAAGTGCGCAGCAGCGGATGGCGCGGCTCCAGCGCCAGGCCTTTTTCCAACTCGTCGCCGGCCAGCTCGATCTGGTTCTGGTAGTGATAGACGCGGGCGCGATGGTTGTAGAGAATCGCGGCATTGGCCGGGTTCAGCTTGAGCGCGCGGCCGAACTCGTCGAGCGCTTCGTCGTACATGCCGTCGCCGCGCAGCGCAATTCCGGCCACCATGTGGACGTTCCAGTCGTTGGCCGCGCCGGCCAGCAGCCCGGCAATGCCGTGCCGCGCCGACTCCTTTTCGCCGCGCGACAGCAGCATATAAATGCGGTAGAGATTGGCCTCGGTCGACGCCGGATCGAGCTTGAGCGCTTCGTCGAAGGCGCGCCGCGCGCGCATCACGTGAATCTGCCCGCCAAAGCCGTGCCGCGCGTACTGCAGCTCGGCGATGCCCAGTCCGGCCCATCCCGCGGCAAATGCGGCATCGGTCGTGGTCACGCTGGAAAACAGCGCGTGCGCGCGGTCCAGGTCGGCGCGCGCGCCGGTGCGCACCATAAACGAGCTCAGCAGCGCCCGCGCCTGCAAGTATTTTTCGCTCACCGGCCCCGGCAGCGAGCCGTCGCGCGGAGCGCCCCGCGCCGCGCCGCTTGCCGGGCCGCCCTGCACGGATTCAATGCCTTCCGCGGCGCCCATGCCCTGCAGCGTGGCGAAGACCTCGTTCGAAATCTCCGTCTGCACCGCGATTAAATCGAGCGAAGAAACGCGGATCGACCCGCCCGAGCGCACACTCTGCGAGGCCACGTCGAGCAATTGCCAGCTCAGGTCGAAGCCGCTTTCCGAGCGCACAAAGCTCCCGGCGAGCACGAACTTGACCAGCAGCTTTTGTCCCACAGCCAACGGATCGAGCTGCGCGATCGGCAGTTGCATGAGCGCGCTCGAGGGGCGCACCACGAGCGTGGGAATGCGCGCCAGGCGTGCCGCAATGGCATCGGCCAGCGCATAGCCATAGAGCGGAGCCGCTTCCGCGGCGCCGAGATTGGCAAAGGGCAGCACCACCAGCGAATTCTGCGCCGCGCGCTCGCCCGCCGACTCGCGAAATCGCTCCGCGAGCATCGAAAGCAATCCCGTGGTGCGCTTTTCCGCCTCCGCGGCCGTGGCCGGCAAGTTGGCGGCCGCGTCGCCGGGAATGATGCCGGTCTCGAAGCTCAGCGCCTTCATGATGGTCTTGAGCCCTTCGCGCACCTCCGCCGCCGACGCCGTGCGTGCCCCGGGATTTTTTTCCAGGCACGCCATGATCACGCTTTTCAACTCCGGCGAAATTCCCGGGACGATCTCACTCAAATCCGGCGGATCCAGGAACTGGATGGCGCGAATGGCCTGGAAATCCTCGGCATCGGGGCGAGCAAACGGATGCCTGCCGCTGGCCAGTTCATAAAGAATGATCCCCAGCGCCCACACGTCCGACTGCACGCTGGAGTGCCCGGTGACAAACTGCTCCGGCGCCATGTATCGGATGGTGCCGCCGCGCGCGGTGTAAGTGGCCGCCACGGAGGGATCCTTGGCCAGGGCCGGCCGCTCCGGATCGAAGCGCGCATCCTCGGGAGGAAGTCTTCGCGCCAGCCCGAAATCGAGAATCTTCACCAGGCCGCCGTCCGTCAGCATCACGTTCTGCGGCTTCAGGTCGCGGTGAAAGATGCCCAGCGTATGCGCCGCCTGCAGCCCGTCCGCAATCTGGATGCCCACCGAGAGCACCAGTTGCACGCTCGCCGGCTCGCGCTCGATCAGTTTGTCCAGCGGCTGGCCGGGCACATACTGCATGGCGATGTAGGCCTCGTCGCCGCTCTCGCCCACCTCGTAGATGCCGCACACATTGGGGTGCTCGATGGCCGACGCCAGCCGCGCCTCCCGCAGCACCGTGGTGCGCATCTGTTCGGCAGTCAGCGTGCCGGTGCGCAGCATCTTCAGCACCACCGGCCGCTGCAACAGCGTGTCGTTGGCCGCGTACACCACGCCGCTGCCGCCGGCGCCCAGCCGCCGCAGAATCTCGTAATGTGCAATCGTCTTGCGCTTCATCGCTCATCTCAAGTTTACCGGTCATCGCGTAAAGACGGTCTTAAATGATCGCGAATAGCATTCTCCCTTCGTGCCCCATCCTTTTCGCGTTTTGTGCGAATAGGGTGGGAGACCACAATCGCTCGCCTTCCGCGCTCGCCGGTGGATTCTGTTAACGTCGAAATGAACATGATCCATGCCCATGGACACTCAGTACCATATGACCTGCGCGTGACAGGCTTGGCCTTCGCGTTTGTCCTGTTCGTGTCCTCGACTGCCGCGCAGCAGGACGCCCCCAAAAACGCGACAGAGCCGACGCCGCAAACCGCGCCGCAGGCAACCCCGCAGTCGGCGCCGGAATCGCCCGCTCCAGCCGCGCAGCCGTCCTCCCCTGAGCCGCAGCAGCCCGGCGCGGGAACGCAGTTGCAGACCGGAACTTCGAGCGGCCTCACTCTCGACGCGCGCATCGTGAATCTCCTCGCCGATCACCAGTACTCGCGCGTAGCCGCGCAGCTCGATCAGCTTCCTCCCCAGGAGGCGCAGTTGTATCGCGGTGTGCTGGCCAACCGCGCCAACGATCTCAAGCAGTCGGTGCAACTGCTGGAGCCGCTGGTCGACGAGGTGACGGCCAGCGGCGATACGGTTCACGAGAAACTGCTGCGCACGGCGCTGGCCGAGGACTATCTGCGCCTGGGCGACTGGGCGAAGGCCGCGAAGGCCTACCAATCGCTCGACACCCGCCTGCATGCCAAGCTTTCGCCCGACGAGCAGGACGAGATCGAGATGCCGCTCAAAATGCTGCCGCTGGCCAGGGACAATCCGCCCACGACCGTCGACCCCTGCGACCCTTTCACGCTTCAGGTCAGCATCGATCCTCTGGGGCTTGTCGATATCCCCGTCTTTGTCGACGCCAATCCGCACAGTTGGATGCTGGACCCCACGTTGCCCTTCAATCTGATTGCGCGCTCCACGGCAAGAGAGGTGGGCCTCAAAATCTCTGAAGAATCGGCGACGATTCACACCCTCACAGGGCGGCCCATAGAAGTCCACGTCACCGTCATCCCACGCTTCACCATCGGCGGACGCCTCACGCTCCGCAACATGACCGCCTTTGTCTATGACGATGCGGACTACGCTTTCCCGCACTCCGGCTACAGGGTCGAGGGCGTGCTCGGCTATCCGGCGCTCGCCGCCATCGGCAGTCTCACCATCACAGCCGACGAAACCATCCAGGTGCGTCCGGCCAAGCAGATCGGAACTCCTGAGAAGGACGATCTACTGACTGACGGCGCGCCGTTTTATTTGGATGGCGACCAGGTGATTGTGGCGCTCAGGCGCGTGCAGCCGGGCGTCAATCCCGCCGTGACGGACGCTGCCGGCTCCGGTTCCCCATCCAGCCCCCCCGCCGGTCCTAATGACGAGCGCATGTACGCCATCGATGCCGGTGGACAGCAGACTTACCTCACCTCGCGCTACTTCGACGAACATGCCGCCGAGTTCAACAGCATGAAGGTGGATCTCTACGCGCCTCCCGGCCAAGCGTCCGGGTCTCAACCGTCTTATGTCGCTGAGACGGTCCCGTTCCGCGTGGGCAACGCCACCTTTGTGCTGCACTATATGCGCGTGCTCACGCAACCGCTTGGCTCCAGCGCTCTCGACGATGTGTACGGCATTCTCGGCGTCGACGCTCTCGGCCAGCTCAAGAGCTACACCTTCGACTACCGCACGATGCGGTTTAAGGCTGTAGGCGAATGAGGCTGGGAGCAGGGAATAGGGAGCAGGACGACAGAAAACAGCGAAGCCGGGATCCGCGCCGACAAATCAGATGACAGATCGGCGAACCCTGGCCGACATTACAGGACTGAACCGAATTTGGGGTAACTTCCGGTTTGACGACAATACATCCACAACCTCACCATAGAGGATCCTGAGCGGCGTAGACAGAACAGGAAACTTTCACTCATTTACTGATCTTCACGCTACAGTCGCTCAGCGTGTATCGCCACACCTCATGGTGACTTTCTCTAACTACTGCTACGTGCTCGGGCAACTCCACACCATCAACGGTCTGGTAGGTGTAGGTGTAAATCAGACGGTTGCCCCGCTTGAAACTCCCGTCTTCACCCTTGGTCAATGAGGTCAAAAGGTACCCCTGCGGGCCAGGCCCGAATGATGTTTCGAAGTGGTTGGACTGAGGCCCCGCATTCAAGCTTGAACTCTGCAGGCGCATATCAGAAGCAAAATTCATCTCGATTTCAACGTACCCTAGCTTGACTGTAAGTTTGTAGCCGGACTTGGACTGCTTGAAGGAGGCCGTCGTATCGGGGGGCGGAAGTATAGCGTTATTACTTGAAGGCAACCAACTGGAGAGTCCATTCTGCACGGCATGCTCCAGCAGAAGTTCGGCCATGCCACCGTGGGGAAGTTTGCTTATTGCGTCGTCAGTGAGTTCTGAGGAAACGGTAACATTCTGTCGCGTCACTATGACGCGGTTCCGAATTGGCTGAAAGATCGTTTCCAGCTCCTGGTCTGTCCCTTCATCTCCTACGCGCGTTGTCTCAGTGAAGTGCTCCTTCCAGCTGAAATCGACAGCGCAATTGAAGGACTGCAAGTTCCTGTTGAACGGAGCATCGTATTTCTCACGAGCTTGACGGAGCAGGTCCTGCTCAGTCGTTGTGGGCTGAGCGTGGCAAAGCATGGCGCAAAAGAAGAACACGATCAACGCACAATAAATCCGCTTCACACAATCTCCATTGAGTCGAATGAGAGCTGAGAATGTGCGGCCAGCATACATCAGGGCGAAGAAATCAGCAAACTTCGGGAAGCGGATCGCGCGAGTATTGGCGTTCTGGGCGAATGACCGCCTGCCCGGAAGTTACGCCAGTTTTTACATCAGCCCCGGTAAACGCCGATGTAGCCGAGAGGAATTCTGGCTACTCCCTGCTGCCTGTTTTCTCCATCTTCATCTGCCCGCGACGGCCGACGGCCAGCATCGTAATTCCGAAGACGAGCAGCGGCAATCCCCACCACAGGTTGGCATCGATGCCCAGGCTCCTGACGTACACATCCACGCGGCCGCGCGTGGAGAAGCCGAAGGCCGCGAGAATCGTTCCTGTCAGCGTGAAGAACATGCCCACGGCAATGCGCGCATCAACATTGATTGTCGGATTGACCGCCGGGCGATCCGCCGATTTAACCGCAAGTTCCGTCTTCGCTTTCTTCACCATGGTTCGCCCTCTCATAGAAACACTAAATTCACCGCAATGGCCGCCAGCAGAATCACCGCAGCGGCGATGGTTTCCGGTCGCTTCCACCACGTGACCTTTTCCGGTTCGGGCGCGCGCACCAGACCGTCAAGCGCAGCCGACTCGCGGGGCTTGGTGCACAGGCTCACCGCCGCCGTTACCAACAGGCTGACGACGAAGGCAAAAACCGCGGTTCCCAATCCCAGGGCCATGTCGCTCGAGGGATGATGCAGCACTCTAATCCAACTAATCCATCCGCCGTGAATGCCCGGCTGCTCGCCACGGGGCAACACGTGGCCGTGGTGCAGGAGCGCCGCCGCCATGCCCGCAATCAGCCCTGCAAACGCGCCGTGCCCGGTGGCGCGCTTCCACAGTGCGCCCAGCAGCAGCGTGGCGAACAGCGGCGCGTTCACCACCGCAAAGACCAGAACCACGGCGTCCAGTAAATCATTCACGCGCACGGCTGCGCAGGCCGCGGCCAGGGCCAGTACCATGCCGCCTAATGCCGCCCACCGTCCAGCCTTCAGGATTTGTTTGTCGCTCGCGTCTTTTTTCAGAAATGCCTGGTAGATGTCGCACGCGAAGACCGTGTTCGACGCCGTCAGGCTCGCCGCGACGCCGCTCATCAGGCAGGCAAGCAGCGCGGCCAAGCCGAGCCCCAAAAGCCCCGTGGGCAAAAACTCGAGCAGCATGTTGGGCACCGCCATTGCGTAGTCCAGCACCGGCTTGCCGTCCGCGCCTTTCACGGGCTGGCCGGCTGCATCGGCTCTGGCGGGAACCATTCCCTGACCGGCTTCGACCGCCGGCGGCACCACGGTAATCTCGTGATAAATCGCGCCGTTTTCGTTGTGAATCAAGATGGTGGTGTGCGGCGTGGGCAGCCCCAGAGCGAGCAATCCCGGCAGGACGAGCAGCAGCGGCACAAAGATGCGCAGGGCCGCGGCCACCAGCGGGGCTCTCCGCGCCGCAGCCGCATTTTTCGCCGCCATGGCCGTCTGCAACAACCTGAAATCCGTACACCAGGTGGCGCCGCCCAGCACCAGGCCCACGCCCAGCAACAGTCCCACCACGCCAATAGAATGCGCGCCGGTGTGCGCCGCGCCGGTCAAATGACCAGCCGGCACCGCGGCCTTCAAACCGCTCCATCCACCGGCCCGCTTCAATCCCAGCAGCACCACGGGCAACAGTCCTGCCACGAGCACGCAAAACTGCAGCAGTTGGTTGTACATGGCCGCCGCTAGGCCCCCCAGCAGCACATACGCCAGCACCAGCACGGCCGGCAGCGCCATCGAAAGCAGCAGGGCTCCCGCGGGCGGCAGACTCAACCGGCCGGCGACGCTATCGAAAACGTGCAGCGCCGCGATGATGCGCGCCATGGCGTACAGCGAAATCCCCGCGCTGAACAACGCCATCGCGAGAAATAAAACGGCATTCAGCGCCCGCGTTTTCTGGTCGAAGCGCAATCCCAGATACTCGGGAATGGATCGCACTGGCACGCCCGGCGTCGATGCCGCGCCGTAGAACACGGGCACCAGGACCAGGGCCGCGAAAAGCATGGCAGGAATGGATCCCAGCGCGAACAAGCCCATGCTCGCCATGCCGTATTTGGCTCCCGCGGCGCCCATGCCCAGCACCTCCAGCGAGCCCATGCTGGCGCTCGTGAGAGCCAGCCCGCACAACCACCCCGGCAGCTTGCGCCCAGCCTGCAAGTATTCCCGGCTGCCCGTCATGGCCGGCGCGAGCGACACGCCCGCCGAAAGCACAAAGAAGCAGGTTATCAACAGGATCAGCCAGTCAGCGGAGGCAAGAATGGGCACGAGAATGTTCCTTCCTTCCTGATGTTACCGAACCGGATCGCGGATAGAGCCCAGGGCTTCTCCACAAAAAGAAAGGGCGGCAGGAGAATCTCCCCTGCCGCCGCCAATCTGCCAAGTGTGCTTGTTTTCTGCCGAACTCCGTTCCTCTGCGCCTCGCAGTTACACACAAAGGCGGCTCAAATGTGTCGAGCCGCCCTTGCCTGGGGAGGGCGCAGCGCGATTATTGCACGTCTCCCGAACCCGGAGCCGGTGCCGGAGCAGGCGCCGGAGCCGATTGCGGCGCGTTGGCCGGCGGCTGTCCGCCCGGCATTGGCCGGTGGAACTGTCCACCCGGACCGCCCCGGCCGCGGAACTGGTTGCCCTGCCCGCCCATGCCAGGACCCTGGCCGTCATGTCCCCATGCGCCGCGACCGTCGTGGCCGTCGCCGCCCATGCCCTCATGCTGCATCCGGTTCATGCGCAGGGTCTGCAACTGCTTCCACTGCTCCGGCTTTAATTGCATGCGAATATCCAGCAGAAAACGCGCATTGGCCTTTTCCAGTTCCCCGCGCGCCATCACGACCTTGTCGATCTGCGCTTCAATCGCCTTCTGGTCGGGCGTATCTGCCTTCATCATCGGACCCATCGTGACCTCGGCCTTCTCGAGATTGGCCTGAAGATCAATCAGCTTCATCTTGTGATCCTGCAGAATGCCGTCCATCGCCTTGCGCTGGTCGTCGGTCAGGTTCAACTTTTGCACCATGTTCGGATTGTTCCAAAACTGTCCGTTCGCGAACCCGAACGCTTGTTCGACGGGAGGGCGATGCTGTGCCATGCCCGGTCCCATCCCTGGCCCCGCTCCCGGTCCCGGTCCCATGCCCGGTTCCATGCCCGGTCCCATCCCCTGTTCGCCCGGCCCTTGCGCGCTGGCCAGACCTCCAGCCATCAGAACTCCCGCTACCGCCAAAACCAATCGTGCAGTTTTCCACCCGCTCATCGTTTTCTCCTCCCCTTGCATCGCAAGGGATTTCCCTCTCTCGCCTTCTCTTTCGCGTGCTCTGTCTTTTTACTGTGTTCCGTTCTCGTCCATCAACTGCGCCAGTGGCTCCATCGCCGCCGGAACTCCGCGCGATACATCGCTGTCCACGGTCGCCAGCAGATCCTCGTCCTGGGACTGCGCGCTATCCTGGGCGGCGCTCACCTTTCGAACTGTGGCGGCCGGTGTCTTCTTGTCCGATTGTGCGCTGGCCGGCTGCGCGGTTACCGTCGCGCCTGCCGCACGCTGCTGCGCCGCTTTTTGCGCCGCCAGCCTGGCCAGTTCCTGCCGGTGATAAACTTCATGCCCTGCGCCGGCCAGGCTGCCCGCCACCAGCAAACATCCCAGCGCCCAGCCCGCCACCATCCGCAAGCTGTGCCGCACGGCCAACTTTGCCGCCGTCCGCGGCTGCCGATAGGCCGCGTCGCTCCAGGCATCCACGCTGGCCTTGAAGTGCTTCAGCGCCTGCTCAAGCTCCGCACTTTCTCCCGCCAAATCCTGTTCCCAGTTCATCGGGTTCCTCTCAACTCCGCGCGCACTCGGCCCAGGGCTCGTGAAAGGTGCGCTTTCACCGTGCCCTCGCTCAGTCCGGTGGCGGCTGCAATCTCGCTCAACTCCCGCTCTTCCACGTAGCGCAGCAAAAACACCGTCCGCTGCCGCTCGCTCAGGCCTTTTACTGACCGCCAAACCTGCGCCACCTGCTCCCGCGCCAGCATCTGCTGCTCCGCATTGCGTTCCCCGTTGGGCAGCCAATCGCCCGCCTCGTCAATGTCTACCGCGTTGGTCCGAGTCTGCCGCCAGAATTGAATCCGGCGGTTGCGCCAGTAGTCCTTCTGCAGGTTGATGGCGATCCGCATCAGCCAGGTCATCGCGCTCGAGTCCCCGCGGAAACGGCTCCAGTTCCGATGCGCTTTCAGGAAGCACTCCTGGGTAAGCGTCTCCGCCAGATCCATGTCGCGCAACGACGCCAGCAGAAACCGGAAAATTTGCGGCCGGTGACTCTCCGCGATCCTGGCAAATTCCTGCGCAGCAATACCCTCTGCCGCTTCCACGGTCATCGGCTTCATTGCTGTGCCGGCTGCCATCACTTTGGTAGACGCCCCCCTGCGGCGCAAGTTTACAACCCTCCCTATTCATTTTCTAGGCCGCTACAGCGCCAAGTATAGGCGCGAAGCGGCCGTTTGGTCGCATGCAATACGCTGCTTTTCCGCGTTGCATCGACGCCCCCCGTGCCCCATCCTTTGCGCGTTTTGCGCGAAAAGGATGGGAAACCGCAAGTCTCCAATTCCCGCCCCGGCACTCTCCCCGTTCCCAACGATATAATTTGGGCGACAAGTAAAGCACTTAGATAGAGAAACGGAGATAGCGATGATTTCGCGCCGACGCTTCATCAACGGCTTGGCCGCGGGCGTGGCGGGCTCGGCATTTGCCTCTACCGCCAAAAGCTACGCGCAGATTCTCGGCGCCAACGACCGCCTGAACTTCGCCATCCACGGCAACGGCATCAAAGGCCGCGCCGGCGCGCACCTTGCGTCGCTCAAGGCCAACAGCAAAACCGCCCGCGTGGCCTTCGTCTGCGATGTCGACAGCGATATTCTGGCAAAATTCGCCGCCAAGGCGGAGCAGACACTGGGCTACGCGCCCCAAGCCGAAGGCGATTTCCGCCGCATCCTCGAATCCAAACAGGTGGACGCCATCACCGTGGCCACGCCCGACCACTGGCACACGCCCATGGCCGTGCTCGGCCTCAAGGCGGGCAAGCACGTGTACGTGGAGAAGCCCTCCAGCCAGAATTGCCGCGAAGGCGAATTGCTGGTGGCCGCGCAGAAGAAATACGGCAAGATGGTCCAGGTCGGCGATCAACAGCGCTCTTCCGACTACACCATCAAGATGATCCAGAAGATTCACGATGGTTACATCGGCGAAGCCTACATGGCCAAGGCCTGGTATGCCAACACGCGCGGCGCAACGTTCTACGGCAAGCCCGGCCCCGCTCCCGCCACGCTCAATTGGGATCTGTGGCAGGGACCTGCGCCGCGTAGCGCGTACCGGGAAAACATCCATCCCTATAACTGGCACTGGCTGCGCCGCTACGGCACCGGCGAAACCCTCAACAACGGAACCCATGAAGTGGACGTCTGCCGCTGGGCGCTCCAGGCCGAGTTCCCTCATGCCGTCACAGCTTCCGGCGGCAACTACAACTTCAAAGACGATTGGGAGTTCTACGACACCCTGATCACCAACTTCGAATATCCAGGCAAAACCATTTCCTGGGAGGGCCGCAGCCGCCAGGGCATGCGCCTCTACGACCGCGACCGCGGCTCGGTGATCATGGGGACCAAGGGATCGGTCGTTATCGACCGCGGCGGCTACGATGTCTTCGACTGGAAGGGCAAGCAGATCGACCAGTACCGCACCGGCAGCCATACTGCAACCACGGACACCGTCGGCGCCGATAACATGACCGACGCCCATTTCGCCAACTTCATTGCGGCCATTCGCGGCCAGGAGAAGCTCAATTCGCCCATCCCGGTCGCCAATGTCACCGTCACCATGCTTCTGCTCTCGAACATCGCCTGGTTCGTCAATCGCAAACTGCGCATCGCTCCTGAGACCGCGCACATCCTCGACGATCCCGAGGCCATGAAGTACTGGGGCCGGACCTATGAAAAAGGCTGGGAAGTGACGGTGTAAGACTCGGCGGCTCGATGAAACCGGCTCGGCCGTCTTTTATCGCAGACGTGCAAAGCGGTTGTGTTGTGTACACATTTGTGGATAGAATGGGATTAGGCAATGCCCGCAAGAGAACTCGAGTTCGAGTGGGACGAAGCCAAGGCCAGAAGCAATTTGCAAAAGCACAGGGTCTCGTTTCTCACCGGTGCGGCGATCTTCGCGAATGAAAGACTGGAGCGAATCGATGATCGCAGGGACTATGGTGAAACTCGGTGGATCGCGCTCGGCAGAGTGGAGACCGAGGTTTACCGCATCGTTTATTCGTGGCGCTCTGACTTCCGTGTTCGCATCATCAGCGCCCAGAAAGCGAGCAGAGATGAAAAGAAAATCTACTATCGTGAAGTATTCTCTGAGCGAAGTCCAGGATCTGCGGAAACGCGGTAAGGATCCGGTCCGCTCCAGCGTGCCGGAAGCTGCATCGTTGGGCGAGGAGTTCTGGAAGTCGGCCCGCGTGGTCATGCCAAGGGGCAAGACCTCCGTGCATTTGCGCCTCGACAGCGATGTTGTCGATTGGTTCAAAGCAGGCGGTAAGGGACACCTCACGCGAATGAACGCCGTTCTCCGGGCATACGTCAATGCACAGGAGCGTTGCGCGTAAGCGGCCCACTGTATTCCTGCCCCGTCCGTTCGCCCGATTCTTAGGCGAATGGAGGGGATAGCACGAGCGCTCCTGGAGCAAATTCGTGCCGTCGTAGAATCTGAAAGCTCAGGAGAACAATCTTGCAAGCCGCAACCAACCAACTACCCGCCGCGCAAGCCGGAACCGTCACCCTGGGCGGCGACCTGACGGTGAACCGCATGGGTTTCGGCGCCATGCGCATCACCGGCAATGGAATCTGGGGCCCTCCTGACGACGTTCCCGGCGCTCTTGCCACGCTGCGCCGCGCCGTGGAGTTGGGCGTCAACTTCATTGACACCGCCGACTCTTACGGCCCCGATGTCTCTGAGGAATTGATCGCCGAAGCTCTCTGGCCTTATCCGGCAGGCTTAGTCATCACGACCAAGGTCGGCTGGACGCGCCACGGCCCCGGCGTCTGGCAGCACAACGCGTCCCCCGGGCACATCGAGGAGGCCATCGAAGGCAGCCTGAAGCGCCTGCGCCTCGAACGCATCGACGTGTACCAGCTCCACGTCCCCGATCCGGCCGTTTCCTTCGACGCGTCCATGGAAGCTCTGGCGCGGCTCCAGGAGCAGGGCAAGATCCGCCACGTAGCGCTCTCGAACGTCACGCTGGAGCACATCCAACGCGCACAAAAAATCGTTCCCATCGTGAGCGTGCAAAACCGCTACAGCTTCTCCGATCGCGAGTGGGATTTCGTGCTCGATCACTGCACGGCCAATGGCATCGCCTTCCTGCCGTGGGGGCCCATGGCGCAAGGGCGTAAAGCCAATGAAGCAGTGGAAAAAATCGCCGCCGCGCGCCAGGTCTCGACGGCGGTGGTTTCACTGGCCTGGCTCTTGCGCCGTTCCCCGGTAGTTCTCCCCATCCCCGGCACCAGCAACGTGAAGCATCTCGAAGAGAACGTGAGCGCCGCGGCTTTCCGCCTGAGCGATGCAGAGTTTGCCGAACTGGCCGCAGTGGCGCCGAAGCCTTACTGGCTGCGCGCATAGGCCCATTCGCACGCGCTCGTGCCTGAAGCCAAACGGGCTGGGTCAGGGATGCGCTTCGAGATATTTCCGCACCGCAATTGAGAGCGGCGCAAGATCGAGAACAATCGTGTCCCAGGCGATCTGAAGATCGATTTGAAAATAGTCGTGGATGGCGCGATCGCGGAAGCCCGCAATCTCTTTCCACGGTACCGCGATCAATGCTTTCACCGGCGCGGAAATTCTTTTAGCCAGTTCGCCGATCAGTGCGAACTGCATGATCACTGCACTCTGCGTTTTTCGATCGCTTAGGAATGCGGCGTTGTCCATTCCGGACACAAAGTCACGTATCAAGTTCGTAGCATCGACAATCTGAGCCAGATAAACGCGATCATCCTTCATAAATGGTAGCGAGATCACACGCTACATAAGGCTGTACGTGCGGGTTCAAGCTCTGCTCCGTGACGACATCGACTTTCCGCTCGAGCGACGTCTCGAGATTCTCAATCAGTCGCATGAAGCCGACCATGCCCGTGGGACGGCCGAAACGTACCAGGATGTCGACGTCGCTCTCTGGCCGATCTTCACCGCGAGCGACGCTGCCGAATACCGCGGCATAGCTCACGCCAAACTCTCGGAATACCGGGCCTGTTCTCAGTTTGACTTCTTCGATGGTCACATCTTATTTATACCCCTACGCCAGGGGAAATCAATGAAACCCAACTCTTGAGGGTTTACTCTGGAAGGGACACGCCATGCTCCTAGAATCCCTTCGCGAACAAGTGCTCCACGCCAACCAGGAAATCGCCCGCCGCGGCCTCGCGCCCCACACCTTCGGCAACGCCAGCGGCGTCGACCGTTCCGGCGACAAGCCCCTGGTTGTCATCAAGCCCAGCGGCGTGGATTACGCCAGCCTCAAACCCGCCGACCTCGTGGTCACCGATCTCGACGGCAACATCGTCGAAGGCTCGCTGCGGCCATCGAGCGATCTCGACACGCACACTCTGCTTTACCGCGAGTTTCCGCAGATCGGCGGCATCGTGCACACCCACTCCGAGTTCGCTACCTCGTGGGCACAGGCCGGCCGCGCTATCCCCTGTCTCGGCACCACGCACGCCGACTACTTCTACGGCCCCGTTCCCGTCACCCCACCTCTTACCGCCGAAGAAGTGTCTGAAGCCTACGTGCAGAACACCGGTGCAGTCATCGTCCGGCTCTTTCATGCTGAAAACCTCGACCCCGTCGCGGTTCCCGGCGTTCTGGTTGCCGGCCACGCCCCCTTTGCGTGGGGCAAAACTCCCGCCGAAGCCGTGGAACACGCCGACGTCCTGGAGTACATCGCCCGGCTGGCTTTCCGCAGCGTGTTGCTCGGAGCTCCCGAGTCCGGCATTCCGCACTACGTGAAAGAACACCACTACCTGCGCAAGCACGGCCCCAAGGCCACCTACGGCCAAGGCTGAGCGCGCAGAAAAACCCCAATCCGCGCCCAAAACTCGCCTTCTCGACCCCATCGGCGGCGCGCTGCAGGTGCAGAATTCCGCCGCAATTCAAAGAAAAACCCTCCCCGGACCGCTCATTTTGATCTGGAAACGCGCAGTAACCTGCTGCGGATGAATGATCTACCAATTTTCATAGATATATACTCTTCTTTGGATGCAGGTTCCCGATTTCTCAACCCGATGCGGTGATGCAGTTCACATTTCGTGTGACCTTTCCCGGAACTTTGCGTCGATATCGTGCGTATTTTCAAACGATTGGCCAGCGGTAACCGGGTTGTCGGCGCACCTCCCCTGCGTGGCAACTCACGTGCAAGTAGCAACATTGGTGTAGGAAACCTCCCTCCTATGGACAAGAGCCTCCTCAACCGCGTGCAGGCTACGTTGCTGGCCCTGGCGACTGCGGCTTTGTTCGTGCTCGCGGTCTTCAACCTCCAGCAGGAGCGCGAGTTTCCGCAGCCCACGGACGGCGTGTGGTGGCACGAGGCGCAGGGGGGGCTGATCGCCGATCGTGTGCTGCCCGATTCTCCCGGCCAGCGCGCTCACATCCAGGCCGGCGACCTGCTGACGGGAGTGAGCGAATCGGCGAACGAGGACGTCACCGGCGTGACGCGGGTGGCCGATCTGGATCGCGCTCTCTACGCTGCCGGACCTTACGTCCAGGTTCGCTACAGCATCACCCGCGACGGCATTCCCCTCGACACCCCGGTGCAGGTGATTCTTGTGCCTGCGGACCACAGCCTGCAACTCGGCCTGCGCATCATCGGGCTCATCTATCTCGTCATCGGCTTCTACGTGCTCTTCCGGCGCTGGGGCGCGCCACGCTCCACGCACTTTTATCTCTTCTGCCTGGTCTCGTTCGCGCTCTACGCTCTCAAGTACACCTCGGCATTCGATCTGCTCGACTGGACCGTTTTCTGGACCAATATCGTTGCCGAAGCTTTGCAGCCGGCGCTGTTTCTCCACTTCGCGCTCAGCTTCCCCGAGGAGCGCTTCAGGAACCTTCGCCGCCGCTGGCTCTTGCCTGTGGTTTACGCGCCCGGCGCGGGGCTGCTGGCTTTGTGGCTGTGGTCGATTGGCACGCGCGAAGCGACCAAGCTGCTGCTCGACCGCCTGAACCAGATCGCCACCGGCTACGACGCTGTGTTCTACATCCTGGCCGCGCTGCTCTTCATGCGCAGCTATAGCCGGGCTACCACGCCGCTGCTGCGCCAGCAGTTGAAATGGGTCACGCGCGGAACCCTGCTCGCAGTACTGCCGTTCACGCTTTTTTACGCGATTCCGTACCTGCTGCAGTTGAATCCGCCGCAACTGCTCACCAATCTCGCCGGCCTCTCGCTGGTGTTTTTGCCGCTCACATTCGCCTGGGCCATCGTGCGCTACCGGCTGATGGACACCGACCTGATCTTCAAGCGCGGCGTGGCCTACACGCTGTCGGTGGCGCTCATTGGCGGCGGCTATTTCGGCATCATCGCCCTCATCGCCCTCGTGGTTCACCAGCGCCTGCCTGAGACCATGCGCGAGTCGGCGCTGGTCATCGCGATTCTGGTCACGGCCGCGGTCTTTGATCCCCTCAAGCGCCGCGTTCAGGGCTGGGTCGATCGCGCCTTCGACCGCCATCGCTACGACTACCGCAAGGCCCTCGTCGAATTCGGCCGCGGTTTGAGTTCGGAAACTGATCTGGGTGCGCTGCTCAATGCCATTGTGGAGCAGTTGCCGCGCACGCTGCTTGTGGCGCGCGTGGCCATCTTCCTGTCCGGTGAATCGGGCGGCCTGCACCTGGCAGCGAGCCATGGTCTAACCGAGGATCTCGTCCAAAACCAGAGCGGCACGAAGTGCCTCGATCTCGGTTTCCTCCACTTCGACGGCGTCACCGATCACTCGCACATCTTCTTTGAGAACGCCCAGCAGGCTGTGCATCTGCCCGCGGAACAGCAGCGCACCGCGGCGCTTCTCGACCTGAACTACTATCTGCCCTGCCGCGTGGCCGAGGCGTCCTCCGGCGAAGGCAACGGCGCGCTCCGCGCCTCTGGCCTCCGGATGAAGGCCCAGCCCAACGGCGCCGCCGGCCGCACCATCGCGGTCATCGGCCTTGGCCGCACCCTGGGCGGCGACTTCCTGTCCAGCGAAGACGTGGAACTGCTGGAATCCCTGGCCAGCTACATCGGCATCGCGCTGCAAAACGCCAGCCTCTACGCGCGTCTCGAGGAAAAAATCGTCGAGTTCGAGCGCCTCAAGGAGTTCAACGAGAACATCGTCGAGTCCATCAACGTCGGCATCTTCGCCATCGACCTGGGCGACCGCATCGAAAGCTGGAATGCGCAGATGGAGGCCATGTACGCGCTCAGCCGCGGCGAGGCCATCGGCCAGGCGCTTCGCGCGGTTTTCCCTTTGGAGTTCATTGAGGCAATAGAAGAGTTCCGCAACGATCCGGGCGTGCATCACCTCTACAAGTTCCGCCTGACCACGCGCGCCGGCGAGTTGCGCACCGTCAACATTGCCATTGCGCCGCTGCTCTCCCGCGACTTTGTGCCCGTAGGCCGCATCGTGCTCGTCGACGACATCACCGAGCGCGTGGCTCTGGAAACCCAGCTCACGCAAGCCGACAAACTCAGCTCCATCGGCCTGCTCGCCGCCGGCGTGGCGCATGAGATCAACACTCCGCTCGCCGTCATCTCTTCCTATGCACAGATGCTGGCCAAGCAACTGCGCGGCGACCCGCGCGCCGACGATCGGCTGGGCCCCGTGCTCGACAAGATCACGCAGCAGAGCTTCCGCGCCGCGGAGATCGCCAACGGCCTGCTGAACTTTTCGCGCACCTCCACCACCGAGTTCCGCGCCACCGACCTCAATCAGGTCATTCGCGACACGCTCTCGCTGCTCGAACATCAGTTCAAGACCGCGCAGATTCTGGTCGATCTCGATCTTGCCGGAGAGCTTCCGCCCATCAACGGCAATCCCGGTAAATTGCAGCAGGTCTTCCTGAACCTGCTGCTCAACGCCAAAGAAGCCATGCCCGGCGGCGGCCGCCTGCGCGTGGCCACGCTCGTCAACGGCCACGTCGAGGCCACCGTGGCCGACTCCGGCTCCGGCATTGCGCCCGAGCACCTCAAGCGCATCTACGATCCCTTCTTCACCACCAAGAACATACCCGGCGACAAGCGCGGCACCGGGCTGGGTCTCGCGGTCAGCTACGGCATTATCCAGGAGCACGCCGGAAAAATTCACGTGGAGAGCTCGGTCGGCGCCGGCACCACCTTTCATCTTGAGTTTCCCCTGTTGAGGAATTCTGTTCATGCGTGAACACAGCTCCGAGGAAGAACTGACTTTGAACGCACCCGATTCCGCAGCGGCCATCAACGGAAATGTTCCCGCGGCCTCGATCCTGGTGGTCGACGATGAGGCCAGCATCCGTGAGTCGCTGGAGGTGCTCCTCGGTTTCGAGAACTATGTTGTGAAAACCGCCGGCAACGGCGAGGAGGGACTGAGCCTCCTCGATCGCGAGAGCTTCGATCTCGTGCTTCTCGATCTGGCGTTGCCCGGCCAGAGCGGTATCGAGCTGCTGCCGCAATTCAAGGAGCGCCAGCCCGATCTGCCCATCATCATGATCACGGCCTACGGCACCGTCGACAACGTCGTCGAGGCCATTCGCGCGGGCGCGGAAAACTTCATCCAGAAGCCCTGGGACAACGAGAAACTGCTGGCCGACATTCGCTCGGCCGTCGCCCGCCACCGCGCCGAAGAGGAAAACCTTCAGCTCAAGCGCACGCTCAAGCAGCGCTACAGCTTCTCGAACATCGTGGGCAAAAGCGAGTGCATGCTGCGCGTCTTCGACCTGGTGGCGCAGGTGGCGCCCAGCCGGTCCACAATTCTGATTCAGGGCGAGAGCGGCACGGGCAAGGAGGTCATCGCCAAGGCCATTCACGCCAACTCGCCGCGCCGCGACCGGCCCTTCGTGCCCATCAACACCGGCGCCATGCCGTCGGAGCTGCTCGAGTCCACGCTCTTTGGCCACGTAAAAGGCGCGTTTACCTCGGCCGTTGCGTCCAAGAAGGGCCTGTTTGAAGTGGCTAACGGGGGCACGCTCTTCCTCGACGAAATCGCCACCATGGGCATGGACACGCAGGCCAAGATCTTGCGCGTGCTGCAAGACCGCCGCTTCATGCACCTCGGCGGCATCCAGGAGATCCAGGTGGACGTGCGTATTCTTGCCGCCACCAACATCGATCTGCGCCAGGCGGTGCGCGATGGCCATTTCCGCGAAGATCTTTTTTATCGCCTCAACGTCATCACCGTCGACCTGCCGCCGTTGCGTGCGCGCCGCGAAGACATTCCCCTGCTCGCTCAGCACTTCCTCGACCTCTACTCCACAGAAAACAGTTTCGCGCCCCGCAAGCTCTCCACGGACGCCATGCGCGCGCTCATCGATTACGACTGGCCGGGCAACGTCCGCGAACTCGAGAACGCCATCGAGCGCGGTGTCGTGCTTTCATCCGGCCCGGTCATCGGCGCCGATCTTCTCCCCGGCCACATCACGGGCCGCAGCTTTCAGGATGCGCTCCTCGAGCACAACCCCAACTCCTCGCTCTTCGACATTCTCGAAGTCATCGAGCGCCGCATCATCATTGAGAAGCTGGAGCGCTGCAACTGGAACCAGACCGACGCCGCCGAGCAGTTCCGCGTCCCGCTCTCCACGCTCAACCAGAAGATCAAGCGCCTGAATATCGGGATCCGCAAAAAGGGCAGGGAGTAGGGAACAGGTGTCAGGGCTCAGGCGCCAGGGTTCAGCTTCCTGGTACTGTCCTAACACTGCGTTGCTGGCACAAAGGGGCTGCTATGAATATTAAGAGGGGTATGCGGCGGATAGCGTTGCTCTGTGGGATAGCCGGGGCGGCCGTGGGCGGATTTGTTTCCTACGCGCAATTGCAGGATGTTTTGTTTCAAAGGGCGATGCACAATAGGTTTGAGCGGTTGGTAAATTCGGGTGGCATCAAAAATCAGGCCGGATTGTGTCAGCATTCAAATGGGCCATTTACTGCGCTCGGGACCATCGAAGCGGACGGGCTAAGCATTACGTCGTTTACCTGTGTAGACAATCTAAGGGTTGATTCAATCGACACAAATATTGGGCACTTTGATTTTACGCCAGCGCCGTCCGTATGGGCGTATCTTTCGATTGCGCTCTATCCCATCCTTGGGTTCTTTGTCCCGTGGGGCGCGAATCGCCTCCTAGAGTGGGTCTGCGCCGGTTTCGTTGAACATCGAAAGTAGGTTTTAAGGCGGCAACGCACTAATAGGACATCACCCAGCTTGCCGGCCGAAGGGGAAGGCGGCAGTAAACTGACACCTGAAACCTGACCCCTGACACCTGTCATGTCCTGCTATCTCTTCAAATCCGAACCCGGCGTCTATTCCTTTGACGATCTGTTGCGCGATGGCGAAACCGTGTGGGACGGCGTGACCAATCCCACCGCGGTAAAAAATCTGCGCGAGATGAAGCCGGGAGCGAAGTGGATTTTCTACCACACCGGCGACGAGCGCACCGCAGTGGGCACGGGAACCGTGGTGAGCGTGGACGCAGCCGATCCCAAAGTCCCCATCGTGCGCGTCAAGGCGGGCAAGCGCTTAAAACACCCCAAATCGCTCGAAGAGATAAAGGCCGAGAAGGCCTTCAAGACATCGGCGCTGCTGACCATCGGCCGCCTCTCCGTAGTCCCGCTCACCAAACAGCAGTGGGGCTGGTTTGTAAAGTAAGGAAACAATGTGGTAAGATCTCCTTGTTTCCTTACTTCCTTGCTTGCGAGGACTCCATGCTGGCCAAATTAACCGTCAAAAACCAACTTACCCTGCCCAAGGCGGTGGCTAAGAACTTCGCTGGAGTGGAGTACTTTGATGTCAGCACGGATGGCTCTTCGATCTCGCTCAAGCCACTTCGGCTGAATCGCCTGGACGAAGTGCGCGACAAGCTGGCCCGGCTTGGCATCACGGAGCAGGATATTACCGACGCGATTGCCTGGGCACGCAAGACCGAGTGAGAGCGCTCCCACCGCTTCGCACCGTTTTCGATACGAATGTAGTTCTCTCCGCACTCGTGTTTACCCATGGGAGATTGAGTTGGCTGGTCGGCCATTGGCAAGCTGGAGATTGCATTCCGCTCATCTCGCGAGCAACGGCGCAGGAGCTAAAGAGAATCCTTGCGTACCCTAAGTTCCAACTTTCCGTCGACGAACAATTGGAAGCCTTGTACAACTACATCCCTTTTTGTGAGGTCATTGAGATCGCGAAATCGTGCCATGTGCTTTGCCGTGATGCAAAGGATCAACGTTTCCTCGATCTCGCCCACTGCGGCAAGGCTGGCGTGCTGGTTACCGGCGATGATGACCTGCTGGCGCTAGCCGGGCAGACCTGGTTCATCATCGAAACGCCGGAGGCATATCGCCACAGAGTCTATGGTGAGGGGATTTGAGCGGCCGCCTCTCCGTCGTCCCGCTCACCAAAGAGCAGTGGGACTGGTTTGTGGCCTGAGCGCGATCATCAGCTCCCAAGCGGATCAAACGGGTCAGAGATGCTGAGCGAGAGATAAGGCGATCGGAATCACAATCAGCGCGCTGATGACGATTACGGTGATTCGCGCGCGCCGGAAATCGCTGTCATCGGCCCGAATTCTGCCAAATTTTACCCACCAGCGCATCGCCAGAAACGGCACTGCCACCAGCAGGAAATAATATCCGGCGATTCCCAGCAGGCCGAAAAATGGAATAAACATGATTCCGATAAAGGCCAGAACCGAAATCGCTGCCGTTCTCAAGAAGCTGGCATCGCTGCAAGCCTGGTTGATTTTAGACATTTTCTCTGCCGCGGCCTCTGCGGCCACGGGATCAATCGTCGCGGAACAATACCGGCATGTCCCCGCCGAGGCGTCAATCGTTTGCTTGCACGCCGGGCATTCGAAGATGCCAAGGTTTCCGCTTGATGCGGTGAGGCTAAGGTTGTTCGCCATTCGTGAACCTTTCTGCGAAAACTCGGCCGGTTGACCCCTGTTCCCTACTCCCTACCTTTCAGCCATGCCTTGGTATTCAGCATCTGCCGATTATCCAGACTCCACACTTTGCCCGTCAGCTCATCGGGCGCTCTGCCTTCGCGCGCCGACTTCTCGTATTCGCTGGCCACGGCCTGCATCTTGGCGTCCAGATCGTCGAGGAAGTTGAGCACCAGCGCCTCGGGAATCATGGGCAGTTTGGGCGAACCGAATTCAAGCTTGCCGTGATGTGACAGGATCATGTGCAGCACCAGGGTGCGCAGCCGATCGGGAAAGCCGGGAAGTCCTTCGATCGTCTTCTCCACCAGGTTCACGCCCATCTGGATGTGCCCCAGCAGGATGCCCTCGACGGTGTAGTCGAAGCCGGTCTCCCACTCCAGTTCGCGGATCTTTCCAATGTCGTGCAGAATCACGCCGGTCACGAGCAAGTCACGATCAAGCAGCGGATAGTGCGCGGCCACGCGTTCGGCCAGTCCCAGCAGGCTCACCACATGTTCCAGCAGCCCGCCCAGCCACGCATGGTGCAACTGCCTTGCCGCCGGCGCCTCGCGATAGGCCTGCGCAAGAGCCGCGTCGGCAAGCACCGCCTCGAGCAGTCGTTTCAGGTCTGGATTTGCCATGCTCTCGACCGTCGCTTCGAGTTGAGCCCACAACTCGCCCACGTCGCGTGTTGTCGCGGGCAGCATATCCATCTTGTCGGCTTCGCCAACCTGCGCCTTGCGCAGTTGATCCACCTTCATTTGCGCGCGATCGTCGTAGCGCGAGATGCTGCCGCGCACCTTGACGATATCGCCGCGGTCAAATTCCTTCGCGATGCGTGGATCGCTCAGCTCCCATACGCGCGCCTCAATCGGGCCGCTCTTGTCGCCGAGCGTCAGGCTCAGGTACGGTTTGCCTTGCTTCGTAGTGCGTTGCTGCCGGGCCAAAACCAGAAAAAAACCCTCGAAGAGTTTTCCCTCGTCGAAGCCCATGAGATCGGAAACATAGATGTCTTTCATTCTGCCGAGAAGATTAACGCAATTGGCTCAACTCGCCAAACAATCCGCCGTGCCCCATCTTTCCGGCGCTTTTTGCCTGAGGGGTGGGAAGCCACGAACCCCAACCCACCTCTTTCAGCACAGCGGGCCCAAAACACCGCGGGCCTGGGAGCACTTCCCACGCCCGCGCCGTCGAACTAGCGATTCTCGAAAGCTATTGTTGCGGCGGCTGCGGCGTTGGCGCATCCTGCGCGGGCGCGGGCGCTCCCGGCACCGGCGGAATCGGCGTAGGCTGAACGACCGGCTTCGGCCCATTATCGTTCTGATTTTTCTTCTGCTGCGACAGGCGCGTCTTCTCAGCATTCGTCTCAGCGGCCTTTTTCTTCTTCTTGTCGGCCGCGTTCGGCTCCAAAGGGGCCGACTGCGTTTGCCGGTCGGCTACTTCAGCCGCATCCGGCGGCGCCGGCGCCATTGGGTCGCTCCGCGCGCCGGGCGTCTTGGCGCTCTTGGGTACGCGCGCACGTGCGCTGTATCGCGTCTTCTTCGTGGGCGCCGTGGGCTCCAGCGGATTCACCGGCTGCTCTGTATTCGCAGCCGTCTCCGGCAGCGCACCGGCGTTTTCCGTGGACGAATTCGTCGAGGCCGTGGGCAGCGTTTCGCGCGGCGCCATGCCGTAACGGATCTTTTCTTTCTTGCCGGGCTTTTCCGTGCCTTGTTTGCCCGTCTTGCCCTTTTGTGAGGAGGCCGTCGTTGCCGGCTGGGTTGAGGGCTCCGCACTTTCATCCGCGGCCGGCGCCGGCTCGCCCGCTCCCGATTTTTGCCGGAAGCTGCGCGTGCTCTCGCGGTACCGCGTCCGCTCTACCTTGGCCTTCTTCTTGGGTGCGGGAGGCACATAGGCGCTGAAGCTGATGCTCGGATGCAATTCCAGGTAGGTCGCTGCGCTGTCGGTATATCCCTGCTTGATGTAAATGAAGGCCTCGTCGCGCATCTTGTTCAGATAATCGCGAATCGCCGGTTCCATCCGGCTCATGTAGTAGGCCTCTTCCACGTCCTGCATCACATCCTTGAAGGGCTGCGGTCCGCCGGCTATGTGCTGTACGACTTTCAGGATGATGTAGCCCTGCCGCGTCAGGATGGGATCGGTGTATTGGCCGGACTGCAGGTCAAAGGTCTTATCCTCAAGCAATTTGGGAAGTTGGCCGCGCTTGTACTGGCCCAGGTCGCCGCCTTCGGCCGCGGTAGGTCCGTCGCTGAAGCTGCGCGCCAGTTGCGCAAAGTCGCCCCCGGCATGCAGCCGGGCTTCAATATCGTCGGCCTTGGCCTTGGCCGCAGCCACTTTCGCAGGGTCGTCAGCGTCCGTTCCGGTGGAAATCAGAATTTCGCTCAGCCGCTCGCTCTCCTGCTGCGCATAGTCCTGCTTGTGCGCCTCGTAGTAGCGCTCTACCTCGCCCGGCGTCATCTGGATGTGTTCCCCAACCTCCTGCCGCATCACTTCCTGCGTGATGATCTGGTTGCGGATGTTGGCCTTGAAGTCTTCGAACGAAACACCCTGCTCCCGAGCGGCCTTCTCCAGGTCATCGATCGAGTCCAGGTTGTATTGCTTGCGAATCTCGTCCAACCGCTTCACCAGCTCGGTTTCGCCGGTTACGTTCAGCTCCTTGCCTTTGGAGAGCCACAGTTGCTGGTCGATCAGGTTGCGCAGCAGGTCCTTGTGCGCCGCGGAAATCTCCTGCATCGTTTCTTGATGCTGCCGGCCCTCCTGGTCCAGATCCGCCAGGGCGCGGTCGTAGTCCGACTTGGTGATGATCTGATCGTTTACGCGGGCAATGATGTCTTCGGCCACCGTGCCGCCGTAAGGGCTGGCCGGTTCGTTGGCCTGGGCGCGCGCCAGGTTGTTACCCGCGAGCAGCCCCGCGAACCCTATCGTGCCGAGCGCGAAAGCTGCGAATATGCGAAGAAGTCTTGAAGTCATAGTTTGGGCAACCGGCTGGGCGGCTGATTTATGGTTTCTTGCCACCTGATGCATAGACGCCATTGTAAATGCCAGGGCAGCAGAAACGCGATTTTCCCAGCCCGCCGGGTCGCCGAGGTCTCCCTGCGGGTGCCCCTGGTCCCGCGCTTTTGTGGACCAGGGAAATTCGCTGGCTCCCCTCTCCCCGCTACCCGACCCACGCCCAACGCGTCCAACAACACGGTGCTATACTTTAGCCCAAGACGGCTCTGCGGGCGTTCCGCAAGCGGGTCTTGCATCTCCCTGGCCTTGCCGGAAACGGGCAAGGTCAATTTTTATCGAGCGGCAATCCTGTAACTTGCAGGATTCGCTCCCGATAGATGCAAGCTCCCTTCCGCGCCTGCTGCACAAGCCGCCTGGAGGTTTGGTTTGTCAATGACCCCCCGCGCCCGCCGCGCGCTCTTCGCTCTCGCCGTGTTTTTCACCGTCTGTGCCGTTGCCGGCGCCATCCTGGAACGCCGCGTGGGCGCGCAGTCCTCGCAGGACGAGAGCCAGCTTCGTGACAGCCTCAAGACCTTTACCGACGTCTATGCGCTCGTAGAACAGAACTACGCCGAGCCCATCACCGGCGACAAGGCCGATGACGCCATCTACGACGGCGCCATCCCCGGCATGTTGCAGGTGCTCGATCCGCACTCGCACTTCTACGATCCCAAGTCCTACGCCCGCCTCCGCGAAGATCAGCGCGGCCACTACTACGGCGTCGGCATGGTCATCCAGCAGCAGAATGACGCCGGCAAGACCAAAGTCTTCGTGGTTACGCCCTATGAGGACACGCCCTCCTACCGCGCCGGCATTCATCCCGGCGACCAGATTGTCGCGGTCGACGGCAAATCCACCGACGGCTGGACCTCCGACCAGGTGGCAAAGGCGCTCAAGGGCCCCAAGGGAACGCAGGTTGAAGTCACCACCCTGCGCTACGGCCAGCCCAAGCCGCTGGTCTTCGATCTCATTCGCGACGAGATTCCCCATCCTTCCATCGATCTGAAGTATGAAATCCGTCCCGGCATCGGCTACATCCATCTCACGCAGTTCCAGGAAACCACCGGCGAAGAGATGGAGGATGCCATCAACGGCTTCGGCAATCTCAAGGGCCTGGTGCTGGATTTGCGCGAGAATCCGGGCGGCCTGCTGAACCAGGCCGTCGACGTCTGCGACCACCTGCTCACCAAGGGCCAGACCATCGTCACGCAGCGCGGACGCGCCTACTCCGACGTGAACTACACCGCGACCCACGGCAACGGCGGCAAGACCTTCCCCATCGTGGTGCTGGTCAATCGCGACACCGCATCGGCCGCGGAGATCGTCTCCGGCGCGTTGCAGGATCACGACCGCGCCCTCATCGTGGGCGAAACCACCTTTGGCAAGGGCCTGGTGCAGACCGTCTACAACCTCAGCGAAAGCAGCGGCCTGGCGCTGACCACCTATCACTACTACACGCCCTCCGGCCGCCTCATTCAGCGCAATTACGCAGGCGTTTCGCTCTACGACTACTACAACCACGCCGGCGCTCTGGCGCCCGACTCCTCGAACCGCGAGGTCAAGCTGACCGACTCGGGGCGCACCGTCTATGGCGGCGGCGGCATCACACCCGACGAGAAAATCGAGTCGCCGAAAACCAATCGCTTCCAGGACGAGCTGAGCTACAAGGACGTCTTCTTCAAATTCGCGCCCGTCTACGTGGCCACCCACACCGTCGACAAAAACTTCCAGGTCGACGACGCGGTGATGGCCGAGTTCAAGAAATTCCTCACCAGTCAGAGCGTTGACTGGACCGAGGCCGACATCAACGGCGCCTCCGACTGGATCAAGGCGCGCATCAAGAAGGACATCGTCACCATTCAGTTCGGCCAGCTCCAGGGCCTGCGCGTCGTTGCCGACTGGGATCCCGAGATCCAGAAGGCCCTCACCTATATGCCCGAGGCCCAAGCTCTTGAAGAAAACGCCCACAAGGTTCTGGAGGAAAAAGCCCAGGCGCGCAACGCGGCGCCCGGCAGCGTTCCCGTGCAGCCCTGATGCGCAGCTCCTGCCCGCGCGAAAGCGAAATGCAGACTCCAGAAATCACAAAGGCCATCCCGCGGGATGGCCTTTGTGTTGTGCAATCGCCTCAAGCTCACCGAAGAATGGTCATCCTCAGCGAAAACGATTGAATTGTCATCCTGAGCGGGTGATAGAACTTTTGCATCACATTGTTTTCATTGCACATAACATGCCAATTTTCTGCTGTGTAGGAACTGTGCAGACAAAGTGTGTGAATTTCAGCCAATTTTGCCTGCTACAGGTCCCTTGGGCACGAGGAGCCGGGGTGCGTCGCCCCTTCTTCCGGAGGTGAATCTGGGCCAATACGCGATGTCGGTTCCTGCTGTTCACACTGCTAACGATAAATGATCGCAGCGATGGCCGCATCCCGCCGCATGTTCAGTGAACAGAAACGATGAAACCGAATGTTGATGCCGCAATCAGTCGAAGTCTCAGCCATGGGCTTCAGGCAACGGATAATCGCATCCGTCGTAGGAGCTTTCAGAGGCTCAGTCCTATATCCATACCCTGACTCTCTTCCTGCTTAGGCGTCTCGGCTATCTCATGTTGCGGCGGTTTCAAGTCGGGCGTGTGGGCGCTTTGGTGCGAAACATCATGGCCCAAAGCCTGCGACAGCTTTTCTCGGTCGTTCGTGAATATCTGAGCGTCCCATTGCCCGCGCGAAACTGACACGTAGGCCATGCGGTTATTGAGCAGATCCTTCGCGCCCAGTTCAGTATCAACATGAATGAGCACACGGTCCGCGGTCTGCCCCTGGCTGGAGTAGCTAGTCACGGCATAGCCGTGATCCAGATGCGGGTGCCGCTGCGGATCGAAGCTCATGCTATGCTCGTTGTCCAGTTTCAACCGCATCGTGCCATCCGGCGCGATGCCTTCCACTGTTCCAAGTTCCCGGTTCGCAATCTTCAATTCCTGGCTGGGCGCGGTGAACTGGATGCGGTCGCCAACGGAGAATGCCTTCTCCTGCTCGCGGTATACAGAGACCCCCATCTGGCGGCGCGGATCGTAGGTCGTCTGTTCCCCATTCGTCCGCAACACCGTCAGCGTGTTTGCCTGCGCATTTACCGCCACAACGCGGGTGTACTCGCCCTTCTTGATGCCCGTCTCCTGCGAGTTGCGCGAGTAGCGCAGGATGTCATTGACCTGGTATTGCTGCGCCCAACTGCGATCCGCGCCGGTCATCTCCTGACGCGGCACAAGCGTGTTGATGGAGTGCTCCTGCTGGCTTACAACGCCGCGCGATTGCAGCTCATCATGTATCCGTTGATTGATCTCGGTGCGCGAACGGTTGTCCGGCGAAACCACGAGCGTGTTTTCAGGAGCCTTGGCATACTCGCGCGCGATAGCAGAGACGCGTTCCTCGTGGCCCTTTACCTCATGGACTCGACCCTGCCTATCAAGACTTTCGACAGCGGCTCCAACCTGACCGTGCGCCAACTGCTCGACGGCTTTCTTCAGTTCTGGGTCGCGCTGCCGCACGATCTCCTCAAGTCTCACCGTGCGCATTCCCGCTTCCTGAAGCTGCGCGAAGGGGCGGCCTGCCTCGACGGCTTCATGTTGGCGCGTATCACCTACCAGCAGGACGCGGTCATTCGGATGGAGTCGGGTCACGAACTCGTGCATCTGGCGCGTTGAGGCAAGCGAGCTTTCATCGAGTACATACAATCGCTTCTGTCCGGTGTCCGGTTGCTCGCCCCTGGCAAGATGACGCTGGAGCGTTGAAGTCTCTATACCGGCCTCGGCGAGCTTATGCGCCGCGCGGGATGTCGGCGCAAACCCTTCGACCGTATATCCCTGCGCCTCCGCACCTTCGCGAACCACAGCCAAGGTCGTCGTCTTGCCAGCGCCGGCGACTCCATCCAATCCAACAATCTTCTCGCGGCTCACAAATATCTCATCGACCGCGCTGCGTTGCGCGGGACTCAACTCAGGGTGCCGGTCTTCTGTCCAAATTCGCAACTGCGGTGAAACCAGCATCGGATCGCCATAGCCACGATCATTGCCTCTCTGCATCTGGCCGACGATCTCCTTCTCCATACGGATCATCTCGGCAGTCGTATACTGTGGCGCGGCGCGGCCATCC